>Ga0307379_10014200_pt1 | contig 10284 bp, 9 predicted proteins | sample UN2MG_FD_202237 | JGI IMG/M metagenome (GOLD analysis project Ga0307379, IMG submission 202237) | Soil microbial communities from Risofladan, Vaasa, Finland - UN-2 | ecosystem: Environmental > Terrestrial > Soil > Coastal area > Acid sulfate soil | place: Finland: Risofladan, Vaasa | collected... | reverse complement strand
CTCACTGCTTGCAGTACAATCGACAAGCCTTTCCTCCTGCTCTTCCATTCGAGCGATTCGTCTCATTTGTGCAATTCGTGATTTCTCTCAGCGTGTTGTTGCCTTTCTTGGCGTCCGTTGTGCTCTTTGCGTGAGAATGCTTTATGGCTCTTCACCCATCACCCGTCACTGCTTCGAATGCTTCAGGATGTCATGAGAGCCAATGTTCCTAAGTAGAACAACATTCCCCTCTTGTTGGAAGGTAATCCGGTAGTCTTTGGTAACGCTCATCTCCCAGATGCCGGAAGTTCCTTCTACCTTTCTTATCCTCAGAGAGGGATGGCGGTGATCGTTCTCGTAAAGACCAAGCTTTTCGAGCGCGCGTTTCTGGATCTTTGCGGGCAATGCGGTAAATGACTTGTCGAAAGTCCGTGTCGCCCTAAACTCCAATGGACTCTTATCCAAGGTGCTCCCGTAGTTCGTCTACTCCCTTCAGCGGGCCGGAGACACGCCCGGCCTTGATGTCGTCATCCGCTAGTAGCTCTTTCTGTTGCCACTCCTTGGACCAAAACCACGATTGCGTCGGGTCGACTAGCTTGCGAGGCTGGATCAAGATCCCATCCTCTCTGGACTCCACAAGCAGGATGTCGCCCTCTTGCAGAGCAAACATCTCACGCAACTTCTTGGGGATGGTGATCTGGCCATTTCCCCGTATGCGCACAGTCTTCGCGGACATTGTTTCTCCCTTTTCCATTCTCTTATTTTGCGAAAATCGTACTCCTGCCACTTGGTGAAGTCAAATCACCATGCTGCCTCTTCCCAATTTGCTCTGTCCTCTTGGCACTCTTAGTGCCCTTGCGAGAAGCACAAGCTTTTCCTCGCGCCCGTTCGCTCCCTCTCATAATCCATGACCCTTAACCCATTCCCCGCTATCCGCTGCCTGTCTCTTGCCTCATCGCACATCACCCACCACCGCTTCGCCTCGCAACGCGGGCTGACCAATCCTATACTTAGAGGCGCTATGGAAAGATCGAGCCCAATGATGGAGCAGTACCTGCGGTTGAAGGCAGCGCATCCTGATGCGATCCTCTTCTTCCATCTGGGTGATTTTTACGAGGCGTTCTTCGAGGATGCGGAGATCCTGTCACGGGAGCTGGATTTGGTGCTCACGGCGCGTAGCGGAAACCCGATGGCCGGCGTTCCCATCCGACGGGGAGAGGCGTATGTGAACAGGCTGCTGAAGCGCGGATACAAGGTGGCGATCTGCCAGCAGATGGAGGATCCCCGCAAGGCGACGGGCCTGGTGAAACGCGAGGTCGTGCGTGTGATGACCCCGGGGACGACGATCGATGAGGGAACGCTGGCCGCGGGTGAGAACAACTACCTCTGCGCCCTCTGCCCGGGTAAGGAGCACTATGGTCTTGCCACCCTCGACCTATCGACCGGAGAGTTCACCTGCACGGATGCCCCCAATCTGGAAGAGATCTCAGATGAGATAAGTCGCCTATCACCGAGCGAGCTTCTCCTGCCCGAAGGCGCCCCGGAATCCGTGAGGGAAGCGATCCCCTCCGTGCTCATCACTCCCCTATCTTCTCAGACGTTCGACGCAGCCTCCGTCAGTGGCGACGGCCTTGGACTAAACGAGGAGGCGCTGCAAGCGGCAGGAGCGATCCTCTCCTACGTCAAGCAGACGCAGAAGCAGGCGGTGCAGCACATCCGCTCACTGGAAGCATATTCCTTGCGTGACCACATGGACCTCGATCCGTTCACGGTCAGCAGCCTGGAACTCGTGAAGCCGTTGCGCGAAGGGCAGGAACGGGGAACACTGCTGCACGTTCTCGATCACACCGTGACCAGTATGGGGCGGCGACGCCTGCGGCGGGCGATCCTTGCCCCGCTTACCGATCGGGCGCGGATCGAGGAGAGGTTGGACGCTGTGGAGGCGCTTGCGCGGGATGATATGCTAACCGAGGAGCTGCAAACTCTGGTTAAGGAAGTGCATGATCTAGAGCGCTTGATCGGCAAGCTCGGAACGGCGCGCATGCGTCCACTTGATCTCCTCCTGCTGCAGAAGACGCTGACACAGGTTCCGCTCATCGCCGAGAAGCTGACTACCGGCGGCAGTGGTTCGCACGCCCTCCACGCAATCAAGGAAGCCCTTGGAAGTGACAAGATCACGCCGTTGTGCAAAGGTTTCGGGCAAATGCTCGTTGAACAGCCGCCGGTCGATGCCCGTGATGGTGGCCTCATTCGCGATGGCTACGATGAGGGTCTCGGCAAGCTGCGCAATGAGGAACGCGCCGTGCGCGCGCAGATCGCCGGCCTGGAGAGCACCGAGCGCGAGCGCACGGGTATCTCGTCCTTGAAGATCGGCTACAACCGCGTCTTTGGCTACTACATCGAGGTGACAAGGACGCACTTGGAAAAAGTGCCGCCAGAATATGCGCGGCGTCAGACACTCGCTAACGCCGAGCGATTCGTCACCGACCAGCTTAAGGGATACGAAGAGCGAATCTCACTTGTACACGAACGGGCGCTATCGCTCGAGATCGAGCTGTTTGAGCGGGCGCTAAAGCGCCTCGCTGCCGAGATACCGCTCTTGCAGTCGATCGCTGACGCGCTCTCGCAGCTTGACTTCTTCCTTGCGTTAGCAAGCGTCTCCCGCCACAACGGCTTCACGCGCCCGCGCTTCACCGACAGACACGAGATCACTATCCGCGACGGTCGCCACCCGGTTGTGGAACAGGTAGAGGAATTCGTTCCCAACGATCTAATCCTCGAACAGGAGACGGACCTCGTCATCCTCACCGGCCCAAACATGGCCGGAAAATCGGTCTATCTGCGGCAGAACGCACTGATCGCGCTGATGGCGCAGATTGGATCGTTCGTCCCCGCGGCTGAGGCGGCGCTTCCGATCGTCGACCGCATCTTTGCCCGAGTGGGGGCAAGCGATATGCTCATCTCTGGGATAAGCACGTTCATGATGGAGATGCTGGAGGTGGCGACAATCCTCAAACGCGCCACCAAGCACAGCCTGATCATCCTCGATGAGATGGGGCGAGGGACAAACACGTTCGACGGGGTGTCGATCGCCTGGGCGGTAGCGCGGGAATTGGCCACACACGTGGGGGCAAAGACTCTGTTTGCTACTCACTATCAGGAGCTGACACGCCTTGCAGATGAGGTTCCCGCAATCGTCAATCGTCATGTGGCGGTGAAGGACTTGGGGAAGGACGTAGTCTTCCTGCACCGCGTGGAGCCTGGCGTAGCCACAGGGAGCTACGGCGTGCATGTTGCCCGTCTCGCTGGCCTCCCCAATCGTGTCACGGAGACAGCCGATCGCATCCTAACCGAGCTGTTGGAGGAGGCTCCCCTCTCACGCTTAGGAAGATCCGACCCGCGGGCGGAGGTGATTCCTCTCTTTGGCACCGAGGATCATCCCGTGTTGAAGGCGCTGCGCAAGGTTGACGTGAACAACCTCACTCCGCTAGAGGCGCTGGAGATAATCGCGCAACTCAAAGACCGGCTGTAGGGCACACTCCTGGATTTTCCCTCATCTAGCGCCAGACTTGGCTCTCATCCCATCACGAGGTGTCACTTGCATGTTGTCTAACCCTTGCCACCATGCTAGAATACTCGGGACAACTGTTTACCAAGGAGGTTCGTTGATGGAAAAGAAGTATGCGATTCTCGGTGTATTGGTGCTGCTACTAGCGACAACTGCTGCCTTTGCTGGCGGTGTGGATACTGCGTTCTACCCGGCAGGTGATTACACGGTCGCAGTCCTCACCAATACGACCGGCGCAGCCGTGACCGGGCTGCACGTGGAGTTCGATCAGGAAGTAACAATCACGAACAAGATCGAGATCGGCGGATACCTGCCCGCTACCGGTGAGTTGACCGGGACGACTTTTGACTTTGCAGGTGGGAGCCTTGTCGCTGCTGGCGGTGTGGAACTCGATTGGCAGCCCGCCGATGCGAAGCCGGTCTTGATCTCATGGCTGGATAACGGAAAGCCCGTGGGGACACCGTACTTCACGTCCCTGGATGTGTTCGGGATGCTGCTTGGACAGGGAATCGTCGCCATGCGCGAGGAAAATCCCGCCCAGCTGAGTGCGCTGTTCACGCAGTTCTTTGCCGACAATAAGGACTACTTCGACCAGGTATCCCAGTCGCTGGGCATGCCACTCGAACAGTCGTTGATGCCGATCATCATGGCTGCACCGGCAGAAGGAATAGCCAACTTCTTCAGCACATTAGTTGGAATGCTCGGCGCAACTTCGTTGGATGACGTACTGCACGGTGATGTCAACTTCTCCGCACTGCTGGCGTTGCTTGGCTCGTAAGAGAATCGGGGGGGGCGCAAGGCTCCCCCACCTAACTCTTGCCAGGAAACTCACCCTGCTGATGGCCGGCATGTCGCTTGCTCCATCCGTTGCCGCACTGGCACAAGGGGCAGCCGGAAGCGGGCAAGGATTGTCTGCACAGGAGATCGTCGACCAGATACTCACTTTCATCTACAGCCTGGGACACCTGATTGGCCAGGGCGTGGTTAAGGTAGTGGTGGCGGTCCTCCCATCGATGCAATTTCCTACTGACCTCGTCGATCCGATCGGGCTGCTAGCTATTCTCACTATCTTCCTCGCGGTGGCCGCGGTCGCCAAGAAGCTGGTGTGGATAGTTGTCATCGCCGGATGGGCACTGATCCTTGTTCGCCTGATCCTGGTAATAGTGCAGAATTACGTGTGAACAGGTTCCGCCGGAGCAGCCATCAGCTTTCAGCTATCAGCTTGAAGCATTAGGTGAAGCAATCCTCGTCTGTGACATGAAAATGACGTCGGAGACGAGCTCCGACGTTGCGCAAGACTACTAATACAACAGCACCTGTGGCGTCTCCGCTTAGTCAAGCCGCCAGAACATCCAAGAACCTGTTCTCCTCTCCTTCCTGCTCTTGCTTCCCTTGGCGTCCTTTGCGCCCTGTCTGTCATAACAAGACAGCAGATACGCTTTCGCGCGAGACAAAGGCTTTGCCGTTCTCAATCCGCACTTCGAGTTCCGACTTCCGCGTTGCTTTTTTTCATTCCAGCGCCCGGTAAAGCGCCGCGTAGTCGCAGGATGGGTTCCAGAACAGGTATCCATCCGCACCTAGCTCCTTTGCCGCCTTCACCTGGTTACGAATGTAGTCCTCCATCGACATTCCCGCGGGAATGTAGCGGTCAAATGCCTGCAAGAACGGCCTGAAGGGCGTTGTCACGCGCTCTTCTCCCGCCGTTAGCGCTTCCTTTACCACGCCATACGGATCGTCCTTGTAGCGCTGCTCACTGTAGTGCGATGGGTAGAGCATCGGGGAGATGAAGTCGACAAGCGGGGCGATCCCTTCAAGCGACTGGCCGATGGGGTCGATGCCCTTCTTGTTCCAGTTCCACAGCACGCGTCCGAATACGTCGACCGACAGCTCAACACGTCCATTGAGGAGGCGCCGAGCCGAGGCGAGAAATGCGTTTACTGCCGCGTAACGCTCATCGTAGATCGGGCTGAGGGCCCCACCGTCGGCATAGCGGGCATAGTCAAACTGGATCTCATCAACACCGAGCGATGCCACTTCCTGTGCAATCTCTAAGTTGTAGTCTATCTCCACTTTGCTATCCGGCGCGACCCACGGATCGCTCTGCCCAAGGTACGTCGCCAGCTTGGGGTCGTAGAAGAGTACTTGGCGCGCGATGACATAGATGCCATTTGCTTGCAGCATCCTGATCAGGGTAGGCATATCCACTCGCCCAGTGGAGGCGTTCGTCTCTAGTGCTAGCGGAATGCTGCTCGCATAGGTGATTTCGCCGTACATGTTCTTGACGTTGATCACGACAGCGTTCAGCTTCCCCTCCCGCGCGGCGTTCAGAACACCATCCAGTACTCCCTCCTTAGTGACGGCGTAGGAGGTGAGATAGACCCCTACCCGGTTGTGGGGAGAGGCCCCTGAATACGCTACCGGAGACCCCTGATCGATGCGAACGCCAACGAAGACGATAACGACTAGAACAACAAACAGGAAGCGAGATGCAGCACGCTGTTTCATGCCCAACAGTGTACGAGCGCATGAGGTTGATCATTGTCATGATGGTGCACGGCGCAGGGGACGTTGGGCACGTTTCCTGATCGGACGAAGCAGCGGATACAAACGGCCTTGCGTCCTCCCCACCTTGTCGTTACCAAGTCTGCCCAAGATGGGGAGCACGCGGCCAATCGCTTCGCGATCCGGCGCCATAGCCTTTACACGCGCAGTTTCTTTCATCCCTCTTCACTTCTTCCACACATCACCTTCACCGCCTCTCCAGAGGCGATTGTTAGACTAGTAGGGATTAGTGAGTGGCGGCTTGGCCGATTGTTGGAACCGCCGCTATAATCGTTGGCGCTTTTGAACTTTACGCAAACAAGGAGTAGAACGCATGAAACGTATATCGATGCTTATTCTTTTCGCTGTCATGACGCTGGCGGTGGTCGGCTTGGCCGGAGGAACGCGTGATCCTATCCTGATCCTGGGAAACAGCGACTTCACCGTTGACAACGGGGTTGTCGGTGGCTCAGGGACCTCTGATGATCCTTACATCATCACCGGTTGGGAGATCAATGTTCCGCAAATCGCCAAGTACGGCATAAAGATCGAGAATACAAGCGCAAATTTCGTCTTGCGCGGTGTGATCATTCGCGGAGCCGCTGCGGCAGACGGAGCGGCGATTCATCTCGGTTTTGTCAGCGGGGGAAGGCTAGAGAACTGCCTGATATCCGACTCACGCAATGGGATCGAGATCGCATCTTCAACCGGTGTCACCCTGGCGGGAAACGTTCTCTACATCCAGGGGATTGGTCTACGAGTGATCGGTGAGACAGCGAAGGAGTACAACCTGGCCATTGACGAGACGAACGAGCTGAACAACAACCCCATTCGCTATGTCTACGGTAAGGACGGTGAGACGGTCACCGGGATCACATCGAACAATCTCTACTTCGCCGCCTGCAAGAACATGACGATCACGGACAACACGATCACAAATGGCGATGGTATACAACTGGCGTTCGTCGAGGATTCGTTGATCAGCGGGAACGAGGTCTACCGGACGAGCCCTGTCCTCACCGAAAATGGGATCAGTCTCTATCGATCCGATGGAAACACGGTCACGAACAATGTCCTGCAGAACAACCGTTTCGCCGGGATGTACGTCTGGCTCTCCTCACACAATAAGCTCACAGACAATCAGTTCTTGGCCAATGACAGCGGTCTGATTCTTGCCGCTTCCGATGACAATCAGGTGTACAACAACATGGCGTTCGCCAATCCCGTGGGGATCGAAGTGCGCGCCGGGTCGACGCGAAACGACATTGCCCGCAATATCATCACTCACGCCAACACGAAGTACGGGATCGTCCTCGATCAGGCCGCGGAGAACATCGTGGAGGCGAATGCGATCACGGATGCCGAGACGGGGATTCGCCTCGCTGAAAATGGAAACAACAACACGGTTTCGTCGAACACGATCGTCAAGGCGGCCTACGCGCTGTCGATCAGCGGCTCGAACAACGAGATCAAGGGAAACCTCATCGCGCAGAACACCCGCGGGATCCTCTTCCCCGAGACGTACGGCAAGACGATCGTGCGTGGGAACTCGATTCACGACAACGTATTCTCCGACAACAGTAATCACATCTACCTAAACAACGATTCGCAGTCAAATCAAATGTACCTGAATACATTCCTCGGTGGCGGGACGACACTTGTGGAAGACTACGGAAAGAACACATGGACGGTGAACGACCAGGGAAACTACTGGGGAGACTACCAGGGAACAGATGCCAACGGAGACGGAATCGGCGATGACCAGGTATTCATCTATCCGGCAGCCGTTGCGGACAAAGCACCGATAATCTCCATGGCACGAGCAAACGATAATCTTGGCGTTCTGAGCACGCTCCCAGTAGACGATCTCGTCATATCTCTCGCCGACGGATCGAAGATCACGCTTCCGGTGCTGCGCGCCAACGAGGCAAACGCGCGCTTCGTTGGATTCCGCGGCTTTCCGCCAGCACTCATCGACGGTGCTCCAGGGATTCTATTCTCCTTTACCGATGAGGCCACGCGCAGGTTCACGATGGAGACCGTTCCCTTCGGGCTGGACATCGCCTTCTTCGACGCAACAGGCACGTTCGTGGGCAGCATGGAAATGGACGCACAGTCCAGTGATCTGTACACCGCGCAGTCTGCCTTCCAATACGCGCTTGAGCTACAAACTGGCAGGGTAGCCGCTTTGGAGATCGGGGACGGAGCTAAGCTCGTTGCCCCAGCAGGAGGAAAGAACTAGACGTGGGTCGCCGGATTCGGGCGATTATCTTCGACCTCGATGGGACGCTTGTGCGCTATCATGGTGTAGAGTTCGAATCTAGCTGGGGAGCGATCGCGGCGGCAGCGGGAAAGCAAGAGGAATCAGGGCGTATCCTGCGTGAGTTCTTGCCGCGTCGTGATGCTTACCAAGAGTGGGTAGAGCGCGATGCAGCCCTCCTAACCGGCATCTCAGTGGAAGTGATCACCGCGAAGATCTTCCCCCCGCCGTACGCAACGGGGGCAAGGGAAGCGATAGCAGCACTCCGTGGTCGCTATACGATGGGTATCCTCTCCTCTGGGGTCGATCTTGTTGCTGATCGAGCGTGCCAGGAGCTCGGCCTTGACTTCTCAGTCGCCAATCGCTTGTTGATCGAGGATGGACGCTTCACCGGAGAGAGTGAAACGGTGGTTGACCTTTGGAAGAAGGCAGATGTGATGAAGGAGATCGCGGCGAAACACAATCTTGATCTCTCAGAGATCTGCTTTGTCGGCGACCATATGAACGACGTCCCAGTGATGCGCATCGTTGGGTTATCGATTGCAATGAACGCCAAGGACAAGGAACTGGAGCGGATTGCGGATTATGTGGTTTCTGACTTCACTACGATTCCGCAGATTGTCGAGGAAAGCAGGTAGCTTCGATGTGGACAGGGGCTTCCGTGTTTCGGAAGCCCCTGTCCGTTCATTTCCAAGCGCTCGACCTATACATTAGCCTACGGGGTGCAAAAGCTGTAGGAGAAGCCAACTCCCGCTGATAGCCCACTCGTCGCAAACTGGCCCCACCCATAGACCGATAGATCCTCGTAAGTGACGTTGATCTTGAGATACTCCGAGCTAAACCCAAACGGGGAAAGAGCAAGTGTGGTCTTGCTAGTAAAGGTGATGCTCTCAAGGGAGTAGGTAAGGGTGAATACCTGCGTACCCGCCACTGTTGGAATAATGCTGAAACTGGTGTAGCTTTCCGCAGTAAAGTCTCCAAGAGAGACCGATAGGTCAAGCCACACGGTTGTTGCAAGAGTCGGAAGCACGTCGATGTAAGCTCCCAATTCTCCGCTCGCACTGAAATCGCCCGTGTCGCCGAACGCTGCGCTAAGGAAGTCGATGGTGACGGCGAACTTCTGCGTCAGGAAGGACGGGGGCACGATACCGAAAATGCTCGTGCTCGACGCTGAGAGCGGCCCCACATCCGCGGTCATATACAGGGTGCTCGTGGCTGAGAATGCAGGGAGGATCACTGCATCCGCCTTCAGGTATCCGCCAAACGTCGGCGCACTTGTCCCATCTCCGATCACTGTAGCGGGAAAATCGAGCTTCGTGTAGATGTCCCAGGATTGGAAGGCAAATGGCACTACCCCGAGATCGAGTTCGCTCCCAAAGGTCAGCGAATCCCAGGCGTATTCTAGCGTGAAGCTTTGCGTTGCACTGAGCGTCGGCAGCACGACAAAGCTCGTGCTGCTCATGGCAGTAAGATTGGAGAAACCGAGCGTTAGATCAAGACCAAATGAGCTAGAAACGCTCGGCAGGAAATCTGCGCTTCCGCTGAATGTCCCACAAAAGCTGAGCGCATCATCCTGAGCAACTGCCCCCACACTCAGGATGAACACGACCAGCATAACAACAACTGGACCAGTGATTCTATTCATTCCCAGACCTCCTCGTCTGCGGTTGTGATACGGAAATATTACGGGTGTCCACAGGACGCGCTGGTGTCACGAGGCAATTTGAGAGGACAAACGGCTCACTACGCGCAGTGAGCCGTGTCCCTCCAGAAGAAACCACAGGTGAGTTACAGGGTGACGCTCTCCTGCCATGCCGGTTTGTGAGTCTCGATTGCGACCTTGTTGCGGATCGCCTGCTCGAAGACAGGGAGGGTTTCCTTTTCACCGTGCACCAAGAAGACCTGCTTGGCGCCAGTCTTTGAGAGCCAGTCGATT
>Ga0307379_10014198_pt1 | contig 10286 bp, 12 predicted proteins | sample UN2MG_FD_202237 | JGI IMG/M metagenome (GOLD analysis project Ga0307379, IMG submission 202237) | Soil microbial communities from Risofladan, Vaasa, Finland - UN-2 | ecosystem: Environmental > Terrestrial > Soil > Coastal area > Acid sulfate soil | place: Finland: Risofladan, Vaasa | collected... | reverse complement strand
TGGGCCACTGCTTATAACATCGTGGCTATCCCTGCGGCCGCCGGGGTTCTTCAGCCGTGGGGTATCGTGCTGCGCCCCGAATGGGGGGCGCTGTTCATGTCTGGCAGCACCATCATCGTGGCCATCAACGCCCTGCTGCTGCGAAGGACCGAGCTGTGAACCACAAAAAGAAAGGAACGAGCATGGCCCACAGAGTGATAACTGTGTATAGTCAGTCAGGTTGAATGTTCTGCAACCGGGTGAAGGAGTTCCTTTCACAGAAGGGCGTAGAGTTCACCGAGCGGGACATCACGGTGGATGACCTGGCTCTCGCAGAGCTGGAAGAACTGGGGTACATGACCACGCCTGTCACGGTCATCGACGGGGAAGTGGTGATAGGATTCGATCGCGAAAGACTGGAGCACTTGCTAGGGGCGTAGCCTGGCGCAGTACACCACCGGCCAAAAAGGAGGATTGGGCAGATGAATAGGATCAACTGGACACGAGTAGGTGTGTTCGCCGCGATAGTAGTGGTGATCTTCGTGATTGGCGTCACCTTACTACCCCTCGTCTTTGGATGGTACGGAGGCTCGTGGGCCATGGGCCCGGGCATGATGGGCGGACAGACACAGGGAGGGTGGTGTCCCTTCTGCGGGGGCACGGGAACGAATTCAGGGTGGGGCTCCGGAGGGGTATTCGGCTGGTTCTTCATGCTGATGGCAATCCTCTTCCCTGTAGGTCTGCTGGCGCTGCTCATCCTGGGAGTTGTCTGGCTGGTGCGTGGCAGCAGCCGACCTCGCGGCAGTGCACCGGAGGCGCCCCGTGGGTGTCCCGAGTGTGGAAAGCCGGTAGCCGGAGATTGGCACCACTGCCCCGAGTGTGGACATGGTCTAGACGGCGACGGATAGGGCGTCGCGAGGGAGGCAAGCGATGAATTCCCGCATCGGCTGGGTTGTAGTGATCGTTGCCGCGGCATTGGTGGGCCTGGCTCTGGTGTGCTGCGTCGCTCTCGGTTTCGGGGGGTATCTGGCGACCAGACCAGGTGAGGAAGGTGCTCAACCTCAGGAGTACGTATCCAACGGTCAGATGATCTACTTCACGGGCAGCAACCAGCAGGGCCAGCGCATCCCCTTCGACTGTTCGCCGATGTGGCTCTACACTCACTTGGGAAGCTGTGCCAGCTGCCATGGTGCCGACGGCCGTGGCGGTGTTCCCGTGATGATGGGCACGGAGATACCTGGAGACATCAGGTATAGCCATCTGACAGAAGAGGAACACGAGGAGGGGGAGGAGCACCCACCGTACACCGACGAACTGATCAAGAGAGCGATCACGCTGGGGTTGAACCCAGCGGGCGAGCCATTGGACCTGACCATGCCGCGCTGGCGAATGTCAGATCAGGATCTCGATGAGTTGATCGAGTTCCTCAAGACGCTCAACGGTGATCACTAAGTGAGCATAGACGTTGGGCTCACCGCCAAGACCAGACAGCGATACGACCGCATCGCCGGCGTCTATGATGCGTCAGAAGCGATGATGGAGCGCTTCCTGTATGCCCGATGGCGCAGGCGCCTGTGGTCCGACGTCAAGGGGCCACAGATACTCGAGGTGGGCGTGGGCACCGGCAAGAACATGCCCTACTATCCCGCTGGCGCACACGTCACAGCCATTGACCTCAGTGAAGGTATGTTGTCCAGAGCGCGGAAGCGAGCAAACTCGCTGAGTCTAGACGTGGACCTCCGCCAGATGGATGCGCAGGCGCTCGCTTTCCCGTCGGCTAGCTTCGATACCGTGGTGGCGACTTTCGTGTTCTGCTCGGTACCCGATCCCATCGCCGGTCTCAGGGAACTGGGGCGCGTCTGCAAACCAGAAGGGGAGATCAGGCTGCTGGAGCACATGCGAGCCAGAAACGAGCTCGTGGGTCGGGTGATGGACATCGTCAATCCTATCGCGGTCAGTATCCAGGGCGCCAACATCAACCGCCAAACGGTGGACAACATACAGCTCGCTGGTCTACAGATCGTCCGTGTTGTAGACTTGTCGGTGCAGGGCATTTTCAAACTCATCGTCGCCAAGCCGCCCATCCAGCAGAGCGCGGCTCCGCGATAGACAGGCCAAGAGCTGGACATGTAGTTGAGTCAGAACGACCCCAATCTCCTGAAGAAGATACACGTCACCGGCGTGGTGCAAGGCGTCGGCTTTCGTCCTTTCATCTATCAGTTGGCTCACACCCACGGCCTGACCGGGTGGGTCCTCAACACGTCGGCCGGTGTGGACATCGAAGTGGAAGGCCCGCCTGAGGCGCTTCTGCTCTTCCTTCGAGAGCTTGAATCGGAAGCGCCGCCCCTGGCCCACATCGAGGGCATCACCTCCACCGATCACCCGCCCCACGGCTACGAGGAGTTCGAAATACGGCGCAGCCTCGCGCAGGAGGGAGCGTACCAGCTCATCTCCCCGGATATCGCCACCTGCCAGGACTGCCTGAGGGAGTTGCTCGACCCGCAGGACAGACGGTACCGATACCCCTTCACCAACTGCACCAATTGCGGTCCTCGCTTCACCCTCATCGAGGACATCCCCTACGACCGGCCCTTGACCACCATGCGGGAATTCGTGATGTGTCCCCACTGCCAGGCCGAGTACGACGACCCCCTCGACCGTCGCTTCCACGCCCAGCCCAACGCCTGCCCGGCCTGTGGTCCTCAACTGAGCCTCCTGACTGCAGAGGGCGTGGAAGCCGCCGCAGATGACGAAATTTCTGCCGCCGTGCAATTGCTGAAAGACGGCGAAATCCTGGCCATCAAGGGACTGGGAGGGTTCCACCTGGCGTGTGACGCTACCCACGGGGATGCCGTCCAGCGGTTGCGGGACAGAAAACGGAGACCCTCCAAGCCCATGGCGGTAATGATGGCGACCTTGGAGAAGATAGAGGAGCACTGTGCTGTCTCTCCAGAGGAGTCACGGCTGCTCAGCTCTCCTCAATGCCCCATCGTCCTCTTGCGATGGAAAGCAAGCTCCACCATCTCCCCCCTAGTTGCTCCTGGCAACAGATACCTGGGGGTGATGTTGCCTTACACGCCCCTCCATCACGTGCTGATGAGGGAGATCGGAACACCTCTCATCATGACCAGCGGCAACCTCAGTGAGGAACCTATCGTGACCACGAATCGCGAGGCACTGGACCGGCTACAGGGTATCGCCGACCATTTCCTCCTTCACAACCGCGAGATTTCTGCCCGATACGACGATAGCGTGTGGATGGTTGCAGAGGGGAGACCGCAGCCCCTGCGCCGTTCCAGGGGTTATGCGCCCTTCCCCGTTCGCCTGCCCTTCAAGGCCAGGCAGGTGTTGGCCTGCGGCACCGACTTGAAGAACACCTTCTGCGCCACCAAGGACGACTACGCCTTCGTCAGCCAGCACATCGGGGACATGGAGAACCTGGAAACACTGGAGCACTTCGAGACCTCCATCGAGCTGTATAAGCGCCTCTTCCGCCTGGAACCCGAGATCATCGCTCACGATCTGCATCCCGACTACCTGGCCACCAGGTATGCACAGGGCCTCGGTGCGTCTGTCCAGCTCATGGCCGTGCAACACCATCACGCCCACATCGTGAGTTGTTTGGCGGAAAACGGGGTGCAGGAACCAGCCATCGGAGTAGCCCTGGATGGGACAGGCTACGGCAGTGATGGGCAGGTCTGGGGCGGGGAGTTCCTGGTGGCTGACTATCGAGGTTTCCAGAGGATGGGCCATCTTCAGTACGTGCCCTTGCCTGGCGGGGAGGCCGCCATCCGCAGGCCCTACCGCATGGCTATAGGCCATCTCTACTCCTTGTTGGGTAACGAGGGCCTGGAGGCAGCGCTTCCCTTCCTGGGAGACTTGGACTCGCAGGAGATACAGATCATCAAGCAGCAGGTCGAGCAGGGTATCAACACCCCGCTGACCTCAAGCGGCGGCCGGCTGTTCGACGCGGTGTCGGCACTGCTTGGCTTTCATGCCGAGGCGACCTACGAAGGGCAGGCCGCCATTCAACTGGAGATGATGGCCTACGACACGGATGACGATGTGGTCTACCCCTTCGCCATCGTCGAACGAGGCGACGCCAAGATCATTCGCCTGTCAGAGTTGTGGGGTGCTATTCTGCACGACCTTCGGGCTGAGGTCCCAGCCGGTGCCATCGCTGCAAGGTTCCATAATACCATCGCCCAGATGATCGTGCAGATGTGTGATAGAATATCGGAAGAGACCGGTCTCCAGCAGGTGGCCTTGAGTGGGGGCTGTTTCCAGAACCGGCTGCTACTCACCAAGGCGACGAGCATGCTGAGGGAGGCTGGTTTCGAGATCTTGACCCACCACCAGGTGCCCTGCAATGATGGAGGTGTCTCCCTCGGCCAAGCAGTTATTGCCAACTGCCAGGCAACGGTCGCAGATGGAGTGTAAGATGAGCCAGCGCAGAGCTCCAGCGCAAGTCCAACAGCCTTCTGGAAACGGACCATGAAGTACTTGGATGAATTCAGGGACCCCAAGCTGGCAGCGAGCCTCGTAGAGAGTATCCATCGTCGCTCCACGCGCCAGATCCGCATCATGGAGTTCTGCGGCACTCACACCGTTTCCATTTTCAAGCACGGCATCCGTCAACTGCTGCCTCCCACCATCGAGATGCTCTCCGGTCCCGGTTGTCCCATCTGCGTGACCGCCAACGCCGATCTCGACTGGGCCATAGCATTGGCCAGCCATCCAGACCTCATCATCACCACCTTCGGTGATATGTTGCGCGTCCCGGGCAGTCGAAGTAGTTTGGAGAGGGCCAAGGCCGAAGGCGCAGACATCCGCATCGTGTATTCCACGCTGGATGCACTGCAGATCGCCAGGGACAACCCAGAGCGTCCTGTGGTCTTTCTCGGCATCGGCTTCGAGACCACCGCTCCCACAGTCGCCGTCTCCATCCTCCAGGCCAGGGAAGAGAGAATCGAGAACTACAACGTCCTATCCCTCCATAAGCTGACTCCCCCCGCGACGAAGGCCGTCCTCGACTCAGGGGAGTCGCTCCTCGACGGTATCATCGGGCCGGGCCACGTGACCACGGTCATTGGCTCGCGAGCCTGGGAGTTCCTGCCCCAGGAGTACGGCATCTCGTGCGTCATTGCCGGCTTCGAGCCGCTGGATGTTCTGCAAGGCATCTACACCCTCGTGGAGCGGGTCGAATACAGCGAGCCTCGGGTAGACAACCTCTACGCCCGAAGCGTACGTCGCGAGGGCAACCAGATTGCCCTGGACTATGTGAACATGGTGTTCGAGCCATGCGCCGCCGACTGGCGTGGAATGGGGAAAATCCCGGCCAGCGGCTTAGGGTTGAGGGCCGAGTTCCGGCGCTTCGATGCACGGGAGAACTACGAAGTTGACCCCGGACCCACCGAAGAGCCTCCAGGATGCCTTTGCGGCGACGTCATCAGAGGTGCGGCAACCCCGCTGGACTGTCCGCTCTACCGCGAGGCCTGCACTCCTCACAACCCTGTGGGACCGTGCATGGTCTCCAGCGAAGGCACCTGTGCCGCCTACTACCTGTACGCTGGAGAAGGGCTCTAGCTACATCGTCAGAGGACTTAGGTGATGGACAGAATCCTACTGGCCCACGGCAGCGGCGGACAACTCAGTCACGACCTGATTCGCGACCTCTTCCTGCCCCACTTCCCTGCCCCAACGCTGGCCAAGCTGGACGATGCAGCCGTCTTGCAGCCTCTTGCCTCTGCGGCGACGGGAGCACAACCCAACATCTCCGGGCCCAGCCGACTGGCCTTCACCACCGACAGCTACGTCGTCAAGCCACTGTTCTTCAACGGGGGCGACATCGGCCGGCTGGCCGTATGCGGGACGGTGAACGACCTGGCCATGGTGGGTGCAACCCCTCTCTACCTATCCGCCGGTTTCGTAATCGAGGAAGGGCTGGAGCTGGAAACTCTGCGCAGAGTTGTGGCGTCCATGAGAGCTTCCGCTGAAGAAGCCGGGGTTGAGATCGTTGCCGGGGACACCAAGGTGGTGGAGAGGGGCGGGGCTGACAAGCTGTTCATCAACACCGCCGGTTTGGGCGTGGTTCCCCCGGGTATCGAGATCTCCGCATCCAACGCTCAGCCGGGCGACCTGGTCATCCTCTCCGGGGCTATCGGCGACCACGGCCTGGCCGTGCTCAGCGAGCGAGAAGGACTCGCCTTCAAGAGCCAGTTAGCCAGCGACGCGGCGCCTCTCAATCACTTGGTGGCAGCCATGCTGAAGGCCAGCCCTGAGATCCACGTATTGCGCGATCCTACACGAGGCGGTCTGGCCACAACGCTGAACGAGATAGCGCGTCAATCTCAGGTAGCCATGGCCATTGAGGAGAGCAGGATTCCCATCCACGAGGATGTCCGCGCCGCCTGCGAGATGCTGGGCTATGATCCGCTCTACGTGGCCAACGAAGGCAAACTGGTGGCCATAGTCCCCCCTCACGCGGCAGAAGCGGTCCTCCAGGCAATGCAGAGTGACCCCTACGGCAAGGAGGCAGCCATCATCGGCGAGGTGATAGCCCAACCCGCGGGAAAGGTCCTGCTCAGGACCGGGATCGGCGGCACACGTATCGTGGACATGCTGGCCGGGGAGATGCTTCCCCGAATCTGCTAGCGCCCACCTCCCGCACAGGCACATGCGCACCCTGCGCACGCGCAGGCGCAGGCGCAGCTGCTGCCCCCACCGCCGCTGCTCCAGCCACCACCGCTGGATTTGGTCACCGGCACTGGATGTGTGACCCTGGTGACCCTGGCCGTGAAGGCCGAGAGACTGGTCACGATGTTATTGGAGACGTTCCCTATGCCTGTGACCACGCTGTCGGCCAGTTGAGCCCCCGGTACGGTTCGCGGGGCACCTATGGATGGAGCAGCCTTGCCAACACCTGAGGTTGGTGCCGTGGGGCGACTCGGTGCGGAATGAAGCCACCACCACGCGGGCATCGGCAGCGGCCGCGGGCCGAAAGTCTCCGGCATTTTCTGCTCGAACTCCTCATCGGCCATCATCCACTCCAGGTTCTTGTCCACAACGTCAGGAGTCTCGGCGCCCTCGACCTGCTTCCAGGCCCGGGCCACGATATCCTTGTAGTAGGCGATGGTATCCTTGGCGTGGAACCCTTTCATCTTCTGGTTGACGTCCTTGATCAGCTTCGTAGTGACGTCAGCCAGGTCTTTCTCTCGCAGTTCGCCGTTCTTCTTGATGGTTTCGAGGAGATCATTCTCATAAGGGTGGAGCCCCTCGGGCAGCGGATCTGCCTTCTCAAGGCGGAGAGGCTTGTCCGATACCACGCGCACAGCCCCCTTCTTCACCACGCCGAACAGAATCATGGTCAGGACTCTGTTCAGAGGAGCCTCCAGCAACATCGCAGCCTCCACCGCTGTGAGACCCCGCTTGATACCAAGACCCTCCACCGACACCATGGGTGGCATGTAGTCCATGAGCCGCTTGCTTCGCCTCCTGGAACCCATCACGATGCCAATGATGATCCAGAGCACAACGCCCCCACAGATGGTGAAGGGCAAGAGAGTGCCGAACAGCGCACCGATCAAACCAACAATCGCTGCGCCAAAGTCGAAAGAAGGCGGGCTATACACCTCGCGGACGTACTTCTTCGGGAAGGACACGCCGAACTGGTACTGCTGATCGGCCCGCGCCTGTGTGTTGATCCAGGTCATAACGATGCGGTCGCCTTCCACGGCGGTCTCAGTGAATTCCTGGTCATGGTAGCGAGACTCTTCGGGCTGAACGCCCGGTGGGAAGTAGAAACTCACTCGCAAGTAGGTGGCCCCATGACCGGTCTCCTCGTAGTAGTGAGGGTAGAAACGCACGCTGCCGTACGCTTCATCTTGTTCGTCCTGATAGACCATGTGCGGGTTATTGATCTCCAGATGCACTGTACCGGTATCGCCCGGCGCGATCTGATTGCTCCCCAGATGGATCTCCACACCGGTGTCCAGCCACTCCGACTTGTAGATGCCGACCACGGGCTTGCCATCGATGGTCGCCGTGGCGCTGGAGAGGTCATAGTAGTCGTTCGGTAGACCGATGTCTGCGATGTCGATGACGTGCGCACCGGGATCGTTGGTGTACGTGATATCGTAGACGATGTCAACGGACCCATCCTCCTGCACGTACACCGATGATATGTTGCTGTCCACGGTGAAGCTGTAGTCCTGGGCCAGGGCAGTCTGCAGCGGCAGAACCAGGACGACGGCGGTCAGCAACAGCCCGACTGCCAAGCTGAGACGTCGCGACCGTCTGGCACCTACCATTTTGGTTCCTCCGTCAGTTGGTACGTGGAGCCGCAATAGGGGCAATTGATCATCACCGCACCTTGAACCAGGGAGACGTGATCCTTGCTGAGCTCCCCGCCACAACTCTGGCACTTGAGCTTATCCACGCTGACGTCTCCCGGCATGTCCAGATCGACATCAATCTGCTGTGTGATCTGCTGAATAGGAGCAGGCCCTCTGGTCCTGATCACCCAGATGATCACCACACCGATGGCTAGCGAGATGACCCCCACGATCAACCTCGAAACAATCTGGCCCGATCCCGCCGCTGGGATAGACCACAGATACAGGACCCCGAAAAGGATCAGGATGCCTGCCACGATGTAGCCGAAGATTCTCCCTGCCATGATTTATCTCCCCTCTGCCAAATCTTTGTCATTCTACCACAGGTCAGCGACGATTGGCAAAGACCTGTCGCGACCGCCACGAGGCGGGCGCTTGGCGTGTCTGTGTCTGCTGACAGATAGCGCAGGACTGCACCTGGAGAAGGGCCGCGAGCAGTTCGTGGATCGCATGGTACAGAAGGCTATCGAGGCGGTCGAAGAGGATGGCGCTCACGTCACCGTGTTGGGCTGCACCGGCCTGGCAGGTCTGGATGAGCAGGTGAAAACCGGCCCATCGAAGGCCGGCTATGAGGTTCCAGTTATCGACCCGGCCAGCACCGCTCTGAAGGTGGCTGAGGCGCTCGTCGATGCCAAGCTTACGCACAGCAAGCGTACCTATCCCCAACCTCCGCAGAAGGAGGTGGTGGGGTACCCGCGACGTTGAGATCGCCCACCGCAGCGCGCCGAGTGATCCCACCCTCAGGGGAGAGGCCTATACCTCTTCCTCGTATCGGCGAAGACGGACAATAGATTCTTCCGCGTACACGTCCCGAAGATGACGATAGCGGCTTAGCCTTGCTGCGATATATGGATCCGGCACGGGCGGCAGGGGTTCCAGGGCTAAGGCCCTTTCATATCCTATGTCTTTTAGGGCCTTCATCATCGCCCGAAAGTCGGTGTGGCCGTAGCCCACTGCCTGCCTATTGCTATCCGCGATATGCACATTGACCAAGAGTTCTTCGGCCTTGCGGCCAATGACCGCCACGGTGTCGCCCACCGAGAAATCGTAGCTGATGGCGGGCTCCCCGGTGTCTCTCTGCACGATGATCATCGAGTCTGGGCTGGTGACGAAGGGCTTGTCGTCGAGCCAGCTCAAGTGGTACTCGTTCTTGTACCAGACGCTGAACGTGTGGCCCTGGTATTCGCGTAGGCCCTTCAATCTGTGAATGCCGACCTCCTCAGCCATCGCCTGCTCCACGAGTTGCGCTACTAGCTCAACGCCGACATGGATGCCGCCACCCCCTTCAGCCTCGTCCTCCTCGGCCAGTCCGACCTGCGCAAGCTCCTACAGATCAAGGACTTTGAGGCCCGCGATCAACGCATCCAGGTCCGCTACCACCTCCAACCCTTCGCCCTGGCCGAGTCTGCCGCCTGTGTCAAGCACTATCTCTTTGTCGTCGGCGTCGAACGCCCTCCCTTCTCCGACGCCTTCATCAGCGCTGCCCACCAGTTCAGCCACGGCGTCGCCTGCCAGATCAGCCGCGTCTGCCTCAACGGCCTGCTCATCCGCTTTGCCGAATGCAAACCGGTCCTGGACGAGATGGACGCAAGGCGGGCCATCAGCGAGCTGGACCGCAGCAGTTGAATCGCTTTCCTCTCCTCCCAGGGGGCCATCCGCCGCCCCTTTCTGTCTCCCTCGCCTGCTCATCCAATCCGGCCAATCGGTGATCAAAGAACGTGGCTGTCAACAACTGGATGGATTAGTTTCTCACACCAAGCGTTATAGAGTCTTAACGGAACGACACCAACCCGGGCCTACGTGGTGTACTTTTCCAGCGAAAGATAGCGATCTCGGCTGTCCGGGAGCACGGTCACCACGCGTGCACCCCTGCCGAGCTTTTGAGCGACTTGCAGCGCGGCCAGCACGTTTGCC
>Ga0307379_10014197_pt1 | contig 10287 bp, 7 predicted proteins | sample UN2MG_FD_202237 | JGI IMG/M metagenome (GOLD analysis project Ga0307379, IMG submission 202237) | Soil microbial communities from Risofladan, Vaasa, Finland - UN-2 | ecosystem: Environmental > Terrestrial > Soil > Coastal area > Acid sulfate soil | place: Finland: Risofladan, Vaasa | collected... | reverse complement strand
GCGGTCCAATCGTTGAGAAGTAGCCGTGTCTTATGTTGCCTCCAACAAGAACCAAATCTATTTTATAAATACTCATCAACTCAACTGCCATATATATATTATTGGTTATAATATGCAGGTTATGAGAGGAGAGTGCTAATGTACGAGCAAACTCGTAGCAAGTTGTGCTGGTATCTAAAAAAATCGTATCTCCTGATTGTACAAATCTTTTGGCTAATTCTGCTATAATTCTTTTTTGTTCGAGATTAGTATTAAGTCTTTCATGAAACCTTTTATCGTAATCCCGAGCAATTTTAATGGTGTTGTACTCTTTTATAATAGATCTTTGGTCTGCTAATTTTTTAAGATCTCTCCTGATGGTAACCAGGGAAACATTCATTTTTTCAGCAAGTTCTACCGGAGAGATAAAATTACTATTTTGGATTAAATCTAACATTTTTTCGAGTCGTTCTGCTTTGCTCATATACTATTTCACCTATTTACTGAGTTTTAATAAATTTTATTAACAATATTGTATCGGCTTTATTTGGTTAATATTATATTATATGATGAAAATAAAGTCAATATTATGAAAACATTTTGATAACATATCTTGACAAAAAGATAATAAATAGATAAGATATTATCAAGTAGTTTTCATTTTATAATAAAAAGAAGGAAAAATAAAATGAAAAAGCAAAAATTTATACTGACGATAGTTTTAATCGCAATTTTTATCTCATCTGTGGCTTCTTTTGCAGGAGCAAAAGAAAATGTCCGAATTGCTATGCTGGCTAAAAATTTGGGGAATGCCTTTTTTGAAGCTTGTAGAGATGGAGGTTTAGAAGCAGCGAAAGAACTTGGTGGAATTGAATTTTTTTTCAAGGACCCACCACACCAACTGCCGAGGGTCAGATAGAAATTATTGATTCGCTTATTGCCCAGAAAGTAGATGCAATCGTCATTTCAGCAAATGATGTAGATGCTCTGGTTCCTATTTGTAAAAGAGGAATGAAGAGCGGAATTACAGTAATTTCCTTTGACTCAGGAATTGCACCAGAAGGATGAATACTTCACTTATCTCCGTCCAGCAGTGAGTTTATTGGCAGAAGCCAGGTAAAAATGTTGGCAAATTTAATTGACTACAAGGGTGAAATTGATATTTTAAGCGCTTCTTCTCAGGCTACCAACCAAAACACCTGGGTTGAATGGATGAAAGAAGAACTGAAAGAACCTGCTTACAAAGATATGAGTTTGGTTTCAGTGGTATATGGCGATGATCTTTCTGACAAGAGTTACCGGGAAGCAGTGGGGCTATTTAAATCTTACCCTGATTTAAGAGGGATTATTTCACCCACAACTGTTGGTATCGCGGCAACTGGAAAGGCATTAGAAGATGCTGGAAAATCAGGAAAGATTGAACTCACCGGTCTTGGCTTGCCATCTGAAATGAAGCAATATATCAAAAATGGTACTTGCCGACAAATATCTCTTTGGAACCCCATTGATTTAGGATATTCATCAACTTATATTGCCTATAAATTGTTTAAGGGTGAATTTCAGGGTAAAGAGGGTGAAGCAATGAAGGTCGGTAGAATGGTAGAAATTAAAATAGGCTCAGGTAACGAAGCAGTAATGGGCGAGCCATATATATTTGAAAAAGATAATATAGATAAATTTGCTGTGATTTACTAATGGTTTACTAGTTGAATTAAAAAAATCTGTTTAGTAAAGCGGGGTTAATCATATCCCGCTTTACTTATAAATACCTCAAAACAAAAGAGGAATTTTGGTTTAATGAATAATTGCATTATTGAAATGAAGGAGATTAAAAAATATTTTTATGGCGTTAAAGCACTTGATGGAGTAGATTTTAAAATAAGAACTGGTGAAGTACACGCTCTTATAGGTGAAAATGGGGCTGGTAAATCTACTTTAGTAAAGATTTTAACCGGCGTATATCAACCTACTGCTGGTACTATTATTCTTAATGATAAATCTGTTCAATTTCCATCTCCCCAAATCTCACAAAAAGCTGGGATATCCGCCATACACCAGGAAGCTACAATGTTCCCCGATCTCTCAGTTATTGAAAATATCTTCATGGGCCATCATATTAGAAATAAATCCAACGGTCTGCTTTCTTGGAGAGAAATGAAAGATAAAACCCAGTCACTTCTTGATAAGCTTGAATTGGATATTCGTCCTGATACCAAAGTAAGAAATCTAAGTGTAGCTCAAAGGCATATGGTGGAAATTGCCAAAGCACTCTCACTGGATGCAAAAGTAGTAATTATGGATGAACCAACCTCTGCTCTTACTCTTAAAGAAGTTGAGTATTTATATAAAATTATTAGAAAATTGAAATCAGAAGGAAAAGCCGTCATCTTTATTTCTCATAAATTTGAAGAGGTCTTTGAAATTGCGGATTATTTTACCGTACTGAGAGATGGGAAGTATATCGGTGAAGGGACGATTGCCGATATTACCGTAGATAAAATTGTGCAAATGGTGATTGGTCGTAGTCTTGAACAGATGTATCCGAAATTAGAAGCAAAGCAAGGCAACATTATCCTAAAGGTTGAAAATCTTGCCAAGATAGGTGTATTTAAAAACATATCTTTTGACTTGCACAAGGGGGAAATACTGGGATTTTTTGGATTGGTGGGAGCGGGAAGGTCAGAAGTAATGCAAACCATTTTTGGAATTGATACGAAGACCTCAGGTGAAGTTTTTATAAATGGTGAAAAAATCAGTATTACCAATCCTTCTGATGCAATGAATTTCGGTCTTGCTTATCTCCCCGAAGACCGACAGATACAAGGTGCTATTTTAGCTATGAATATTCGGGAGAATATTACCTTACCTATAATAGACGGAATAGGTAGATATATTTTCTTGGATCGTAATAGAGAATTAGAAATAACTGATGAATATGGGAAATATATAGAAATAAAAGCTTCAGGCTGGGAACAGTTGGTAGAAGACCTCTCAGGAGGTAATCAACAAAAGGTAGTTTTAGCTAAATGGATTGCTACTAAACCAAGAATATTGATTATGGATGAACCAACCAAAGGAATTGATGTGGCAACCAAAGCTACTGTGCATAATTTTATTTCTGAACTCGCAAAAAAAGGCATAGCAATAATCCTTATTTCCTCTGAACTTCCTGAGATTCGAGGTTTTTCATATGGATTAAAGATATTTTTAGTAAATAAATATATGAAGAGAAAATAATCAAAACAATTTTATCTGTGTAAAAAAGTGAAAATTGATAATATAAGGAGTTTAATAATTTTAGAAAATATTTTACGAGTAGAAGAACTTTTTTATCATAGTATAAAAGATTAACCACAAAAGAAGTTGATCACTATGAGAGGGGAATGGAAAATGAAGGAAAGACAGAATATTAAAATAGAGACTTTGCATAAACTGGTAAAGCTTTCTAATAATTTGGGAAGAATAGACTATCATCTTGCAATTATTGGAGAAGGCAATACTTCAGCTAAAGTTGAGACAAAAGATGTTGCTGGTAGTTTTTTTATAAAAGCAAGCGGGACTCAACTTGCAACTGTTACCGAAAATGATTTTATTCAGGTTTATTTTGAACCGATTGTGCAGCTTATAAACATGGAGAATCCTAATGCTGAAGAAATTAATTACATCTTTGAAAGAGCTAAGGTGGATAAAAAACATCGAGCTAACCCTTCTGTAGAAACCCTATTGCATGCTATTTGCCTTAATCTGGAGGGAGTAAACTTTGTTGGCCATACTCATCCCACAGCAGTAAATAGATTGACCTGTTCAAAGAGTTTTCCGGAGAATCTGAAAGGGAGAATTTACCCTGATGAAATTATTCTGCTGGGAAAAGAATCGGTCTTTATTCCTTATACTGATCCGGGGGTTCAACTGGCTCAAAAAGTAAAAGGGGAAATTGAAATATTTTTAGATAAACATGGAGAGAGACCTAAATCTATTTATATTCAGAATCATGGATTTGTTGCTTTAGGATCTACCCCGACTGAAGTAGAAAATATTACCTTGACTGCTAATAAAGCAGCTGAAATTCGTTTTGGTGCATTACTTATGGGGGGTATAAATACCCTTTCTAAGGATATGGTAACCCATATATCGAAAAGACCCGATGAAAAATACCGACAAAACCTGTTTAAAAAATAGTTATAATTTATTGCTTAAACAAAATTCTATAAAAAAATATAATTAATTTTTTCTTTGTTTGTAACTAAATCAAAAGGGGTTATACCATGGAAAAGTTTGTAGCGATTGATCTGGGTGCAGAGAGTGGGAGAGTCATTGTTGGGGATTTATCAAAAATGGAAATAATATATCGTTTCCCCAATCATTTAGTAAGGGTTAAAGATAGTATTTTTTGGGATATTCTGGGCATATTCAATGAGATAAAGAAAGGTTTAAAAAAAGCTTTTAAAAAATATCCCAATCAGATAGTAAGTATGGGCATTGATACCTGGGGAGTTGATTATGTTCTTTTGGATGATGTTGGTGATCTTCTGGGAAATCCTTACCACTATCGAGACAAGAGAACAGATAATATAATGGAGGAAGTTTTTAGGATAATTTCCAAAAAGGAAATATTTATCGAGACCGGCATCCAATTTATGCAGATTAATACTATCTATCAACTATATTCATTTGCCAAGAAAAAACCCCAAATCTTTGAAAATACAAAATATTTCCTGACCATTCCCGATCTTTTAAATTACTGGTTAACCGGAATTATAAAAAATGAATATTCAATCACTACCACTACTCAGCTCTATAATCCTATGAAAAAGGACTGGTCACCCAAGATACTGGATAAACTTGGATTTAAAAAGGAGATATTTGGAGAAATAATTATGCCTGGGACAAAAATCGGGAAACTTTTACCGGCTATTGCGCGGGAGATTGGTGCTGATTCAAAAGTAGTGATTATTGCTCCCGCCTGTCATGATACTGGTTCTGCAGTGGCAGCTGTTCCAGTGGAAGATAATACTCATTATGCTTATATTAGTTCAGGTACCTGGTCTTTATTGGGGATAGAAACTCCTGAACCAATTATTAACGAAATGAGTTTTAAATATAATTTTACTAATGAGGGTTCTGCCGATGGTGGTTTCAGATTTTTAAAGAATGTTACTGGATTCTGGATTATTCAGGAGTGCAAAAAATTCTGGGATGAGAAGGTAAAGTCATATTCTTATGATGAACTGACTGAAATAGCCCTAAAAGATGGTCCTGCAAATTTTAGGATTGACCCTGATGACTCAAAATTCTTAAAGCCCGGTTTAATTGATGATAATATGCCAGATAGAATAAAAGCTTATTGCCAGGAAACAGGGCAAAAAGTTCCGGAGTCACCTGCAGAGATCACCAGAGGGATTATTGAGAGTTTAGCAGATAAATATACCAAGACGATTAAAATGATAGAAGAGATTACCGGTAAATCTATCAAAGAGATACATATTATAGGAGGGGGAAGTCGAAACGGTCTCCTATGTAAAATTGTTGCTAATGCAACAGGTCTGTCTGTTTTTGCAGGGCCGGTTGAAGCAGCTGCCATTGGAAATCTAATGATTCAGGCAAAATCTATGGGGCAGATTAAATCAATGGCTGAGGGCAGAAAGATAATTAGAAAATCCTTTGATATTAAGAAATACTTACCTGAAGAATAAAGATAAAATTAGTTAAATATAAAACATTTATTATTTTTTAAATACCAAATTATTATTTTATTTATATATTATTTAGAGGAACGGTAAAGTATACCAAGGAGGGTTAAAATGGCTATAGCAGTACTTATGCCCAAACAAGGACAATCTGTTGAATCCTGTCTTATTATTAAATGGAATAAAAAAGTAGGGGACAAAGTAAAAGCTGAAGAGCCTATCTGTGAAGTGGAAACCGATAAGGCTGTCTTTGAAGTGGAAGCTCCTGAGGCTGGAACAATGCTTAAGATATTTTATAAAGAAGGTGACGATGTACCAGTTCTTAATACTATTGCTATAATCGGACAACCAGGAGAAAAAATTGACCAGCTTATCCCCAAAAAAACTATCTCTGTTTCTAAAGGTGAATATGTAGAAAAGCAGAAAGCCATAACTCCAGATGAATCCCTTAAAAAAACAAAACCTTCTCCTGGGACCGGCTTAATACCTATATCTCCGGTTGCCCGATGCTTTGCAGAAAAAAAGGGAATTGATTTTTCCCAGCTTGTCGGTTCAGGTCCCGGAGGAAGAATCATAAAAAAAGATATAGAAAAAGCAATATCTGAAGGTGAACCGCTTGTTTCAAGTACAGTTAGTGAGAATTTTTTTGGACCGGTTAAGGAGATTACGGTAGAAGGAGTGCGGAAGATTATATCTGAAAGGATGCTTACCTCTTTACAAAGTAGTGCTCAACTTACTTTAAATACTTCTGTTGATGCTTCTAATTTATTGACCTGTCGGAAATCGCTAAAATCCAGTCCCCAAATGAAAGGGTTAAGCAAAATTAATATTAATGATTTTCTACTTTATATCGTTGCCAATATTCTTCCCAAATTTAAAAAGATGAATGCCCATTTCTTTAAAGATAAGATACTCGAATTTGAACATGTACATCTGGGGTTTGCCGTAGATTCACCACGAGGACTTATGGTACCGATAATCCATAATGCCCACCTATTATCCTTAAAGGAAATTTCTAAAGAAGCAAGACGATTAAGTACTGCCTGTCAAGAGGAAACTATCTTGCCGGATGAACTGAAGGGAGGGACTTTTACGGTAACCAACCTCGGAACAATGGGGATTGAAAGTTTTACGCCTATTTTAAATATTCCTCAGGTGGCAATTCTGGGTGTATGCAGCATTTCTCTTAAACCGATGATGAAAGATAATGAAATAAAATTTATTCCGCATATAGGCTTGTCTCTTACCTTTGATCACCGAGCGGTAGATGGTGCTCCGGCAGCTAAATTCCTGCAGGAACTTAATAAGCTAATAGCTAATTTTGATTTGACAGATATAAAATTACAGTAATAGAGAAAGTAATGTGATTTTATCATTATTAGAAAATAGTAAGATAATTTTTGCAGAAAGGAGAAGGTTGTGCCTAAATCTATTTTTATTGACCCTAAAGAAGTTAGAAAATCGCAGATCTTAAAAATAAACGACATTCCTATAAATCAGTATAAACCTGATATAAAAAAAGAGATAAAGAAGTATGGAGAAGAAAAACTTCTTAAAATTTACTATGATATGCTCATCATTCGAGAATTTGAATCCATGCTTAATTCTATAAAAACCCAAGGATCCTATGAGGGGATTGAATACAATCATTTAGGCCCTGCTCATCTATCTATCGGTCAGGAATCATCTGCTGTGGGTCAGTGTGCCCCTCTTGGCATCGAAGATTTTATTTTTGGTTCCCATCGCAGCCACGGAGAAGTTTTAGCCAAGTGTTTTTCCGCCATAGATGAATTAGAGGAGAATGAACTTCTTAAGATAATGAAATCTTATATGGATGGAGCTTGCTTAAAAGTAGTAGAAAAGAAACACAAAGGTAATATTAAATCACTAGCTCAAGATTTTGTACTATACGGGGTTCTGGCAGAAATATTTGGACGGGCTAACGGTTTTAATAAAGGTTTGGGTGGTTCGATGCATGTTTTTTTTGCACCCTTTGGTAGTATGCCCAATAATGCTATTGTCGGAGGGGCAGCGGATATTTCAGTAGGTGCTGCTCTTTTTAAAAGAATTAATCGAAAGCCAGGTATAGTCATTTGTAATATCGGTGATGGTTCTATGGGTTGTGGTCCGGTATGGGAAGCAATGATGTTAGCGGCAATGGATCAATACCACACACTTTGGGATAAGGATATTGGAGGTGCTCCTACCATTCTATTCAATTTCTTTAATAATTTCTATGGCATGGGTGGCCAGACCTCAGGTGAAACAATGGGCTATAAAATTCTTGCCCGGGTAGGAGCCGGGGTAAACCCTGAAAACTTGCATGCTGAACGGGTTGATGGTTATAATCCTTTGGCTGTGGCCGATGCCATTGAAAGAAAGAAAAAAATTCTTCTCCAAGGAAATGGTCCGGTTCTTCTGGATACCATCACTTATCGAATTTCAGGTCATTCACCCTCTGATGCATCATCTTATAGGAGCAAAGAAGAGATTTCTGCCTGGCAAGAGACTGACTGTATTAGAGGATATGTGGATTACCTGAAGAAAAACAGAATGATCACCTCTAACAAAATGGATACCTTAAAACAGGAAGTGATTCTGAGAATTACTAAAGTCCTGAAGTTAGCGGCGTCTCTTGAAATCTCACCCAGAGTGAAAACTGATTTTATTGAATCAGTCATGTTTTCCCACCGCTACAAAGATAGAATGGAAGAGCGAACACCAGAAGTTCTCATTCCCCAAGAAGATAACCCCCGGGTTAGATCAATTACTCATAAATACCGTTTTGCTTTAGATGAAAATGGTAAAGTTCACCCTAAAGTAAAAGTCTTTACCTATCGTGATGCCCTCTTTGAGGCCATGCTCTATCGTTTTTATGAAGATCCAACTATGGTAGCTTATGGGGAAGAAAACCGTGACTGGGGTGGGGCATTTGCCGTATATCGAGGCTTAACCGAAGCACTTCCCTATCATCGATTATTCAATACGCCTATTTCTGAAGGAGCTATTGTGGGATCAGGGGTAGGGTATGCTCTGTGTGGGGGTCGTGTAGTGGTAGAGCTGATGTATAGTGATTTTATCGGACGGGCAGGGGATGAACTTTTCAATCAGGTGTCCAAATGGCAGTCAATGTCAGCGGGTCTTCTTACTATGCCCCTTACCATTCGCGTTTCAGTGGGGAATAAATATGGTGCTCAGCATTCTCAAGACTGGACTAGCCTGCTTGCTCATATCCCTGGTCTTAAGGTAATGTTTCCTGCTACTCCTTATGATGCCAAGGGAATGTTAAATCTTGCCTTACACGGTACAGACCCGGTGGTATTTTTTGAAAGCCAAAAACTTTATGATATAGGAGAATTATTTGTTTCTACCGGAGTTCCCGAAGATTATTACGAAGTAGCGGAAGGCGAACCCATAATCAGGAAAGAAGGTAAGGATGTTACCATCCTTACCATAGGTGCAGCCCTTTATAAGGGGATGGAGGCTGCAGAAGAACTCGAGAAGAAATATAAAGTTTCAGCAGAAGTAATCGACTTAAGATTTATTAATCCCTTAAACTATGAATTGATTATCCAATCTGTGAAGAAGACGGGGAGACTTGTACTTGTTTCCGATGCTTGTGAACGAGCTTCTTTCCTTCATACTGTTGCTTCAAATATCTCCCAATTTGTTTTTGACTATCTTGATGGTCCTGTAGTGGTAGTTGGTTCCCGTAACTGGATTACTCCGGCCGCCGAAGTGGAAGCTAATTTCTTTCCCCAGAAAGAGTGGATTATCGATGCGATTCATGAACGCCTTTATCCTTTAGACGGGCATCAAGTTACGACTGATCAGTCTACAGCTGAGCAGATAAGGAGAAATAAATTTGGGATATAAGATTTTTATTGAAGATTAAAATGAGTTCGAGACAAAAAGATGAAGGATAAAATTATTCAGGAAATAAATGGCAGTAATAAAAAGTCCAGGCTTTATGGATTAGAAAAAATCTATAAATTAATGGAAATAGAAAAAGAACAGTTCAAAAAAACAGGAGAAGTGAATAATCACCTGCATACTATCTATTCTTTTAGTCCTTATTCGCCTTCAATGGCTGCTTATTTAGCCTGGAAGGCCGGCCTTCAAGCTGTAGGGATTATGGATCATGATTCTGTTTCCGGTTGTAAGGAGCTAATAGAGGCATGCAAGATAATTGGGATTGCCTCAACTGTAGGATTTGAATTGCGGGTAAATTTTTCCGGATCTATAGTTGAAGGAAGAAAACTGAATGACCCGGATTCTAAAAATATAGGTTATATTGCTATTCATGGTATTCCTGAATCAAGGTTACCAGAAGCTAAGAAATTTTTAAATCCAATACAGATTGCTCGGAATAAGAGAAATAAAAAAATACTGGCTAAACTAAATAATTTAATTAAAAGTTATAGAATAGAAGATATTGATTTTAATAAAGAGGTTTATAAAATTTCCCAGGCAAAGGAGGGCGGGAGTATTACCGAACGTCATATTCTTTTTGCCTTTGCTAGAAAAATTATTCAAAAAACGGGAAAAGGGGAAAAACTTATTTCATTTTTAAAAGATAATCTTGATGTAGTGCTTTCCGAAAAGATTAAAAAATTTCTCT
>Ga0307379_10014196_pt1 | contig 10287 bp, 9 predicted proteins | sample UN2MG_FD_202237 | JGI IMG/M metagenome (GOLD analysis project Ga0307379, IMG submission 202237) | Soil microbial communities from Risofladan, Vaasa, Finland - UN-2 | ecosystem: Environmental > Terrestrial > Soil > Coastal area > Acid sulfate soil | place: Finland: Risofladan, Vaasa | collected... | reverse complement strand
TTGATGTCTATTGGCTTTGGCTTCGTCTTTGTTTTCTTCTTTGGGCTCATTTTTCAAGGCCCTCCTTTTTTTCACTCCGCCGCTGCCCAGCTATGGCGGGCAAACCCTTTCAGGGCTAATCCTTGATTCGCGCTTTCACATTCCCGTAGGTTCCTTCAATGATTTGAAGATACCACCGAGGGAAAGCCGCCTCAAACGTTTCAGTTACTAGTCGTGTATGTGAAGTTCTGCAAGTGGTAGCGGACGTATGTGGCCTATTAGAGCAGGAAGACGCCAATAATGCGCCCTATAGATTAAGCGCCAAACGAAAGAAGAAATGCCCATGAAACATTGGGCAAGCCACGTCCCGACCCACTCCTGAACAGCTGCTGCCCTCGTTGCCTGACGAGTTGCAGCTCTGGGGCCACGGGTGATACTATGCTCAGTGGATTCTTCGCTTGTCAGAACACCCCGAAGAGATGATTAGGGAATTGGGAAATGCCGTTCTTCAGATATGAGAACATCCGTATTTTCAACGATGATTTCGTCGAGTCGGACTGTATCCCGGATGACTCAATTGACCTGATCGTCACCTCACCGCCATATAACGTCAAGATCGACTACAGCTCCTACGACGACAGAACTTCCTACGCCTCATATCTCGATTTCACCCGCAAATGGCTCGAGAAGGCGTTGGCGGTGCTCAAGGAGGATGGTCGCTTCTGCCTGAACATCCCGCTTGACAAGAACAAGGGCGGACAGCAGAGCGTCTATGCTGACATCTTGGGCATCGCAAAGGACGTGGGCCTCAAGTATCACTCCACAGTTGTTTGGAATGAGCAGAATATCTCGAGGCGCACGGCCTGGGGTTCCTGGCTTTCAGCCAGCGCGCCCTATGTGATTGCCCCAGTCGAGATGATAGCGATTCTCTACAAGGACTCGTGGAAGAAGACGAGCGGGTCAGGCATATCCGACATCGAAAGGCAGGACTTCATGGACTGGACACTTGGCGTCTGGACGTTCTCCGGCGAGAGCAAGCGGCGCGTGGGTCATCCAGCGCCATTCCCCGTGGAGCTGCCGAGAAGGTGCATAAAGCTCTTCAGTTTCGTCGGCGACGTGGTCCTTGATCCATTCATGGGGAGCGGCTCGACGCTGCTGGCCTGCGCTGCAACGGGCAGACGAGGCATCGGCATCGAGATCGATCCCGATTACTGCCAACTGGCCGTAGAACGATTGGTGAACGCCACCGATACGAAGCAGGCCAAACTTGCTATTGCAGACCCCTTGCCGGCTGGTTGAAAGCGGGCTGCGCCTCGGGTGCGAGCCGGCCGGTTATACTCACAGGAGAAAAGAGCTATGGTCGCCCAGCCGTAGTGCCCAGCGCCGTGGCCGCCGCGGAGATTCAGTCGGAGGCGAGCGCTTGCCTGAACTGATTGACAATCTCGAAATTGCGCCCGAAGTCGAGTATCAGAAGGCCGGAGACCGGAGTTGAGACCGCAGTTACTAACCAGTCCCCATCGACCTCGTCGGTCTTGACGGTTACTCTTGATGCGAACAGAGGGCGAGTGTATGCCTCGATGCAGCCTATCTTCGCGTCTTGGACCTTGAGCCAGACCCGCAACGATTTCAGCGCCGCCAGCGACTCGTCAAACGCATCTTGCCGCGTGGCCCAAGGTTTTCGCACCACGCACGATTGCGTCAAGAAAAACACCTGACCAAGTGGAACGTTGAGGCTCTTGCTCAGCGCGATGCACCGGCGCTTATCATGCCTCGTGATCGGGATAAGCACTGTGAGGCAGACGATAGCAGAGACAAGGCCGAAAAGGATTCCCATCAGGGCCACATCGGTAAACGAATAATCATGCACCACAAGCGGATTGGGACGACCTGGCGCGGTTATCTGTGGCCCAACGTAGAGCATCGCGACGATAACGCCCGCCCCGAAAAACGTCGCAACCGTAACGGTAAGCGACGCGACTAGTCTGCCGTAATGTCTCTGCATATCTAGCGCGGGCTGGCGGGCTCGCCGGCTGCCGGTTTCATGCAACAACGGACCCCGTTGAAGACGTATCTACGCGTCTTAGTGAGCGTGTAGAAGCTCGTGCAGCTCGAGTAGCGACCGCTCAAGAAACTGCCGCCGTAAATCCTGGCCTTATCTCCCTCGCCAGCAGTCCATTCCGAGATGTTGCCGCTCATATCAACCACTCCATAGCCGCTCATGCAGCCGGGAAAGGCGCCCGATACTACCACCTTGCTCCCGTTCATCATCCACTCTCCCTCGGTATTGCACCTGTCCTGCTGATAGGTGTTCCCGTAGGGATACAAGAGCCCGAGGGGGCCAGAGCACGCCGCTTGCCATTCCGCCGGTTTGCAGAGCCGCTTGCCCTCCTTAAAGCACATCGCCTCGGCCTCAATCCAGGTTATGCCGTGCGCAGGCATGCTGCCCGAGACGTTTGGATACTCAAGTATATCGATGCAGAACGCGTCAAGCTGTTTCTCGTTTTGCAGCTTGAGCGTGCGAACCAAGACCATCCCCGCGGGGCACATTAGAGATGCCCCACTGGTATCGGTGGTAGCGGAGTCGGCCGCAGCTGGACCCTCTTGGCCCTGCGCCGAGCCGCTCTGAGAGCACCAAAAAAGGCCTATCCCGGCAAGCAGGACGAGCCACAATACTGACATATATCGCTGTCTGTGCATCTGTTTCATTCTCTCCAATTGTTGGGAGGACTCTACCTTCGCACAGCTAGACTTACAAGCTCGGGCCATAGGGCCAGGGTGCTCTCGCGGGTCGGGGCGCAGTCTTCAGCCCCGCCAATCTTGACACGTCAGCCGTCTTACATGTACATTGATGGCCGTTGGATTCGGGTGCGTTGAGAGATGAGGCGATGCAGGAAGCAATAGAATCGTTGGTAGGGGCTTATTCGGGTCGGTATCTGCCGGAGTCGCTTGCCAGGACGGCGATTGTCGAAGTAGGCCGAAGGACATACTTGCGGGGTTTTGTGGCGGCCAACGATGGGAACATCAGCGTTCGCATTGGGGACGATGTCATTTTGGCGACGCCTACTGGCCGCAGCAAGGGCTTCATTCGAGAGGACGAGTTGGTCAAGATGAGCCTTTCGGGTGAGAAGCTTGAGGGGCAGCTTGCGCCGTCATCGGAGATCAGAATGCACTTTGGTATCTATCGCACGAGGCCTGACGTCATGGCCGTTGACCACGCCCACCCGCCGATTTGCACGGGCTTTGCGGTCGCGGGCATCGCGCTGGATAAGTGCGTTCTGGCTGAGGTTGTGATGACGCTCGGCGCTATCCCCATAGCCGCTTTCGCCGCTCCGTCAACGCAGGAGCTAGCGGACGCGGTCGCGGAGAAGGTCCGGCTCTGCGATGCGGTCCTGCTCGCGAATCATGGCGCTGTAACGGTCGGCAGGGACATCTTCGCCGCGCACTATGGCATGGAGCGGATTGAGCATTTGGCGAGCATATCGCTCGTAGCCCGCCTGCTGGGTGGGGAGAGGCTATTAACTCCGAGGCAGGTGCAAGAGATCAGCCAGGTCCAGCGGGCTTCTGGTGGACGGCTGCCGGCGCTTGCATGCAAGACGTGCGATGATGCATCATGTTCGATCGAGACTTCTATGTCTGAGGGAGAGCCTGGCCAAAGCACGGTCATCCCAAGCGAGCTAACCGTCGCAGGAGCTGCCTCGGACGAACGAGTGGCTGAGTTGGTTTCGGCTATAAAGGAAGAGTTTGCAAAGCTACAATAGTCAATAGCGGGAACGCATTTCGTAACAAGTAAAAGGGCACTCATTAGGGTCTCGTAAGAAGTAAAGGAGCACGCATTAGGATGTATGGCGAAGCGCTTGGAATGATAGAGACTAAGGGTCTGGTGGCGATGATCGAGGCGTCTGATGCTATGGTCAAGGCGGCGAACGTGAAGCTGGTTACTTATGAGAAGATAGGCGGCGGTTACGTTACGGCGCTTGTTAGGGGCGATGTTGCAGCCGTTAAGGCGGCGACCGACGCCGGGGCCGAGGCGGCAAAGCGGGTCGGCGAGCTGGTAGCGGTGCACGTAATCCCCAGGCCTCATACGAGCCTGGAGGACGTTCTGCCGATAGGGAGAACTGTTCCGAAGGAGAAGAAGTAGCGGCCATCGTTGTCGGCGTTGGGCACCGGTTGGGTCTGCGGTGAGACTTCATCCGTTCGACGTTACACGATAGTTATTCCAGCATATCTGCGTCCCGATAGCCGCGAAGCACAGCATATAGGACGCTTTGCGGGGATTTGTTTAACCAGCATAACCAACAGGACACGCGGGATTTGGCTAACAGGAAGTACAACCAAGTAGAGCTAGAGAAGAAGTGGCGGGCCCGGTGGGAGCAGACGGGCCTCTATGAGACCGACCTGAACTCCGAGAAGCCGAAGTTCTACAATCTGACGATGTTCATATACCCGTCGGGCGCGAAGATGCACATGGGCCACGCCTACTGCTACTCCGGTTGCGACACCTACGGGCGGTTCAAGCGCTTATGCGGCTTCAACGTGTTCCAGCCGATAGGCTACGACGCTTTTGGGCTTCCGGCAGAAAACTACGCCATCAAGCACAACGTGCATCCCGCTGTCTCGACGCGATCCAACGTCGAGTTCATCAGGAGGCAGCTCCGCATGCTCGGGGCGATGTTCGACTGGACTAAGGAGGTCAACACCAGTAGTCCCGAGTATTACCGCTGGACGCAGTGGCTGTTTCTCCAGCTTTACAAGAACGGGCTCGCGTACAGGAAAGAGGCGCCCGTCAACTGGTGCGATTCGTGTCTCACCGTTCTCGCCAACGAGCAGGTTGTGGGCGGTCAGTGCGAACGGTGCGGCTCGCCAGTCGTAAAGCGCAATATGCTCCAGTGGTTCTTCAAGATTACGGATTATGCCGAGCGGCTGATAAACGATCTCGACAACGTTGACTGGCCGGAGACAACCAGGCTGATGCAGCGCAACTGGATCGGTAGGAGTGAGGGCGCGGACGTTGCTTTTGAAGTAGATGGCAAGGACGTGAGGGTGAGGGTGTTCACGACGAGGCCCGACACGCTCTTCGGGGCGACGTATATGGTTTTGGCTCCCGAGCATCCGGAGGTCCTGCGGCTTGCTGAGCCCAGCCGGGCGGCTGAGGTCGAGCAATACATCAAGCAGGCAGCCAGGAAGAGCGAGCTGGAGCGAGTCCATCTCGACAAGGAGAAGACCGGAGTTTTTCTGGGGGCTTATGCCATCAATCCTGTCAACGGCGAGAGGATACCGATCTGGACCGCCGACTACGTCCTGGCGACGTATGGTTCGGGGGCTGTGATGGCGGTCCCAGCGCACGATGAGCGGGACTTTGAGTTCGCAAGCAAGTTTGGCCTACCGATCCGCGAGGTTGTTCTGGCTCCGGGCAAGGAGGCGGGACAGCCACTTGCCGCGGCATACATCGGCGAGGGGACGATGGTGAGCTCCGGCAAGTACGACGGGATGCATTCGGCGGCCTTCAAGAAAGCGATCGTGGGGGAGCTGGCATCCAGAGGGGCTGCCGAGTTCAAGGTCCAATACAAGATGCGGGACTGGCTCATCTCGCGGCAGCGCTACTGGGGCGCCCCAATCCCGGTCATCTACTGCGACAAATGCGGCGATGTTCCGGTTCCCGAAAGCGACCTGCCTGTGCAGCTGCCTGAGGTAGCCAACTTCGAGCCTGATGGCTCCGGTAGGTCGCCTCTTAATCGATCGCCGGAATTCATCAACACGCTTTGCCCCAAGTGCCACGGCCCGGCCAAACGGGAACCTGACACCTTGGACACATTCGTCTGTTCAGCCTGGTATCATCTGCGTTACCCGTCGGCGCAGAACGACGAGGCCCCGTTCGATCCCGCACTCACGAGGCGCTGGCTGCCCGTCGATCAATACACGGGCGGGCCAGAGCACACGGTCGGCCACCTGCTCTACTTCAGGTTCATAACGAAGGTTCTTTATGACCTGGGCTACCTGTATTTCGACGAGCCTGCTCTGCGGCTGCGCCATCAGGGCATGATAACCTTGGGCGGCACCAGGATGAGCAAGTCCGCCGGCAACATCATCAATCCCGACGACGCGATCAATAGCCACGGCTCCGACGTCCTGCGGCTTGCCCTGTTCTTCATGGGCCCGTTCCGCGAGGGCGGCGAGTGGTCGGAAAGCTGCCTCGTCGGCATCCCCAGGTTCTTACAGAAAGTCTGGAACCTCGTGCAGAAGCACCTTGAATCGCGAGAGTCCGGCGAAGAGGAATCCGATCTGGATGATGATATGCTCCGCACCATCCACCGCACCATCAGGCAAGTCCGAAGGGACATCGAGCGCTTCCATTTCAACACGGCGCTGGCGGCGCTGATGGAGCTTCAGACAGCGCTTACAAGGTCGGAGGCCTACACGAATCGCGAGGCGGTTGAGACGTTTGTCCTTCTTCTCGCGCCGCTTGCGCCTCACCTGGCGGAGGAGCTTTTTGAGCAGCTGGGGCATACCGAGAGCGTTTTCGACGCGAGGTTCCCCGAGTTTCAGGAGTCGCTGATTAAGGCGAAGATGATTACCGTTCCCGTGCAGGTGAATGGCAAGGTCCGAGCAAGGCTCGAGGTAGAAAGCGACCTCTCAGAGCAAGAAATACTTGAGCTGGCACTCGCGGATGAGAACGTCCAGAAGCACACGGCGGGCAAGCAGCTTAAGGGCACGCGCTATGTGAAGGGACGGATTGTCTCGATCGCTGCCCGGTAGCCTCTGCGAGCACTTCAGTCAAGAGACCGCCATCGCTGGCACACTTGGGTCCAAGCTCTATGTCGTTTCCTGCGGTCTTGCGGTGGCCTTAAAGAGGGCTAGCTGGCCTTGTTCTCTCAGCAAGTGAGTTTTGGCCGCTGGTTCAAAATTGAGGACTAGTGCCTCAGTCATTGAGTTTCTGTTCGTTTCGTTAGCCCCTATGTAATAGAAGTGTTGCCTCGTCGTCACCCTATATCCTGACCAAATCATGTCAATATACTTGTTCTTTCTGTATTTATTCTCGCACCAAGTCGATAGGATAAATCTTGCGTCTGAGCCTCTCAGAATTGCGTTAAGCTCTACCTCATCCGTCTCGGACCAAGAATCGAAGTAGTCCACGTGTCTTCCAACGTAAGGGGGATCGCAGTAGATAAAATCATCCGGTCCAGCCTGGGATAGCGACTCTTTGAACTCCATACAGGCAATTGTCCAGCTGTCATTCTGCCTCAACAACAGAGATGTCCATTTCACCTGATTGCAGATTTTCGTTATGTATGACCTGGTGAATCTATTCGGTTTGTGGCCAAAAGGGACATTATATGATTTGTCTCTGTTGAATCTCACAAGACCGTTGAAACACGACCGGCTAAGAAAGAGAAAGTCCAGAGGGTTGTGTTCGGCATTGAATCTGTCTCTGACTTCATAGTAGTAGTCCGCCCCGAACGCGGAGAGTTTCCCCCCCTCGGTCTTCAAGAACTCTGACACCAGCGCAGGTGTGATACGCCCTTTAGCGACCTGATCGTAGAACGCGACGATGTGAGGATTTGAGTCTGAGAGAAAGGCCCTCCTGGGTCGCACATTGAACCCGACTACCCCAGAGCCCAGGAACGGCTCGAAGTAAACGCCATTAAGTTCCTGAGGCAGGTTGTCCATTATCCAGTTGACCAGTTTCGTTTTTATACCCTGGCACTTGATCGGTGGCACTCGTACTCGTTCAGCTGTCATCCAATTTCTACTTCGTGAACTGCCAGTCGCAGGACGCGATGTTGCTCGCGAAGTCCATGCTACCCGCGTGGGTGCATGCCGCGAACCAAAGTCAACTCAGGCCGATCTACTCAAGGTGCGCGAACCTCACCGAACGCGAGTGCAATTGCACGAGGCGCATAATGAGATGGTTCACCTGTTAATGGCATAAATAGCTGTCAGTGTCTCAACATACGTCATTCCATCAGGGGCACACATAATGTTGTCAATCCACTTGTCATCAACTTCGAACGGGATATGCGTGATGGTGGCGCCATCCGCCGAGACAACTACCACTCCATCCCCTGATGTTCCAAACCATAGATTACCCGCCTCGTCTTCATCCGCGCAATAAACGGCTGAGCTAATATCTGCACGCTCATACAGAGAAAAAACGAAGCCTTCCCAAAACCCCAGAAGGGTATGAGGACCACAGATCCAATAAATGTCACGGCTGTCCTTATATATCTCATACGGCATTTTCAAAGGCAACCCCGTATTCCCAGGCGCGTAGAACCAGTCAAAGTCGCCTGAAAGCGACCACTCGAATACCCCATACTGGGTTCCTGTGAATGCGCCGCCCGGAGCCGGCCCAATCGCGCCACATACGGGACTCACGTCATTCCTGCCGAGAAGCACCTGCCATTCAGCACCGTCATACATCTGAATGCTCAGATCAGCGGCTACCCATGGGTGACTATTCTGATCTACCCAGAGAACCTGGATCCCAACCTTACCAAAACCAGTCACATCAAACGGGTAATATGGTTGTGCCCCGTGATCGGTCAGCCTCCAAAGAGGTGGTAGGCCCGGCTCTTGCGGGGAGCTGCCAATCAGCCACAGATCATGGGGACCCCAATGACAGTGCGCCGACCTGTAAAGTGGAGTTGTCTCAATCACTGACTCTATAGCCCAGCTCTCTAAATCGAGAAAACAGAGCAAATTCTCGGTTGAAAATACTATGGTTTCGTCATCAAATAGTGTCATACCACCAACGAAGGAGCTGTTCGAGTAAACAAGCTGCCACCCTGAATCATCGGCCGTCGCCCACGCATCTGCTTCACCGGAGCACAGAACGCATACGCTTAAACCTATCACGACAGTGCACACTACACAAAGTAGATAGATTGATCTCATTTTCCTAGTCTCCTAACAACTTTCCCAACCAAGCCATGCTCAGTCGCCTTTTCACTGATTTGTCCTCTCTTAACGTCTTTTGACCACAAATCGCCTTGTCGAAGCTCTGCTCACGGAGTAGGTTCCATCATTAAGTGTGTAAACTCAAGTTAGGCAGCTTGCGTTGTTTTATCAAGTTCTTGTTGTCAGCCATCAACATAGAGGGTGCCTTCAGGGCTGGTTTGGCTTTTCCGCGCCTTGTTCCGCAGGCTCCACCTACGCCTGCTCGTCGTGCCTCTTCAGGGCACTGCTGAATACCCAAATGGTGCTGGCAATAGGTGAAACACACAAACTCATTGATCGCCGACATCCTTACGAGCTTCGCCTATGACGACCCCGTATCCGACAAAGCCAAATGCGTTACACTAAACTAGCGTGAACCCATTGCAGAACCCGGGGTAGTCTTCTAACCGGGTCGCAGCAATGGCAGCTCACAAACGCAAAACGAGACTCTGTACGAGCCTGACACATCATCAATGTGATTGTTGGCGTGGATGTTCTTGACAACGGAAACTGCTTTGGACAGACTTGTAACATGCTCGCGCTGACGCCGGTGGTACAGACTAAAAACCGAATCACAGGCATTGTCAGTTTCAATGATCTCTGGAAGGCCGGCAGGTAAAAATCGGGATAATGTTCTAAAGATGACAGGTCTCTTCGTTGATATTGATCACTCGGTCGATTTTGACGTCATGAGTGAGCTCGAATTACGCCCTAGTGATGCTATCAGTCCCGTTGGATAACATTAGATAATGAGCAATCCCGAGGTGTGCATGGCGGAAGCGTGGGATGATAGATTTGAGAGTGGAGATTGTGAGAATTGTGCGAGCTGGGCTTGCGCATTGATGGGTTTTGGTTGAGCCACCGGTGAGCGTTGAGAGAGCCGGCCGGCGTCTGCGCTGGCCATTGGTCGTACTTCTTCTGCTGTTGGCGTTTCAGGGCATTCGTGCCTTGTCTATCATAGGTAGGGGCGACGAATGTCCATACGATGATACGTTCATTACACTTCGATACGCCAGAAACCTTGTGGAAGGAAACGGCCTGGTCTTCAACCTCGGCGAGCGCGTGGAGGGGTTCAGCTGCTTTCTGTGGGCTATGATCAACGCGGCGGCTATGGCTTTAGGGTTGAACGGCCCCATCTTCTCGGTCGGCGCCTCGATTCTGCTTGGGTTGGGCGGCATTGCTCTTTGCTTTTGGGCAGGAGGGAGGTTTGAGGCAACTGATGGGTGGACGAAGGCTCTGGGGAGGTTGTTCTGCTGCTGGATCGTGCTCGCACCCCCGGTAGTAGCTGGGTGGGCAACTTCGGGGATGGAGATACAGCTTTATGCCCTCCTTCTAATTCCCGGAGTGGTGCTGCTCTATGAAGATTGGGTCAAG
>Ga0307379_10014195_pt1 | contig 10287 bp, 6 predicted proteins | sample UN2MG_FD_202237 | JGI IMG/M metagenome (GOLD analysis project Ga0307379, IMG submission 202237) | Soil microbial communities from Risofladan, Vaasa, Finland - UN-2 | ecosystem: Environmental > Terrestrial > Soil > Coastal area > Acid sulfate soil | place: Finland: Risofladan, Vaasa | collected... | reverse complement strand
TCGCTAACTCATAGTTTAAAGTTTTTCGGTAATTACCAGTTGTTGCATTAACTAAATATCGCCTTAAATGATGCGATTCGTCGAAAATTACTACATCCCAGGATATTTGGGAAAGTAAATTTATGTACTTCCAATTTCTTGCGAATTGTACGGAGCAAATAATAAGGTTATCGTAATAAAACGGATTTTGTAGTTTATTATCGCTTAAATTACTTCCATTCTTAGCTAAATCCTTTACCTTTTTCCCATCATAGATAGTAAATTCGATATTGAACTTGTTTTGCATTTCAAATTGCCATTGTTTTACAAGTGTAGCAGGAACAACTATTAGAATTCTTTCAGCGAGATTTCTTGCCATCATTTCTTTGATATAAATACCTGCTTCAATAGTTTTTCCTAATCCCACTTCATCAGCTAAAATTATGCGAGGAAAATATTCTTCGGATAATCTATGGGCTACATTTATTTGATGTGGCATTAAAGAAAGTCTAGAATTGGTAATACATTTAATTTGATAAGAAGTATAGTACGAATAAAAAAGATTAGCCCAATATTTTACGAGAAAATTCTTGGGAGGATCAATTCTCTGTGCTGCGATTAATCTTTTTATTGGAGTTTCATATTTTGAAATTATTTCTGTTTCGTATATTTGAGTTGTCTTTCCATTTGAGAATAGAACTTCATAAGATATTTTACCATCTTTTATTAGAAAATTGTTGGAGTTGACTGTTCCGATTCTATTATTCGTAACTATTCTATCGTTAACCTCAAAAACATAATGGATAAGATCAAGAGGATGAATTACTTTTATATTATTGTTGTCAAATTTAACTTTGTATTTCGTTAAAAAATAAGTATCATCGTCATCTAACGACCTTGATGCGGGAATTTCGATTGTTTTTACAATTCTCCCAACGCCTAATTCTGGATTTAACCTAAAGGTAACTAAGTTATCAGTGCTAAATTTATGTCCTAAGCAAAAGATATTTAAGCATTTCTTCAATCTAGTTTCTAACGAGTTGCCACAAAATGGACACTCATATTTAGGAGCTCTAATATTATTATTCATGAAATTAATTTTCTCTCTATTAATTCTAGTTACGACAGATTAAAGTAAAAATTTTGGTATTATATTTTCTAGGGGGATAAATTATCCCCGGTAAAGTAAAAATCCCCGACTTCACGGGCCATTGAACCTATAATCATAGCTTTCCATGAGAGTCACTTCCTTATCTCTCTACATTTTAATTAATTTTTTTTTGAATAGACAATAATGTATGGACAAACGAAAAGAATAAAAATGGTTAGTCATAAATAGCTTTAAAAGAATATCTAAAAAAAGGGAATATTCAATGAAATCTAATAAATATAGTGTTTCAATTTTACTTATTTCTATACTCATAATGACTTCTACTCTGAATACCAATTATTTTCAATCCCCTAACCAGGATTTTGTAATAGATCAAGAGGAAACTTTTGGAATTGAAGCCCTTAAAAAAGCAGGATTTTGGGATGAGATTGAAGTTGCTTTTATTCATATATCATTTGATAATTGGTCAGCACAAGATCTACCATGGGTTCAAAACCGAACTGGAACATGGGAGGATCCGCATAGAATTGAAAATATAACAATTGACGGAACTGGGAAAGGATTTGGGATTAAGATTGAAAATTCGAATGAATTTTTTGTAATTAGAAATGTAACAGTCTATAATGCAGGATCAGTTGCAGGTGATGCTGCTCTCATCCTCAATTCAGTCTCAAATGGCAGAATTCTGGAAAACAACTTTTCTAATAATTATGTTGGCGTAAATCTGATATTTTCCTCTTATAATAACATCTCGGGAAATACTATTTTCAACAATCAAAATCATGGGTTGCTAATAGAAGATGATAGTGATCATAATAATATTATGGGAAACAGTATATTTTACAATCAATTACAAGGAATGCGAATAGATGATAATAGTGATTACAATTCTATCCAAGGAAATATCATCAGACAAAATACAAGAAATGGGATCTTTATATATACAAATTGTATGAACAATGTTGTTTCGGAAAATTTTGTTTCTAATAACTCAAGATATGGGATACTAATAGAAAAGAATAGTGATTTCAATAAAGTTTTTGGAAATACCGTGGCTAATAATTCATACTATGGAATTTTTATTTATGATGATAGCGACAACAATATCATTTCAAGTAATGAAGTTTATAATAATTTACAATTCGGTATAAGCATTGAGAGAAATAGTGATAATAACTTACTAATAGAGAATACAGTTTATCTGAATAATTGGGCAGGGATTTGTATTATTGGGGGGAATTCAATAAGAACCTCTTATAATAACACTATTTATGGAAACTTAATATTTGGAAATACTGATCATGGTATTGAATTACGTAATTATGTTTCCTCAACAACTATTTCTAGAAATGTTATAAAGAACAATGATTTGAGTGGAATAGCGCTAAGAATTGATAGCATCAATAACAGCTATATATGGGGAAATCTTCTAAAAGATAACAATCAATACGGAGTGAGCATTGAAATCGGTGGCGCTATTGATAATCTTATCTTTCAAAACTCTTTTAGTGGTAATATTTTGTCTCACGGAATTGATAATGGTGCAAATAATGATTGGAATAATTCGATTATAGGTAATTATTGGGATAACCACACATCCCCCGACTCAGAAAACGATGGAATAGTTGATATTCCTTATACATGGATTTCTGGAAGCGCAAACAGCATAGATAACTTTCCACTCACAGAAAGTCCTGTCCCAGATGGTGAAAAGATTCATATTGATGATTCAGGCATAAGCGCGTTAAACTGGAGTATAACATCCAAATTAAAACTATGGTGTACTGGTACTGGAACATATTCTGATCCGTATGTTATAGATAATTTGGAAATTGATGGAGGTGGTTCGGGATCTGGAATATTAATTGGTAATTCAAGTATCTACTTCATTATTCAAAATTCAACTATCTACAATGTGGGGACAAATCCATTTGATGCAGGAATTAAAATGGAAGAAACTATAAACGGTAAGTTAATCAGAAACAATTGCTCAAACAACAATTATGGGATCGTATTAAATCTTAACTGCGATAACAACAGATTATCAAGAAATATCGTAAACGAAAATTCGCTTTATGGAATCTATATATTGAACAATTGCAATAATAATCTAATTTCCGGTAACACTGTAAGTAATTTATTTGGTTACGGTATATATATAGCGGATAATTGCCATAATAACACCATTTCGGGAAATATAGCTAACAATAATGGGTTCGATGGGATATATTTAGAGGTTAACTCTAACAATAACAAAATCTTGGGAAATTCTGTAAATGACAATGACGCCTTAGGGATACATTTATATAATAATTGTGATAACAATACCATTTTAGGAAATAACGCAAGTAATGTAATAACAACAAACCAATTTGTTGGGATAGTTTTAGAAGGTTTTTGTGATTACAATACAATCTCGGGAAACAACGCAAGTAACAATTTCAACCGTGGAATATCTTTAGAAACCTTTTCCCATCATAATAACATCTCGGGAAATACCGCAAACGACAATTTTTATGACGGGATATTTTTAACGGGTCATTGCGAAAATAATACGATCTCGGAAAATAACATAAGTAATTTAGCAACATCAGACCAAGATTATGGTATAAGATTTTCCTTTCATTGTAACGGTAATAAAATCTTTGGAAACTTTGCATTCAATAATACCGAATATGGGATATATTTCGATGGACATTGCGATAGAAATATTATCATGGAGAACTCCTTCTTTTTCAACACATTTGCAGCAATTTTAATTAATTCTATTGACTGTGATGACAATAAAGTAACTAAAAATATTTTTATTAGCAAAGATTGGAAGTTTATCATTGATTATGGCAGTTCTACAGAAGTCAATATGAATTATTATAGTAATAATTTCCCTAGTTTTGGTATAGAAATTATTACTCAATTGTTTTCAACCACGGAATTTGTTATAACTATTAAAATATCATGTGAACTTACAGGTTCAGGTGTTTCTCCCAACTTCATTGAAATACATTGGAACGGAACAATTGTGTCTTCAAATGATATCACTGAAATTGGAAATGGTCTTTATAATATTACGTTGTCTCCCATATTCGTTGAATCTGGTGAAGATCCAATTTTATTAAATATGACAATCTCATCGACTTACTATACTGATAAATATTATGAAACCTTTATCGCTATTGAACCAGAAAGTGAACCAGAAGAGCTAGCAAAATTAATACACATAGATATATTGAGCCAAATATTTTCAATAGAGAAATTTAATATAACATTTTTCGTTTGTAATGAGTCTAATCATGGTATTGATTCTGGTACGATACAGATGTGGTGGAATAGTAGCGATGTCTCCTCTCACATCCAAAATTTAGGAGATGGTTATTATTTTGTATCTTTAAAACCGATAACTGTAAAGCCTGGGGAAGATCCGATTATATTAGAAATAGCGATCTTCACTTTTGAATATGAAGATCTTTTTTTTGAGACATATATTGCCGTAGATTCTGATACTTTAATTAAAGATGATGCTTCTGAATTTCCTTTTCACTTAATTATGATTATAATAACATCAATAGCTGGGGGAATAGGGATGGTTGGAGCTATATTATTTTTGTTACACCGAAGAAAAGGAGTAATTGAAGTCATTAATACAAACGAGCCATAAAAAAAAAAAAATTAGTTTCTCTTTTTTTTCTTTTAAATGATTCAGTTAAGAATTGTATTTACACAATATATTTAAGCATCTCTTCAATCTTGATTCTAATGAGTTATTACAAAATGGGCACTTATATTTAAGAGCCTTAATATTATTAATCATGCAACTAATATTCTCTCTATTAATTCTAAGTACGACTGATTATTGTAAAAATTTTAGTATTATAAATTATTGAGGTATATGTATGGAAAAAGAAAAAATTGAGCCAACTTATGTTGGAAAGAACAAGGATCTGGTTTTTATCGTTCCATCAAAACTTTTTACGATGAAATTAGGTGGAGAAAAATTAGATCGCGCAACTGCAAACGAATTTAGCAAATACTTAAGAGGAACTTTTAAAGGTTTTCAAGAAGCAAATAAAACTAAATATCATAACGGTGATAACAATAAAACTGAAACGAGTACTGAATTCTGGGTAGAATTTGAAGGTATAGCTAAAGAGAAGGGTATTGACCTTATTGGATATACTCCCGTGTTAGAAAAATATATTTTTAAAGACTTACCAATAGTAGGCAAGAACGCAATTGTACTTGGAATGGAGATGGACTGGGAAAAGATCAAACAAGCTCCAAGTATTTACTGCGGTATCGAAGCTTTTCGAGTGTATTATGAATTAGGAGAAAAAACTATCGAATTGACTAAATATTTTCAGGATAAAGGGCACAAAGCAGAAGCACATCATCCTTTTGGGGGTAAATTACTGTTTACAGCCCACGCGAAAGCTGCTGGCTTAGGTGCAAAGGGTAGAAATGGGTTAATTTTAACGCCAGAATTCGGTCCGAGACAGAGATGGAGTATAATTACAACTGATGCTGATATTCCAGAAACAAAAGTCATGGATTTTAGCGATATGGAAGATTTTTGCGACACTTGTGGTGTTTGTATCGAAAATTGTCTTGGACAAGCGACTTACGAAGAACCAATTGAGAAAGTAAAGGATTCAGGCATAATCACGCATATAGATCGTTCAAAGTGCATGGAAAGTCTGTTAACCAATAATTATTGCTCTAATTGTCTAAGAGTGTGTCCACAAGGAAATAAATGAAGTTTTTTAAGATTCACGTCTCCAGGCATAGCTGGTTTTAACACGGCTTTTAACTTTTTATTTCCCGTTTACTTTACTTTTTGATTTACTTTTTGTTTTATCCTGCAAAAAATCTGAACCTTTTTTTAGATCAGAAAGCATAATTTGTTTTAATTGCGTTACTGTTTGTTCCAACGAAGTTTTAAAAATATCTCATAAATTAGAAAAAATTGGTCTCGAATTTATTAATTTTAAATCATAAGAAATGCTAATATTGAAATTTTTGTTTTTTCCTTAATTTTTCATTATTTACTTTAAAATTGCCTACATAAATCTTATAACGAAATAAAAGATGAAATAATTGTGATGTGATTTGAAGTACACTTCGATTTTTGATGTAATTGGTCATGTTATGGTCGGTCCTAGTTCGAGTCATACCGCAGGAGCGTGCCAAATTGCGTATGTTGCCCAACTTCTCTATGGGAAAAAACCTAAAAGTGTAATAATTGGGCTTCATGGTTCTTTTGCGGAAACATATAGAGGACATGGTACAGATATTGCTATTTTGGGAGGATTATTAGGATATAGCCCAGAAGATGAACGAATTAAGAATGCGTTTGAAATTGCTGAGAAAAATGGATTAAAGTATAGATTTGATATTGTGGATTTGGGAGTTGAGTATCATCCTAACTCAGTTAGTATTGAGATGACAGATAATTCAGAGCATATGAGGGTTATTGGTTCTTCTATAGGAGGGGGTAATATAGTAATCAAAGAGGTAGATGGATTAGAAGCGGGTTTTGGAGGAGAACCAAACACTTTGGTTATATTAAATCAAGATAGGATTGGTGCTTTAGTGAATATTGCAAGCACCCTCCAAAAATTTAATCTAAATGTTGGCTCCATGAAAATATCTAGGAATATAAAGAAAAAAATTGCTTTAACATGGCTCGAAACAGACTCAGAAATTCCGAACGAAGTAATAGAAGCAATAAAGAAGCATCCTGAAATAATTTGGGTGAGGATTATAAATGTATGAAACGATATCTCAATTAATGGATGAATCTGAAAGTAGTAATACTGTTCTACATGAGTTAATAATAAAGGATGAAAGTGAGTATTCTCATACTTCTGAATCTACTATTATTCAGCGTTTAAAAAGGACATTAGAGATTATGAAACAATCCTTAGAAAAGGCTTTAGCTTCTGATATCGAATTACCAATAAAAGAAGCGAGTAATCAAGCAAAAAAAATGCTTTCAAAAGGTTTGTTCTATAGTAATAATATGAAAGAGGCAATAGCGTGGTCAATGGCTATTGGAGAATACAATAGTGGTATGGGGCTAATAGTTGCTTGTCCGACTGCAGGTTCTTCGGGTGTTGTGCCTGCTGTACTTTTCAAGGCAAAAGAAATCTTAGAAAAGTCTGACGAGGATGTTTTGAATGCTTTAATCGTTGGGGCCGCAGTTGGTAGTATTATAGGAAACCAAGCTATGTTGTCTGGGAGTGAAGGAGGTTGTCAAGCGGAAATTGGTGTTGCCTCTGCTATGGCTGCAGCAGCTATAACATATATGGCAGGGGGAACGCATAACCAGATAACCAATGCAATCGCATTAACTTTAAAGAATATCTTAGGACTAGTATGTGATCCAGTTGCGGGATTGGTAATATCACCTTGTATTAAGAGAAACGCGATCGGAGTTGTAAATGCATTTTTAGCTGCTGAAATGGCTCTCTCTGGTGTCACTTCCGTCATACCTGCTGATGAGGTAATAAATGCAATGAAGAAGGTAGGAATGAAATTACCATATGAATTGAAAGAAACGGGAAAGGGTGGAATAGCAGCGACTAAGACCGGTAAGCAGATAAAGAAGCGTATCTTCTCAGATATTGAATGAATATATTAGATGTATATTTTTAAATAACCATATATGAAAAGTTACAAGATTTTTTATCTAACTTATTTCTTTTTTTAAACTTAAGGTTAAAATATAGAATTGTAGAAATAGGAATCGCTATTTCTTATCCAAATATTTATCCTGTAAATATTTGTCTATTGCATGTGCAGCTTTTTTTCCTGCTCCCATCGCTGTGATGACAGTAGCAGATCCTGTTACAATATCACCACCAGCAAAAATTCCCTCAATATTTGTCTGACCATTTTCTTCTGTTTCGATGTAACCCCATTTATTCAATTTCAATTCGGGAATTGACTTTGTTAAGATAGGATTAGCTCTTGTTCCGATCCCGATGATAACTGTGTCGGTGTCTATTAGGTATTCAGAACCCTCAATTCTAACTGGTCTTCTCCTACCGGATTCATCAGGTTCACCTAATTTCATTTTAATAACTTCCATTTGGCTTACATTATCGTTATCGTCACCAATAAATCGAACTGGGTTAGTTAAGAATTGGAATTCTATACCTTCTTCTAATGCGTGATGATATTCTTCCTTTCTCGCCGGCATTTCTGCTTCTGATCTTCGATAAACAATAATTACTTTTTCAGCGCCTAACCTCAATGCAGTTCTCGCAGAATCTAATGCGGTATTTCCTCCACCTATAACAGTCACGATTTTTCCAATTTTGATGGGGGTATCATATTTCGGAAATCTAAAAGCTTTCATTAAATTTGATCTCGTAAGGAATTCGTTCGCTGAAAGGACGCCGTTTAAAGATAAGCCAGATATTTTCAAGAGAATGGGAAGTCCTGCTCCAACTCCAATAAAAATTGCTTTAAAACCCATGTCTCTTAAATCTTCGATAGTTAATATTTTTCCAATGATAGAATTATATTCTATTTTAACATTTAGCATTTCTAGGGTCTCTATTTCTCTCTTGATAATCTCTTTAGGGAGTCTGAACTCTGGTATTCCGTAGATTAAAACTCCCCCTCCAGCATGAAAAGCTTCAAAAATAGTAACATCATAACCATTCATTGCCAGCTCTCCAGCACAGGTTAATCCCGCGGGTCCGGCACCAATAATAGCTACTTTAATCCCTTTAGGTGCTGCGCACTCAGGACATTCTTTTAAGTTATTTTTCCTTTCCCAGTCTGCTATAAAACGTTCTAGGTAACCTATTGCTATTGGTTCTCCTTGACGATTCAAAATGCACACTTGTTCACATTGAGTTTCTTGGGGACACACTCTACCACAGATAGCGGGTAACAGATTATCTGCCTTAATCTTATAGAGGGCTTCAATAAATTTTTTTTCTTTTAGTAAATTGATAAATTGAGGGATTTTGATGTTAACGGGGCACCCAGAAATACAGAGAGGCTTTCCACATTGTAGGCATCGTTGAGTTTCAAGCTCAACCATTTCTTCGGTTAAACCAAGTGAAACTTCTTCAAAGTTTGTGATCCTTATCTTTGGATCTTGTTGTTTCATTTCAATACGGTGAAGTTCTTCAGAATTTTTTAATTTGGATTTTGATCTTTTACTAAGTGAATTGGAACTTTTACCATCTTCTTCGATCTTTTTCTTCACAACTACATAACCTTTTTCTTTAGTTGTTCTAATGCTCTACATTCTTCGTCGTAACATTCCAAAGAATCTCTCTCTTGTTCAAGAAATCGATCAGCGCGTTTTAATATGTTATCAAAATCAACGATATGTCCATCGACATCTGGGCCATCAACACACGCAAATTGAATATCTCCCTCAACCGTAGAAAAACGACAACAACCACACATACCCGTCCCGTCAACCATGATTGTGTTTAGAGAAACAAAGGTTTTTACTTTGGGCAAATCTCCTGACCCATTAGTAGTAAGAGCAACATATTTCATCATAATTAATGGTCCGATAGCAATTACAAGACTTATTTTCCTCTTTTGCATAATTTGTTTAAGGGGGTCTGTAACAACTCCCTTCAATCCCTCGCTTCCGTCGTCAGTAGTGATAATTAATTCATCGCTCACAGTTTTCATTTTTTCTTTCCAAATAAGAAGACCTTTATTTCGGGCCCCTAAAATGGTAATAATTTCATTTCCTGCTTCTCTAAGCTCTTTCGCTTGAGTAAAACAAGGAGCTATACCGATTCCACCCCCAATAACTACTATTGGATTCTCATACCTTCTAATATGTATTTTGTTTCCTAAAGGTCCTACGACATCAAGTATTTGATCTCCAACATTTTGATTGCAGATTAACTTTGTACTTTTACCCACCACCTGAATTACTAGTGTTATAGTCCCTTTCTCTCTATCGTAATCGGCAACAGTCAATGGAATTCTTTCTCCAGTTTCGTTGACTCTTAGGAGAACAAAATTCCCGGCGTGAGCTTTCTTAGCAATTAATGGTGTGCGTAATACTATTTCATAAATCGTTCCGCTATGTCCTAGTTCCGTTTTCTCTAAAATCTCATACGGCAATGTTTATCGTGACACCTATTTAATTAAGATATTTTTACCCTATTTCAATTTGATTTAAAGTATAGGAATTAATTAAGGTTGTTATAATT
>Ga0307379_10014193_pt1 | contig 10287 bp, 4 predicted proteins | sample UN2MG_FD_202237 | JGI IMG/M metagenome (GOLD analysis project Ga0307379, IMG submission 202237) | Soil microbial communities from Risofladan, Vaasa, Finland - UN-2 | ecosystem: Environmental > Terrestrial > Soil > Coastal area > Acid sulfate soil | place: Finland: Risofladan, Vaasa | collected... | reverse complement strand
AATATGGACGGTGTTACCGGCCTCTCCCAAGGCGATGCAGCCGCCTACAGCGATTTGGCCTGTATTGTCCGTTTCAATACATCCGGCAATATGGACGTGGTCAACGGCGGCAGCTATGGCGCCGACACCACGTTGCCATATTCGGCTGGCACCAATTACCACGTGCGTATGGAGATAGATATTTCGTCGCATACGTACGATGTGTATGTTACCGCGGAAGGACAGTCTGAAGTGACTTTGGCCGATGATTACGCATTCAGGACCGAGCAGGGCAGCGTTACCAGCCTTGACCGCTGGGTGATAATTCGCGAGAGCGGCAGCCACATGGTTGACAATGTCACGGTCGGGGGCAGTTCGGCGGTAGTCATGTACGTTAACGACATCACTATGGGTTACAAAAAGGCCGGCAAGAACTACGCTGGCAAGGCAATTGTCTGGATTAAAGATGAAGATACCTATAATGTCGAAGACGCCACGGTGTACGGCAACTGGTCCGGTGCCGTTTCCGAACCCGACCAGGGTATAACCGGTTTCGACGGCAAGGTAACCTTGCAATCGTCAAATGTCTCCGGCGGTGGAACCTTTATCTTCACTGTCACCAACGTTACCAAGGACGGGTATACCTACGACCCGAATCAGAACGTCGAGACCTGGGATTCCATAACCGTGCCTTAAAGCAGGTAAAAAGGTCCAAGACTAAATTGGGACTGGTTTTTCAGGTTCCTGTTCAAGTTCAAACGTGGCGGCCATTCCTGGCCGCCACGTTTCTTTCCGAATTAACTTTTATTAACCTTTTACCCTGAAAAAACCCTCTAATGTTTATGGCCCTGACGTTACCCCAAAAGCGTTGTGGCCGCTTGAGGCGGGAACTCTTAAAACCCTACATTTTGATAAAGCAAAAACGCTGTGCAGGCCCGTAATTCTTGGAATTTTGAGACCCCGCAAAAAAGGGCTTGCGAAACACAAAAAAACACAAATCTCGGAATTTGCGAGCAAATTATAAGCAAATTCTTTTTCGGGGTCGAAAACGAATTTTCCGTGCCTTTACGCGCGCACGCTCGCGAGGGAGTTTTTTGATACTATAAAAAGGCGGAGTTTTCCGAAGCCCACAAAAGACGTTTTAGCGGATTTTAAAACTGAATTTGAAAGATAGGCTGTTATCCCTGCATCAAGACAAGATCGGCGATTCTACGGGGGTAAAAGCCCTCTGAGAACTGTCCTGTGAGATTCTGTGGCACATGTGCTTACTGACCGGGACTTCTGTCCCATACAGTCTCCTCTCCTTGGTGAACAACCAACAAAAGATTATGTCTGAAATAGCTTGACAAATCGCCAGTTTTTGCTTATAAGGATTTTAAAATAATATTAAATGGGATTTTAGATCGAACTTGAAAGTAAGAAAAATCGTGTGACTTACCATGATTCCAAGGTATAATTTGTGGCAAAGGCAATTTTAGGCAAAAATTTAGTTTAAGGAGAACGTAATGAGTAAGAAGTTAGCTATGTTCAGTGTTGTTCTTGTATTATGTATTGTCGGTTTAGTATTTGTGGCCGGCTGTGACGACGAGGCAACCGCAGCCAGTAAGGAAAGCAAAAGTGTCTGTCAGAAAGAGACGCAGACAATTTGCTCAAAGACTCTCGATTCTTCCCAGAAGGAGACTTGCGGTCTGAAGACGGTTCAAGCCTGTCCCCCAGACTGTAAGATGGAATGCTGTGCAGCTAAACAGAAAGCCGGGACTTGTCCTTCAAAGAGCAGCAAAACAAGCTGTCCAAAAGTCTGTCCGAAGAAGTCCGACGCACTATAAGTCTTGACAAAATACACTCTTCATGGAGAAAGTTTGCAGAGATTAGGTTTTTTCGCAGATTGACTGACAAAGGATTTTTAACTCGGACAGCTTAGCTTTAATTTGTTTTGGCTTAAGGTCTTCAGGAACTTCAGGAAAATAGTCATCTCTCATACGCATGAAGTCTTTGAGTCTCCGGGCCTCTTCAGGGGGTTTGTCTATGTACAGATCTTCATCTTCGTAATCAGCGTCCCAGAGGATAGGCGTGATCAAAACGGCCATTTGCTCTCGCGGCTCCAACTCCAAATGCTGAAGCTGCTATACCAAAAACGTCGACAACAGGACCTGAATCTACATCAAAATACCAATCAGAATTAGACATGCCATTCGGAAATTCTCGAAAACCAACGGCCGCCCAGCGTTTTTGCCAAAAATACTTCTCATAATTTTTATAAAATTCTTTTGCTGTGTCTGGCCACAATTCAGGTGCCCAGACAACGATCCACTGACTAGAACATCCACGTGCTATACCGATAGAACTACTGTCTGAATCTGCATAGTAAGGTGGCAGGCCGGTTGAATCAACCAGTTGTCCTTGAAAAGCTCGAATCGAACGCTCCACAAAATCGGAATGGTCTGTACCCAGCACTTCATCCGCTCGGTTTATTGCTGCAATCGCGGCTACAACATCTGTTGGATAGCACTGGTTCTCGGAGTTTTTGCAGTCCATAAAAAGAAGGGGTGTAACGGATTTTAAGGCTGATTTTGAGCTAAAAATGAGTTTTTGGAGTCCTTACGCGTGCGCGAGGGAGTTTTTTGACGCTATAAAAAAGGCTTTCAAGCAAATTTTTACTACAATAAGGTAACAAAATGGGATTTATTTTGAGTCTCTTTGGCCGTTTGCAAGGTTTCCGGTGTTGTTTACTTTCGGTGCTTTCGGTGGGTTGCCGCCGCAGTACTGACAGTATCGGCATAGTTGAACGCAAGCGGGTAGACTTACAGTCAATGTTTTCTCTAAGCCGCTGCGGGGCAAGCAGTTAACTGTGCAATTGTAGTGATTGTGACAATTTTTTTTACTTGACATCGTCACAACCAACGCAGACAATTCAATAAGTACAATCCATACGCTGGATTTCCAGGCAAAGCGGAGGTTTTTATTTTAAGCTGGTGTGACAGGCGTATGTCACAGTTGGGATAAAAACTTGGCAAGGCGCGGTTTTACGGTGCTTAAATAGTAATAGGCAGTTGTCAAGGAAAGAACAACTAGTACAGGAGGCTGGAAAACGGTTGAATCACTTCTGTAAAATCAAGTCGTTGTTTTATCGGTAATTGTAATCGCTGAAAAATTATCAATAACGGGGGCAGAAAAGGAGGTGAGAATTATGCTCGAGAGTTCGGGTCGGAATTAACAATTGCGTGTTTGAATAAACCGCTCATATTGAGCCTTTTAGGAAAAGAAAGGACGGGTAAGGAATGGAATTTCGAAAAAAACAGCTATTACTATTAACACTTCTTCTGTTTTCGGCTGGCGGACTTGCACGTGCGGCCAATTACTGTGTTCGTGCAGGGGCCGGCGGCAATAATGACGGAAGCGACTGGACAAACGCCTACACCGCTCTGCCGGCTGCATTAAGCAGGGGGTCAACTTATTACATTGCTGATGGCACTTACTCCGGATACACATTTGATGATTCTGGAACAACGCTGACCTATATCAAAAAAGCCATTGAATCCGACCACGGCACCAGTACCGGCTGGAGCAGCAGTTACGGTGACGGGCTTGCAACCTTCGGCTCCTTTACTTTCACAACATCTTATTGGGTAATTGACGGCCAGACGGGCGGCGGGCCCGGAAGCTGGGAAAGCGGCTTTGGAATTAAACTGCAGGCAAGCTCGGCAAGAATCGTACTGCTTAATAATAATGCAGGCAACATCACATTCAGTCATGTTGAAATGGAGCACTATGGGAGATTTACAGCTCAAAGCCAAGACGGCATTTATGGGCTCGGCGCATCGGACAATATCACAGTTTCATATTGTTATCTGCATGACATTTGCCGATGCCATATATTAACAAGAGGTACTGACGGGTTTATACTGGAATATAGTAAAATAGCCCGCAATGGTTATGGTGACGGCATACACAGGGAAGCCTGGTCGGCCGGCGTAGATGACAATGTAACTATAAGATATTGCATCTTTGAAGATATTTCAAACACCGGAGTCCTTTGCCTGGTTAACGGTGTAGGTGATGCCGAGAACTGGCAGATATACGGTAATGTTTTTTGTCGCACTCCCGGTGATGGGTCAGGTACGAGTGGTTTTATTTTGGTTAAATATGCCGACCCTGATTTCACCGTTGGACTAAACTGGAAGATATACAACAATGCTATTGTAAATCTGCAGGGACTTGGCGCAGGAATTAACATTGAAAATGGCAGTGGAAATGTTGCGAAAAACAATATATTCTACAACAATACTGTCAATAGCATATCGTTTAGCAACACCAGCCATGATTACAATTGGTTTGAAGATAATTACAGAATTAATGGCTGTGACCCTCCCTGCGACTTAGACCCGGCTCTTGCCGGCAGTGAAACTAACGGAATACACAGCTCAGCCGACCCATTTGTGGACTGGGAGAACGGCGACTTCGATTTAACGTCGGGAACAGACGCCCGGGATAACGGAACCGACCTGGGAACATCCTATGATGAGGACGCTTACGGTAATACCCGTGGGGCAGACGGCGACTGGGACATCGGTGCCTACGAGTATGTGTCAGGAGCACCTGATACTACTGCCCCCAGTCCCGACCCGATGACATGGTCCACCGACCCGTATGCGACCGGTGCAAGCTCTATATCAATGACGGCTACGACTGCTACGGACGTCAGCGGTGTCGAATACTACTTCGACTGTACGGCCGGCGGTGGCAACGACAGCGGCTGGCAGGACAGCACAACCTACGAGGACACCGGCCTTAGTGCCAGTACCCAGTACACCTACCAGGTCAAGGCGCGTGACAAGAGCACCAACCAGAACGAAACCGCCTACTCGACAACTAAATCAGCTACTACAAATGCAGCGGATACTACTGCGCCCAGTCCGGACCCGATGACCTGGGCTACCGAGCCTTATGCTACAGGAGGTAGTTCAATATCTATGACCGCCACAACCGCTACCGATGCAAGCGGGGTGGAGTATTACTTTGACTGCACCGCAGGCGGCGGCAACGACAGCGGCTGGCAGGACAGCACTACATACCAGGACACCGGCCTTAGCCCCAGTACGCAGTACACCTATAAGGTTCAGGCACGCGACAAGAGCACAAATCAGAATGCGACCGCTTACTCGACAACTAAATCAGCTACTACCAGTGCGGCCGCAGATATTGAATTTGACGCCGTCAGTTCCGAATCCAGCAATGTTAACGGCACAACGTTAAGCTGGTCGCACACCATCGGCAGCGGCGACGACCGCATTCTTGTCGTAGGTATCGGCGGCGAAGACGACACCCCAGGCGACCTGAACATAAGCAGTGTAAAATACAATAATGTTGGTATGAATCTCGTAACCAACTCCAGCGCTACTGCAGGAAGCGGTGTGTACATGAAAACAGAGCTGTATTACCTGCTGGAAGCAAGTTTGCCTACAAGCGGCACTTATACAGCAACAGTCACCTACAGCGGTTCTGTCAGTGCCAGAACCGGCGGGGCGATTTCGCTTGCTAATGTTAAGCAGCAGGCTGCAGAGGCCGTTGCAAACAACACGGTTACCGACCAGGCTGCCATCTCAACCAACATCACAACATCGACCAACGGCGCATGGGTGGTAGATGCCGTCGGCTGCGGCAATCCCAACGGATATACCACAACTGCCAGCGGTATGGTCGAGCGCTATGACGAAAACTCCGGTTATTCAACCGGTGCCGGCAGTACCAAACCGGTTGCCACCGCAGGTTTGACAACGATGAGTTGGCTGTATAGCGGTACCGGCAACCGACAGGCTCATTCTGTGGCCGCTTTTGCACCCGCCAGCCAGGCACCACCTGATACAACGGCCCCCAGTCCTGACCCGATGACATGGGCAACCGAGCCTTACGCAACCGGTGCAAGTTCTATATCAATGACAGCCACAACCGCCACTGATGCCAGTGGAGTAGAATACTACTTCGAGTGCACCGCAGGCGGCGGTAACAGCAGTTCCTGGCAGGACAGCACCACTTATGAGGATACAGGGCTTAGTGAGTTGACACAGTACAGTTACCGCGTCAAGGCACGCGATAAGAGCGGCAACCAGAACGAGACTGCTTACTCGACAACCAAGTCAGCCACAACACAGGACGGGACAGCGCCCAGTCCCGACCCGATGACCTGGGCAACGGAACCTTATGCAACCGGCGCAAGCTCTATATCAATGACCGCCACCACCGCTACCGATGCCAGCGGAGTGGAATACTACTTCGAGTGTACCGCAGGCGGCGGCCATAGCAGCTCCTGGCAGGACAGCACAACTTATGAGGATACGGGTCTTACTGAATTGACAGAGTACAGCTACCGTGTCAAGGCGCGCGATAAGAGCAGCAACCAGAATGAGACTGCTTACTCGACTGTCAAGTCAGCCACAACGCAGGACGGCACAACTCCCAGTCCCGACCCGATGACCTGGGCAACGGAACCTTATGCAACTGGCGCAAGCTCTATATCAATGACCGCTACAATTGCAACTGACACAAGCGGAGTAGAATACTACTTCGAGTGCACCGCAGGCGGCGGCAACAGCAGTTCCTGGCAGGACAGCACCACATATCAGGATACGGGGCTGAGTGAATTGACACAGTACACTTACCGCGTCAAGGCACGTGACAAGAGCAGCAACCAGAACGAGACTGCTTACTCGACAACCAAGTCAGCGACCACCCAGGACGGTACCGCTCCCAGCCCCGACCCGATGACATTTGCGACCGAGCCTTACGCAACGGGTACAAGTTCTATATCAATGACGGCCACCACTGCAACCGATGCAAGCGCAGTAGAATACTACTTCGAATGTACAGCAGGCGGCGGCAACAGCAGCTCCTGGCAGGACAGCGCCACGTATGAGGACACGGGCTTAAGTGCAAGTACGCAGTACAGCTACCGTGTCAAGTCGCGCGACAAGAGTGGTAATCAGAATGAAACCGCTTACTCTACGGTTAAATCGGCAACTACGCAGTCTGAGGCCGTACCGCCGCCGACAGCAACCGGATGGTGGAGACTCGACGAGACCAGCGGCACCACGGCAGCTGATTCTTCCGGAAACGACTATGACGGTACGGTGACCGGCGCAAGCTGGACAAGCAGCGGCTATATTGACGGAGCGTTAAGCTTCGATGGAACCACCAGCTACGGAGTGGAAATACCGGGCGGGCCGTTGTCAGCTTCGGCTAGTACGATTACTTTGTGGGTGCGTCCGTCAGGTACCCAGTCCGGTGCAAGGTATTTCTTCGGACATACTTCGAGTTCGACAGGCTGGGCAGACAGAATCCAGCTTTACATGGACAACAGTGATACGCAGTTGGACCTTGGCCTTGGCGACAGTCATACAACAGCTGCCAACATTGCTACTTTAAGCACCGATACGTGGTATCACATAGCCCTGACGTGGGACAGTGGTGACTATGTTGTTTACGTCGATGGCCAGCAGCAGAATTCCAGTACGTATACAGGTCTGAGTACTATCGGTACACTGGCCGATATCGGCAACAACGGAGGCAGAGGCACAACTCCCGACGAGGCATTTGCCGGGATAATCGACGACGTGCGCATCTATGACGAGGCTCTTGATGCCACTGAGGTCAACGACATCTACGAAGGCGTTACCGAGATAGCAACCTCACCGAATCCCACAGACCAGGCAACTAATGTGGGTACAACCGCGGTCCTTAGCTGGACACAGGGTGCTTATGCAGCCAGCCATGATGTCTATCTGGGCACCAGTTACAATTCGGTGGCGGATGCGAATTACTCCTCATCGGAATACAAGGGTAATTTTGACACCAACAGCTTCGACCCGAACGGCCTTGGCTCCAGTACGACCTACTACTGGGCTGTCGATGAGGTTAACGGCACAAGCCTGTGGCTTGGCGATATCTGGAGCTTTACAACTGAAGCTGCACCAGATACAACCGCTCCCAGTCCGGACCCGATGACATGGGCAACCGAGCCGTATGCTACGGGCAGCTCGTCGATATCGATGACAGCAACAACGGCAACTGATGCCAGCGGTGTTGAGTATTATTTCGAGTGTACAGCAGGCGGCGGCAACAGCAGCAGCTGGCAGGACAGCACCACTTATGAGGATACGGGTTTGTCGCCCAGTACTCAGTACAGCTACCGGGTGAAGGCCCGCGACAAGAGCAGCAACCAGAACGAAACCGCTTACTCGACAACCAAATCGGCGACGACCGAAAGCGGAGCTGACCCGAACCTTGAAGCGTGGTGGAAATTCGACGAAACCAGCGGCACAAGCGCATCTGATTCATCCGGCAACAGTCATACCGGCACGTTACAGAACGGTGCCAGCTTTACCAGCGGTTACCTTAACAATGCTGTCAACTTCGATGGCAGTGATGACCGTGTAGCCTGCGGCACGTGGAATGTAACCGGAAGCGCAATTACAATCTGTTGCTGGTTCAAGGCCGACACATTCACGGGGTCCTACTATGACGGGCGCATTGTCTCCAAGACTACCAGCACTGCCGAGGCAGACCATACCTGGATGCTCAGCGGTATAAAAGAGGGCACCAGCAACAAGAGACTTCGTTTCAGGCTCAAGACCGGCGGCACTACGAGCACCTTGATAGCCACCTCCGGCAATATGACCACAGATACCTGGTACCACGGCGCAGCAGTGTACAACGGCAGCACGATGAAGCTGTACCTGGATGGCGATGAGGTCGGCTCAACAAGCAAGAGCGGCTCTATAACCACCAGCAGTGCAGGCATAGCAGTTGGACATAATCCTGCCGATGCCGGAAACACACCGTGGGATGGTTTGATTGACGATGTTCGCATTTACGACCGTGCATTGAGCCAATCGGAGCTTGAGGACCTGGCTGGTGAATAGTCAGCCGTAATAGTGACGAATGTTCGCAAGTTGATATTTGGGGCCTGTGACATACAAACACAGGCCCCTTTAGTTTGTGTGATGGTAATAACAGGGGAAATTCCTTTGCGAATTTATTGGAACCGATGAAGAAAGCTGCTGCCGGCACTGACGATAAGTCAACAGTTTGTGTTTCAGAAAGTTCCGCCATTTACTCCGCCAAAATACTGCCAAAAGATTGCAGTACATTGCATAGTATCGCAAAAATGGAAAAAAAGAAAAGTGTTGATAATGAACTTAAAACAGCGATTTTGCCACAAATTCAACTATCCCCGGTGCGACTCGAACGCACAACCTCTGGCTCCGGAGGCCAACGCTCTATCCAATTGAGCTACGGGGACCTTTATCGATACATTTTACTACCTCAAGTCCACCCTCAAGTCAAGAGAATAACAAGAGCCAGCCAGGCGTATTGGTTAAACGTGATTCTGACATGTGCTGATTTACCGCCCCAGCTAAGATAATCCGTCGCTTTTAGCGTTGCAATCAGATGGGTGGTTCTTCGCTGATAATACGCCAAATTGGTGCGGTCAACTCCGGTACAAACCATCTGCTGCCACAGCGATGACATCTGTCCATATCCGGCCTTCTCATTTTGCCACAGTTTTGGCAGGTAACTAATGTTTCTTTGGGTTTGGTTAGTCTGTAAGCAATATAAGCACTTAATCCAAACAAAATGGTTCCAAACAGCCAATAGCGTTTTGCCCGTTTAGAAAACCCTGTAACTGTAGCATCTTTATAAACCGCAAAACCAAGAAGCAGCCCTAACACAATTGAGGGAGATATTATGATCATAGCTCCGAAAAGCGGCCCCACAATACCTTTTGCCTCCCTGTTAAATATCGCAACGAGAGAATTTGGCAAAAGAAAAAGTCCTGTATGGCCGTCAACAGCCTCGAAGGTTGAAGCTGTAAAATAAGAAACCAAACCCAAAAAAGCAGGCTGAAGATTTTCAAGAAGGTAATTTGTGATTGTTAAAGCCGGCCCTCCAGCCATGCTAAAGGGGTCTATATGAGCGCCTTTTCTTTCGATTAAATTCCCATCTTTGTCAAAAACTGCCACCTGTATTCCCAACGCTTCTCTTGAGATGCTTGCCGCAATAGTACCTGCGTACTCATCATTCACAACAAAAGGCTGAACTGAATAAGCAAAAAGTTCCTCCGGTCTTGCTCGGCCAACCGAATCGATCGCAGATGGCAGGAAACCGACTTGGCCACTGATTTCAAGCGTTTTGTTATCTAATCTTCGAATTTCTCCATTGCTCTCAAGAACAAGAATATCTTCTTTTGAATAGGTTCCCATACGTTCTTCTGCGGCGGATACAAGATTTGTTTTGTTCCCATCCTTGTCTTGA
>Ga0307379_10014190_pt1 | contig 10289 bp, 8 predicted proteins | sample UN2MG_FD_202237 | JGI IMG/M metagenome (GOLD analysis project Ga0307379, IMG submission 202237) | Soil microbial communities from Risofladan, Vaasa, Finland - UN-2 | ecosystem: Environmental > Terrestrial > Soil > Coastal area > Acid sulfate soil | place: Finland: Risofladan, Vaasa | collected... | reverse complement strand
CAAAATGGTTGCTATAGTGGCAGCCATGAGAAAGCTGCTATGCATTATGAACACTATGCTAAAAAACAACCAATATTGGCAACCTGAGCTTATAAAAAATACTTGATTAGAAAGACAGTCGCTGAGCGAAGTCGAAGGGCCTATCCTGTATTCTGTGTTCTGCTTTTCCCCAATAATCAATCATCAATAATCCATAATCATTTAAATACCCCCGCCTATTTAACAAACTCCTCGAATTCTCCCTCGAGTTCCTCACTTGTTTTCCCTCCCTCGTAAACAACCATCCTGAACCTGAAATTTGCAGTCTCACCTCCTTGCAGCGTCAGATTTAATGCTTCTGGATTCTTAATCCCCCTGCCCTTTTCAAAGGCATATTGACCAAGCGGATTCGCCGAGAACAGTCCGTAACCCCGCGCGTGCCAATAAGTAGGATAGTTAACACTCTCAGGATGATTAAAAATCGCAATACCAACCCCCCTGCCGTCTTTCTCCCCCTCGAGACAAACCCACCGTGCCCGCTTGCCCCATACGTTTTCTTCCTCCCGGTCACCCTCGGAACTCAGGTACCGCCCGCTCCCGCCGTCTTCTTTCAACCATTCGGCAACGCGAATCGCGAACATACCCTCCTTCGTATCGCCAAACACCACCTTCTCATCTTGAGCCGTAAGCACCATACTAAAATCAACCGCATATTCACTTTCCCCTGCATGAAAAACCATCTCCCTTTTTTCTTCAAGCAAAACTTCTCCGCTCTTGCCGACCCACTGCATCACGACCGAAAGCCTCCCGCTGCCCTGCCCCGGCTCCATATCCACAACCCTCACATGCTTAATCTGCGGCGGCGATGTCGTATTGTTCCAGAAACCATCCTCGTTGACCTCGTCGTACGTAAAGAAAACTCCGACATGATGCGGATGGTCCTCACTTTCACCTTCCGCCGGCTCAAGCGGAAAACCTCGATTCACCGCAATCCCCGATGGACTCAAAACCGGAAACAAAACCGGCTTTGTCAACTCGTCCCCATAACGATAGCTCGTAAAAAGCTTTCCCCCGACCATTACATCAATCCTCTTTTTATGCTGCACAAAATCAACCGCTTGTCCCCCCTGCTTTGCTGTCTCCAGTGCCGTCGTCGTCGTGCGATACTTCGCAAGCATATTCGGCATTTCCCACCCTGGCAGTGCCCCCTCTTCCAGATACCCCAGATACCTCTCCATCACCTGCCCGAAATGTGCCTCATGACCGACTCTATATTCCTGCGGTATAACTACCTGCCAGCCGTCTTCGTTGCTTTTTAACTCAATACCCGGATACTCCCCCTGCAGTTCCATAATCGCCTTCGCAAGTGCCCAGCTCAACACAACTTCGTCAGCTCCTTCCGCAGGCTCGACATAAAGTTCCGGCCGGTAGTTCTGCTCCTTACCCTGACGGATAACAATATTAGACCGGCTCCCCCTGATTATCGAATAGTGAGTGTCCTTCGCTCCCGCCGGTGCCTCATAGTTCCACTTCACACCAACCTTCGCATAAACACCTTTTATCTTATAAACTATCTCCCCGTTCGCGTAACAGCAAAGCACTCCCTCCTCGTTCACATCCGCCTTTAGAAATTCCGCAAACTCCTCCAGCCCCGTGACCTTCTTATATTGCGCCAGCGTCACCTTCGTCGGCCATCTCTTCGCCTTTTTAATTTCAATGTCCCGCTGAAAGTCTATGCTCTCCTCCGGAAAACACTCCCACATCACCAAATCCAGCAGATGAGTCACCACATCGACAATCCCCTCACCCTGCTGTCTCGTATCGAAATACCACCCCGGCCGCTTTATCGCATTACCCGAAACGTACTTAAAAAAGTGATGCACGCTTTCCTTCACCACCGCCGGCTCATCGATACTGCCCTCCTCCAGTTCCCCGAACACCGCCTCATTGTGCATCAGTTCTTTCTGCAGAATAGTCGTAACCTCCGACCGCTCCGTCATAATATCGTAAATCAAAACACCCTTCTCCTCCGCAATTGCAAATGCCTCCTCAAGCAGCTCAAACCCCTCCGCATCAATACACATCGGTTTGTCCGCCAGCACACCCAACCCCGCCTCAACACTCGCCTTGATATACTCCGCCTTCTTCCTGTTATTGCCCGATATAACGACAACGTTACCCAACCTCTCTACAGCCATCTTCTCCAGAAAGTCCTCACCCAGATAGACGCTCTCTTCCCAGTTCGTCGGCTCCTCCGCCCGGCCGTTAAAACCTTCGATACGTTTCAGATGCTCCTCAACGTCCGGTCCCTGAGGCGCATAGACATACACCACATCCGATACCTCCTCATACATCTTTTTCTGCACCAGCGCCGCATGAAAGTGTCCCGGGTCCAAAGTGATAAGCCTGATTTCTCCCTCTGACGCCATACATTCACCCGCGAAAAAGCAAAAAACAATCCCGCAAATCGCAACAACCAATCTTCTCGCCTTCATAAAACCTTTCCCCAAAATTCTTTTTCAAATACTCGCTATAACCCCTCGCACATACCCCACCGATTCAGCCACCCCTGCCAGCGGGTCATTCCCGTCCTTTTCATGTTCGAAAGACACAACCCCGCCGTACTTTATTTTCACCAGCGTCCTGACAAACTTCGGTATATCAATCACGCCCCGCCCTATCTCGACCGTTGTCCCCTCTCCTGTTGATTCCGAAACGTCTTTAATATGAACATCCACCACCCGCTCGGCAAATCTCTCCGCCGATTCTGACGGGTCAATCCCGCACCGCTGAGTATGCCCGATGTCAATACAAAGCCCGATTCTCTTATCGAGCCCTTTTATCTTTTCGTATGCGCTCGCCGGCGTCGGATAAACCTTGTCACCCGGCCCGTGATTATGAATTGCCACCTGAATATCATACGCCTGCACCTTTTCATTGACCAGCCCGAGAAGTTCATGTTTCGGAACACCTATTATCGTCCTCATCGACGCCGCACGCGCATACTCGAACGCCCGGTTCACCTCCTCCTCGTTATTCATATAAATCACCCCGCCCCCGTAAAGTTTCAGCCCCGCCTTTTCAACCTTTGTCACCGCCTCTACAATCTTCTCCTTCGTACTCTCCAGCGGCAGATGAAAACTCTTCAGCGCGATATATTTCAACCCCAGCTTTTGAGCAAACTCTAAGGTCTCATCCAGCCCGAACTCCCTGAACGTATAAGACGCCAGACCAAGCTTAATTCGCCCCCCGTCCTTGTCGCAGCACTTCTTCTTTTCCCCCTCTTTGCAGTATCCGACACTACCCCCAGCCGCCAGATAGCCCAGCCCAGCCCCTGCCGCCGCCAGAAATTCCCGTCTGCTCTGTTTTTCCATTATTACCCTTCCTTTCACTATCTCGCATCTCTCAAAAACCGCGTTTTCATTATTATGTTGTTCCAATTCCACGATATTGTCAAGCGGCAAATAAATTCCCGGCCCCGACCACCACGCCTCCAAAATTACCTTTGCCAACTCGACTCCGATAAGTTAACATATGCAGACTTTACAATTGCTCTAAGGCAAAAACTTTAACGGCTTTTACCCTTTAGCAAAAAGGAGAAAACAAAATGTCTTCCACCCGCAAAAAAATGTCACGTCGTCAGTTTCTCGCACGCTCAACCAAAACCGCTGCCGGCCTCTTCGCCGCTGGTGCCTTCGCCTCATGCGCCAGCCCGACAACGGCGCCTTGTACTAAAATCCACGCCCTCGGTGCAAACGAGCGAATCAATATGGCCGTCATCGGTATTCGTGGCCGAGGTGAGGAACTGCTCACGAGCTTCGCCCGGATTCCGAATGTCCGTGTTAAGACCCTCTGCGATATCGATGAAAATCTCTTTGCCGAGAGGGCCGGGGAACTTGAAGAAATACAGAATTTCACCCCCTCCACTCAGTACGACCTACGCCGGGTTTACGACGACAAGGACATCGACGCCGTCGCAATCGCTGTCCCCAACCACTGGCACGCACTCGCCACAATCTGGGCATGCCAGGCCGGAAAACACGTCTACGTCGAAAAGCCGTGCTCGCACAACATCTTCGAGGGAAGAAAAATGGTCGAAGCCGCCAGAAAATACAATCGTCTCGTCGCCGTCGGATTCCAGAACCGCTCCATGGACAACGTCCGAGAGGCAATGCAGTTCCTGCACGACGGAAAGCTCGGAAAAATCTATATGGCAAAAGGCCTCTGCTACAAACCAAGGGACACACTCGGAAAATGCCCCGACGGTTTAGGCACTGGAAAAGAATACGAACACTTCATCTGGAGTGAAAAAGGCGTCTGCTTCGACGCCGATTACATGTCACGAGTCCATTACGACATCTGGCTCGGCCCAGCCCCGAAAAGACCATTCAATTACAACCGCTTCCATTACAACTGGCACTGGAACTGGGACTACGGCAACGGTGACATCGGAAACCAGGGCCCCCACCAGTTCGACGTCGCAAGATGGGGTATGAACAAAAACGAGCACCCCGCCAAGGTAAAATCTTCCGGCGGTTATTACGCCTTCGATTCAGCCCAGGAAACCGCAAACACCCAGATTGCCGTTTACGAATACGACGATGGCACCATCCTCCAGTTCGAGGTCCGAGGCCTCTACACCAACGCCGAAGACGGTATTCTTATTGGTAATCTCTTCTACGGCTCCGAAGGCTGGATGCACGTCAATGGCACCGAATGGAAAACCTATTATGGCAGAAAAAATGAACCGGGTCCCTGCTCACAAACTGTCGAAGAATCCGCAGACCCAATGGACCTCTCAGGATCAGGCAGCGGCCCGCACTTCAATAATTTCATCACCGCACTTCGCTCGGGAAAACGCTGCGACCTCAACTGCGACATCGAAACCGGCTTCATGTCGACCGTCCTGCCGCACCTTGCTAATATCTCCTACCGACTCGGAAGAGAACTGAAATTCGATGGCAAAAGGGAAAAATTCGTCAGCGACGGCCAGGCCGACAAAATGCTCTCACGAAAATACAGAAAACCCTACACCGTCCCAGACAGAGTATAAAGTGAAAAAGGCAAAAGTGATAAAATCTGTTAAGCTCAGCCGCCGTGACTTTCTAAAACGCACGGCTTCAATTGCCGGAGCGGCCTTTGCAATACCTGCTATCGTTCCTTCTACGGTCTTTGGCGCAAACGTCCCCAGCAGCCGAATCACAATGGGCTGTATTGGTCTCGGCGGTCAGGGCACGTGGAACATGCTCGGTTTTCTAAATAATCCGGATGTTCAGGTGGTTGCCCTCTGTGACGTCAACGCTGGCAGTGACGACTACGATATGCTATATCAGTTCAAAGGTAGTTCCTCGGCTGGTCTCCAGCACGCAATCGATCGCGCACGAAAAGCTACTGCCGAATCTTTCATAGGATTCGACACATACAGTGACTTCAGGGACCTGCTCGCCCGCGATGACATCGACACCGTCACCGTCTGCACCCCCGACCACTGGCACGCCCTTGTCTCCATAGCCGCTGCAAAGGCGGGCAAGGACATCTACTGCGAAAAACCTCTCGCCAACAGCGTCGCCGAAGGCCGCGCCGTCTGCGATGCTGTCAAACGCTACGGCCGAATACTCCAGACTGGCAGCCACGAACGCTCCAACGACTCCGCGCGTTTTGCCTGCGAACTGGTTCGCAACGGCAGAATAGGCAAGATCCACACCGTCCACGTCAGTATGCCCACCAATGAGCCGCACCACGATACCCTCCGCTCTCGCTTCAAGCCCCAGCCCGTCACGCCGGTTCCAGAGGGTCTCGATTATGATATGTGGCTCGGACACACACCACAGGTGCCCTACATACGCGCTAGGTGCCATTTCTGGTGGAGATTCAATCATACATACGGCGGTGGCGAAATGACTGACCGCGGCGCACACGTACTCGACATCGTCCAGCTCGGCCTCAACACCGATGATACCGGCCCCGTGGAAATTGCAGGCTGTGGCAATGCCCCCAAAGAAGGAGTGTATAACGCATTTATGGAATTCAATTTCGAATGCAAATTCGCAAACGGCGTCCGCCTCATCGGAAAAAGCGAAGGCACGCGAGGTATAAAATTCGAGGGAACTGATGGCTGGATTTTCGTACACATACACGGTGGAAGACTCGAGGCTCAGCCGCAATCTCTACTGCGCGAGACTATCGGCCCCAATGAAATTCACCTTGGAAGAAGCCCCGGACACCATCAGGATTTTATAAATGCCGTCAAATCTCGCGGCACGACTATCGCGACCCCCGAGATTGGACACCGAACCGCGAGTTTGTGTCACTTGATTAACATTGCGATGCTGAGAGGCCGCAAACTGAATTGGGACCCGAAAATGGAAAAATTCACAAACGATGACATAGCCAATAAAATGCTCACACCAACCATGCGACCACCTTGGCACCTCTGAAATCTATACTACTCGCAACTTTACCCTGCTTGCCATAATTTCACCTTGCTTTTTCTCGTTTTCCCCTTGACTTTTTTAGAGAAAACTGTTCTAATTAGTATAACTTTGTAAGCGACCCCTGCCATCATTCCTTCCCTCCAGAAGGCAGGGGTCTTTTTTCATTCTTCCCCTTTTTCTTTTCTTCGACTTTCTGTTCACCACTCCGCGTGTTGGGGGCCAATTTTTACGCCCTTCCACCCGCGGTAATTCAATCTGCCTCACCAATCTCAAAGCAACAACCAAAAAAACTCTTCCCCCTGCCACAAAAATAAAAAAACCCTCTCAAAAGCAGACGTTTCATTCTTGGTTCGACACCGAATTTATTTGCGGGTCGTCTATTTACCTCTCCCCCCAACCTGAGGGTTCTTCTTATCGTATTTTTTGGATTATGAATATAATTGCGGGTAGTAGAAGCAAAATCCATCCCATAAAACGTACAAATATTCCCCAATCGGGGTTTAGTTCTGGATTCCTTCCTCTGTCAAATACCACTGTGATTTCGTCACTAAACCAGATACATCCTAATGATAAGAATAAACAGACCAGCAATGCCACAATGCCCTGTATAATCTCTCTTAGCCCGTGACTTCTGCTGGCTAAGCAAATAAAGGATACTAAATAGAAACCACTGACAAACAATGAAAGCAATTTTGACTTGGACATTCGCATTGTCACTTTTTCTTTTCTTCGCTTTGCTGCTCAACACCACGGTCTTTGTATGCAGCTTTATAAACCCTCATCTTACTCCTAATTCTTTCCAATATAAGGTAAGCATTAAAAATACTTTTCCCAATAATGCGCTTAATACAAATAAAACAACTGATAAAATAATTGCTTCGATTGCAATACGCTTCCCTCCTAATTTCCCGCCACTATTCTTTATAATTGTCAATGATAAGATCCCTAATATTATGCCGATAGGAGAAGACAACAGAATCAGTATAGCAGACAAAAAAAACCACAAAAAACCTAAGATAACTTTGGTGGATAGCCAATCACCAACAGAAGGAATTAATATAAAAATTCCTGCAAATAACCAGCCAATATCCCACATTAAAACAGGCGTTATTAATGAAGCAGTTGCCAGCTTGTAGGTTTTTTTCTTCTCTCTTTGTTTACTATTATCTATCACACCCATTTTTTTGCCCTTCTTTTTTCCCTACTAACTCAATCCCAAAATCTCCCTTTCACCAGACCATTTTACTGATTGCCAGTTGTAATTGAAGCGATATGCATCCAATGAAGAAACATACTAAAAATTTCAGTGAAAAAAAGCAACAAAGCTGCACCACCAAAAATATTCTGATTAGTTTTTATCTCCTCTTTTATACGATTCAGCCTTTCGTCTTTACCATCATCATATCGGCCACGAATAAACCAAAATGTAAATACGTGTCCCCATAATGTGGGAGTGTGTGCTATACGCTTCCAAATTTCAGGGTAATTCTCTTCTACATATTTGCTGTCGACCCCAAGCCACTTATTGTATGGAACAAAAACAGAGTATTGATAAATGATAAAAGAGAAAACTACAATAGCAAAGAGGATGAAGGGGAATAGTAATGCAAAGAAGTGGTCATCGCCTCCATATAATTCAAATTTAATGACCAAGATAGAATTTATTAAGCTAAGAACTGTTACTGCTATCAAAGCCTGTAAAAATCTCCTCTGATATTTATATAAGATATATTTCATATCTGTTTGCAACTTCCTGATACCTGATGACCTACTCCCTTCTTTTTAATAACCTGCGAAACCCTCTTTTTTTCTGCTCTTTCCATGGCCTTTTAGTCTACCCTCACCTCTCCACTTCCGTCAACAAATTCCAGATAAATCCCACCCAATTCCAGCAGCCAAATTACCCATTTTAACTACTCCTATCTTAAAAGCCCCCGCGGCGCCTGAGCGGAGCTAAATGCGCAAACTCCGCGCAAAATTGTCAAAGAAATTACAAAAAGTGCAAAGAAATGACAAGAAATCACAAAAAGTGCGCGCTTTTTACAAAAAAATACAAAAAAATACCAATTTTTCACCATTTTTCTGCCGCAAACCGGCCCCAAACCTACCCATTTGCGTCAAATCGAGTTTCACAACTCCATCGTGAAATAGCTTTTGGCATTATTGTAGCAGATGTCCTCCACCATACCCCCTATCAGCCCCATATCTCTCGGCAAAATCCCCGTTTCCACGTCATTACCAAGGATATTGCACAGTATTCTGCGGAAATATTCATGCCGCGGAAAAGACAAAAAGCTCCTCGAATCCGTCAGCATCCCCACGAACCTACTCAGTAACCCCATATTTGACAGACAGTTAAGATGTTTCTCTATCCCGTCCTTCTGGTCGTTGAACCACCACGCCGCCCCGTACTGCACCTTCCCTGCCGTCCCGCCGCCCTGAAAATCCCCCGCCAGGGTAGCAAAAACTTCGTTTTCCGCCGGATTCAGATTATAAATTATCGTCTTACCGAGCTTCTTTTCTTTCTCCAGCCGGTCCAGAAATTTCGCCAGCGATTGCCCCTGCGGAAAATCTCCAATCGAATCATAACCCGTGTCCGGCCCGAGACTTGCGAGCATCCGGCTGTTCGTATTTCTAAGCGCCCCCAAATGAAGCTGCACCACCCAGCCCGCCTCATTATCCATCACCGCAAGTTCATACAGCATCGCCGATTTGAATTTCAGTTTCTCCCCCTCCTCTAACTCCTTACCTGTCCGTATCTTATCGAAAATCTTCTTTATCTCCGCATCCGTATAATCCTCAGCATATGTCCTCTCCATTCCGTAATCAGATAGCCTGCATCCGTTATCATGGAAATACTGATGCCGATTCCTAACTGCGCAAATATATGAATCATAAGTACTTATATCACTCTCATAAACTCGTCCGAGCTTATCTATCCACGCGTTTAGGCTTTGCAAATCTTCGACCGCAAAAGCGCAGTCCCCCCGAAATGCCGCATGCACCTTTATTTCAAAATTATCTTCACGGATTTTCTTATGATGCTCCAGCAAATCTGCCGGATTTTCAGTCGTGCAGATTAACTTTAAGTTCATTTTTCGCAACAGGTTACGAACACTGAACTCCGCCGAACCGAGCATTGCCGAACACCTCTCGTAAATCTCCTTTGCCGTCTCGCCGCACAGCAGCTTATCGCTTATCCCGAAGTAGTTTTTCAGTTCCAGATGCGCCCAGTGATAAAGCGGATTGCGCAAAGTCCGCGGTACGGTTTCAGCCCACGCTTGGAACTTTTCAAAATCCGACGCCCTGCCCGTAATAAATCTCTCATCGACCCCGTTTGCCCGCATCGCCCGCCACTTGTAATGGTCGCCGTAAAGCCATGCCTGGCTTAGGTTTACGAACTTCTGGTCGCCGGCGATTTGCTCTGCCGAAAGGTGACAGTGATAATCGTAGATTGGCATTTTCGCTGCGTGGCCGTGATAAAGATTCCGGGCGGTCTCACTCTGCAAAAGGAAATCATCGTTTAAAAAAGGCTCGGCCATATTCGGCTCCCTAAATTGCTAACTTCAATGCCTGCCTGATGATACAACAAGGCAAAACAGAAGTCAACGAACGCGTTGCGGCTTTCACAAACGTGAAGTATAATTGGCTCATAAGGGACAGGTAAATGAAATGTTCAAAAAGGGGCTTTTATGAAGCGAAAAGCGTGGACATCGAATGAAATTGAGGTACTTAAAAAGCTTTATCCCTCAACGGACAGTCAGGAATTATTAATAAATGCGGCGGTGTAAAAACTTTAGCGTTTTGATATAAGGAGAGACATTATGAAAATGGTGAGGCAAATTGGTTCGCTGGCGTTTGTGGTCGGGCTGTTCA
>Ga0307379_10014189_pt1 | contig 10289 bp, 9 predicted proteins | sample UN2MG_FD_202237 | JGI IMG/M metagenome (GOLD analysis project Ga0307379, IMG submission 202237) | Soil microbial communities from Risofladan, Vaasa, Finland - UN-2 | ecosystem: Environmental > Terrestrial > Soil > Coastal area > Acid sulfate soil | place: Finland: Risofladan, Vaasa | collected... | reverse complement strand
AGGCGCTTGCTTTGGGGGCCAGGACGATGCCGGCGGCCAGAAGCAAGAGTCCGGCGCCAAGCATGGCGCGACGTACATTGCTCCCCCGAATGCGCATCCCCGACTTTCCGCAACTTCCCTCGCCGGCCTTCTAGAGCCGACTTTTCCCCGAGACTTCAGGCCCTTAGGGGTCTGTCGCCAATGGCCACCACCATTTCCGCCGTGACCGTTAAGCAACAGTATTCGGTAAATTGGGCGAAAAACAAGGCAAACACATTAACCTTGGCCCAGCAGTTCCGGGCATAGTTAATGGGCCCTGAGTGAGGGGTACAGGGGGGGACTGGCCACGGCCTGGCGCGCCGCTTGGTTAGCGGGGAACCGGGGCCGTAATCCCGAGATTTTTGCTAGTTCACGAAGCCCGCGAGCGCGTCGGACAGGGTGTCGTCCGAACGACCCGCAGATGCACCCTGCTGCCCCACCGAGATCGACTGAGTCAGCAGTTCGTCGTCGGACGGCTGGGTGGAGGAGGTGCGCCCGTTGAACAGGGCGGCGGCCATACGGGAATCGTGGCCGTAGAGATCCCTGAAGGTCGTGATCGAACCGTCCTCATTCACGCGCAAGGTGAAATAGGTGATGTAGACCGGAACCTTTTGGCGGAGCCCGACATGTTGGTCGTAGCCGTTCGCGATGGCCGACATGGTGCGCGCCTGGCTCCAGTTCTGGTCATGCTGCAAGATGACCGCGGCCAGCTGATCGGGGTTCTGCACGCGCATGCAGCCGTGGCTTTCGGCGCGCACCTGGTTAGCGAACAGGTGCTTCTGCGGCGTGTCGTGCATGTACACGTCGTGCTTGTTGGGGAACACGAACTTGACCCGGCCGAGCACGTTTCCTGGTCCGGGCGGCTGGTAAAGATGGAGACTGCGGATGTCGACGCGGTTCCAATCGAGGGATCCAGGATCGACTTCGCGGCCGCCGTACTTGATGCGGAGGTTATGGCGTTGGAAGACCGTGGTGTTCCAGCCGCTGCCGCCGAACCAGCCGCCGCCATTCGGACGGACATACGGTCTGATCTCGCCGGTCTTGATGGAGTTCGGGACATTCCAGTACGGGCCGAACACGACCGTCTGCATGTCGTCGGCGAAAACCGGCGTCTGCTTGTCGGGCTTGCCGACGACCACGCGCGTAGTGTGGAAGACCTCGCCATCCTTGACCACCCGCAGCATGAACTCCGGGATGTTCACAGTGACGTAGAAGCTGCCCTGGTCTTGGGGAAGCCAGCGCCAGCGCTCCATGTTGAGCAGGATCGCCTTGATCTGAGACGGGCTGCCCAGGTTGCGGAGATGCGGCTGATTGAGGAGCCGCCTCGTGCCGGAGCCAACCACGCCGTCCGCGGCGGTGTTGTGCTCCACCTGGAACTTCTTGACCGCCTCGATCACGGTCTCGTCGTAGAGATTGGGGTTCTGCCCTTCAGGCACATCGAGCCGAGTCCGCAGTAGCGCGACCTGAGGGTCCACGACGCCGAACTTGAGCAGCGGGCCATTGGGAATCATGACCGTGGGCTTTTCCTCATCGGCCGGCTTGGCGCCGCCGCGAAGCTCGATCAGCTTCTTGCGCAGCAGCTCAAACTGAGGCTGGGCGGGCTGGAAGCTGCGCAAATACGCGGCCGGGTCAGAGCGGAAGGAGATCGACTCGATCACCTCCAAAGACTTGGGGAGCGCCAGCGTCGGATCGAGATTTTTCGAAATGCGCGAGGGGTCAATCCGGCCGCCGCGGGCATCGTAGGCGTAGTCGAGCACCGCGTGGCTGATCTTGATTTCTGCGTCGGCAAGCTGCTCGGTCGCGTTCGGACCTTGAGCATTCACGTTCGCCTGCGGCAGAGCATAGTCGGACGCACGGAGCCCGTAATCGTCGGCCCTCTTGATCTCGGCGACAACCGCTTTGCCGCGGTCGGTCAAGCCGGTCTCGTTTACCCAGAGAAGCTTCTGATCGGGGATGGAGTAGTACTCCACCAGGGCGCCTTTTTCGTCCTTCTTGTGCTCCGAGGTGGCGGTGAATTTCGCGGAGAGGCGGTTTTGCACCGCGATCCGGATTGCCTCGGCCCCGGTGATCAGGGCGTCTGGTGCATCGGGTTCGGCAGCAAGCACCGGCGCGCTTAGAGGCGCGGCCAAAAACAAGGTCAACGCAATACCGTAGATCGGCCTCATGAAACTTGCTCCCTCTGGCCGAATCACTGGATTCGGCAGCACCCGGACCCTATCCCGGGCTCCCCATATCTGGCCACACTGCGCGGTGGATTAAAGGTTCTCCGCGCTTGCTTTTTCTCCCGGTGTGACTTTCGTGCCGATTCTCGCAGGGTTGCCTGATTAAGCCTCAATCGCCTTCGCCGTCGTTTAGTTCGGCCTGGCTTCGAGGCCGATCTCGCGCATCTTCCGGTAGAGTGTCGACCGGCCGATGCCGAGCCTCTTGGCGATCTCCGTCATCCTGCCCCGATAGCGGCCGAAGGCCAGCCTGATCATGTCGGCTTCGACAGCTTCGAGCGAGCGGATGTCGCCGGAATCGCTCAGCGCGGGGATGCCCAGGGAGTCCTTGCCGTTCGCCGACGGCACATGGATCGTGGCCGGGGTGGTTGCGGACTGACCCAGCATCACTGGTCCCTCAATGCGCGGTATCAGGTCCTTCGGCGGGGGGGCCGGCGGCACGGTGACCGCATAGCCTTCGACATGGGCCGCGATCTGAGGAAACTCGTTCACCGTCAACATGGGCGTGTCGGAGAGAACCACGGCGCGGAACACGGCGTTCTCGAGCTGGCGGATATTGCCCGGCCAGGAATAACGCTGGACCATGGTGGCCGCGTCGGCGTCGATGCCGTCGATGCGCTTGCCCTCCTCGGCGGCGAAGCGGGCCGTGAAGTGGCGCACGAGTTCCGGCACGTCTTCGAGGCGCTCCCTCAAGGGGGGCACCCAAACGGGGAAGACGTTCAGCCGGTAATAGAGGTCCTCGCGGAAGCGGCCTTCCTGCACGAGACTGATCAGGTTCTGATTGGTCGCCGAGATCAGCCGGAAGTCGACCTTCACCGACTGCTTGCCGCCGACGGGATCGATCTCGCCCTCTTGCAGAGCGCGAAGCAGCTTCACCTGGGCGTCGAGTGGCAACTCGCCGATCTCGTCGAGGAACAGGGTACCGCCGTCGGCCTCGACGAACTTACCCGTGCGCTTCTCGGATGCGCCGGTGAAGGAGCCCTTCTCATGGCCGAACAGGATGCTCTCGACCAGGTTCTCCGGGATCGCGCCGCAATTGACGGTGACGAATGGCTTTGATCTTCGGGGGCTTTCCCCCTGAATGGCGCGGGCGATCAGCTCCTTGCCGACGCCCGATTCGCCCTCGATGAGGACGGGAATGCTCGAATCGGCGGCGCGTTTGCCGAGCCCGATGACCCGCTTCATTGCCTCGCTGCCGGCGATCAGGTCGGCAAAGCCGAGATCGCCGTTGGCGGTGGCCTTCATACGGGTGATCTCGCCGGCCAGGGCCTCGATCTTGAGCGCGTTCTTGATGGAGACTTCGAGCCGCTCAGGGCTGACCGGCTTGACCACGAAGTCGACGGCGCCGGCGCGCATGGCCCCGATCGCGGCATCGATGCTGCCATGGCCGGTCTGGACGATGGCCGGGGGTTTGCGCGGCAAGGATCGCATGGCGGACAGCACGGCCATGCCGTCGGTGCCGGGCATGACGAGGTCGAGAAGGATGAGGCAGATTTCGCCGGAGGCGTCGGCCTTCAGCGCGGCAAGCGCTTGGTCGCCGCTGTCTGCGGTTACGACGTTGTAGCCGAACCGCTTGATGGTCTCTTCGAGAATACGACGTTGTGCTGGGTCGTCATCGACGACCAGGACGCGCTTGGGCATGACGCAAAACTCACTAAAGTTACGCAAATACTAACGAGGCAGAGGCGCCCCCCAAGGCTACACTTCACCCTGAGCGGGCCCCTGCTGTGCCAAAACTGTGCATCGGAAGGGTAAACATCTTCTTTAACTCGGTTCGATTTTGGTGAAGCTGTTGCTGCGCCGCCCGTGGAACCGCCAAAAAGAAGCGTCAGTTTGGGCCTTGCGGGCGCGGGCGCACGTTCCCACACTAGGTGCTGGTCACCGCTAACGAGGAATTTCACGTGCTTCCCACATCGATCGATTGGTTGCCCCACCCCGTCTATGCCGCCAGCCACGCGGCCAAGAGCAAGGCGAAGCACGGCGACATCGCTAAGAGCATGAAGCTCGGCGACCTGCCGGAATGGAACCTCGCCGACCTCTATGACGGTCCCGAATCACCTCGGTTGAAGGCAGACCTCGACACGGCCGAGCGCGCTGCCGAGGCCATGAACGAGCGCTACGCCGGCAAGCTCGCCGACGTTCTCGACGAAGGGAAGGGCGGGGCGGGGTTGGCGCAAGCGGTGCGTGAGTTCGAGGCGCTGAACGACGTGATGGGCCGCATCGTCTCCTACGCTAGCCTGCTCTATGCCGCCGACACCGCGGATCCCAAGTGTCAGAAATTCTACGGCGATATCCAGGAGAAGATCACCGCCATCTCCTCCAAGCTTCTGTTCTTCCCGCTCGAGCTCAACCGGCTCGACGACGACGCGCTCGAAGCGGCGATGTCGAATTCCGATCTCGGCCATTATCGCCCGTGGCTCGAAGACCTGCGCAAAGAGAAGCCGTATCAACTCGAGGATAAGCTCGAGCAACTGTTCCACGAGAAGGCGGTCACCGCGCGGGGCTCTTGGGACCGCCTGTTCAACGAGACCATGACGTCGCTCAGGTTCAAGATCGACGGCGAGAAGCTCAGTCTCGAGCCGACGTTGAACCGCCTCCTCGATCCGAACGAGAAGAAGCGGAAAGAGGCCGCCGAAGCCTTGGCCAAAGTGTTCAAGGACAACGTCCGGCTGTTTACGCTCATCACCAACACGCTAGCCAAGGACAAGGAAATCTCCGACCGCTGGCGCGGCTTCGCCGACGCCGCCGATAGCCGCCACCTCGCCAACCGGGTCGAGAAGGAGGTGGTGGACGCGCTGGTCGAGGCCGTGCGCGACGCCTATCCGCGGCTGTCGCACCGCTACTACGCGATGAAGGCGAAGTGGCTCGGCAAGAAGAAGCTCATGTACTGGGACCGCAACGCGCCGCTCCCGGAAGAGCCCAAGCAGGTGATCGGCTGGAACGACGCGCGCGAGACCGTGCTGACGGCTTATGGTGATTTCTCGCCGCGCATGGCCGACATCGCCGGGCGGTTCTTCGCGGAAAATTGGATCGATGCGCCGGTCAGGGAAGGGAAGTCGCAAGGCGCCTTCTCCCATCCCACGGTGCCGAGCGCGCATCCGTATATTCTGCTCAACTACCAGGGCAAGCCACGGGACGTGATGACGCTTGCGCACGAGCTCGGTCACGGCGTGCATCAGGTGCTGGCCAACGCCCAAGGCCCGCTGATGGCGCCGACACCGCTCACGCTTGCCGAAACGGCGAGCGTGTTCGGCGAGATGCTGACCTTCCGCAAGCTGTTGGATCAGGCACCGACCAAGCGCGAGCGCAGAGCCCTGCTCGCCGCCAAGGTCGAGGACATGCTCAACACCGTGGTGCGGCAGATCGCGTTCTACACGTTCGAGCGAAAGGTGCACGAGGAGCGGCGCCAGGGCGAACTGACGTCGGAGCGCCTCGGCGAGATCTGGCTCGACGTGCAGCGTGAGAGCCTAGGTCCGGTGATCGAGTTAAGGCCCGAGTACGAGAACTTCTGGTGCTACATCCCGCATTTCATCCACGCGCCGTTCTACGTCTATGCGTACGCGTTCGGCGATTGCCTGGTGAACTCGCTGTATGCCGTCTACGAGAAGGCCGACAAAGGCTTTGCCGAGCGCTATCTCGACATGCTGGCGGCGGGCGGTACCAAGCACCATAAGGAACTCTTGAAGCCGTTCGGCCTCGATGCCTCGGAGCCGCATTTCTGGTCCATGGGTCTCAAAGTCATCGAAAACATGATCGACGAGCTCGAAGCCATGGACGACAAGACCCCGGCTGAGGGGTAGCGGGCGACCGGGCGTTGTACGTTCTGTATAACTATGTTATACAGTCCGTATAACAAGCGGAGTCGCGCCATGAAGATCGAAATCAAGCGGATCGGCAATTCGGAAGGACTGATCCTGAGCCGCGAGCTCATGCAGCGCCTCGGTCTGAAGCGCGGTCAGGAGCTCAACATCACCGAGCTGGCGGGCGGCGGCTTCCAGGCTTTGCCTTACGATCCCGACTTCGAAAAGACGATGGAGATCGTCGATGAGATCATCGACGAGTACCGAGACACGCTCTCGGCGCTGGCGAAGTGAGCGAGCCCAAGTGGCTCGCCTACGACCAGGTCGTTGCCGCGCATAGCCTTCAGCTTCGCCGCTATGGCGGGGCTCCCGGCTTGCGGGACGATGGCGCGTTGCGCTCAGCCTTGGAACGGCCCGTCAACAAACGGCCCGTCAACAAATGGCATTATGAAAGTTTAGAGTTGCCCAATCTCGCGGCGGCCTACGCTTTCGGACTTGCCAAGAACCATGCCTTTGTCGACGGCAACAAGCGTGTTGCGTTCATCAGCATGGTTGCCTTTCTTCGCAAGAATGGCGTCGATTTCCGTCCGGACCAGGCGCAGTCCACCGCGATCATTATCGCGGTTGCGGCCGGCGAGGTGAGCGAGGAGAGTCTCGCGCGGTGGATTCGCGACAACTGGCCTGACTGAGAGGGAACTTTGCCGTGACTCAGGTTTCGCTCGTTCCAATCCTGGTTTGGGTGGCGGCGCTTCTGTGCTGGGGCACCGCCGTGTGGTTGGGCCCACGGCCGGTGATGTACGCGTTCGTCATGGACCGGCTGCTGCGCTACCTGTTCATCTTTCCGCTTGGGGTCCAGGGGTTGTGGGCCTTTATCGGGCACGTGTTCTTTGCAGACCGCGCCGCTGCCGCCATCGGCTGGGAGCCGAGCCCGTTCCAATTCGAGGTGGGCTACGCCAATCTCGGGCTTGGGCTGGCGAGCCTCTATGCCGCCTACACCGGTTTCTACGCGCGGGTCGCCGTGGCGATTGCCGCATCTTGCTTTCTCGTGGGCGCCGGGATCGGGCACGTCCATGACATCGTCAACTACGGCAACCTCACGTCCGGCAATGCCGGACCGATTCTCGTCACCGACTTCCTCACGCCAATGGCCGTGCTGGCGCTGCTTTTGGTGGCGGCACGGCGGCCGCGACCGAAATCGCCCGACACCTTAGCGCTTGAGGCCGAGCTTGAGATCGCGCGGCGCGCGATGCGGTCCTACCAGGACGCGCTCGACAAGTTCGTCAAGGACTGACCGCCGCGCGCATCAGTGGCGGGCGAAGACGTCGAGCGAACCGTCCTTGTTCACCAGCAACACATCGTAGGCTTCGGTCTCGCCGCCCGGCTGCTCCATGCCCGGCGAGCCGATCGGCATATTGGGCACGGTGAGGCCGATCGCGTCGGGATGTTCCGCCACCAGCCGCTTGATGTCGCTCGCGGGCACGTGCCCCTCGATGACATAGCCGCCGATCTTGGCGGTATGGCAGGAGGCGATCTTCTCCGTGATCCCCGCCTGCTGCTTGATCCGCTGAAGCGTCGACGACGTCGCGTTGTTGGCCTTGACCGTGAAGCCGTTGGCCTCGAGGTGCTCCACCCATTTGCCGCAGCAGCCGCAGGTGGGAGACTTCCACACCTCGATGGATGGCGCAGATGTCTCGGCCAGTCCAGGCGCCGCCAACAAGAGCGCGAGACTAAACAGACATACGGTGCGCAAGGACATGAAACTCCTCCTGTCGGGGATACTGACTCTGCCCTATGGACAGGGCAATTCTATTCGCTTGTTGCCGGCGCCAAGGCAATATCGGCGATCACAGGGCGATGGTCTGAGCCCAGTCGCGGCCCTACGCTCGTGGCGATGGCTGTGAAGTGCGGCGAGGCGAACACGTTGTCGATGGGGACGAGTGGCAGGAGCGGAACGGCCCGCCAGCGCATCGGCCAGGTCGGATGGACCGTGCTGAAGTGCCCGAGCCCCGTCGCTCGGGTGAAGCCTTTCAGCTTCCACGTCCACGGCGCCATGTTGAAGTCGCCGGCAAGGATCAGCGGGCCTGACCGGCCTTGCGCGAACTGGGTCAGGCTCACGATATCGGCCTGCTGAAGCCCTGGATAAAATGGCCGCGCCAAGTGAACGCCGGCGAGTTCGATCTCCGTACCGTTCACGTCGAGGCGGGCCCAGCGGACGATGAGCGACATCCAGGGCGGGAAGCCGGCGCGGTCGACGCGGCCGTCGGCGAGGACCGGATGCTTCGACAAGATGACGAGGTTGTTGTCGCCGACACGGTAGGGATAGCGTTTCCCGAGCGCATCGAGCAGGGCTCGATGATGCTGACGCACCTCCTCGAGCACGACGGCGTCGGCGTCAGTCGCGCTCAGAAACGCGACGATGGCATCGGTGTGGTCGTTCCCGCCCCACAGATTGAACGTGGCCACGCGCAAGAACCGCTCGCTGCCGTCAGGGGCCACAGGGGCGGCGCCTGTCAAGCCGGTGAGGAGCAGCGCGAAGTTGACGGCCACGAGAATGGCGGCCGCGCCGATCAGCCTGCGCTTGCCGACGGCGAAGGCGAGGCTGAGAAGCGCCAGACAGCCGACGGTGAGAATGGGGAGGCCGTTATTGACGATGTCGAGCGCGGTGCGCCAATAGGCCAGCACGCCAACCGCCGTCAGCAGCGCGCCGGCGATGAGGCCGGCCGCGACCATCGCTCTCAAGGTTCTCGACATCAATGGGGGCTGTCTTTCACGCTGAATGAGGCAGGGGATGGGCGCGGGCCGGTATCGGTCCCTATATGGGGAAGACTTAATATGGGCAAGACTTGCCCTTGCGTGAAAGCCCTAAGTGACATGAACGACGGCCCATCCGACCGCGAAAAGAACAGGTTCAGCGCCCGCGCCGCGCGCTATGCCTCCGTCGGCGCCAATGTCGGCGGCGTCGCCGCGCGCATCGCCGGACGGCGCTTCCTCGGGCTCGATCCCGACCGCGACAAGGACGCCGCCTCGCTCGCCGCCGCGCTTGGCGGGCTTAAGGGTCCGATCATGAAGGTGGCGCAACTGCTCGCCACCATCCCCGAGGCGTTGCCTGCGGAATATGCCGCCGAGCTCGGCCAGCTGCAGAGCCAGGCCCCACCCATGGGCTGGTCGTTCGTGCGCCGGCGCATGGCGGCCGAGCTTGGTCCCGATTGGGAGGCGAAGTTCGCGAGCTTCGCGCACGAGGCCGCGGCGTCCGCTTCGCTGGGCCAGGTGCATCGCGCCACGGCCCACGATGGGTTGCAGCTTGCGGTCAAGCTGCAATACCCGGACATGCAGTCGGCGGTCGAAGCGGACCTCGCCCAGCTTGGCGTCCTGTTTTCCATCCATCGCCGCATGCGTCCCGCCATCGAGACCTCGGAGATGCTGAAGGAGATCACCGCGCGGCTCCGTGAGGAGCTCGACTATGAGTTGGAAGCCAAGCACACGCGACTCTACGGCCTCATTTTCGACGACGATAAGCTGATCCGGGTGCCTGAGATCGTGCCGGAGCTGTCAACGCGGCGCTTGCTTTCCATGACGTGGCTCGATGGGAAACGGCTGCTCGACTACACCGACCGCCCGCTCGAAGAGCGTAACCAGATCGCGCGGGCCATGTTCCGGGCCTGGTGGTTCCCGTTCAGCCAATACGGCGTGATCCACGGCGATCCGCATCTCGGCAATTACACCGTGTTCGAGGATGCGGACGGCAAGGCCGCCGGCATCAACCTGCTCGACTATGGTTGCATGCGGACCTTCGCGCCGAAGTTCGTCCAAGGCGTGGTCGATCTCTATCACGGCCTATTGCGCGGCGACCGGGCGCTCGTCGTGCATGCCTACGAGACGTGGGGCTTCGCCGGGCTCTCCAATGAGCTGATCGATATTCTCAATATCTGGGCGGGCTTTATCTACGGCCCTATGCTCGAGGACCGCGTGCGCACCATCGCCGAGCATGTGAAGCCGGGCGCCTATGGACGGCAGGAGGCCTTCAGGGTGCATCAGGGTTTGCGCGACAAGGGGCCGGTCACGGTGCCACGCGAGTTCGTGTTCATGGACCGGGCGGCGATCGGGCTCGGCGGCGTATTCCTGCATCTCGACGCCAAGCTCAACTATCACCGGCTGTTCGAGGATGCGATCGCCGGCTCCGATATGGCCGACGTGGCCCGCCGCCAGCGCGAAGCTTTTGCTAAGGCCGGCGTCCCGTTGCCGGAAGGATAAG
>Ga0307379_10014187_pt1 | contig 10290 bp, 9 predicted proteins | sample UN2MG_FD_202237 | JGI IMG/M metagenome (GOLD analysis project Ga0307379, IMG submission 202237) | Soil microbial communities from Risofladan, Vaasa, Finland - UN-2 | ecosystem: Environmental > Terrestrial > Soil > Coastal area > Acid sulfate soil | place: Finland: Risofladan, Vaasa | collected... | reverse complement strand
GACACGACGACGACCGAAGCTGAAGCTCCTGCGCCCACCGAAGCCCCGGCGCCCGCCGAGGCCCCGGCAACCGCCGACGACGCAGACCCCGCCGATTCGACTCCTGCTGGCACCGAACCGGCTGCGCCGTTCGGGAACCATCGTGGCGGTCGGGGTCTGGACGTCGCAGCCGAGACCATCGGCATCTCGGCGGGCGACCTTCTGGCCGCGCTGCGAGACGGGCAGACGATCGCCGAAGTCGCAGAGGCCAACGGTGTCGATCCGCAGGACGTGACCGACGCAATGGTCGAGCAGGCGAAGACGCGCATCGAGGAGCAACTCGCCGAACTGCCCGACCGAATCGACGACATCGTGAACGGGACCTTCGCAGGCCCCGGCGATCGCTTCCCCGGCGGTCCCGGCACGCGGGGCCCGTTCGGCGGACACCCGCACGGGCCCGATGCGGACCATGACGTCGACCCCGGGGCCGACACCGGCGACTGACCGCCGCTCGCCCGATTCGGGCACTCCGGTACGTTGAGGTCGTGCGTGCGGCTCTGGCGTTGCGGTGACCCGACTCGGCGCGGGAACGGTTCTGGTCGACGGGAACCTCGTCGTCGGCGACGTCGACATCGCGGATGGTCAGGTCATCGCGATCACCGGGCCTTCCCGCGGTTCTGATCGGGTCGTGGCGCCTGGATTCGTCGACCTGCAGATCAACGGCTTTGTCGGCGTCGACTTCTCCGCGTGCTCACCTGGCGATCTCGGTCGGGCGGCCGAGGCGCTCTGGCAACGCGGCACGACCGCATTCCACCCGACGCTGGTCACCGGTCCCGTCGACCGCACCTGCGCGGCGCTGGCGACGGTCGACGAGGCCCAGCGTCTCGGTCGGCCGCCCGGGCGCGCCCTCGTCATGGGTGCGCATCTCGAGGGCCCGTTCCTCAGCGCTGCCCGACTCGGTGCGCATGACGGCGCGCACCGCGTCGAACCCGACGTGGATCTGCTCGCCACGTTGCTCGCCGCCGGCCCCGTCGGAAGGATGACCCTCGCACCCGAACTCGACCACTCGCTGGATCTGGTCGAATCCCTTCTCTTGCGATCCGTGGCCGTTGCTGCCGGTCACAGCAACGCAACGGCCGAAGAAGCACACCGCGGGTTCGACGCCGGCATCAGGTCGGTCACTCACCTGGGCAATGCGATGGCACCGTTCCACCAACGTGCGCCCGGGCTCTTCGGCGCATCGCTCGTCCGCGATGACGTGACCCCCACACTGATCGCCGACGGCGCGCACGTGGCCGACGACGTCGTTCGGCTCGTCTTCGCCGCAACGGGCGGACGCGTCGCTCTTGTCAGCGACGCGGTCTCCCCCGCCCACGCCGGTGCCGTGCCCGTCCGGGCACGCGCCGCCCGCAACGACGACGGAGATCTCATCGGTGGCCTCCTCACGATCGCCGAGATGGTCCGTCACGTCGTCGAGCTCGGCATCAACCCCTCGACGGCGCTCGCGGCTGGCAGCTCACATCCTCGTCGCTTGGCATCGCTCCCCCACGCATCGGGCCTTCAGCTGGGTGCCGAGGCCGACCTGGTGGTCCTCGACGGCGACCTGGGTCTGATCGAGGTGATCGACCCCTACGCTTGATCAGATGTCCGACGACGTGATCCAGACGTTCCCCATCGGCTTCCAGTGGCAGACGATCGACCCGTTCCTCTTCTGCGTCCACCACCTCGACGACTACCCGGCCGCCAATGACCTGCTCGGGCCCAACGCGCCGCTGGTCGGCCGCGATCTCGGGCAGGACTTCGCCGGTGTCGATGGCTGGCGGATGTATCACGGGCGCGTCGTCCCCGGATTTCCCCAGCACCCCCACCGCGGCTTCGAGACGGTCACCTACGTCCGCCAAGGTCTGATCGACCACGCCGACTCGATGGGCGCGGCAGCCCGCTACGGCCGCGGCGACGTGCAGTGGCTGACCGCCGGGGGCGGCATCCAGCACGCCGAGATGTTTCCGCTGCTCGACCAGACCCGACCGAACCCGGTCGAGCTGTTCCAGATCTGGCTGAACCTGCCTGCCGTCGACAAGATGGTCGACCCGTACTTCACGATGCTGTGGGACCGACACATCCCCCGGGTCACGGCGCCGGGAGTGACCGTCACCGTGGTGGCCGGGGGCCTGGGCGACGAGCGGCCGCCGCCCCCACCACCCAATTCGTGGGCTTCCCGGGCCGAGGCCGACGTCGCCATCTGGCACGTCGTCATGGAGCCCGGAGCGTCATGGACACTGCCGAGATCCGAGGGCGACGAGACGGTCCGGGTGCTCTATCTGTTCGACGGCGACGAACTGACGATCGGCGACACGACGGTCGGCGCGCGCACCGGCTCGGCGGTCGAAGGCCGCCGATCGCTCGAGCTGAGCGCCGGAGCGAACGGCGCCGAGGTCCTCATGCTGCAGGGCCGGCCGATCGGCGAACCCGTCGCGCAGTACGGCCCGTTCGTCATGAACACCGAGGACGAGATCCGACAGGCGATGACCGACTACCGGGCCACCGAGTTCGGTGGGTGGCCGTGGGACACCGCCGATCCGACCCACGGGCGTGAGCCCCGACGCTTCGCACGACACGCCGACGGCGAATTCGAGGAAGCGACGGCCTGAGCCGCGTGTGGCCTCGGCCCTACGGGCGAGGGCTCCGGCTGGAGCTGCGGTTGCTGCTCTGCTGAGCGCCGCGGTGCTTGTTGCCACCGCTGTTTCGCGCCTGGCCGCTCGTCGACCGGCCCCCGCCGCCGTTCGAGCCCGACGGCCCTTTGCGGTGGCGCTTCTTCTTGCCGCCGCCGGGGCGCGGGCCGCCGTTGGACGACGAAGCACCCTTGCGGTGCGGCTTCTTGCCGCTGTGCGACCGATGGCCGTCGCGCTCACGCGGTTCGGTGCGCTCCGGACGAGGTCGGCTCGGGCGGACGCCGTCGCCCGTCGGCATCGACTTGATGATGTCGACGTCGAGGGCGCGCAACAACTTGCGCGTCTTGTCGGCGTCCTTCGCGATCAAGAAACTGACGACGACGCCATCGGCGCCTGCACGCCCCGTTCGACCGGAGCGGTGGGTGTAGTCCTTGTGGTCGCCGGCGACGTCGAAATGGAGCACCAGGCCGACATCGTCGACGTGGATGCCGCGGGCAGCGACATCGGTGGCCACGAGCGCTTCGGCTCGACCCGCAGAGAACGTGTCGAGGGCGCGTTGGCGCTGGTTCTGCGAGCGGCCACCGTGGATGGCGACCGCTTCGACACCCGCCTTCTTGAGCTGACGAGCGACGCGATCACTGCCGTGCTTGGTACGGCAGAACACGATGGTCGAGCCGTGCTTGCTGATGAGCGACGCGGCTTGCTTGACGCGATCTTCGGCACGCATGTCGATGAAATGGTGGGTCGTGGCAGCACCATCGGTCGGGTCGGCCTCGATCGCACAGCGCACCGGGTTCTTCTGGTAGTGGCGGACGAGGACATCGATGTCGCCGTCGAGCGTGGCACTGAACAACAGGGTCTGGCGGTTGGGCCGGACCTTGTCGAGGATCTTGCGAACGTCGGGGAGGAATCCCATGTCGGCCATGCGGTCGGCCTCGTCGAGCACGACGATGTCGACGTCGTCGAGGATGAACTCACCCTGGCCGACGAGGTCGAGCAGACGGCCCGGGCAGGCGACGGCGACGTCGACGCCGCGACGCAGCGCGTTGAGCTGAGCCCCGAAGCCGACACCTCCGTAGAACGTGGCGACGCGCCGCTTGCGGGGCGCGAGGAGTGGGCGGAGCTCATCGTGAATCTGTTCGGCGAGTTCACGCGTCGGGGCGAGGACGAGCGCACGGGGGCGCCGCGGCTTCGCCTGCTCGACTCGTTGAGCGAGCGGGATGCCGAACGCGAGCGTCTTGCCCGACCCGGTCGGGGCCTTGCCGCAGACGTCCTGGCCCGACATGGCGGGAGGCAGTGCGAGCGACTGGATGGGGAATGCTTCGGTGATGCCCCGCTCGGCGAGCGATGCGGCAACGGCCGTAGGCACGCCGAGGGCGGCGAAATCGGTGATCAAGGTCAAACTCCTGAGATGGGCGCGCGCCAGAGTGGCGAACGATGTACGAGGGACTGCGACGGGCCCGATGGAACTCCCGGTGTGGCCGAAGCCAGCGGCTGCGGTCGCGGCAGCGGAAGGGTGGCCGGATCGGGATATCAAGTCCTTGGCGGCCCATCGACTCAGAAGCCGACGGGCGCAAGCTACCTCCGTCCCGGGCGAATCCCACCATCGCGACCCGTTCTGGAGCCCGTACCCCGCGCTGGGCGACAACATGCGTTCTCCAGAACGGGGTGGTCTGCCGATTAGGTTCGTCGGCCATGAGCGAATCCAACGAAGCTGTCGTCCTCACCGAACGTCGTGACCGGGTGCTGCTGATCACCCTCAACCGGCCCGAAGCCATGAACGCCATCAACACCGATCTGGCCCAGGGCATCCTGGCCGCGATCGCCGAACTCGACGGCGATCCGGGCCTCACCGCCGGCGTGCTCACCGGGGCGGGGCGAGGATTCTGCGCCGGCATGGATCTCAAGGCGTTCGCCGCCGGCGGCACGCCCGATGGGTTCCAGCAGGTGATCGAGGACGGTGCCCAGAAGCCGTTGATCGCCGCGGTCGAGGGGTTCGCCCTGGCCGGTGGCCTCGAGTTGGCGCTGACGTGCGATCTCATCGTCGCCGCCGACAACGTGAAGTTCGGCATTCCCGAGGCGGGTGTCGGCCTGTTCGCAGCCGGGGGCGGGCTGTTCCGCCTGCCGCCGCGGGTCGGCTACGGCAAGGCGATGGAGATGGCGCTCACCGCTGACCCCATCAGCGCAGAGGAAGCCCTGTCGCTCGGGCTCGCGGCGCGACTCACCGAGAAGGGCGGCGCCGTCGAGGGCGCACTCGAACTGGCCGAACGCATCGCCAAGAACGCCCCACTCGCGGTGGCGGCTTCGAAGCAGATCATCCGCAACTCCGAAGGCCTCACCGAAGCCGAAGCATGGAAGAACCAGGGATCGCTGATCGGCAAGGTCTTCAGATCGAACGACGCCATGGAGGGACCGGTTGCGTTCGCCGAGAAGCGCGCTCCGAAGTGGACCGGGACCTGATCGGCTGACCTGATTCAGCTGAACTCGACGCCCTCGAAATCGCCTGAGGTACGCCAGTCGGTGAGCAGATCGAAGAAGGCGATCGGTCCTCGGCCATACGACGCGTTCTGCATCGCCCGCTCGGACGGCTTGCCCTCGTTGTTGTAGTAGCCGGGGGTGCACTCCTCGAGGAAGTCGCCGCGAGCACCCGCGTTCCGGAGGATCTCCTGGACCCACGCCTCCTCGGCGTCGGCGGTGGCTTCGACGACGTGGTGATCGTGCTCGAGGGCGTGGGCGACGATCGCTGCGATGTGGGTCGACAGCTCGTCGAGCATGTGCGGGTAGTTGACGGTGAAGCCGCCCTGCGTCTGGCTCATGATGAAGCAGTTGGGGAACCCGTGGCTGTGGATGCCGTGCAGGGTGCGGGCGCCGTCGGACCAGTGGTCGCTCAGGCTCGTGCCACCGCGGCCGACCGTCTCGTAGCCGGCTCGGCGGGCGTAGCCGGTACCGACCTCGAACCCGGTGGCGAACACGATGCAGTCGAGCTCGTACTCGGTGCCGTTGGCGACGATGCCGCGTTCGGTGATGCGGTCGATCCCCTTGCCGTCGGTGTCGACCAGCGTGACATTGCCTCGATTGAACGTCTGGAGGTACTCGTCGTGGAAACACGGCCGCTTGCAGAACTGGCGGTAGTAGGCCTTGAGCGACTCGGCGGTGTTCGGGTCTTCGATCAACTCGTCGACCCGGGCTCGGACCTCGTTCATCTTCTGGAAGTCCGCCAGTTCGAGGGTCTCGGCGAGACTCAGACCCCCCTCGCCACTCCCCTTCCTCAGCAGAGCGAGCATCTTGCCGATGATGTCGGTCCAGCCGTCCTGCACGAGGTCCTCCTCCTGCGGCACGCCAGAGACGAGTGCGTTGAAGTTCTCCATCCTGCGCCGGTGCCATCCGGGCTCGAGCGACGCGGCCCATTCGGGATCGGTCGGCCGGTTGGCCCGCACGTCCACCGATGAGGGCGTGCGCTGGAACACGACGAGTTCTTGTGCCCCCTCACCCAGATGCGGCACGGCCTGGACCGCAGTCGCCCCGGTGCCGATGATGCCGACCCGCTTGTCGGCGAGCTCGTCGAGTCCTCCGTCGGGGCCGCCGCCGGTGTAGGCGTAGTCCCAACGGCTGGTGTGGAAGGTGTGGCCCTCGAACGACTCGATGCCGTCGACACCCGGAAGCTTCGGCCGGTGCAGCGGACCGTTGGCCATGGCGACGAACCGTGCCCGGATGGCATCGCCGCGATTCGTCCCGACGATCCACCGCTCGGATTCATCGTCCCAGGTCATGGCCGTGACCTCGGTCTGGAAGAGCGCGTTGTCGTAGAGGTCGTAGTGGCGGCCGATGGCCCGGCTGTGGGCGAGGATCTCGCGAGCCTTGACGTACTTCTCGGTGGGCACGTAGTCGAGCTCTTCGAGGAGAGGGAGGTAGACGTAGGACTCGACGTCGCACATCGCGCCGGGGTAGCGGTTCCAGTACCAGGTGCCGCCGAAGTCGCCGCCCTTCTCGATGACCCTGATGTCGTCGACGCCCGCCTCGCGAAGCCGGGCACCCATCTGAAGGCCGCCGAAGCCGCCCCCGATCACCAACACATCGACCTCGTCGGTCCTGGGCTCCCGCTCGATCTCGGCCGCCACATAGGGGTCGTCGACGAAGTGGGCGAACCTGCCCGAGACCTCGAAGTACTGCTCGTTGCCGTCGGATCGAAGTCGCTTGTCACGCTCGGAGCGGTACTTCTCTCGGAGCTCGTCGGGGTCGAAGTCACCGACACCGCGTTCGGCAGGTTCTGTCACCGTCATGGGCGAAACCCTAGCCAGGCGCTCACGGCGGCCCTCCGAGACCGCAGCCGTGCCCGCGGTCAGTCGGTACCATCCGGACGTGGCCGATCCCGACGACGAACCGGCCGTCGAGACTGCCGCTCGCCGGCGGGCTGGCCTGGTTCGGCGAGTCCTCAACGATCCCCGCGATGTCGGCGAGCACCCCGACTACCGATTCACGCTCGCCAACGAGCGCACCTTCCTCGCCTGGATCCGGACGGCGCTCGCGCTGGCAGCCGGCGGACTCGGCATCGTCTCGTTCATCGACAACCTGTACGGCAAGGAGTTGCTCGGTCTCGTGCTCCTCGGGCTCAGCTTCGTGACCTCGGCCACGTCGTACCGCCGGTGGGCCGCCAACGAACGCTCGATGCGCCTCGACGAGCCACTGCCCACGTCGTGGCTCCCGTTGGTCATCGCCGTCGGAACCGGTGTCATCGGCATCGCCGCTGCGATCTTCTTCGCCGCGACCGAGTTTTGAGTGACGCCGACGGATACCACGGGGTCGCGGACCCCGGGCTCCAGCAGGAACGCACTGCGCTCGCGTGGGAGCGCACGGCCATCTCGTCGATGGCCGCCGGAATCCTGCTGGCGCGGTTCGCCGCAGCCAACGCGCACCCGACACTGTCGGCCGTCGGCGTCATCCAGTCGATCATCGGAGCCGTGGTCCTGGTGTGGGCCGGGCTCCACTACGACGACCTGCACCTTCCCATCCGGAGCGGCCGTTCGGTCGTCCACCCATCGGCTGCCCGACTGCTCGGCCTGAGCACGGTGGTCTTCAGCGGCTTCGCATTCGTGTTCGCGCTGATCGTGATCTCAGACGGCTGACGGCGTCGGACGATCTCCCAGTTCGGCGTCGCTCGTTCGTCGAGGACGCCGCCCCGATGTGCGCCGGCACCATCGATCTTGTGAACGTCGCGGCTCGGCCGAGGCGGACGAACTCGCGAGCTCGAGATCACCGAGCACCGCGAAGCCCGCCTGCCGCCAACCTCTAGTGTCGTCGAGATGATTCCCCTCGGTGAGACCTTCGACGACACGTTCCCGTTCGCTCCCCACACCTACGACGGTCACGGCTTCGTCCAACACTTCGTGGACGAGGGGCCGCGTGACGGCGAGGTCATCGTGTGCCTGCACGGCGAGCCGACGTGGGGCTACCTCTACCGAAACATGATCGGCCCGCTCAGCCGCGACCATCGGGTGGTGGTGCCCGATCACATGGGGTTCGGGAAGTCCGAGACTCCGCAGGATCGCGACTACACCCTGCAGTCCCACGTCGAGAATCTGGCGGCGCTCATCGAACACCTCGACCTGACCGACATCACCTTCGTCATCCAGGACTGGGGCGGACCGATCGGCAGTGCCTACACGGTACGGCACCCCGATCGGGTGAAGCGCCTCTTCCTCGCCAACACGGTGGCGGGCTACGGGCAGGTCGACGATCCCGACGTGCCTCAGGTCAACGAGTCGCCCTGGTTCCGATGGATCGGGGGAGGGCTCGAGAACGGACGGACCGAGCAGGTCCTGCGCAACCTGGGGTCGACGATCCTGTCGGTCATGAAAATCATCGGCTTCCAGAACAGCGCCGCGGTGACCGACACCTGGATCCGTGCCTACTCGGCGCCGTTTCCCGACTGGGACTCCGCCATCGGCGGCTACGAGTTCCCGATCGACGCCTTCGAAGGTCGCATCCTCGAGTACGTGCTGGCCGGCCTCGACGGCGTCCCGGCCATGACCGCCAAACCCGCGATGCTCATGGAGGGCATGGAAGATCGAGCCATCCCGCCACAACGCGCGATCGCCGACTTCCGCTCACTCTGGCCCGACGGACCGGTCGTCGAGATGCCCGGTGTCGGCCACTTCTGCCAGGAGGACGCACCCGAACTGCTGGTGACCAACCTCCTCCAGTTCATCCAGTCCAACCCCTGAACCCGATCTTCGTTGCTCTCCGGCCAATAGTTGCCGGGAGAGCAACAAGGATCAGGGGTTCTCGCGAGGCTTGGTCGGGCGGATGAGGGCCTCTTGGGCAACTGAGACGGCGAGGGTGCCTGCTCGGTCGTACATCGCACCATGGACGAGACCCCTTGCGCCGCCCGCCGACACCGGACCGAGGTCGTAGAGGGTCCACTCGTCGAGGCGGAGCGGGCGGTGAAACCACATGGCGTGGTCGAGGCTGGCCCCCATCATCGTGCCGGGCCTCATGTCGACCGAGCGGGCCGCAGCGAACACCGCGCCCATGTCGGACACGAACGCAGCCACGCACGCCTGGAGCGCTTGGTCGTCGGGCAGCGCACCGCGGGTCCGAACCCATGCCCGACGGGTGGAGGAGAGATGACCCCGCTCATCACGCTCGGTCATCGGCAGTTCGAGCATCTCGAGCGGCGAACGCTTGTTGAACTCGGTGAACATCGTCGTGTCCCACCCGGCATCGGGATCGTCGGGATCGGGGATGCCCTCGGGCATCGAAGGGGCGTATTCGCCGCCGTCCTCGTCCTTCTGGAACGAACACGACAGGCTGAAGATCGCTTCGCCGTCCTGCACGGCCACCACCCGACGGGTCGTGAAGGAGCGACCGTCCCGGATTCGGTCGACCTGGAGGATGAGCGGCAGGTCGGGAGATCCCGGCCGCAGAAAGTACCCGTGCAACGAGTGCGGATGGTGGTCGACGTCGACGGTCAGCGTTGCGGCTCGCAGCGCCTGGCCGGCGACCTGCCCGCCGAACAGCCGCATGCCCTTGGGGTACTTCGTCTCGAGATCGGGCGCCCGGAAGAGGTCCCGGTCGAGCCGTTCGACATCGAGGATCTTCAGGAGCCGCTCGACGGTCGGCGGGGTCACCTCGGCATCGCTCATGACCGACGACCCTATGCCTGCCACCCTGACGGCGCCCGGTCCTGGCCGATCCTCGTTGCTCTCCCGCCAATAGTTGCCCGGAGAGCAACGAAGATCCGGGGGCGACGAGGATCCGGGGGCGACGAGGATCCGGGGGCGACGAGGATCCGGGGGCGACGAGGATCCGGGGGCGACGAGGATCCGGGGGCAGCTGGGATCCCTGGTCAGGTGGGGGCGGGGGTGCGGGTGCCGCTCTGGGTCTGGCCGCCGAAACGTGCGATCTCGGCTGCGAGGTCGAGCGCCGTCGTCTTCAGGTCGTCTGCTGCGGTCTGGAGGTGCGCCGGGACCTGCCACATGACTTCGAACTCGATGCCGTCGGGGTCGTGGGCGTAGAGGCTCTTGGTGGCACCGTGATCGGATGCGCCGACCAGGGCGCCGAGGTCGCGCAGGGCCGTCGCACGCTCGGCGAGGACGTCGAGCGTCGGAACCTCCCATGCCATGTGGTACATCCCGACGGC
>Ga0307379_10014186_pt1 | contig 10290 bp, 7 predicted proteins | sample UN2MG_FD_202237 | JGI IMG/M metagenome (GOLD analysis project Ga0307379, IMG submission 202237) | Soil microbial communities from Risofladan, Vaasa, Finland - UN-2 | ecosystem: Environmental > Terrestrial > Soil > Coastal area > Acid sulfate soil | place: Finland: Risofladan, Vaasa | collected... | reverse complement strand
TCCCTTATCGCTCGATTTAAGCGAGACTTATTACTGGAAGGTTAATGAGGTCAATATAGCTGAGGTCCCCATGATGCTGGAAGCTGACATCTGGAACTTCTCAACTCAAGAGTATCTTGTTGTGGATGAATTTGAGCTCTATAATGACCTTAACACTGATGAGCCCGGCAGCAACAGGATATTTAATACGTGGATAGACGGATACGACAACCCGGCAGTAAACGGTTCTATCGTTGGTTATGCTGATGCTCCTTTTGCTGAGCAAAGTATTGTTTCTGGCGGCAAACAGTCGATGCCGTTTTTCTATGACAACAGTACTGCCGCTTATTCAGAGGCCACAGTGAATATTGCTGATCTGCCGATCAGCCAGGATTGGAGCAAGAGTGGCATTAAGGCCTTGACGCTATGGTTCTATGGCGATCCGACCAATGCTGTAGAGCAGATGTATGTGAAGCTCAACGGCACCAAGGTAACATACGATGGTGATGCCGAAAACATAACGCGAATACCGTGGCAGATGTGGTATATTGAACTGGCAGGTTTTGGTGTGAACCTTAGCAATGTTACTGAGTTAAGTATTGGCTTTGAGCGCAGCGGATTTACTGGCGGTTCGGGAAATGTTTACTTTGATGATATCCGTCTGTATCCTTTTGAGCGTCAGTTGATAACACCGGCCGAGCCAAGCGTTGCTGGTCTGGTAGCGCATTATCACCTTGATGAGGGTTCTGGCACTACCGCTAGTGACTCAAGTGGCAATGGCAACGACGGCACCCTGTATGGCCCACAATGGGTGGCTGGGAAGATAGGCGGTGCACTGGAATTCGATGGATTTAATGATTATGTTGAAGTGCCTAATTCGCCGAGCTTGGATATTACTGAAACGATTACAATTGCGGCGTGGGTTTTTAGAGAAGTAGATAGTGGAAATTGGGAGAGAATAGTTGCAAGGTCGGATTCTGCAAATATGTCTTACGACTATTGGCTGCAGATAACAAGTGGTATCTCAAGTGATACAATTGGGGGAGGATTTTTAGACACAGAAGATATCGCTCATAATAATTTAGACCTCGTCACGGGAACTTATATCCCATTGAATCAGTGGACCCATCTTGCGTTTGTTTATGATGGAACTTATTTCAAAGGCTATGTAAATGGTCAATTAGACAAATCAGAAGATATTGGCTCATTTACAATACGAACGTCCACGAGACCTTTATGGATTGGGCGATTGCAAAATAGCTACGATTTTAGTGGTCTGATTGATGATGTGCGCATCTATGAGCGTGCTCTGTCACCTGCTGAGATTGGTTGGCTCGGCGGCGCTACTAAGCCGTTTGACAAGCCGTTTTGACATACGTCAAGGCAGTGTGTACTATGCCGAACTAACGGATTAGCAGCTTGTCCCGTAGCATTGTCAAAGACGGCCTTATGCTACGGAACTTGAATAGCAATTAGGGATTTGTATTATTTCGGGGCCTATACCAAACGATTGGATATAGGCCCTTTTTCTTGTTTGTCCGCAATACGCGGCACGAAATTAAACGTCGAGGTTCTGGACTTCGAGGGCGTGGTCCTGAATGAAGTTCCGGCGTTTTTCCACATCGCTGCCCATTAAGATACTAAAGAGCCGGTCGGCCTCGCCGGCATCGTCGAGCCTGACGTGCAGCAGGGTCCGCGTCTCCGGATTCATCGTCGTATCCCACAACTGATCTGCATTCATCTCACCCAGACCTTTGAAGCGTTTTATCTCGATTCCTTTGCCGCCTATCTGCCTGATTCCGGCACAGATATCGCCCAGCGCAGCAACATCGTAATTGTCTTCACCGTTGATGAGCTGGAACTTGGTCTGCAAAGCTTCGCCCGAAACAGCTTTGTCAGGCTTCAGCAGGAAATCTTTCAAATCCACATCCAACCGCTCTCTGAGCTGTTCGTTTATCTGATTAATTCGGTCGACCTCATGGAGTTCTTCGGCAACAACCGTTTCTTCCTCTTCGCCCTCAGCAACAGCTTTGGATAGCTCTTTGAACTCGTTGACCTTCTTTTCGTATTCCTCTCTTTTGTAATAAATTTCCTCCTGGCCTTCGGCGCTGAGACGGAATGGCGGCAGTCCACCTTTAGAAGGATTGTAATAGGCACTGACGAACTCGACGAAGTTAATGCCCCGCCTGCTCAAAACGGCAATGATTCTTTCGGCCTCGGCCAGTATCTTTACAAGCTCGGCCATCTTTTTCCCGGAGACACGAAATCCGGCGCCCTGGTCTTCGGTCTCGCCTTTTTTCGTTTTGTCGCCGTAACCGCTCCTGATGAGAAGCTCTGTGCCCTCCAGGCCGCGGGTAATCATCCGCTTACGCATCTGATTCTCGCTGAGAACATACTCGGATTTCTTTTTGCCCTTGATCTTAACCTCGTACAGCGGTGGTTGAGCGATATAAATCATATTCGCCAGAAACAGTTGCTGCATTTGTCTGAAGAAAAAGGTCAGCAACAGCGTTCGAATATGGGCGCCGTCGATGTCGGCATCCGTCATCAATATTATCTTGCCGTATCTGCACCTGCCCAAATCGAACTCGTCGGTGCCGATGCCGGTTCCCAACGCGCTGATAATGGTCCGAATCTCATCGTGCGCCAGCATTTTTTCCAGCCGAGCCTTTTCCACGTTGAGGATTTTTCCCTTAAGCGGCAGGATTGCCTGGATTTTTCTGTCCCGACCGGCCTTTGCCGAGCCGCCGGCCGAATCACCTTCGACTATGAAGACTTCCGTGGTTGTCTTTTCCTTACTCGCACAGTCCCACAGCTTGCCCGGCAGGTTGGCGCTGCTAAGCGCTCCTTTTCGCCTGGTCAGATCTCGGGCCTTCCTTGCGGCCTCTCTCGCCGCGGTGGCCTGGATGGCCTTGTTCAAAATCCGCTTGGCCTCCGACGGATGCTCTTCCAGATAGAGACCCAACTGTTCGTTAACGGTGGTCTCGACAAAACCGCCCACTTCCGGATTGGTCAGCCGGACTTTCGTCTGGGCCTCGAAGTGCGGGTCGGCAAGTTTTACCGCCACTACCGCCGTCAAGCCCTCACGCAAATCTTCGCCGGTCGTACCCTGACTGTTCTTAAGCAGGTTATTGCTCCTGGCATAATAATTCATCGTCCGCGTCAGAGCGGTCCGAAAGCCCGAAAGGTGCGTGCCGCCATCGATATTGCGGATGTTGTTGGCAAAGACCAGCACGTTTTCGGTATAACCGTCGTTGTACTGCATCGCCACTTCGCAGCTCAGCATTGCTTTAGGATCTTCTCTGGACAAATAGACAACTTCTTTATGAAGCGTTTCTTTGCCCTCGTTGAGATGTTTGACGAAAGCCCTAATCCCATCGGTGAATTCGAACACCTCTTTTTTCTTGTTTCTGTCGTCTCTGAAGGAGATCCGGAGCCCGCCGTTAAGATACGCCAATTCCCGGATTCTTTTAAGCAGCGTATCGTATGCAAATTCGGTATCGCCGAATATTTCCTCATCGGGCTTAAAAACTATTTTTGTGCCTCGCTTGGTGGTTTGGCCTATTTCTTTAACAATGCCCTTGGGAACGCCTCTTGCGCACTCGAAGTGATACTGCTTCCCGTCGCGATACACATCGGCTTCGAGCCATTCACTCAGGGCATTTACCACGCTGACGCCGACGCCGTGCAGCCCGCCGGCCACCTTGTAGCTGTCGCTGTCAAATTTACCGCCGGCGTGCAGCTTCGTGAGCACGACCTCCAAAGCGCTGACCTTCGCGTCTTGATGCATCTCGACCGGGATACCTCGTCCGTTATCCTCGACGGAACAGCTTCCATCGGGGTGGATCCGCACGCTGATATTATTACAAGCCCCTGCCAATGCCTCGTCGATGGAGTTGTCCAGCACCTCATAGACCAGATGATGCAGTCCTGCGCTGCTGCGGTCGCCGATATACATATCCGGCCGCTTGCGCACCGCCTCCAGGCCCCCAAGGATTTTTATGTTACCTGCGTCATATTTAGGATCCTGCATATTAATTCTGTACCTCTTTCTTATATATCGTCTTTGTCAATCGATAAACTATTGAAGTTCTCTGGAATTCTCGCTCCGGAAACTACCGCTTACGAGCCGCCGTTTAGCCGACAACGAATTTGATCTTCGTTAGCCGAGCTTTTGGACATTGCCACTGCAGCTCGTTGAGAAGCTCCGAACTGCATAACTGCAACTCGTACACATAAGACGGCGAATCCACCTGCACTTTCAACTGGCCGCCGGAAATATCGACAATTTCACAATGTCCGCACAACTCTTCCGGCAGTAGCCGGCTCCAGACTTCAAATACCTCGCTGAACCGGGCCTGCTGCGGCGAAATCCGATTGTCCATAAGCTGCTGAGCAACCTTACCCAGGCTGGCGGCACGGTAGGTTTTCCATGATCTTCGCCACCTGGTGGCATTAAGTAATCGTTCTTCCTCATCCATAATACATTATTCACAAAACTCAAGAAGTCCGCTTCGGTTCGACTCTCATTAGCTATCCTAAGTTAATCGGCATCAGGACGTAGAGAAAATTCGTCCCGCTTTTGATAAGGCCCGGCCTGTCCGACTGGCCCAATTCGAAATCAAATTCCGGCGTTTTGATGACTCTCAAAACATCTATTAAAAATTGCGGACTAAAGCCGATCTCGATCGGCTCGCCCTTGTAATCGACAGGCATATCGACCTGCGCATCGCCGGTCTCGGGAGCCCTGCAGGAAAAGACCATTTTCCCCTTTTCCAGCGAGAGCTTAATCCCTCTCGATTCCTCGCTCGTCAGCAGCGACGCCCGGCGAACGGCGCTGAGCACCGCCTCGGTTGACAGCGTAAGTTTCTTGTCGTGATCGGTCGGGATGATGTCCTCGTATTTCGGGAAGTTGCCCTCGACCAGATTCGAGCTTATCACAACGTTCGCACAGCTAATCAGAATCTGGTTATCGACGAGCTTGATGGCAACAGTATCTTTTTCGCTGGCGCCGATTTTGTCCAGCAGGCCCATCGCCTTGCCCGGCACGAGAATATTGGCCGGCACCTCGCCCTTCGGCGCCGCAGCCAGGCTGACCCGGCAGCGTGCCAGTCTTCTGCCGTCGGTGGCAACCAGCATCAGCTTCTTGTCCTTAATCTCCCACAGCACGCCGTTAATTGCGTAGCGGCTGCTCTCCTTGGCGGCGGCGAAAAGACACTGCTCGATCCCGGCCTGGAGAGTGGAAAGGGAAATCTTTATATCGCCGGCGCCGTCGAAATCCCGGACCACCGGATACTGGCCCGGCTCGTGTCCGTAGATGGTAAAGTGGCTGTCGGCGCCTGTGATCTTGCAGGCGCCCTCAGAGGACTCCAAAACCAGAACCTCATCGACGCTCTCGCGAACGATAGCCGCCAGCCGGTCCGCCGGGATGATAACTTCGCCCGGTTTGTCGACCTGAACCTCGGAAATTAAATAGTTGATGCCGACCTCCAGGTCCGTCGCGCACATCCGAACTTCCTTCTCACCGGCGGTGATTTGCACGCAACGTAAAATCGGCTTCGGCGTCCGGCTCGGCACCACGGACGTCAGAAGGCCCAGGGCCTCGGCAAGAGCTGTTCTGTTAAAATTTGCCTTCATAATAGACCTCTATGTTTAATTGCAAAAAGGGTCAAAATATCGCGTTTTTCACGCTCAAGAATAAACAACGTAGTTTACACCGGTACGCACACTAACACAAGCTTTTTTCGCAAAAAAGCTGATGCTGATTGCACATAAATCTTTGCCCAACTTAACACGTCCGCAGCCTTGGATTTAACGCTTTATGCTACCGGCAGATACAGCTATAATAACCACACTTAGGGCGTTTGATACGAATGATGAAAAAGACCAAAGGTCATTTCGACCGAAGTCCCAAGGGGACGAAGTGGAGAAATCTATTCAAAACAGATTTCTCGACTCCGCCTTCGGCTCCGCTCTCCCTTGGGGACGCCTAACGGTGGGAATGACGGTGAGGGAGTGCGTAAAATGAACGAATCAAACTCAAAATCCGAAAAACCAAATGCACGCCGATTCAGCCAGGATCAGTATGAAATGCTCAAACGTTGCTCGGACAAGGAGGACATGACCGAGTGGAACGAGTGGCGGGAAGAAAACGGGAACATAGAGATTCTCTTAGAGGAGGCGAATCTAAACAAGCGCTATCTAAAGAGAATAAACCTTAGATTTGCTCGTATGAAAGGGGCATTCCTTAAATTCTCCCATCTGGAAGAGGCGAATCTTTGGTCCGCCCATTTGGAAGGAGCGGTACTTCTTGGTGCTCATCTACAAGGGGCGAAGATTAAGAGAGCTTATCTGCAAGGGGCAGATTTTATGGAGGCTGAAGTTGATGTCCATACTGTGATTAGGGATTGTAAGGTTGACAGGGAGACTGATTTCAGAATTGTTGCTCTGGACAGTGTCCGGATAGACCCGAGGACGAAACAGCTCTTGGAGTACAATATCCGACGGATGAACTGGGAGGTTTGGTATATTGGAGACAAAGCTAAGAAGGAATTCGGAAAGATCGAAACGAAGAAAGAAAAGTACGTTCGAATTTGGCGAGTAAGATTGCGAAAAGTTGCAACTTGGCCAGTTAGAGCATTCTGGTGCATAAGCGATTATGGAATATCCACGAAGCGGATTATATTTACCTTTTTTGGATTAGCCCTGTTCTTTGCGGTAATATATTCCAACTTGGCCTGTTGGCTTCCTCCTGGAATTGTTAGCAATCTTGAAATCGAACCACATTTACCTTTATGGCACTATGGTTTTCTGGTTTTTCTTCGTCCCATTTATTTCTCAGTGGTTACAATGACAACTCTTGGATTCGGAGATATGTATGCAAATGCTCAAAGTATCTGGGGACATATTTTACTTACATTTCAAGTCACTTTAGGTTATGTTCTATTAGGTGCATTGGTGACGCGTTTTGCGGTATTGTTTACGGCCGGTGGGCCGGCGGGGAGCTTTGCAGATGAGCAGCACGCTAAAACCGTGGCCTGAGCAGATTAACAGGCTTGTTTGGGCCTGGTTTTAACTCTCGGCAAACAGGCGAATCTAACAGGTACAAAAATGAACGAATCGAACTTAGGAACCGACAAGCTGAAAGACCATCGCCAGTTTAGCCAGGAACAATACGATATGCTCAAACGCTGCTCGGAAAAGAATAATATGACCGAGTGGAACGAGTGGCGAAACCACAACCCGTCACAAGATGTTCTTCTGGAAGGGGCCGATCTTAAGGACTGTTGGCTAAGAGGTGTGCTTTTGAACACGAAGGGATCTTCGCAGTTTAGCGGAGAAGTCCACCTGGAGGGCGCAATTCTCACTCGTGCCCATCTGATAGAAGCGAATTTCGAGTGTTCCCGTATGGAGTCCGCGCAATTGTACGCAGCCGACCTGACCAGGAGCAGGTTCTGGCTTGCACATCTGGAAGAGGCATTTCTTAATGATTCGTGTTTGGAAGAGGCCCAACTCAACAGTTCCTATTTGAAAGGCGCGATACTTTATCACGCCCACGTGAAAGGTGCCAGGTTCTCGTCAGCCATCGTTGACAGCGGTACGTCATTTTGGGAACTGAAGGTCAATCGTCACCATGAAAATCGTAAAGGCACGAATTTCATCGGCGTCGGGCTGGAGAACGTACGCATAGACCCCGGCACAAAACAGCTTCTGGAGTATAATATCAGGCGGATGAACTGGGAGGATTGGTATAAAGAACACTTTTGGCTCAAATGGCTCGTCAAACCGTTCTGGTGGATAAGCGATTACGGACTTCGAACGTGGAGGACGATCGTGACGTTTTTTTTCCTGGCATTTCTTTTCGCATTGATATATTGGCTGTGGCCGAACTGCGTTATGGTCAATCGTGAAGTGGGCGACGTTCGAGGACTGTGGCAGGCATTGTATTTCTCGGTGGTTACCATGACAACATTGGGATTTGGCGACATTGCGGCGAATCCGGATAGCTGGGTCGGTCAGACTTTGTTGATGGCCCAGGTGATTTTAGGTTATGTTCTATTAGGTGCGTTGGTGACGGGATTTGCGGTATTGTTTACGGCCGGTGGGCCGGCAGGGAAATTTGCAGATGAAAAAGAAGACAAAACAAAGTAAAAAAGGTACGGAAGATATTCATGATGAGGCTTTCAAGGCGGCGGAGCGAATTATTGAGCTGACGAATGCCTTCTGTCTGAATCATCTCAATGAGGAGTATCGCGAGTTTTGCGAGGATTTGACGTGGGCTGTTTACGAGGAGGGGCTGCTATTGGAAAAAGGCCGGCCGGTCAGTTGGGCCAGCGGGATAGTTCACGCTATCGGCTTTATCAACTTCCTTCACGATCCCAGCCAGTCACCTCATATGACCTCGGCCCAGTTGGCGGATGGATTCGGAGTCTCGCAGCAGACGATGCAGACCAAATCAAAAATCATCCGCGACGAGTTCGGCCTGATGCAAATGGATCCGGACTGGTGCCTGCCCTCAATGATCGGGGACAACCCGCTGGTGTGGATGCTGGAGGTCGACGGACTCATTATAGATGCCCGCACCGCCCCGCTCGAATTTCAGCAGGAGGCATATCGGCTGGGATTGATTCCATACATCCCCGGCGAGAATTTGCCACAGGAACCTGAGCCGCAACCCGGCACCGGGGCAAGGATCATAGAATTTCCTTCCAAACGGAACAACACGCCTGCTTCACAGCCTGCTCAAAAGGCAAAGGACGATGGGCTATGTTTATTCGAATAACCCAGGGAGTGATAGATATAGAATGTCCAACGGCCAAATAGTAAATCCTGAGCCGAGCGACGTAGCACAAGCGAAGGGCCGCGAATCCGTCACATGGTGGCACTGGCACAGACGTTTGTATGACTGGGTGATTCATTTCGCCCAAACCAGGCACGGCGTGACGGCTCTGTTTATCCTGAGTTTTGCCGAATCCAGCTTCTTCCCCGTGCCGCCGGATGTCCTGCTTGGGCCGCTGGCGCTCGGGGCGCCGAAAAAATGGCTGAGATTCGCGTTGGCCTGCTCCATCGCCTCGGTATTCGGTGGGATCCTCGGTTACTGTATCGGGATGTTCCTTTGGTCTTTGATCGGGCAGTGGGTGTTTGCTCACTTTGGAGCGATTGGTCTAACGGAAGCAAACTTCGCGAAGTTCCAGGAATGGTACGACCAGTACGATTTCTGGATTGTCTTTACGTGCGGATTCACTCCGCTGCCTTACAAGGTCTGTACAATTTCAGCGGGTGCGGCGGAGATTTCTTTCATCGGATTCCTAATTGCCTCGACAGTGAGCCGAACGGCGAGATTCTTCATCGTCGCAGGCCTCATGGGCTGGAAGGGCGAAAAAATACGACCCTTTATCGAAAAATATTTCAACTGGTTCTCTCTTGCCTTCGTTGCACTATTGATCGGCGGCTTCCTTGTGATAAAATGGCTGCATTAGGGCCCCCCGGTGGAACCGGGGGCTAAATATTGAGCTTTTATTATGAACGATCAACAAAAACAAACACTCCTGAAGGTCGCCCGCGATACCGTCGAAGCGGTAATCAGGCGACAGAAAACCACGACGCCCGAATCGGACGATCCTGAATTGAACGCTCTATGCGGCTGCTTCGTGACATTGAAGAACCGCAACCGGTTGCGCGGCTGCATCGGCCAATTCACCTCCGATAGTCCCCTGATTGAATTAGTCGCCGAGATGGCCAGGGCCTCGGCGACCGGCGACCCGCGTTTCTTCGACGACCCGATCACAGTCCGGGAACTGGAGAAGCTGGACGTTGAGATTTCCGTCCTCTCGCCGTTGAAGCGGACGGATGACCCGCTGAGCCTCCGCCTGGGCGTTGACGGCATCTACATAAGGCAAGGTCGGGCCTCGGGCTGCTTTTTACCGCAGGTCGCCACCGAGTCCGGCTGGAGCAAAGAGGAATTTCTTTCCTACTGCTGCGCCCACAAAGCGGGCCTTGCCGCCGACGCGTGGAAAGATCCGAAAACGCAAGTCAATCTCTTTACCGCCGATGTATTCGGGGGGGACTTCAAAGACATATAGGCTCCAGCAGAACATCCGGCTTTCAGATGAGACGGCCCGGGGACCGCTCGGTCCCGCGGCTTCTTTGTCCGGCTGCACTACCGTGCGAAACTTCTCACTGGATTATTGAGACGTCCACGCTTGGCCGTCCGCCGTAACAGCCGGCTTCGACCACTAATTTGGTGCCCCGCATAATCGCAAACCTTCCTTCGTGCCAATGGTATGTGACCAACGTCGGGGTGAACTCGGT
>Ga0307379_10014184_pt1 | contig 10291 bp, 13 predicted proteins | sample UN2MG_FD_202237 | JGI IMG/M metagenome (GOLD analysis project Ga0307379, IMG submission 202237) | Soil microbial communities from Risofladan, Vaasa, Finland - UN-2 | ecosystem: Environmental > Terrestrial > Soil > Coastal area > Acid sulfate soil | place: Finland: Risofladan, Vaasa | collected... | reverse complement strand
GGAGAATAAGGCCGGGAAAGCTCGGGCGAAGAAGAAGACGGCGAAGAAGTCGTCTTCGACGGTCGAGTAAGTAGGAACGGGGCGGAGGTCCGGCTAGCTAGGGATCTCCGCCCTATCTATTGGAAAGCGAGGCTCACACGGCCTCTAGGAGCGACGATCGGAGGAGAGGTGGATAGAATAGACGGGGGAGAATACAGCGGCGAACGTGGAGGCGCACAGGGCGAAGGGCAAATCGGCGGTTTAATAAGGATCCCTCGGGGGAAAGTAAAGGAGGAGGCTATGCGCTGCTCAATCTGCGGATATAGGATCGGAGGTAAGAACCACGAAGGAGGCGACCACCACCGGAAGAAGCGCGGATTAACTAAGGCGCAGCGGAAGGCGGAAGCGAAGCACGGAGTTAAGACGAGCAGGCTCGAACTCGGGAAGAGATAAGGAGGAGCTATGGCGGATATAGGCGACGGAGTAAGGACGTTAATCGCGGACGTTCTAAAGATAGACGTAAAGGAAGTAACCGACGAGAAGGATCTCGCGAAGGACCTCGGAGCCGACTCGCTCCACGTTATGGAGCTAGCGGCCCGGGCCGAGAGCGCGGCGAACGTAAACCTCGTCGGGGAGGACGGGACGCCGAAGACGGTCGGAGATCTCGTCGCGGCAGTAGAGCGGAAGGTTAACGAGCGGCAGGCGAAGAAGTAAGGAGAAGGCGTGGGAAAGCGCGGACCTAAGAAGGGGACAAAGCCGAAGAGACAACGGATCTCGAAGAAGGAGAAGAAGGATATTATCCGAGATATCGTGAAGAAATACCCGAACTACCGCCGTTACGGTTTTCTAAACGTCTTAATCGACTTCTTCCGGGACGAATATAAACTAAAACTCTCGAAGCCTTACGTCTCGCAGCTACTAAAGGAGGTTATAGCGGATTGGGGACGGGAAAAGGAGACGATCTACTCTAAGCGACAAATCCTCGAGTCGCTCGCGCGGCTCTACGAGAAGGCCGAAGAAGCCGGATCTATAGGGGAGCAGCGGAGAATATTAACCGATATAGCAAAGATTGAGGGCGTCTATATTGAGCGACACGAAGACGTCGGGAAGGACCTCCCGGAAAAGGGCGAGACGATTGAAGCCTTTTTTCGGAAGCGCCTTAGCCGCCAATCTAATTGACTATCCCCACCTCCTCGGGAACCGGCTCGGCTACGATCGGCTCCAGCCGATACACGGCGAGTGGATCCGTAAGGTCTTCGGCGTCCGGGGGGATCAGAATCTACAGGCTCACCGAGGCAGCTATAAGACGACGGCGCTTACGATCGTCGGCCTTATCTGGTGGCTGATCTTTAATCCGGAGGACCGGATCCTCCTCTCCCGGAAGAACTTTAAGGCGTCCTGCAATACGATCGAGGAGATCGGCGATAACTTCCGGAAGCCGGTAATCCGCGAAGTCTTCGAGAAGGTATGGGGGATCGAGAACTTTAAGCTCCGGACGAACCGTAAGGACCGGATCGTTCTACCGACGAAGACTCGAGCGTCGAAGGAAGGGAATATCGACGCGGCCGGAGTAGACACCTCGGTAACGGGCCTCCACTACGAGCGCCTTTGGAACGACGACGTAATAACGATCGAGGATAAGACGTCCCCGGCCGAGAGACAGGACACGATCCGTTACCTAGAGGAGCAGAAGAACCTCCGGAACCCGGGCGGCTCGATTAATACCGTCGGAACACCGTGGCATAAGCTCGACGCTTGGTCGACGACTGGTAAGCCGCTTCGATATCCCCTCGGCCACCCCGGTATGAAGATCCCCGGCTTCACGAAGGAATACGTCGAGGAGCTTAAGCGAGGACTTACGGCCTCGACGCTCGCCTCTCAATATTACCTCGAGCTTATCGCGGAAGAGGACCGGATCTTCCCGGATCCGATCTACGGGGATTGGCCGGACGCGCTCGAGCCGATCGCCTTCCTCGATCCTGCCTTCGGCGGCGCGAATTGCACGGCGCTAGCAATGGGCGGAGAATATCAGGGACAGCTATACGCTCGCGGTTGGGTTTGGCCGATGGACGTAACGACGCTCTATACGAAGATCGTAACGCTGCTCGAGCGGTATAAGAACGGGACGCTCCACGTCGAGACGAACGCGGATAAGGGAGCGTGCGCGAGAGATCTCCTTAAGCTCTACCCGGCGATCGAAGAGATTAACGAGACGACTAATAAGCACGTTCGGATAGTCGCTTACGCGAGACAGCACTTCTTAAAGCTACTATGGGCGAAGGACACGCAAAAGGACTTCCTTAATCAGATTATCGACTACGAAGAGAAGAAGGAACCGGACGACGCGCCGGACGCTCTCGCCGGATTACTCCGGGCGCTTAACCTCGGCGAGCCGAGTATGGACGACCGATATCCCGAGTAATTATCTTAAGAAAAAGCTTGTGCCGGATAGGAGCCTTGCTATAATTAGTAATCGCGAGTAACGAAGGAGGGCCTTATGCCAACGTTAAAGGAATTAGTATTCGGGAGCGCGAGTCCCGGAGCGGAGGACCAGACGGGAATGATCGGCGCGGACTCGCTGGTCGATATGGAGACGGGCCGGGGGACTTCGGCGGATCCGACGGAGGTATTAACCGGCGGAAGGAATACGAGGAGCGATAACGTTCTCCTCGGGATCTACAGGCGGTCCGGCTTTATGCAACGGATCGTTCACGGTCCGGCGAAGGACGCGGTCCGGGAATGGTTCGAGATCGTTCCGAAGGCGGACACGCCGGAGAGTAAGAAGAAGGCGGCCGACGAGCTACAGGAAGCGATGGCCGCCTTTAACGTTAAGAAGAAGCTCGGCGAGATGCTTAAGTGGTCGAGGATATATCCGAGGGGGAGCGGACTCTTCTTCGGAGTTATGCTCGATAATATCGAAGATCAGAAGTTACTTTCCTCCCCTCTCCCCGATACGATCCGCAGGCTCGAATATATAAACGTAATCGACCGGCCGAACACCGTCTCCTTCGAGGTTCGGAATACCTCGCAGCCGACGAAGCGCGATTATAACAAGGTCGATATCTCCCTAAGCGGAGAACTCGTCGATCCGTCGCGGCTAGTCTGGTGGGCGAACGACTTTATCACCGAGGACCTCGAGGGACTTTCGACGGTTAATACCGCTTACGGCGGAGTCGTCGCGCAGGACAATGCGCTCTGGTCGGCGAGCCACCTTATGAGAGTCGTAAGCCTCGTCGTCCTTAAGAGCGACGCCTTCGTTAATATGCCGAAGGAGAAGAAGCTCGGCTTCCTCGCTCGCTTTAAGCGGCTTATCAATACGCAGTCGGTCGTGGGAATAAAGGAGAAGGAAGAACTCGAGCGGCTTAATATCCAGCTAACCGGATTAAAGGAGATCCTCGACTTTATCTTCGAGAACCTTTCCGCTATCTCCGGGATCCCGAAGAACGTTCTCCTCGGCCGAGCGCACGGAGTAATAACCGCCGGGGAGTTCGATATGCTTAATTACTACGCGGCGATCTCCGAGTTCCAGCAAAACGTGCTCGAGCCGATCATCCGGAAGATAATCGATCTCTTCCTCCGCGTAGAGAACCTCGCTCCCTATAAGACGACGAAGGGAGACTTCTCTTACGATATCGAGTTCAAGCCTCTCTGGAAAATGTCACCGGACGCGCAGGCCGATATCGATAAGAAGAGGTCCGAGACTGATAAGGCGAATATCGAGTCCGGGAAGATCTCTCCGGAGGAAGCTCGTCTCGAGGATCCTCTAACAATGCACCTCGGACCATTCGAGGCTGATCCGGATGGCGAACCGTCGCCGGAAGAGACAGGAGAAGAAGGGGGAACGGAGTAATGAAAACGCGCCGCGAAGAGCTACGGAAACGACCGCGAGAAATCGGTCGAGAAGAAGCGAACGGGCGCAAGCGCCGTGCGAGGGACGCCTCATACTAACGCGGCGCTTAATGTCCCGGGGACCTATCCCCGGATTAACGAGGAGGAGGAGCTATGTCGGCTAAAGGTAAGGGAGGAGCTAAGAAGGATCCGCCGAATGGGAAGAAGAACGTTAAGCTAGCCTTCGACTGCGCGAAGAAGGCGCTTAATATTCTCGATACCGTTATGGAGGAGACGGACTTCGGCCACGTTAAGTATTCCGATATACAGGCGGTCCGGGATCTGGTGGCGGAGGCGCAGGACTCGCTCGAGCAGGCAGCGAAGAAGAACGACGCGGCCGGGGAAGGCGGAGAAGGACCGGTGGCCGCAGGGGATAACGGGGAACCGGCCGGAGACGGAGAGGCCGGAGAAGCAGGGGGAAACGATGGCGAGTAACGACGAGATCTTCGACGCGATAAAGGAACACCGGGAGAAGGGCTACAGTTTTTGGGATCGAATACGTCTCCTCTTATGCGGAGATCTTATAGAACGCGAGATCGGGATTACCCTTATCTGCGTTCGCCGGGGACTCGGCCGCGCGATACAGGCGAGCAGGGGAGACGCGGAACTCCGGTCCTTCCACCAGTGGTTTAGTTCTACCTTTAAGATCTACTTCGACAAGGCGTGGGCTTATCTTAAGTCGAAGGGGATCGATTGGCAAAACTCGGAGTCCGGTAACGAATGAAGAGCCGCTTCCCGATACACCTCGAGCGAGATCTCGAGAGAGTATGGGTAGCGTATATCGGCCGCGTAGCTGATCGACTCCTTGCCGAAGTCCGGAAGGGTTACGAGAAGGAACTCCCCCCGGGTCCGGCAAAGATCGCGACCGACTCTCTAGCTACCGACTCTCTCTCCCGAGATCTAGTAACAGTCCTCGACCGGATCGACGAGATCGACCTCGCGACTACCGGCGCGACCGTAGATCTATCCGGGATCGCCGTCTCTAAGTCAATGAAGAGATCGATCGACCGGATCGTCCGGGACCTCGATAAGTGGACCTTCGATATAACTAAGCAGGCGGCCGAGAGGTTCGATACGAGGCGCGGCACGGATATGGCCGTTAACGTTCTCCGATCCTCCCCGAAGCTAGAAGATCTCCTCGAGCGAAGCGCGATCGAGAACGCGAAGCTTATCAAGGGCCTCCAGAAGAAGCACGTTACGAAGGTAGCGGACGAGGTCCGGGCCTCGCTCGAGAACGGGACCTCCCTCGAGGACCTTACGACTAAGCTACAGAAGATAACCGGAGTCGATAAGCGGAAGGCCCGGTTCTACGCGGTCGATCAGGTGGGGAACCTCAATAGCGAGCTTACCGAGTTTAAGCAGACGGACGCAGGCTTCCCCGGCTTTATCTGGAATACCTCCCTCGATAACCGAGTCCGAGATAGCCACGCCGCGCGGCACGGCGAGTTCTACGAGTGGAAGAACGCTCCCGAGAAGCCGGGGCGTCCTTACCGCTGCCGCTGCGACGCGGATCCTGCCTTCGACGAAGAGGACGGCTTAACTCCTTCGCAGCGAGGGAAGGATATCAAGATAATCGAGCAGGAACGGAAGGACTACGGACAGCCGATCGCGGCGCTCGATACTATTATCCGATCGACCGCGCAGGACCAGATACCGGACGCCGTCGCCTCGAGCGTTCTTAGAGGAGCGACGCGGCTCGACCTTAAGCTTCTCGCCCGGGATAAGGATATCGGCTACTTCTCGATTATGAACTCGGACGAGCTTAAGATCTCTCTCCTTAACCCGGCCCGGATAGACGAAATGTCGAAGCAGGCGATCGCGCGACTCGGCTCCCGGCCTGCCGCGCAAAAGGATCCGGCCGCGATAATCCGGTCGCTTAGAACGTCGCTCCGGCGGAATAAACTACAGACGCTAAGGGGGAAGGCGAAGCGAGTCGGGATCCCGAATTACAAGGTAATGAATCGCGATCAGTTAATCCGAGGACTGGCGGATCCCGGAGAACTCCCGAAGATCCAGAAGGAGATCGCGCCGATAATTACGAAGAAGACTAAGCTCCCCGGACCAGTCGGGGACGAGTGGAAGATAAAGACGGTCCCGGTCGCAGGACTCCGGCAGAACCGGATTACGGGGATCGTCCAGAAGGCGACGGTTAAGACGGGGAACGTCTCGGAGGCTCGCTTCCAACGAGAGGTCCGGGAACTGCTCGTCGAGCTACCCGATCGAATGATCGCGGACCTTAACGCGAGGAACGTCTTTTTCGAGCGCTACGCTAATAGCAAAGATATCCCGTGGTTTAAGACGAAGGCCGGACTCGATCGACCGGGGTATCTCGGAGCGTATAATCCGAACACCGGACAGCTAGCTATCTCGAGCTTCGTCGACCGGCAGGCTACCGGCTGGCACGAAATACTCCACGCGGTATACGACCAGCGGAGCTATAAGGGTAAGGCGTTCGCGACGCTCTTCGTTAAGGACACCGTAAAGAAGAGAGTCGCGGCGATCGAGTGGGCAGCGAAGACGAATAAACCGCTATCCGCAGTAGCAGAATTAAACCTCGGGAATAATAAATGGTGGGAGGATAATTATCAAGCGTTCTTCGGCTTCTCTGGACCGGACGCTCCGGCGAACCCGTATATGCTAGCAAACGGAGAAGAGAATCTCGCGAGCGCGGTCGAAGAATATATGAGGCTTAACGACGCTTATAAGATTAAAGAGCCTTATCTCTACGATCGAATTAAGAACCACCACTTCGACGGCGTCGAGTTCTACAGGCGGAAGAAGCTCGTCCGAGTATCGAAGGCCGGGGAATACGTTTACGAGGAGATAAAGTAATGGCGAGATACGGAATGATCGCGCGAGAGATAGAGGGAGTCCGGCAGGCCGTAGCGACTATTGAGTTCGAGACGCGCGGCTTTACGTTCGAGACGAAGGATCCGATCCTTAAGGCGTTACTTAACAGCTACCAGAAGGACGGGATCTTCGCCCGGGTTGGATCTCCGGCGTCGGCCGACGGAGTTATCGGCGACGGAGGAGCGGCGGTCCGCGTTAACGAGTCGACCGTCGGGATCCTCGAAATGGATCTTCTAAGGAACGATTATTTTTATTGGGAGGAGTAGCTATGAAGAGGATAACTAAGACGATTATATTTCAGGAGCGACAAGACATCTCCGAGCTTAGAGAGAGCCTCGTCTATTTTCTGCTTAGAGGAGAAGCTATCGTATACGTCGGCCAGTCGAAGGTAGGAGTCTCAAGGATCCTCGCACACCAAGCGGATAAGGACTTCGACGGCTTCTTCGTTCTACGCTGTCCGGAGGCCGAACTAAACGAAGCGGAAAGCAGTTATATAAAGAAGTTCGCTCCGCTCTATAACGTCAAGGGCCTCGGGGAGAAGCCACCCGAGAAAGAGCGACCATTGGAATTACAGGACTTCTATACGATAAAAGAAGCGGCAAGCCAGCTAAGGGTAACTCCTCGGACGGTTTTACGATGGTGCCACGCTAAGAAGATAGGGTATTTCAAGCCTTCCGCTAAGGTCTTCCTTATTCCCCGAGACGATATTCTCCGGCTATTATCCGGCGAGACGATACAGGACTAAGCCTTTCGGGTCTTTTCGCGACATTCGCGGACAAAATAGCCTCTCTAATATAGCCTCCTATACCCTTTACCATTGACAGGCTACAGGCGTTTGCTACGATAGGCGTATGAAGACGCTAACGAGAACTTACTTCGCCGCTGATATCTCCGGGGAGCTAGAAGTAATCGAGACGGGAGAAGGCTTCCTTAAGGCGAAGGTGACGGCCGCTCGCGCTGGCGTCTTTCCTTACCTCGAGAATGACGACGTAGTATGGAAAGCTAAGCTTCCGGCCGATCTATTCTCCGAAGAGACTCTTAACACCGCGCGAGGCGCGATCGTCGTCGAGGGACACCCGATGGTCGACGGCGTTCCGATCCTTATTACTCCCGAGAACGCTTGGATGTATACGAAGGGAAATATCTCCGAGCCGCGAGTCGTTGGCGATAAGGTCGAAGCGCTCGAGACAGTAACCGACGCGGATCTTATCGCTAAGTTAAAGCGTGGAGAGAAGAGAGAAGTATCGATCGGCTTCCTCTACGACGAGGTCGAGCAGTTAGGAAGCTACGACGGGAAACCGTATACCCGGAAGCAAACAAACATACGGATTAACCACCTATCGCACGAGGAGGCCGGACGCGCCGGTCCCGAGGTGCGGATTAACCTAGACAGGGAGGATTGTATTATGGCCGGAAAGAAAGCCGCAGCCGCAGGGCCGAAGGACAAAGCCACGGACGGCGACGACAAGACGTTCTCTTATCGCTTACTCGATGGGAGTAGGGATATTGCCGTCGACTCGATCGCTCATTCCGAGCTTATGTCGCTCCGGGGAATGGTGACGGAGCGCGACGCGAAGATCGAGGGCCACGATAAGATCGTCGAGGATCTTACCAAGAAGGTAGAGGCGCTCGAGAAGGATCCGAAGGTCGAGGCCGACGCCGCCTTGCAGAAGACGATCGAGACGCTTAATGGAAAGCTCTCGGCCTCCGACGCGAAGGCCGTCGAACTCGAGAAGACGCTCAAGAAGGAACGCGACGAACTGCCGACGAAGATCGCGGACGGCGCGAAGATCCGGAAGCAGTTAGAGGACGACGCGAAGGCCGCAGGCGTCGAGGGCGTCGACTCTCTGAACGACGACCAAGTCCGCGACCAGATAATCGCGAAGGTCCTCCCGTTCGGCGAAGGCGTAACCGCCGACTCTATCACGCCGGAGATCCGGCAAGCTCGTTACGACGCCGCGATGGAATTGCTACGCGCGAAAGCGAACGACGCCGCTCCCGAGAACGGTCCGACTGGTGACGGCATCGCCGTCGACGAGGCAGCGATCGCGAAGAAGCGCGAGGAACTCGGCAACGTCTACGAGCGTAAGCAGAAGGAACGCGAGGAAGGAGGGAAGGAATAATGGTCATCGAAGAAAAAGGACTGTATACCGAACAGCCTCGGAAACTCGGGGAGGTTCCTATCAACCACCCGGCGCAGTTCGCGGATAGTATGGTCGCGGAAGGCGTAGTCGGCTTCGGTCGCGCAGTGATGCGCGGAACCGCCGGAGATCAAGCGAAGCTAATGCAGGGCGCGAGCGCTGCGTTCGCTGGCGTCGCCGCTCTCTCGACGGAAGCAGGGGATCTTGACAACGAGAAGTATAACGACGAAGACGTTATGGGCGTAGTCGACGAAGGCTACATTCAAGTCTACGTCGAAGAGGCCGTCGCCGTTGGCGATCCGGTCCGCGTTCGCGTCGTAGTCGACACCGGGAAGTATCTCGGCGACTTCGCGACCTCGGCCGACGCCGGGAAGACGACTCTCTTAGCAGGCGCGGAGTTCGTAGTCGCAGCGGCCGCCGCCGGGATCGCGACGATCAAGCTTACGCCTCCTTATACCAGCACGGACGACTAACCCGAGGAGGAGATAATGGCGATACAGGAAAGAAGCCTTTTTAACGAGACGCCTCGGAACGCCGGAGAGGTTCCGGTTAATCATCCGTCTTCGTATATCCGGACCTTAATCGCGGAAGAGGTTATTAAGTTTGGCCGCGCGATTATGTTCGGTTCGGATCCCTCGAAGTTCGCGAAGATCTTAGCCGGTTCCGGTAAGAAGTTCCTCGGCGTTTCGGGCCTCTCGTATGAGGCGACCGGGCTTAATACCGTAGACGCCAACTCGGGGACGGTCGGACAATACGCCGCGAAGGATATGCTCGGGTTCGTCGACGAGGCGTTCGTAAGCGTATTCGTGGAGGAAGCCGTCGGTCCTACGGATCCGGTTCGAGTTCGGATCGCGCAGGAAGCGAAAACGTCGGGATATCAAGAGGTGTCGTCTACGCCGACGGAGTTCGTCGGCGCGACGGTCCCGGCGATCGCGGACGCTACTTACGATCTCGATATCGATATCGACGGAGGGGGAATTAATCAACTCGCCTTCGCGCTCGTTAACACCGACGATTGGGACGCGGTAGCCGCAGCGATACAAGCGGCGCTCCAAACCGCTACAGGGAATCCGGACACGGTAGTAATCTCCGGAGGGAAGATCTTAGTAACGTCGCAGTCTACCGGATCCGGATCGACCGTCGCAGTGACGGCCGGGACTGCCGGCAGCGGCGGCGGAGATCTCCTCGACTATATCGATAATAACGTCGCCAATATGACGACGACTATCGAGACGGCCGTTCCCGGAAGCGACGATCCTTCGGCCGTTAAGGAGCCGGGGAACTTCGCGACCACCGCCGAGGTTGGAAAAACTGCTCTCGTTAAGGGAGTATCGTTCGTCGGACAAGCGAGCGCCGCCGGACTGGTAATCGTAAAGCTCGAGCCGCCCTTTATAACTATAGATGACTAGGAGGAAGAACGATGGCCGTAATCC
>Ga0307379_10014180_pt1 | contig 10294 bp, 13 predicted proteins | sample UN2MG_FD_202237 | JGI IMG/M metagenome (GOLD analysis project Ga0307379, IMG submission 202237) | Soil microbial communities from Risofladan, Vaasa, Finland - UN-2 | ecosystem: Environmental > Terrestrial > Soil > Coastal area > Acid sulfate soil | place: Finland: Risofladan, Vaasa | collected... | reverse complement strand
CGGTCTGATCCAGGGGATAATGACGACGATGAATATGGAGTGTATTAATGGAAGCTATAAACAGTATGTGTGTAATTGAACAATTATCAATTTGTTATATCAACTTATTTGGAGGAAATTAAGATGGGAGTTTTATCTGGTTTATTATTCGCTCTCTTAAATCTGGCATGTATTGGGCTGGATATAGCCATTTTCTTTGTTGCTATTCGCCTCTTCCTGATGTGGCGAAGCCTCAGCTGGCTCGAGTGAATGAATGATATTGGAAAACGCTTGGTTGACGGTGTTAGCACCTATATCTGCCGGCTATGGTATCAAAAAAGCCAAAAGCAGTTGTCAGAAAAAGGTGAGTTGTTGTTCAGCATTGCTGTTTTGTTAATTGCCAGAGTTATTCTTTGTGAAATAGCCAGAATATTTTGAAAGTCAGCAAACAAAATAATGAAAAAACCAACAATAAATAATTTTGAGACGCAAGAGCAGAGCAACTGCGCCATTCGAAAGCATTTGCAGCTATTGGGACATAAAAACCTGGGTGTCACAGAACTGCGAGTATTTGATCCTGTGCCTCTGGTAGCATATGTTGACAACGAAGATGATGCTGTTCGTTTGGCTTTGGAAATGGAAGGTAAAACATCTGGTATTTATGTTGGTGTACAACCTCGTCCTTTGGAGCTATTTGATAAAGCACCAAATTGCTGGAGACCAGCAACGTCATCGCCCCGTAATTGTGCCTGCGATGATGATATTGAGTATATCACGACATGTTTCTGGGATATAGATGTAGTGTCGGAGGAAAGAAGCAAAGGGCATCCGGCATCAGATGAAGAATTGAAGCAGACTTTGCATGCCGCGGAGTTATTGAGTCGTGAAGAGGGTTTGACATTAAATTCTGTAATCTGCTGCAGCGGTAATGGTCATTATTTGCTTTCATCCACAGTACCCATACCGGTTGATAGTCTTGAGACTGCAAGACAATTCAAAAAGTTTTGCCTGCAGGTAGCACAAAAAATAGCTCCTCAAGTCAAAGGTGTAAAAATTGATCCTGTCTACAATTTGTCACGAGTAATGCGGCTTATGGGTACCGTTAATGGTAAAGGGCAAGCTGTCGAAAGTAGGCCTCATCGCAAAGCATATCTTGTTACTGAGCCGACACCAGCGAGTTCGGTGGCATTGTATTATATGATCCTCAATACCGAGGTTGGGGAACATAGGAAAGCTACTGGATCACTTCCAAAAGGCATACGATGTAACCTTGCCAAAATTGAGGAATGCGAACTTGTTAAGTATGCACGGCGGTTCCAGTTGTTGTTGTCAGAAGCTGAATGGTACGGGCTAATAACAAGTCTTTCTTATCTTGAAGGTGGAAAAAGGCTTATCCATGAGATCTCAGAACTTGACAAGGTTCGTTATGACTATGATAAGACAGAACAGTTAATCAACCGTGTGCTTGAGAAGGGGTACAGACCTGTTCTTTGTAAGGATCTGTCAGGTCCCAAGCCAGCGATTCCTGAAAAAGGCAGATTTCACTGTTCACGAATAAATCAGTGCCCCGCAAAAGCCCCTATGTATTTGGCTACGTTGCATACTGTTTATAAACGGTAAGGAGAATTTATGATGGAAAACAAAACAACAAATAATCCAATAAAAACATTTAGCTGCGGTGCTGTCAAAGCCGCCATTTGGCTAAACTGCATTGAGAAAGATGGCACATTAGTAGAAATCCATTCTATTAGAATTAATAAATCATATAAGGACAAAGAAAACGACGAGTGGAAAACTACTGGCAGCTTAAGTGCTGAGGACCTCCCCAAAGTGGCTGTAGTGGCCATAGAAGCTTATAAATATATCAGGATGCGGTCATCTGAAGATGATAGCTGATAGCTACGCATATTCGAGGTGGATTAACCGCAGTGTGCTGGTTATCCATTTATAAATAATAACCTAAATTTGAAAGTGGCTTTAAAATGAAAGAACATATACTGATGTTGTCAGAGTCGACTTCACTGTTGTGCCTTATTGCTATTTTTGTCCTTCTTTTTGTAATTATACTCAAAGTTCTAAGGCAGCAATCATTTTTCGGAAAGAATACTACTGTAGTTCTATCGCTGTGCGTATCACTTCTGTGCATCATAGGACTGTGCCAGCCTTTTATCCCTACAGGAAAGGGGAATGAAGTTTCAGGAAATAGTGAAAGGTTTGCCCCAGATTTAGACCTCATTCTTCTTCTTTATGCAGCATTGGCGATAGCCCTGTTACTATCTCCACTTCTATGGTTCATAACTAAGATATTCCGCGGTGATAAATATAAAAAAGGGTCTAAACGACTTAATCGCAGGCCAGAAAAATATGACCACCTTAGCGATCTTTACAAGCCAAGGTTAAAACGAGATGAAGACAGATTCACAAAATAACTACGATGAGCCGTGGCCACCCAGGGTAGCAGAGGGCCAGCAGCTTACAACACCTACGGTATTGCCCGATGGCAACGGCGGCTTTACACCTTGCCCGGAACTTCTTACTGAGGATGAGCTCATCATTTTTCTCCGCATTCCGCAAGTCAGCAAATCCACAGACTACCGTAACGTTATCGAAAATCTCAAGCGAATGCATGATTTGCCGCGGCTTCATATATGTGGAAAGCCACTTTACCCACTGGAGGCAATAAGGCAATGGATCAAAGAAAAAACAGTAAACGGGAAATAATCTTGTTGCGCTCCTGCGGCTTGCTGGTTATAATTCGGCTTGGGTTAATCCGAGCCGAACCAGCATATAAGTCGGAAAGGAGGTTAAAGTTATGAGACAGCTGGTCAAGCTCTGGGAAAGACCATCTTATGATGGAAAAGGTTTTACTTACTACCTGCTTTATACTGATAGTAATGGCAAACGAAAACAAATGTCATTAGGCCATACTGACAGTCGCAAGGCTGAACGGCAGCGTGTTAAATTTGAGCAAAAAATGCAGATGGGTAGAGTAGAACCTGGCTCTTTGAAATTAAAAGATTTTTTGAAAGACAGCCTTGAAAGAACAGGCAATCAGATTCGCGAAAGCACCCGGGATGAATATGATTCTGCGATGAGGGATTTTATTAGAAAAATTGGCAATATGGATTATAAACATGTTACAATTCAGCATGGAGAAATGTACAGGCAGATTTGTCTTGATAAGGGCAATAGTCCTGCCACTGTTGCCAAAAAGTTGAAGCATCTTAAGCGTTTATTTCAATTGGCAGTAAACAGAAAGCAGCTTGATGAAAATCCCTTTAAGCACATCGACATGCCAAAATCCCGAAGAAAGAAAATCCAGGTGTACTCTGATACTGAATGCCGAAATATCTTAAAGTCTGCCCGGCAGTATTGTCTTGAATGGGACCTTCAGTACAGGCCTCAATGGGATTTGATGATTATTGTTGCACTGACTACTGCAATGCGAAGGTCAGAGCTTCTGAATTGTACATGGAACGATGTTGACTTTGAGCAGCAAGTCATCAATATAACTCCCAAAGAGAATACTGAAAAGACATGGCGTTGGGATATCAAGGATGCGGACGAAAGGACACTTCCTTTAACTGATGAAGTAACACAGCTTCTCGTGGACCACCAGAACAATCAGCCTGAAGGTTATCCTTATGTATTTGTCCCGGTTGCCCGTTACAATTACATCCAGAAGCTCAGAGATGATGGCAAGTGGAAGTTCTCAGATTCCCGGCTTAAAGTTGTGAACAATTTTACCCGGCAGTTTGAGAAAATCCTTAAAACCGCGAATGTCAAAAAAGGACAGTTCCATGATTTGAGGCGTACTGCCATAACCAACTGGCTTGCCAATGGGATGAGTGAAAACGATGTGATGGTACTTGCCGGACACTCAAATTTTGCCACAACGCACAAGTTCTATCTGGCAGTAGCAGATGATTTAGTGGACAGGGCAAGGCGGGCATCTGCCAATTGTGTCGATCAAAATCTGTTGCAAATCTGTTGCAGTAGTGATTTTTCGAAGAAGATAAAAAAAGCCGGCAATCGTAACTCGTTGCCGGCTAACAACTTATCGAATGGGCAGGGGCGGATTTGAACCGCCGACACACGGATTTTCAGTCCGTAATCGGCTTTTGTAAGTACTTGTCAATAAAGGGTTAATGGTTGTTAAAAAAGAACTTATGACGACGAGCGAAACACAAGTGAACGCCGGATGAGCGCCAGAGGAGCGAGCTTGGCACGCACTTTGGCACGCACCGGCACTTGAAAGACTGGTAGAACCGATCCATTAGAAGTGTTATCCAAAACAAAAATATCACAAAATCTCCCCCACATCCCCCTTGTGAGTTGATGTATTCTGGCTGCCATTTCGGCCCAGAAACGTTTCTTAAATTCCCGCGTTTTTAATATCCCCTGTGGGATTATCAAAACAACTGCTCTGAGTAATGTAAACTTATTCATCCCATCTCCATTATACGCAATTTTAGCATAAAAATGAGGGTTTTGCAAGTTTTAGATACGTCAGTAAAAAATATGCCATTTTTATAAATACACAAATTTATGATTGACTTTTGGGAGAGTATTGCCGATAATTCAATCATGATAAAAAGAAGGATACAAAACGCCATTACTAAAAGCCTAACGCAATTTCCAGCTATTGGGCTGATAGGTCCACGCCAGGCGGGTAAAACCACGCTGGCTAAAATGATTACTGACAAACTCGACAAACCGGTCATATATTTGGACCTGGAAAGTCCCCAAGATCTCCAAAAACTTGCTGATGCCCAGTTGTATCTTCAGCAATTTAAAAATCATTTGATCATCCTCGACGAAGCTCAGCGAAAACCACAACTTTTTCCCCTGCTTCGGTCTATGATAGATCAAGACAGAAAACCGGGAAGATTTATGATACTCGGCTCTGCATCACCTATGCTTAAACGACAAGCGTCTGAATCATTAGCAGGCAGAATTGCATACCATGAGTTATCACCATTTACTTTGGACGAAATAGCCGACGGTAAAGATAATTTTAATAAGCTATGGCTGAGAGGCGGATATCCGGAGAGCTACTTAGCGGATTCAGACGAATCATCAACCGCATGGGTGCAGAACTTTATTCAAACTCATCTCGAAAGAGATTTGCCGGTTCTTGGGGTCAGAGTACCGGCTACAACACTTTACCGCTTTTGGACAATGGTCGCTCACTGTAACAGCCAACTCTGGAATGCAAGCAGACTTGCTGAAAGCCTGGGGGTTGATTCAAAAACATCGCGTAGGTATTTAGATATCCTTGAAGATACTTTTATGATAAGGCAGCTTCAGCCATTCTTTGGTAACGTTAAAAAAAGACTTGTCAAGTCACCCAAAGTATACATCCGGGATACCGGCCTTCTTCACAACCTTCTAAAGATATACAGCTATGACGATCTTTCTGCAAATCCTATATTGGGAGCCTCATGGGAAGGTTTTTGTTTAGAGCAGATAATAGCCCTGAAACCATCCAAGTATGATGCATATTTTTATAGAACTCAGTCGGCTGCCGCTGCAGAGATTGATCTGGTTTTGACAAGAGGATTAAAGGTTGAAATTGCCATTGAAATTAAATATTCACTAACACCCAAACTTACCAGAAGCTCAACCAATGCCATCAATGAAGTAGCCCCTTTAAAGACGTGGATTGTTTATCCTGGCGAGGAGAGCTATCCAATCAAAAAAGATATCTGGACACTGCCTGTAAGCCAGCTTCCGAGAATATTTGAGTAACTCCCGGGAGAACGATTTGAAAATCTTTGTCACTGTAGAATTTCAATAGTCCGCCAAGCCGTTTTCTTCAGTATCGTCCAGAAATTCATTTTAATCTCATCATACGCATTTTTAGCATAAAAACAGTGGTTATACAAGTTTTTTGTTTTTGGGGGCATTTGAGCAAGGCAAGCCGTAAATGAATAAAAAGTGAGAATTCGCTGGTTTTGCCCGCTTTTATACGCATCCGCTTAAGTTTTAGCTGTTTTATGACGAAATATCTATTGCATTATTTTATCTTTTATGATAGTATGTTGCCATGAAGTTTGTGAACTTATTAGAAAAAGTCTCTGATCTGCCGGTTTTTACAGTCAGGTTTCTGTCTGCCGGGGGAAATCTGGCCCAAATCAGGCTGCAAATCAACAGGTGGGTCAAGGATGGCAAAATTATTAGATTGCATAAAGGCCTTTACACGCTCGCAGAACCTTATAGAAAAGTTGCCCCAGAGCCATTTTGCATTGCCAACAGCCTAAAGCAGGCTTCTTATGTAAGCCTCCAATCTGCCTTGTCCTGGTACGCTATGATCCCGGAGTTCGTCCCGGCTGTTACAAGCATCACCACTGGCAGGCCTCAAACGATTGAAACTCCTTTGGGCAGGTTTGAATTCAGGCATGTAAGCAAAAAATACTTCTGGGGCTATCAACAAGTCGAACTTAAATTCGGGCAAACTGCTTTTGTCGCATGTCCTGAGAAAGCGCTGCTTGATCTTATCTACCTAACCCCCGGCGGCGATGAAATTAATTTTATCGAAGAACTAAGGCTTCAGAATTTTGAGCAGATCAATAGAGCGGTGTTGCGTGAGTTTGTAGAAAGATTCCAAAGTCCTAAACTCAACCGGGCACTGGATAATATTGAAAGAATTCTCGACCAAAGCGAGGGTATTGAATTATGAAGGATTATTTAAAACAGCAGATTGGAAAAATTCAGGATACTAATTTGGCAAGATGTATTGTCCGCGAGTATCTGCAGGCAAGAACACTCGAATGCCTTCAGGAAAATGGAGCTTTTGTGGACTGGGCATTTGTTGGCGGAACGGCCTTGAGATTTCTGTATTCGATGCCGCGTTTTTCTGAGGACCTGGATTTCTCAATCACGGAAACAACTGCGGAAGACAATTTTGAAGAGCTTATGAAAAAAGTCAAAAACAGATTCCTTGCGGAAGACTACGAGGTAACAGTTAAAGCCAAAACCGCCAAAACAGTAAGGGCAGCATTTATCAAATTCCCCGGCCTGCTTTATGAATTGGGTCTGTCGCCTCTTAGCTCCGAGGTTATTTCAATCAAAGTAGAAATTGACTCCAACCCTCCCGCCGGAGCTAAAGTGGAAACCAGTATCGTAAGAAAACATTGTCTTTTGAATCTTCAGCATTATGATAAAAGCTCTCTGTTGGCGGGTAAGCTGCATGCTTTAACAACTCGCAAATATACCAAAGGCAGGGATGTTTACGATCTGATGTGGTACCTTTCCGACAGAACCTGGCCGGAACCTAATATCCTTTTATTAAATAATGCCCTAAAACAGACTGCGTGGTCAGGGGCGGAATTGACTGAAGAAAATTGGAGACAGCAGATTGCCACGAGAGTATCAGAGTTTGATTGGAATAAAGTTATCGCAGATGTAAAGCCTTTCATTGAAAAACATAGTGACCTCCAGATGCTCACTTCACAGAATCTCATAAAGCTGCTAAAAGACACTGGCCAATAGAGCTGTCGCCATATGCTGAAAAAAATGTGGTCTGAACTGTCAACTTGTTTTATTTTGCGTTTCTTGGTTTAAAAGCCCAAGAATAGTTTCCCTTAGATCATGCTTAATTCTGTTTGATTCCTTCAGCACTCTTTTTGACAGCTCTGTCCGGACCCATTGCTGGCTATCACTTTTGCTTGCAGCACTCATCAGCTTTGTAAATGCTGCTCGAATATCTATCGGTGCTATGGGATCATAAAAGCTTCCTGTCAAATATATCATCACTGCTTCACTGCCAACATTCAAAGCAAACTCCGAATTCTTTTCAGCAAAATCTCTTGTTGCCCTAAGCAGAGTGTCCGGATCGCTATCGCCTGTCATTGCACATTCGAGGGCAATATCAAGCTGCCCGGCAGTTTTTGCAGCAGCGAACCACTTGCCTTTAATACCGCTCTTTTCTATTAAGTCCAACAGCGCCTTTCGCTTATCAATGGTAGGGTATTTTTTACAGACTCCTCGATAAATGTTGAGATTCGTTCCGTAAGCTGGCAATTTCAAACCATACTTCTGATAGGCCTCCTCTATCTTGCTCATGTCGATAAGAACAGATTCACAAAAGCTGTTTATTTCAGGAGCACTGTTATTTGTCCTTTGTTGAGATAGAATATGCCCGGCATAATCAAGGGCCTCCTGTAGCTTGCCTTGCTTGACCAGTGCCATTGCCCAGAATTTATGGTGGAACCAGGAATGCTTCTCGTCGAGTTGCAGAAGCTCTTCAAGCTCTTGATATCGTTCGGTATAGACAAGGCTCGACAAGCACATATCAACAGCACTACAGTATTGATTAGTAGATGACAGCACATCTTTGGTACAATCCATGAATTGATCTGCCCAGAGATGAGCAAGGCCGGGATAAACACACAAATCACCCCAATAATCACGTAAGCTATCAAAAGTTCCCCAGCCATCTTCAATAATAGCATCATAAAGCTTGTCCAGCTGTTTGCCCCTGGTATTCATATCCCAATCGGCTTTTATAAGAATTGGCATAAGGGAATCGATAGTTTTGTTCATAGCTGTTCCTAATGCTCCTGAGGAACTGTCTATTTGCATCAAGGCAGGATAAAGACGAACAAATAGTTCAATGACCCCTTCGCCAGCCAGACCAGAATCTTTTTTGGCTACTTTCTTAATCTCACTAACAGCTTCCCTCATTCGCTTGGAAGCAAGGGCAGTGCCGTTCCAGCTATAGGCTTCTCCTCGAAATCGAGACTTAAATTTCCATTTATGTTTCGCCATATCTTTTTTTAGTTCACTCTTTGGGTTCGTAGGCCTCGCAATGAAACTCCTCTTCGCCTTGCTGATCAGCCCTTGTCAGATTGCACAGGATTTCTTCTTCTCCGGGTTGTCCATCTTTTTTGCATGATATGCATAAATCCGGCTTGGGAACAAGGTCTGGATAAATTTCAGTTCCATCGTCATCAAAATATTTATGGCCATTGTCATTCATCCTATATTACACCTTTAACTTCATATTGTACTTCTTCAATTTCTTTGACAGTTCTTTGGCTCTGCCATTTGTATATTTATCCAATTCTGCCCAGAATTTTCTACTATGGTTTTTGACCTTTGTATGAACTAACTCATGCAGAAGAACGTAGTCCTGCAGTTCTTTTGGCAAAAAAACAATATTTACATTCAAACTGATGTTATTCTTTCCTGAGCAACTGCCCCATCTTGTTTTCTGGCAGCGAAAGCCTGCTCTATTGTAGGGCAAATTGTGTTTTTCGGAAAAGTAGTCAAGACGATTAAATAAAGCCACTTGAGCCTTTTCAAGATCAACATCTAAATCAGGCCTGTCTTGGCGTTGGGCTTGTTGATCTATCTTTTGCAGTTGCTTTTGAATCCAGGAGATTTTTGATTTTAGAAATTGCTTAGCTTCATTTAAGCTACCACTTCTTGGGATAGTCACGGTGATAGTTTTGTCCGGACGGACCGTTATCCGCTGATACTTTGCCCTTGGGGATCGGCTGAAAGTAACAGGACCTAAATTCGAAATAGTAAGGGTACTTGTGGACATAAAAATATTCTCTTCTTAATCAATTCATCACTTGAGGCTCTTGGCCCATTCACTTCACACGCATATTATATTTAATAATCTTGACTGCTCAACACACCATCGGATTAACTCTCCGATGGTGCTATTTCACCTGTTTTATGCTTTTGATTGTCCTCCAAGAAACTGCCACAGTTCAAATCTATAATTTCGCCTTCTTCAAACCATCTCAGGTTTTGCAAATGGTCTATAATTTTATCCTTCTCCTTTGTGTACACCACAACAGCCAAACTACCTTGAGCTCTACTGCATGTTACATAAAACAGTCGACGAGTTCTGTCGATGGATGTTTCTTTTCCTTCTTCCGCATTTCTCTGATCAGTTAATGTTGGTGCTTTTGCTCCAAATAGTTTGTCATAGCTAAACATAAATCCACGAGCTTCATTATCATCCAAGACCACCATCACACGAGGAAACTGCAACCCCTTTATTCCTTGATGAGTTCCAAACGTAGATTTGTCAGAAATATACTGCACATAAAATTCCAATTGGCTAAGGCATCAGCAGGGTACAGAATAAACAGCTATCCGTTGCAGATGAGGGGTTACCTGTCACAGATTAAACGCCACAAAAGGCGGATAAGTAGTTTGTTTTAATGGAGTTAGGCGAATAATGAGGTATTCAGGCAAAGAAACGGCGGGTTTGGCGTTGGCACAGGAGAAGACAAGCTTGCGCGAGAACATCAGAATCTGCATAACCCAAGGAGCCCTATGTGTATGACTAATT
>Ga0307379_10014177_pt1 | contig 10295 bp, 8 predicted proteins | sample UN2MG_FD_202237 | JGI IMG/M metagenome (GOLD analysis project Ga0307379, IMG submission 202237) | Soil microbial communities from Risofladan, Vaasa, Finland - UN-2 | ecosystem: Environmental > Terrestrial > Soil > Coastal area > Acid sulfate soil | place: Finland: Risofladan, Vaasa | collected... | reverse complement strand
ACGAGCCGGCTCGCGGGGACACCGGCAGCGAGGGCCACGTGCAGCTCGCCCGCCGTGGCCACGTCGAGGTCCATGCCCTCTTCGTGCGCGAGCTTCGCCATGGCCCGACACAGAAAGGCCTTCGTTGCATAGGCGACGCCGTCCCCGAAGGTCTCGACGGCCTCGCGACAGCGGTCACGGAGGTGTTGCTCGTCGTAGACGAACAGCGGCGTGCCGAACTCGGCACACAGCGCCTCCACGTCACAGCCGCCGATGAACAGCCGGCCGTCGACGACGCTGTGGTGATCTGGGAGGAGCCGGCGCGGCAACGACGTCCCTCCGGCCATCGGCGCATCGTATGGCTGAGGGAACAGGGCCCACGAACTGATACGTTCGGCGTCCCTCAGCCCTCGTAGCTCAGCGGATAGAGCATCGGCCTCCGGAGCCGTGTGCACAGGTTCGAGTCCTGTCGAGGGCGCCAGCGAGACACAGGCCCTGACCAGCGGAAACGCCCAGGTCAGGGCCTCTTCCGTTGTGACCGGTGCTGACCGCAAGAACCGCCCGAAACCGCTGATTCTCCAAGAACATTGGGAGGAGATTGGGAGGGGAATCGACCATGTCGTCGACGTTCGACCTTGCGGTCGCCGGCGGGTGGCAGGATCGACTTCGTGTTCGAGCATGACGTGGCGGCCGAGGTTCGACGACTCGCCGACGAGATCCGCTCCGTGGCTGACGGCGGGCTCCGCTACTCACTCGACCTCCCGTACGACTCGGAGCGCTACCGGCACTTCCGGCGGATCGCCGCCGAGCTGATGGCTCTGGTCGATACTCGCGATACCGACGCGATCGAAACAGAGCTGTTCAGCATGCTCACGCACGTCGCGCCGGTGCCGGTGGCGAGCGCCGCCGTGTTCGACAGCGCGGACCGGATCCTGCTCATCCAGCGCGCCGACAATGGCGAGTGGGAGATGCCGGGAGGTGGTGTGGAGCCGGGCGAGTCGCCCGCGCAGACTGCGCAACGCGAGGCTGCTGAAGAAGCAGGTGTGCTGGCGACAGCCACCGACTTGATCTGCGTCCTCGACACCCGACTCGAAGGCGGTTCGCCGATCCAGATGATCCACCACGGATTCCTCTGCCAATTCGACGGCCTGGCCGACTCCGGTCCGACCACGCCGCACGAGGTGCTTGCGGTCGAGTGGTTCGGAGTCGACGACCTACCGCCGCTCCGGCCGCGCGATGCAGCTCGGGTCGCTCAAGCCTTCGACTGTGCCGCGCAGCCGCCGACTCGACGACGAACCAGATTCGATCGAGAAGCTCTCCCGTCAACCTCGGGCGACGCCTCCTGAGCAGCCCGGGCGCGGAGCCAGGCGTCGCGTGCGTCAGGCATGGCAGCGAGACGCGTTGTCAGTCAGCTCTCACAGCAGGCTTTCATCCTCACACCTCACGCATCGACCAAGCCCCGCATCACGGTTCACCATCGCTGTCGGACGGAACTTCGATATCGATCACAGACGTCGTTTCGAGTGTGATCTCGCCGCTGGACGGGTCAATGCCCTTGAACTTCGCCATAGTCTCGGCGCACCCGCTGTAGCCGGTGAACAACCAGTAGCCGTAGACCTTGTGCACCGATACCACGACTCCCGTCGTCGGATCTTCAGGGTCTGACAAGAACACCCTGGCATTCTCTTCATCGATCTCGGCACGGACGTACGTGTCCTCAACGGAGAGATCGGAGATCGGCACGGTGTACCCAGGCAGGAATGTAGAGATGCCCTCGGAAACCACCGTCTCCAGAGGCCTCGGTGTCGGCTGGTGAGGTAGTCCCCTGGTGATCGTCGTAGAGCCGATTTGCTCGCAGTCGGAGAGGTCACCGGCAAAGGGCGGACCATCGTCCGGTGTGGCGGCGAGTTCGTCGGCTGACTCGGTCGATACATCGGCTGCCGAGTCAGCACCGCAGGCCGCCAGAACAAGCACCGCTGCGAGCGCTGCTGGACGGATCTTCGCCAGGCCAAGGCTTCTCATTGCACGTCTCCTTCATGAGAACGCCGCCACCCCAAGACCCCCGAGCGCTCGTTTCAGCGTACAGCAGGTGCGATCGAGACCGAAGCCCTGCCAGACCTGCCGCCTACCACGGACGGCCTGACGAAACGTCAGCGGCGTCGCAGCACGCTGACGGCGTTCACGCGGAACAGACTCGATCGGGGATTCCCGCCGGCACCCAATCAGCGCGACCGAGGATCGACGTGGTGGTGGGCCAGCCACCGATTGATCTCTGCGGTGTCGAAGCGGAGGAGACGGCCCCACTTGAAGTAGGGGATGCGACGTTCCTGGACCAGGCGGCGGACGTGGCGCACGTTGACGCCAAGGTGCTCGGCGACCTCAGCGATGGTCATCAGCGGTCGGGTGTCGGCGTTGTGGTGGTCGACGGTGGTCATCGTGCGCTCCTCGGGCATCGCGGTGTCTACCGATCACTAGGCTTCTGCGCGCCGCGGATTCACGCGTAGAACCTCGATTTCCTCCGCGCCGCCACCCCGACGTCGACCGTCGAGCCTGCCCTCCGAACTGGCACCGGGCCAGCGAATTGTCCGTTGTCGACCGCACGTGACCGCTCGCGAGATTCTCCTTTACAGCCGGTCCCGCCCGACGTTCACTCGCCCGCAGAACGAACAGGACGAGAACACGAGTGCAACCCTTTCGGGTTGCCCGAGGAGACCGGTCGACGGTGGCTTGGACGAGGATCATGGGAGCGCACTCGGTCGCCTACCACCGCGACACCGTCCTCGACCGAGCCGACGACCATCCCGGTCAGGCGCTCGCCTACTACGGCAGTCGGGGCGAGACGCCGATGCGCTGGGGTGGCGCCGGCGCCGAGAGACTCGGACTGTCCGGCACGATCACCCACGAGACGTACGGGGCGCTGTTCGCCGACGGCGGCGCCCGTGACCCCGTTCTTGGGACACGGCTCGTGGCGACGAAGCGCCCAGGCCTCGAGCTGGTGGTGTCGGCGCACAAGTCGGTGGCAGTGCTGGGCGTGGTCGCCCGAGCCGACGACATGCACCGGATCCTCGACGCGGAGACTGGCGCCACGATGGAGTTCCTCGATGGGTGGGCGTGCCGGCAGGGGAACCGTCGTGGTCGGCTCCAGGTCCGCACACCGACGTCGGGGTTGATCTATGGACGGACTCGTCACGCGACGTCACGGGCGGGTGACCCGAACCCCCACGATCACGTGCTGATCGCGAACGTCACCGAGATGCTCGACGAGCGGGGCGGGTGGAAGGCGCTCGACACCGCCGGGGTGCGAGACATGGTGCATGCGGCCACGAACGTCGGGCGGCTCCACGCCGCGTGGGAGGCCCGGCAGCTCGGCTACAGCATCACACCCGACCACGGACCGTCAGGCAAGCTCGACCACTGGTCCATCTCCGGCGTCCCGACCCCCGTGTGCGAACTGTTCTCGAAGCGATCGGATCAGATCGACGAAGTCGCCGGGGCGGATGCTTCCTACAGGCTCAGATCGCGGATGGCCCGCAGCCACCGGCCGCCCAAGGACGAGCGGGCGCCGGAGCAGCTCATGGAACGCTGGCATTCGGAACTCGCATCGCTCGGGCACTCGCCGGCCTCGATCCTCAGCGGAGTACGCAGCGGTGCGCCGACGCGTTGGCCCGACCCGCACCTGACCGACACCGAACGCTCCCAACTCGTCGGCTCAGTGTTGTCGCCCGACGGTCCGCTCGCTGCTGACAAGCAGTTCGGCCGGGCCGACGTCATCCGGCACGTCGCTCCCAAGCTCTATGGCCGACACCCCGACGAACTCGAACCGGTCGTCGCCGCCGTGCTCGCCCACCCCGAAGCGCTCCCACTCGTCGGCCGCCCCGGGGCCCGGAACCGATCGTGGGTGCTTGCCTCCACCCGCCAGGCCGAACAGGCCATCGCCGACTGCGCCCTGCGCCTCGCCGACGACGACACCGCACCAAGGCTCGACGCGGCTCGGGTCATGGCAGCGATCGGCCGCAAGCAACGCGACCTCCGCCTGCCGTTCACCGACGGACAACGAGACCTGGTGGTCGGCGCAGCGACGTCACCGCGGCGGCTCGAGCTGGTCCTCGGCGTCGCCGGTGCGGGCAAGACCACCGCACTCGACGCGCTCCGCAACGCCTACGAATCGGCGGGGCTTCGCGTCATCGGCACCGCCACCTCAGGACAAGCCGCCTGCACGCTCCAAACAGCAGCCGGCATCGAATCGTCCACCGCAGCATCGGTGGTGTGGCGCCTCAGCCACGGCAAGCTCGAGCTCGACCACTCCACCGTGGTCGTGATCGACGAAGGCGGCATGGTGGACGACCCAACGATGCTGCGACTGCTCACCGCGGCCGAGATCAGCGGCAGCAAGGTCATCATCGTGGGCGACCACCACCAACTCGGCGCCGTCGGCCCGGGCGGTGGACTCGAAGCCCTCCTCGACCGCCACGCCGAGGCCGTCCACACACTGGACGAGAACATCCGGCAACACGAGCCGGCCGAGCGCGCGGCCCTCGAAGCACTCAGGTCCGGCGACACCACGTCAGCCGTCGGGCACTACCAGCAGCACGGGCGCATCGATCACCATGCCGAGCGCAGCGACGCCCTCGCCTCAACCGTGGAGGCGTGGTCGACCGACCTGACCAAAGGCGTCGACTCGGTGATGCTCGCGTGGCGGAGAGCCGACGTCGGTGCGCTCAACCAGCTCGCCCGGCGCCGGCGAATGGCCGACGGCCACCTTGGCACCGAAGCGGTGAGCGTCGACGGAGGCAGGGAATTCGCGGTCGGCGACTGGGTCGTTGCGCTCTCGCCCGACCCCGATCGCTGCTACGTCACGAGCCAGCGCGGAACCGTCACGTCCGTCAACGCCCCAACTTGTTCGGCCATCGTTCACTTCGACGGCGCCGAACAGCCGGTCGCGCTTCAAGGCGATGCGCTCGGCGCCGACCGGCTCGATCACGCCTACGCCGTCACCGTCCACCGAGCCCAAGGATCGACCGTCGACCGAACCCACGTCTACGCCGACGGCGGAGGCGCAGAACTCGCCTACGTCGCCTGCTCGCGGGCCCGAGACACCACCACCATCCACTGTGTCGCCGACGACATCGACCAAGCCGTCGAGGATCTCGAACGCGACTGGTCGAGCGAACGCCGACAGCGCTGGATCCTCGACACCGACGACCCCGCCGCACCAGGACAACGAACACGACCCACCCTGCTGCCTCGCGCCGAGACAGGGCTCCGGCTCGGCCGGCTGCGGGCAGAACGCGTCGCCGTCCTCGCGACGATTCCGGTCGACCCGCATGCAGAGATCGCCCAACGGCGCGTGCAGCGACGACAGCTCGCCGAACAGCTCGAAGACCTCCAGGCTGGCAGGGGGCGCTACGCCGGCACGCAGGTCGGCGACATCGCCCGCCAACGAACCGAGGCACTCCGGGACTTCGAGACGGCCCGAACCCGAGCCGCAGCCTCGACGCGGCGACAGGCACGAAGGCTCGAGCCGTCACTCGACGAGAAGCACGAAGCTCTGCGAATTGCGCAGCGCCGTTGGTCGGCAGCCGTCCAACCCGTCGAGCATGGTCTCGTCGACGACCTGCACTGCGTGGACAGCGAGCTCGCCGAGCTCGAGGCCAGGACCTTCACGCGAGCCACCTGGCAGCTCCAGCACCCGGATGTGATGGAGCGCCTCGCCGCGCTGAACCACGAGATCGCCATGCTCGAGTCCAATGCCGGCATCGCGGCGCCAGGCCTCGCGGTGGGCAGGCCCTCACCCTCGACTTCGGCTCGGGGACTCGCACGCTGAGCCGATGTCGGATCGAGGAGCTCAGCTGCCGGGCTGATCGCGTCGATCACGAAGCTCCCGCAGCTCCGGCAACGCTGCTCTGTCCTTCGCCCGATTCGCCTTGGTCTTGGCTGCGATGACGTCATCGAGGGATGCGACCGCGATCGAGACACACCGATGCTCCCGACCGACGCCCGGTCCGCAAGCGCCCGAAAGTCCGACTCGCCATCAGCATCCGATGCCAGTCCGCTGAGCACATCGAGGCTCCCTGCATCGGTTCGCCACGTCGTGATGCCCGCCCGACGGAACATGTCGGGGTGGACGACCGACGGAAGTGCTTTCGACTCGGCGTCGCTCAAGCCCTCGATCCGCAGTCGAGCGTTCAGCTCCGAGAGCGCGGCAGTTAAGCGTTCGAAGTTGGCATCGGTCCGAGCGGCCACCACGTCGATGTCCCTGGTCGCTCTCGTCGCGCCGTGAGCGATGGCTGCGGCGCCGCCGACGAGCACAAACTCCACCTCGTGCTCGCTGAGCACCCTGAGGATGCGCGCCGCATCGAGTTGGCCGTAGTCGTCGTCCGGCTCGGCTTCGGTCAATCGCCGGCGGCGGCCAACGACTCGCCGGCCTCGAATCGAGCCAGCGCCTCTGCCCACTCAGTCGAGGTGTCCGTCTCGCCCTTCTTCTCGAGTTCGGCGAAGTAGCGGAGGACCGCCTCCGGCGAGTCGAGCACTTGGCCGTCCAGCATCAGCGTCTGATCATCCGATGTCGGCGCTGCGGCAGAGTTGACACGGTCGACCCACTCGTCGCCATCGACGGTAATCCGGGACGCTGTGGCGTCAGCCATGTGGCAAGGGTAACAGCGCGTCCCATCCCTGCTGGGCCGATGAGGCCCGACCGAGCTGCTGGATGCCCGCGCCAGGGACCCCGGCAGATGGAGCACCGGGACCTCGGCGGCGGCGACGACCGACGCTGTCGGTTCGGCGTGATCTGAGTCGGGGCTTCTCGGGAAGCCCGCGCGAGAATCCCCTGATGAGGATCGTCACCGCCGCCCATCGATGCCTGCTCGAGCCGACAAGCGCCGTCTCCGCGCTCCGTCGGACCGTCGGAACGTGAATCAGCCCGATGTGGCCGAACCGTTGGAGCCGCAGTTCGGGCTGAGCACTGCCGAGGTCGCGGATCGTGTCGCAAGCGGTTTGGTCAATCGAACCGATGAGTCTTCGTCGCGTTCGTTCGGCGACATCACCCGAGCGAACATCCTGACCAGGTTCAATGCGATCGTCGCCGCTCTGGCGGCCGCCATCATCGTCGTGGGTGACCTGCGGGACGCATTGTTTGCTCTGGTGATGGTGTCGAACGCAGTCATCGGCATCGCCCAGGAACTGCGTTCCAAGGCGACCCTCGACCGACTGACGCTGATTGCCGCTGCTCCACTGCGTGTGCGGCGAGGCGGCGTCGAGGTCGAGGTGGAGCAGGATCGGATCGTTCGCGACGACGCCGTCGTCCTCCTGCCGGGCGATCAGCTCGTGGTCGACGGGCCGATTCTGGTGGCCGACGAATTGTCGATCGACGAGTCGCTGCTCACGGGCGAGGCCGATGCCGTTCGAAAGGCACCCGGTGACACCGTGTTGTCGGGGAGCTTCGTCGTCGCTGGGACCGGCCTCATGAGGGCCGAGGCCGTCGGGAGCGACTCCTATGCGCAGAAACTGGCAATCGAGGCGAAGAAGTTCCGCCGGCCGAAATCGGAGCTGGAGCGTGGCATCGACCTGATCCTGCGGGTCGTCACCTGGCTGATCATCCCGGCAGGAATCGGTCTCTTCCTCGCCCAGCGCTACGGCGAGCAGGACTCCTTGAGCGAATCGCTGGTTGGCACGGTCGCCGGCCTCGTTGCTCTCATCCCACAGGGCCTCGTCCTTCTGCTGAGCATGGCGCAGGCCGTGGCGGTGATTCGGCTGGGCCGTCAGCAGGTGTTGGTCCAACAGCTACAGGCTGTGGAGACGCTCGCCCGAGTCACCATGCTGGCAACCGACAAGACCGGCACCCTCACCTCGGGTGCAGTCGTTCTCGATGACGTGGTGGTCTTCGACGAGCAAGTCGACCAAGCACTGGCGGCGATGGCAGCCGCTGATCAACACCCCGACCCGACGATGGCCGCAATCGCCACGGCTCGCCCCGACGTTCCACCGTGGAGTGCGGTCGAGAGAATCCCGTTCGCGTCTGCCTACAAGTACAGCGCCGTGTCCTACGCCCAGACAGGAGCCTGGTATCTCGGTGCCCCTGAGGTGCTCCTGCCGGTCGGCTCCGAACAGCTCGCACGCGCACAAGAGTTGGCCGACGAGGGGCATCGGGTCCTCGTGGTTGGCCGTGCGGCTGAACTCGCAGCGATCGGTGTGATCCCGGAGGATCTGACCGCTGCGGGCATTGTTGTCTGCTCGGACGAACTTCGCGTGGACGCAGCCGACACGATCGCCTACTTCCGGCGCGAGAAGGTGCGGCTCACCGTGATCTCGGGCGACAATCCACGCACGGTTGCGGCCATCGCCACTCGGTGCGGAATTCCACATGCCGACCGGTGGATCGATGCTCGCGAGCTGCCGACTGACCCCGAAGCCCTGTCTGTGAACTCAGCCGGTATCGCCGTGTTCGGAAGGGTGACACCCGAGGTGAAGCGCTCGTTGATCCATGTCGGACAGGCGCACGGGGAAGTCGTCGCGATGACCGGCGACGGCGTCAACGACACCTTGGCACTCAAGGACGCGGATCTCGGGATTGCCATGGGTGCTGGGACCTCGGCCGCGAAGGCTGTCGCTGAGGTCGTGCTGATCGACAATCGTTTCTCAACACTTCCTGGCGTCGTGGCTGAGGGTCGCAGAGTGATCGCGAACATCGAGCGTGTGGCACGCCTGTTCGTCACCAAGACGGTGTGGGCAGCGACATTCGCCGTGATCGTGGGCGTGGCCGCCACCAGCTACCCGATCCTGCCCCGCCAACTGACGGTGATCGACGCGCTGACGATCGGCATCCCCGGTTTTGTGCTGAGCTTCCAGCCGAGCCACGACCCGGCTCGCCCCGGGTTCATCGACCGAGTGCTGCAGTTCTCGGTTCCCGTCGGCTTGATCATGGGCGTCGTCGGAATGTCTGCGTTCGCGATCGCGCGGAGCGACCTCGTCGACGCAGACCGTGCTGCGGCACAGAGTGCGGTCACGCTCGTGCTGACAGCGCTCGGCCTCGTTGCCCTTCTCGAATTGATGCGGCCACTCGACACGGTCCGGGCGGCCCTGCTCGCAGTGCTGACCGCTGGCCTCGTCGCGGCGTTCACCATCCCAGACGTCGCGAGCTTCTTCCTGTTGGAAGTGCCCGCCCTCGGCCCAGCGATCGCAGCAGGCGCGTCAATCGCAGTCGGGAGCGCGGCCATCGCGGCTGTGGTGCGAAATGAGGACTGGATCGCCGTCCGCGTCACGGCACCGATGATCCGTGCATTCCGTCGTTGAACTTCGACGACCCGACTCCACAGCCGGGTGCTGCTGCGGAAATCGCCGAGCGAAAGCAGGTACTGCCGGCTCGCTCGGGAGCGTGGTCGTCCAGTCATGCCACTGGATGTGGCAGGGCGGCTGGCGCGGTCAGATGTATTCCTTGGTTTCCAGCCACTGGAATGCGAGCCAGCCGGGCAGAATCGGGACCCAGAACGTGAACAGCCGGTAGAGGAACACGGCGGGGACGGCGACGGTGTTGTCGAGTCCCGCAGCGACGAGCCCGGCGATCAACGCTGCCTCGACAGCACCGAGCCCCCCGGGCGTCGGGGCCGCCTGCGCAATCGCCGAACCGACGAGGAACACCGCGCCGACGGTCGCGAAGGCCAAGCCGCCGCCGAATGCCGCGATGCTGAAGTACAGCGTGGTGAGATACGAGAAGGTCACCAGCAGGGATCCACCGAGCAGCAGTGCGACCTTTCCGGGGCGGCGAAGGACGGTCGTGATGCCCTCGAACGCGTTCGAGATGACGGGCACGAGTCGCTTCGCCATCTTCGTACGAACCGACGGAATCGCGAGGCCGATGAGGAACAGGCCGGCCGCGATTCCGATGCCGATCAGGAACCATTTCGGGTTGGGCAGTTCGATGCTTCCGAATGCGTCCCGGCCGGCCCAGATCAGGAAGACCCCGACGAGCGTGATGTGGCCAGCCAGTCCGGCGATGGTGTTGAGCCCGATGCCCGACACGGCGACGGGCTGGTCGACGCCTTGCTTCTGGAGGAATCGGATGTTCAGTGCCATTCCGCCGATCCCGGCCGGCGCGAGCTTGCTCGCGAACGACGAACCGAACGATGTCGTCACCAGCGGACCCGCTGGGAGATGCCGAGGGATGGCGCCGGCCAAGCTCATCGACGCAGCCACGTAGGTCATCGCCGAGAACACGATGATCAGTGGCGTCCATCCCCAGTTGGCTTCCCGCACCTCGTCGACGATGCCAGGCAGGTCGGCGAGCTGCGGATACAAGAAGTACGTCGCAAGTGCGAGTGCGA
>Ga0307379_10014176_pt1 | contig 10295 bp, 4 predicted proteins | sample UN2MG_FD_202237 | JGI IMG/M metagenome (GOLD analysis project Ga0307379, IMG submission 202237) | Soil microbial communities from Risofladan, Vaasa, Finland - UN-2 | ecosystem: Environmental > Terrestrial > Soil > Coastal area > Acid sulfate soil | place: Finland: Risofladan, Vaasa | collected... | reverse complement strand
CAATCAATACGGCATGGAAGGATTGCGTTTTTACACCAAGGTCAAAACCGTGACCTCGCGCTGGCACGACAAAGGGCTCGATGCCGAGTTCACCATGCCGGTATTGAAATAGTCATCGCATCGTCGCGACTGGAGCCGATACTTTCCCTGGTTACCACGCTCGCACTCGCGGCGGTGGTAACCCTGGCGCTGCATCTGCTGATGCGCCGGGCTGGGCGTCAGCGATCCTGTTTGACCTGCTGGTGTTTGCGGCGCCGATAAGCGCCTTGCTGGCCTGCTGCAGGCATCGGTCGCGGCCGACCAGTGGCGCTCTGCCCTGCTAATTGACGTCACTTTTCCCAGCGTGGTGATTTCCACCGCCGGACTCGTCTAGCTGATCGGGTGAATGCCCACGCGGGCTAGTTATTGAATCCGTAGTCGTAACTTTGCGTGCCGCTGGCGTTGAACACCTGCGCGTGAAAGGAAACGATGACACGATCTTCCTTGCCGTTATAGGGAAACGGCATGTGTTTGAGATGCGACGGGAAAATGCACAGCTTGCCGTCTTCCGGAAACGAGTCCCAGCTGTTGTCGTGCAGGTATAAATTGCCATAATCGCCAAACCCGCCCGCCATGTGTTCGACATTAGGTCCGTAGAAACGGGTCACGCCATTGGGTTGCTGCCCGGGATTCGATTGCGGCGAGGTCGCACAGTCGGCCGAGCGCACGTAGTAGACACCGGACCAGGAGCAGTTCCCGTGCACGTGCATTTCGTGGAACGAATGAGCATTCGAAATTTGAAACCAAAGGCCGGTAATATTGACGCGGACTTTTTCATCGTTACGCCACAGGCCCTTGTTGGCCTCGCGCGCCACCTCGACGATACCCTGGCTGATAAACTCTGCCAGTTCGTTCAGTTCCTGGTGCAGCGGGTACTGGCTCAGCAGGTCATCTTTACTGGCATACGCCTGCTGCGGACTGCGCTGTTCGCGGTCGCGGTGCTGGTAAAACAGCTCCAGCAGGGCCGGGTTCACTTTCTGGTAATGCGCGAAACGTTTCGCCAGCAGGGTGGTCGGCCACAGGCTGACAATGTTTGGATTTCCGCCCGGTTTTGTTTTTTTCGCCATTTTTCTCTCACTACCACCCGCCAGGGCTTCGGTTTAATTTAAAGCAGCAGCGCCTTGCCGTAGCGCCTGCATTTGTCGATATAAATGACGGTACTCTTTGGCATCGACACCCGTGCACTGGCGATATAACTGATCAAACGCCGACCCTCCTGAATCAGGGCACGGCCATAGGCGACGCGCATACGCAGCATTTGATCGGCATTGTCGGGTAGACTCGGCCGGTATTCATCGAGTTTTTCACCCAGCGCGACGAACTTCGGCCAGACCTGGAAAATAACGGGATCCTTTTTCATCGTCTCGGCGGCTTGACGCGCGGCCTTCGCGTAATCGTCAATCAGTTGCTCGAGGCCGACAAACATTTCGCGACCGCAAAATTCTTCCTTCATACAGGCGGCAACCTGGTCGATATCCCGCATACCCTGCGCAATTTTGACAAATCGTGACTGGTAGAAATCGGAGATAGGCATGGTGAACGCCTTGAAGGGTTCGCCCCAGACCTCGTCGATACCCTCGCAACCGCTGTGGTGCTTGACCTGCTGGCCCAGGTTTAGGGCTTCCTGGAAGCAGTCGCTGCATTGGCGCATCAATTCGTTATTGTGACTGACCTTGACGCCCTTTTCGCCCAGCTCGACGATGGTAGTGAACAGGTCGGTAGCGCGGTTAAACAGCGCACCTGCCAGCATCGCGGCATTGATGCGTCGCCGCTCGGGATCGGTTTCACGCTGGTAGGCCTCACGTGCGATCTCGAGGCTCTTGCCGGGAGTATTGATGCCCGCCTCGGTATGATGAAAAGCGCGACGTGTGAGACTGTCGATCAACCGTTTACGGCTCGCCAGCGTGTCGTCAAGCGGCGCGTAATACCGTATCCAGTAGCCATCGTAGAAAATATATTCACTATCATCGATAACACGTCGGTCGCCATCAAGCGGCGGAGGATAATCTTCGGGGGCGGTATTCATGGGGTCCGCATAGGTTTCTATCATTGGGAATCTGACAATCCTAATTCAATGCGCCTACAATGTTATGAAATCTTCCGGGGTTATCAATTAAAATTTTGCATAATTTCGAGTAATGCATCCTCGACATAGCTCATCCTGTGAGCCGGGGAACCTTTATACTAGACGTGCCGATAACCCGTCGCCGCAGGATCATGCTTCCACCATGGCTTTAACCATTTTCCGCTCCAATCGCGTTGAAACGCTGCAGTCGAGGCTGGTAGAGCGAATCGCAACAACGCCATTGGCGGACCCATTCGCGCCAGAAACGGTCGTGGTCCCCACCTATGCGACGGCGCGCTGGCTTAACCTGAACTTTGCTCGACAACAGGGTATTGCCGCTAATATCGGCTATCCACAATTCAGCGAGTGGATCTGGTCACTGGCCGGCCAGTTACTCGACGATATTCCGCAACAGGATCCTTGTTCGCGTGACCGGCTCGGCTGGGGGATATTCAACCAGCTGCCCGGTCTGCTCGAACACACTGTTTTCGGGTCTCTGCAACGATACCTCGACGACGACGAAAGTGGCATCAAGCGCTGGCAATTGAGCCAACGCATCGCGGACTGCTTCGATCGCTATCAATCCTATCGCCCTGATTTGATTCACAGCTGGTCACGGGGTGAAGATGGTAGCTGGCAGGCCTTGCTGTGGCGCAAACTGGTGACTGCGCGTCAGTTGCCACACCGGGTCGAGATAATGCACAGGCTCAGTCAACATCTTAAGGCCAACAGCACTGGTTCGCGCCTGCCCGAACGCGTCAGCCTGTTCGCCCTGTCGCGCATCGCGCCGGTTTACCTCGAAACCCTGCATGCACTGGCACTGCGCACCGAGCTACTGCTGTTCCAGCACAACCCCACCGATCAGTACTGGGCCGACCTGGTGAACGCCAAGCAGCAGGCCCGCAAGCGACTGCAGGATCCCCGGCACGGCGAATACTTCGACAGCGGCAACCACCTGCTGACATCCTGGGGTCGCCAGGGTCAAACCCTGCAGGACCTGCTGCTGGATCTCGACCCGATGACCGCCGCCGAGATCGAGGACAACCAGCCACCGTCAGGCAAAAACCTGCTGCATAGCCTGCAGGCTAGCCTGTTTCATCTCGAACCGGCACGCTTCGCAAGCGTGGTCGACGATTCGATTTCGGTGCAGTTGTGCCACAGTCCGCTGCGCGAATGCCAGGTATTACACGACCACCTGCTGACGCTGCTGGCGCGTCACGACGATCTGTGCAGCGAGGACATTCTGGTAATGGTTCCGGAAATCAGCCGCTATGCGCCCTACATCGAGGCCGTTTTTCAACACGATGCGAGCAACCGCCGGCCCAATCTCGCGTGGAACATATCCGACATCAGTGTCAGCGACGGGCACCCGCTGGTAGGCGTGTTTCTACAGTTGCTCAAACTGCCGGGCAGCCGCTTCACCCGCTCCGAAATCCTTTCGTTTCTCGAGTGTGCTGAAATTCGGGCTGGTTTTGGTCTGGATGCGTCGGTGCTCGACGATATTGATCACCTGGTCGATGTAGCCCGCGTGCGCTGGGGGATCAGCGCCGATCAACGCCGGGAACTGGGGCTTCCAGGGGTTCATGAAAATACCTGGCAACAGGCCTGGGAGCGAATATTTGCCGGCTACGCGATGGCAAACGATGACCTGTGGGAGCATACCGCACCCATCAGTGAAGTAGACAGCGATAGCGGTGTCGCCATCGCGCGCTTCAGATACCTGTTCGAAAGACTGGTTTACTGGCGACAACGGCTCTCGGCTAGCGTCAGTACCGGTGCCTGGCAGCAACGCCTGCACCAATTGATCGACGAGTTTCTCGCGGCGGACGGTGCCACCGATGATCTGTTACAGCCGTTGCGTAAAGCAGTCAATGATCTCGGCCAGTCGGATGCGCGCGAACTCAGTCCCAGCCTGGTCAGCTACTGGATGGATAAGCAGCTGGCAACGAACCAGCAAGCCGGACGCCTGTATTCAGGCGGCATTACTTTTTGTGGTATGCAACCCATGCGCAATATCCCGTTCGCGATGATTTGTGTTCTCGGCATGCAGGACAATGCGTTTCCGCGCCGCGAAACCGCGGCAGAGTTCGATCTAATGCGCGACAACTGGCGCCCGGGTGACCCCCACAAGGGCGACGAGGATCGCTACCTGATGCTGGAAACACTGCTGTGCGCACGTCGTTACCTGTATTTCAGCTATTGCGGTCGCAGCCTTAAAGATAACAGCGAGTGCCAGCCATCGGTGTTATTGCGCGAGCTTCTCGATTTCATCGATAGCTGTTTTACTGCAGAAGACGGTCAGCCACTCGCGAGCCGGCAAATTTCCAGGGTACATCCCATGCAGGCGTTTTCACCAAAGAATTTCGCCTCTCCGCAGCCTGGATACGACCGGCACTGGTATGATACTGCCCGCTTGCTCGCCGAGCCCGCCACAGCTGACCCGATCAACCTCTGGACCCGCGAAACGCTCAAACCAGTATCCGCAGGACATGACGACCAGATTGAACTTGTGGCGCTGCTGCGTTTCTTCCAGCACCCATTGCGCTATTTCTTCAACACCCGGCTCGGCATCCGTATTCCCCGCCAGAACACGATGGAGGATGAAGAGTCGTTTGCTCTGCAGGGATTACAAAAATGGTCAATCGTCGAACAGCTGGCGCAACAATACCTCGCTGGTGAACCCATAGAGCAGGAACAGTACTCAGCGCGCGGGTTGCTGCCCCATGGCCAGGCCGCCGATAGCGAATGGTTCTCAGTATTGTCCGAATACCGAGATCTACTCGACCGCCTCGACGTGTTTCGCGATGTAGCAGCCGAGACAAGGCTCGTCGAGATTCGGCTTGATGACGACTCCATGCTGTTTGGCGAAATCAATCATTATTACCCGGCGCTCGGCCTGATGCATTTCAGCGCCAGTAAAGCAATTAAAAGCCGTGCGTTAATCGCACTGTGGCTTAACCATCTAGCACTGTGTGCAGCGGGGTTACTCGCCGAACAGGAAAACAGTCAACTGTTTGCCCCTTCCACCCGCGGCTGGTGCTTTGCCTGGATGGAACCGGCCGCCGCACGCAGCCTGCTTGGTGACTACCTCGAACTGTATCGCCAGGGCCAGCAGTACCCACTGCCCGTGTTTCCCGAAACCAGTTATACCTATGCACGCTTCGATGACCCGGCGACGGCTATGGAAAAGGCGCTGATCGTCTGGAACGGCAGCGACTTCGGCGCAGGCGGCGAACGCGCCGACGAATTTATCCGGCTCGCGCTGCACAACAACACTGCCGAGCCGCTCAACGACCGTTTTTTCCAGCAATGCTCTCGCAGGATCTACGGCCCCGCTATCGAACACGGTGGCGCAATTGACTAGCTCCGATTTAACGGGTTCGGATTCAGCTGCTGCGGGCAGGGTCGACGCAGAAGCTGCAGCAGCACTGGATTCACAGGCAATCCTGACGCTTGAGCTTGCCGGTATCAAGCTCATCGAGGCGAGTGCCGGCACCGGCAAGACGCACACCATCGCCGATCTCTACCTGCGCCATATTCTGGCCGGAAGACTCACCTCGCAGATTCTGATCGTTACCTATACCAATGCGGCGACCGAGGAGTTGCGCGGGCGCATTCAAAACCGGCTCTACCAGGCCCTGACGCTGATCTCCGACACACCGATCACCGCCAAAACGCCCAGTGCCGATGGCTTTTTGCAGCTGTGGCAGCGGCAGTGGCAAACGCTAGCCGCAGAACAGCAAGGGCTGCAACTCGCACGCCTGCAGCTCGCCCTGCGCAGCCTCGATGAAGCCTGTATCTCGACCATCCACAGCTTTTGTCAGCGCAGCCTCCAGGAACACGCCCTCGCAGGCAACCAGCTTTTTGAAACCGAGCTTCTCAGCGATGATGCGTTGCTGTGGGAAGCCGCGACCAAGGACTGGTGGCGCAGACTGAGCTACGACCTGGACCGCGATACCTGGCAAGTACTGCGCAATAGCCTGGGATCGGTGGAAAAGCTGATTCGGGTAATACTTGAGTTGCGCAACAAACCCTCCGCGCGCCTGTTGCCGCAGGGAGACGTGAGTCTGGCGACATTACTTGCAAGACCCCGACAGATTGCCGCCGAACTGCATCGGCTAGCACCACAATGGTTAAGCCATAGGTCTGAACTTGTGGAAATCGTCCGCGATACCAAAGTATTGAGTCGAACCAAAAAACTCCCTTATCATCGCGATAATTTTGCTGCCTGGATCGACGCTGCAGATTATTTCTTCAACGCAGCTGATGCCGGCCCACTATTCGAGAATTTCGAGTATCTAGGGACCGACTACCTGCATCAATACTCGACAGACAAGAAACGCGGCAATGATGCCCGGCTCGATCACGGTTTTTTCAAAGCCGTGGGCGAAGTAGCATCCCGCTGGAATGAGTTCAGCCAGGCTATCGGACCGTTGCTGAGAATCGATGCCTTGCGCCAGGTTTCGCGCAAGGTTGTTGAGCGTAAACGCGAGACGGCCACGCTCGGATTCCAGGACCAGCTCAGCCTGCTGCTCGAAGCGCTCGACGCGGCTAACGGCGTTACCCTGGCACGCAGCTTGCGCCAGCAATATCCCGTTGCCATGATCGACGAGTTTCAGGACACTGACAGTATTCAGTACCAGATTTTCAGCCGCATTTATCACGCGATCGATCACCTTGCTGAAGACATCAGCCTGACCCTGATCGGCGATCCCAAGCAGGCAATTTACAGTTTTCGCGGTGGTGATGTTTTTACTTATATGCAGGCCCGCAAGCTGCCCACAATAAAACGCTATAACCTGCACACCAACTGGCGCTCCCAGCCCGACCTGGTAAAGGCAGTCAATACGCTGTTTGCGGTGAGGCCGGATGCCTTTGTGTTTCGCGACGCGATCGAATTTCACCCGGTCGAGTCGATACCCGACAATCAACGCTATCGGCTGCTATTGAAGCAGCGCCCGGCTGCAGCGATGACATTGTGGCAACTGCCACGAACCCAGCAGAATGAAAATTATACGCGCGCCGCAATGCGTGAAGCGATCAACCAGGCGATCGTCATCGAGATCACCGGTCTGCTGCAGGCGTCACGCGAAGGCGCAGCCAGCATCGACGGCAAACCGCTACAAAGCGGCGATATTGCAATTCTGGTGCGCCAGGCTTCGGAGGGGCATGCGCTCAGCCGCGTACTGCGGCGGCATGGCATCCGTACGGTTACCATCGGCCGTGATTCGGTGTTCAACAGCGATGAGGCGCGCGGCTTGTACGATCTGTTACTGGCCATCGCCCAGTGCCAGGACCCGGCCATCGCCGCACGTTCGCTGGCATCGAATCTGCTGCATCTGGATTATCGGCAAATCGCTGCAGTAGTGGATAACGACCGCGCATGGCAACGCTGGCTGGAAAACCTGGCCGAGTTGCAGAACCTGTGGCTACGGCACGGTTTTATCGCCATGTTCCAGTCGCTGCTGCATGTCTTCGATATCACCCGCCAGCTGGCGCTGCTGGAAAACAGTGAACGCCGCATTACCAACCTGCTGCATCTGGCCGAGTTACTGCAACAGCAATCTCAGCTGACTGCCGGCATGTCGCCGCTACTGCGCTGGTTTCAGGAACAGTTCGAGGAAAGTGCAGGTGAAGACGCGGAGCTGCGCCTGGAGGACGATCAGGCACTGGTCAAGATCGTCACCATTCATAAATCCAAAGGTCTGCAATACCCGGTTGTCTTCGTACCCTTTCTTTGGGCCTGTCGACCGATCGATCGTAGCCAACCGATTTACTTTCACGATGCTGATCTTGCCGCCTGCATCGATCTTGGATCTCAAGAAGCCGCGCACCATGGGTTGAGTGCGGAAAAAGAACGCCTTGCCGAGGATCTGCGCCTGCTCTATGTTGCCGTGACGCGTGCGCGCTCGCGCCTGTATCTCGCCTGGGGCCTGGCTGGCAGTCCGGGTAAGGCCGGTTATGCGAACCAGACCGCACTTGCCTATTTGCTGCACTCGCGACAAACGCCCGCGGATCTTGGTACAACGACCCCCGACGGCTTTCCCGACGCGATGAATTTTAGTGCTGATCTGCAGGCGCTGGTCGATGAAAGCGAGGCGACCATCGAATGCCTGGCACTCCCCGGTCAACAGGCGCCGCTCGCCCTTTACAGCGATGACAGCATTCAGCCAGCGCCGCTGCTCGCGGAGTTTACCCGTGTCCAGCCAACGCAATGGCGGGTCAACAGTTTTACCGCGCTCACGCGCGCCGTGCACCAGCCGGCCAACCAGGTAGCGAGGACCAGTGCGCAGGATTCAATCCTCGATTTCCCGGCTGGCAGTCACGTTGGCCTGCTGTTGCATTCACTGCTTGAAAACCTCGATTTTGGGGGTGATATTGCTGCCCAGTGCACGCCCCTGTTCAGCCGTTTTCTCGCGCTAGCCGGGCTCTCCGGTGATCACCAGGAAATCCTCGCTCACTGGTTGAGTAACATTGTGGAAACCCCGTTGGACGGAGACTCATTGGCATTGAGTCGTATCGATAATCGCCATCGGATCAACGAACTGGCCTTTGATTTCGCCCTCGATCGTCTCGACCTCGCCGCACTCAACCGCTTTATGCAAGCGCGTGTTGAACAACCACTGCAGGCGCTTGGCGGTGCTGATTTTCGCGGCCTGATTACCGGAATAATCGACCTGGTGTTCGAATACCAGGGTCGTTACTACCTTGCCGATTACAAGAGTAATTTGCTGGGCGGTGAACTGCAGGATTACAGCCCCGACAAGCTTGCCCAGGCGATGCTTGATCGGCGCTACGATTTACAGTCGTTGATTTACGCCCTGGCCCTGCATCGCCTGCTGGCGCAACGCTTGCCCGACTACGATTACGAACAGCATTTCGGTGGCAGTTATTACCTGTTTCTGCGCGCCATGCGACCCCACCTGGGTTCTCGTTACGGCATTCATTTCGAGCGGCCACAGCGCGTTATCATCGAGGAGTTTGACCAGCTGTTTCACTTCACCCCATCACGGGGCCCTGGCTCATGACGATACTCTTGCAGCAGTTGGCGCGAGATGGCGATATCAGCTGGCTTAGTTATTACTTCGCCGAATTCATCAGCGCTCGTGATGGTAGCCAGACAGACGATTTAGTCGGCCTGTCTGCGGCGCTGGTCAGTGAAGCTAATCTCGCCGGCAATGTTTGCGTGGAACTCGGGCAGTTCAACGGACGCCCCCTGTTTCAATCCAGTCGCAGCGATGGCCTGCGCATGCCACTGGGTAGAGACACGGCGGAATGGACGGCCACACTGCTGACAAGCGTCTGCGTCGGCATTGGCGGACAACACAGCCCGTTGATTATCGACGACTCCCGCCTGTATCTGAATCGTTACTGGTTTTACGAAAATTTTGTCAGCGAAAAAATCCTGTCGCTATTGCACCGCGAATCCGGCGACGATTCTGCACAGATCAATACCACTGCCGAGGCACTGTTCGCCGAGCAGCAAGATATCGACAAGGACCAGATGGAAGCAGTTGCCGCCGCGGCCGGCAAACCCTTCAGTGTCATTTCAGGCGGTCCGGGCAGTGGCAAGACTTCGACCGTAATTCGCATACTGGCCGTCTTGCTGGCACATAACCCAGGCTGTCGCATCGCCCTGGCCGCACCCACTGGCAAGGCAGCCGCGCGCATGATGGACTCGATTCGCCAACGTATCGATCAGCTCGACATCGACGACAGTATCAAGTCGGCAATTCCCGTCGAAGCCCGTACCATCCATCGTCTGCTGGGTTATCGGCACCATGGTTTTGGCTACCATCAGCAACATCGCCTGCCACTGGATTGTGTCGTCATCGACGAGGCGTCGATGATCGATTTGAAACTGATGTACCAGCTTCTGTCTGCACTCCCCGATGAGGCTCAGTTGATTCTGCTGGGCGATCGCGATCAACTGGCATCGGTTGCAGCCGGCAATGTTCTGGGCGATATCACCGGCCACGGGCATCGGCTCGACAGCAGCGAAGCGGCTATCGCCTCGGCTACCAGCCTGCTGCGCAGCAATTATCGTTTCGGGCGCGACAGCGGCATTGGTGAACTTGCCCGCCTGGTCAAACTTGGCGATGCCGGCGCGGCCGGCGAACTACTGCGCGCTAACCAGGCGGGATTGCGCTGGTTCGACGAAGCGGGTGAGCAAGTTCATAACACGGCGCTC
>Ga0307379_10014173_pt1 | contig 10296 bp, 9 predicted proteins | sample UN2MG_FD_202237 | JGI IMG/M metagenome (GOLD analysis project Ga0307379, IMG submission 202237) | Soil microbial communities from Risofladan, Vaasa, Finland - UN-2 | ecosystem: Environmental > Terrestrial > Soil > Coastal area > Acid sulfate soil | place: Finland: Risofladan, Vaasa | collected... | reverse complement strand
ACACCAAGAAAGTGTTTAGATTACTTAACCCCTAATGAAGCCATGCAGCAGGAAGTCAACAAATACAAGTTTAGAAAATACCAACAAGAAAAAGAAGCAAGTGGTGCACTTCGAGGTAGAATGTAGGTGATTTTCTTTAATTTTATGATATATCCTATAGTCTTGACAAAAGACATTTTTTATGATATATTTGGGTGTAATTAAATAAAAAAGGAAGGGTTAGAAAAGAGCAGTTTTAACCCTGCTCTTTTTTTGACAACAAAGATTCGGTCAGAAGAAACTAACCCTTTGCTTCTGGCCGGATCCTTGCTGCCAAGCAAGAAATTTAGCACCTTAACAACTTGAATATTATTCAAGTTGACCATGTTGTTTTTTTTGACTATTTCCTAAAAGCAGGAAGCAAGTCAGAACAAACAACAACAAATGGTCTTCTTGGACTTTTTTAGAAATGTTGGCTTGTTTCTATGACCAATAGCCAGGTCAGAGACAAAGTTAATTTGTCCTTGACTTGGCTGTTGGTCTGAAAAGAGCAACATTCTTTTTCTTCTCCTGTAGTGAGGACAGGGGAAGACTTGGATATGAAATGGGGAGGTTTGACATGAACGCGAAGCGTTCGGTTTTTGTATCACTCGTTCTGGGCTCGGTTGTGACCGTTGCCCTTTTATCCGCTTTGCGCGCGCCGGCATCTGCGGCCGCGCCCCTGCTAGTCGAGGAGCCCAAGGGTCTTCTGGTTCAGGCGCTGGATTTCTCGACATCTACTGATGAGCGTGCAAGAGAGAACATGATCACGCGCACGCTCGAAGTGGCGGCGGAAGTGTTGCCACAATACGAGGTCGGGGCCTGCGTGTATGGAAACGGAGCGACCTGCTCTGGATTCTATACGAACACAGTTGGCCTTGAAAGTTGGCTTCGCAGCAACAGCGTGCCAGGGGATGCTACCAACTTCTGCGCGTTGTGCAACGAGTTGGTCGGCACAGACGGCGCGGGTGGTACGTTCTACAGCCGCGACCCGACCCATGTTTTGAACTGGACGCTCGTGTTGTATTCCGACGGGTGTCCGTCTGGGAGTAGTTGTAGTGAAGGGGAGGCTGACCAGCGGATGCGGACCCTCCGGGAAGAACATGGGATCTACGTCATCGGCGTCGAAGCGCTAGGGGAGCCGTGCAATTTTCTGGCCGCCTGGTCAGACGTCGTCCTGCCGTGGCAACTCCCATTGCCACCGGCCGGCGAGGTCGCTGACGAGATTTTGTCCCCGGTGACCCTCACCGTGTGGATCTACAATCCCTGGTGCGGATGGGTCAACAAGGATCCTTGGCCGCCATACAGGCGGTGGGATGTTGTCACCCTCACCGCGTTTTCCAACGCGGGATGTTACTTTAGTTATTGGTATGGCGACCTTACCAGCACCGACAACCTCGCCACCATAACTCTCGACGCCGACAAAAACATCGACGCCGTTTTTCTGCCCGATGAGTACAGCCTGGAAATCAGGCTGGTCGGGAACGGCACTGTCGTATGGGACCCCAACCAGCCCACTTACTTCTACGGCGACGTCGTCGCCTTAACCGCGGTACCTGCTCCCGGCTGGTTTTTTTCTGGCTGGAGTGGAGACCTCACCGGCTCCGCCAACCCCGCATCCCTCCTGATGGACGGACCCAAGGTCGTCACGGCGACTTTCGGGACCCACAGGATCTGTCTGCCGGTGATAGGCAAGGGCCCAACCAATACCCCGCCCGAGATCAATATAGCGGGGGGACCCTGGAGACTTCATGATGACGGGCATGAAGTCTATCGGGTGGAGGTGTGGTTCCATGACATAGAAACCCCTCGGGATCTCCACCTTACGGCGGAGAGTGATAATCTCACCTTAATAGAACCCCGTGGGTTTTTCTGGGTGGAAGTAGTGAGTTACTACGGGGTTTTGTATATAACCACCATCGAGGACGGCGTTGGGACGGCGGTCGTTACTGTCACGGTACAGGATCCTGGCGGATTGACAGACAATGTACAGTTCACTCTGACCGTAGAGTGAAAAGGAGGCAAAGCAAGATTAGTCCAAGTAAGACCAAAAGGCCGGGGAAGAAGAGTTCCTCACTGTTGATGGCTTTGCCATCACCACTTCTTCTCCGGCACTTTTGTTTTCAATTTTTCCTACTACTAACAACTTACTACTTACAACCTTTTTCCCTGGTTCTTATGTCTTTTTTAATTGCTTCTTTTTATCCGCTGATTCTTAACTTTCCTTATTACTCATTACTTTTTACTGTTTACTCAATATTTTCCATCTTCCATTTTCCACCATCCATTTTCCAATCCCTTACAACTTATCCCGGTAGGCTTTCAGCCTAAACGGGATCCCGACCAGGCTAGCGCCTGCCGGGACAAACATTTTTTCATCTGGTTTTCCCAAGAAATTCTTGTTAAAATAAAAATATGCAAGCCCAACTTCAAAAAGCCATTAGTAAAGCAGTTGAAAAAATAACTGGTTTAGATTTAAAACCAGCTGATATTTCAATTTTTCATCCGGAAAATGAGAAATTTGGTGATTTTAGTTCAAATATTGCCTTAGTTCTGGCTAATAAAGTAAAGAAAAACCCCTTAGAATTAGCGGAGTTGATAGTACAAAAGCTTAAAAACAATGAAACAATGGAACAATGTAGCAATATAAAAATCGCTCCGCCAGGCTTCGTTAATATTACTGTTAAAAAAGACTGGCTTATTAAAGAACTGAGAGAAACCATTAAACAAGGGAGTCAATACGGTCAATTAGGCTTGCTGAAGGGAAAAAGGATTATGGTTGAATATGCTCATCCCAATACGCATAAGCAATTTCATATTGGTCACCTAAGAAATATTACCAATGGTGAGGCGATAGTCAGAATTCTTGAAGCTTTGGGCGCCAAAGTGTTTCGGACTAATTATCAGGGTGACGTTGGTCTCCACATTGCCAAATGTTTGTGGGCTATATGTCAAGGCCCGGCCTTGACATTTCCGCCTGTTAAATCCGCTGATGTCAAGGCAGGGCCTTTACATAGTTTAGATGAGAAGGTTGAATTTTTAGCAAAGGCTTATGTTAAAGGCAACAAAGCTTATGAAACCGATCCAAAAGCAAAGCAAGAAATTTTAAAGATTAATAAAAATATTTATGACCAATCAGACTCAAAAATAAACAGCTTGTGGAAACAAACCAGACAATGGAGTCTTGCTTATTTTGAAAGAATTTATAAAAGAGTTTATACCCACTTTGACCGTTATTATTTTGAGCGGGAAGTGGCTGAGCCAGGTAAAAAAATTGTTTTGCAAGATTTAAAAAAAGGGATTTTTGTTAAAAGTAAGGGAGCTATTATTTTCCCTGGTTCCAAATATGGGTTTCATGACCGGGTCTTCATCACTGGTGAGGGTAATCCTACTTATGAAGCTAAAGACATGGAATTGGGCCGGCTTCAGTTTAGTGAATACCACCCCGACCTTATTATTCACAATGTTGGCCCGGAACAATCAGGCTATTTCCAAGTTGTCTTTGAAGCTTTGGCCCAAGTTTTCCCTCATACCAGAGGTAAAGAGTATCATTTGGCTTATGGCTGGGTGAGACTGAAAAAAGGGAAGATGAGCTCTCGGCAAGGCAATATTATTAAAGGCGAGTGGCTTTTGGATGAAGCAAAAAAAAGAATTAAAAAAACCTTTCCTGAAGTGAGTGATCAAACCGCGGAGATGATTGCTGTAGGAGCAGTTAAATATTCTTTTTTGAAAGTCAGCCCGTCAACTGAAGTGGCTTTTGATTTCAAAGAGTCAATTTCTTTGGAAGGCAATTCCGGACCGTATCTGCAGTATACGTATTGCCGCTGCCAGTCAGTCCTGCACAAAAGTAATGTAAATGAGGACGGGCCCGCCTTCGCCAAGGCTACGGCGGGTAAACCTTTACATACATTAAACCAGGAAGAGCTGGTAATACTTAGGACCTTGTATAAATTTCCGGAAGTTGTCAAACAAGCAGGAGAAACGTACAGTCCTAATTTTGTTTGTAATTTCCTTTATGACTTGGCTCAGAAATACAATGTATTTTACAACCGCCACCGGATAATTCAGGACAAAGGCTCAAAAGACAAAAGCCAAGAGCAGTTCCGTTTAAACTTAACCATGGCTACTGCGCAAATCCTTAAATCAGGTCTTGATATACTGGGTATTAAAACTCCTGGACAAATGTGATGGACTAGTTGTTGCCGCTCGATATGGTGATGTCACCGGTAGACGATTGGAAACTGCAGTAAAGGTATTGGGGAGGAAAGATCCGAATGCAAAAGAATATGTAGAAGATGCATTAGTAGGAGATGATTTTGGTTATTACCCCGATATAACAGTGACTTTATAATTATTTTTTAAATTTTTTTCTTCAAAACTTGACCTACTCAGACATCAGAAATCCTCAATAAATATGATATAATACACTCCTAAATGCGGGAAAAAACAATTATTGGAAGAGGTGGACTAAGATTAGTGCCACGGCCGACACCATTCTCTGATAACGATTTTGTTAGGTTAGTAAGAGATAAAAGTGGATCTATTACAGAGGAAGGCCTACTTGCTGCTTTAAAAGCATTGGGATATACAGATCCTAATGCAGCAGCCTTTATGGAAGTAGCTAGGGAAGAGGGTAGAGATTTGTTGGAAGTCACTAGCGCTTGGGTTTAGTCTTAATTTATTCCTAAATAAATTTATAGCCCTCCTTTTCTTGCTGATTTTTTTCTAGTTAGACAAGCTTAAATGTGGTAAACTTTAGATAATGTCTAAAAGAGCTTTAATTAGTCTTTTATTTTTTTTCCTTTTTACTCTTTACTCCTTAATCTTTACTCCTTTACCAGTTTACGCCAAAGACTATTCTTTTCCAGAAGTAAAATTTGAAGTGCAAATTCTTAAAGACGGCTCTTTTAAGGTAGAAGAGGAGCGGACTTATGATTTTGACGGCTCTTTTTCTTGGGCAGATTATCGGATTCCGTTAGTTAATCAAACATCAGGGCAGAGATACGAAATAACAGATTTTAAGATTAGCGATGAAAATGAGGTTTACCAGCAATCCAGCACCCAGCAGCCTGGCACTCTGGAGATCAATACCGTTGGTGATTTACTTTCCGCCAAATGGTTTTACCAAGCCCAAAACCAGCAAAAAACCTTCAATATATCTTACAGGGTTTTAAACGGGATCAATCTACACCAAGACATAGGTGAGTTTTATTGGCAGCTTATTAATGACGGTTGGGACAAAGGTGTAAGTAAAGTCAGCGGCAGCATAATTTTACCCGGAGAAGTAAATGATAATTTAATTTACTGCTTTGGCCACGGTCCTTTAACAGGCAAGGTAGAGATCCCAACTAATGATAAATGCTTATTTAAGGCAGATAATTTACCCAGCAAACAGTTTTTGGAAATCAGATTTCTTTTTGACCCCGATTTATTAATCGATTTTCAGCCGGCATCAGGCAAGCAAACTCTTAATGATATTCTAGCTGAAGAAAAAAGTTTTGCTGCTCAAACCGAGCGGAAAAAGTTTGGTGCAAGAGTACTGACGATTGTTTTTGGCCTTTTACCCTTAGTTGGTTTTGGCTTGTTTTGCAAAGGAGCAATTAGGTATTTGAAAGATTGGTTTAAGTATGGCAGGGATGAAGCTTTGCCTCAGGTTAATCTGGCGGATAAACTCCACGAGCCGCCTTCTGATTTACCGCCGGCAATGGTTGACTCATTACTTAGGATGTCCAAAAACCTTTCTCCCAAGGTATTTTTAGCAACTGTTCTTTCGTTAGTGCTAAAAAGAGTGATTCAAATTAAATCCAAGCAGAAAGTTAAAAGCGGATTTCTCGGTCAAACCACCGCTTACGACTACAGCCTATGTAAAAACTTGCCTTTCAGTAAGGAGGCCGGGCCCGCCTTCGCCAAGGCTACGGTGGGCAAGCCTTTACATTTATTTGAAAAAGGACTGCTTGATTTTATTTTTGAGCAAGTAGGAAAAGGGAGCAATGAGGTTAGTTTTGAACAGATTAAAAAATACTCTCAAACTTACAGGACTTCCAGTTATAACTTTTTTCAAAATTTTCAAAAAAATGTTTTTGCGCAAATTTTAGTAAAAGGCTACTTGGAGAAAAAAAGTCACGAGCAGGTAGCTACTTTAAAACGAAAAGATTTATGGTTGGGTTTTGGCCTTACTTTTGGAAGCTTTTTTGTGAGCCTTCCTTTTGCCGGTGTTTTTCCTCAAGTACTTTTAGCAGTCGCCTTGGCGAGTCTGTTTTTTGTTCCCGAGGTTATTGCTGTTATAGTGCTGGTTGTTTTTGCTGCTTTTGGAGAAAAGCGCTCGGAAAAAGGGAGAAAAGAAGCAGCCGGTTGGTTAGCTTTTAAAAACTGGCTTAAAGACTATTCTGTGACCAAACGTTATCCGGTGGACTCGCTTATCTTATGGGAAAAATATTTGGTCTACGGTACGGTTTTGGGTATTTCCGAAAAAGCTTTAGCCAGTTTGCCGGTTAGCTTTTCCAAACCCGACCAACAAACAGCGATGGCGTTTTATGGAGGGACAAGTACAACTGATTTTGCTTCAGGTATGGGTTCTTTATCTTCAGGTTTTACCAATCTTTCCTCGGCCATGTCTTCGCTTTCCAGCACCTTTTCTTCTTCTTATGGTGCCTCAGGCTTTGGTTCTTCCGGTGGTTTTTCCGGTGGAGGCGGTGGGGGTGGTGGGGGTGGTGGTGGAGGTGGCGGTGGAGCAGGTTAAAAAACCTTAGTATGAAGAAGTTTTTTTTAATTGCTACTGTACTATTTGTTTTTTTGGTAAGTTTTTGTTTGGTAAGAATTGTTCAGGTAGTTAAACCCTTTGAATCCTTAAAACTGCCTTATTCTTCACCTCAACCTTTGGAATCTCCGAAACCAGATAATGCGTCGAGTGTAAAGTTGTCTTTTGCGGTTATCGGTGACGTTGAATCAGATCTTATAAACCTTAAAAAAGCCTTAGAATTGGTCAAGCAAAAAAATCTTGAGTTTGCGGTGGTGGTAGGAGACCTGACCAAAACCGGTACCTCAAAAGAATTGGATGAAGTCAAAAAAGTTCTAGACAAGTCGGAGATTACTTATTATGTTATTCCTGGCAATCACGATCTTTGGTATTTAAGGGAAGAGGGGATTGATACTTTTTCCCAATATTTTAGCCAGCGTTTTTATGCCCGAGAAATTAAAGGGTTAAGCTTAGTTTTTTTGGATACGGCTGACGAATGGTTAGGGATTTCAGAAGAACAACAAAATTGGCTTGGTCATTTCCTATTTAATAACAAAGATTTTATCTCCGGAAAGCTGGATAATAAATATTTTGTGTTTAACCACATTCCTTTTTGGCATCCGGAATCAAAAAAAGCCATGGGTGAGTATAGCGAAACGCTTAAGGATCAAGCATATTTGATTTTGCAGGAATTTTGCAAGCATCCACCACTGGCGGTTTTTTCCGGCCACTTGCACAAGGTTCAGGAATATAATTACGGTTGCGGAAACGGAAAAATGATTCGGATGATTAACGCCGGTTCAATTAACGAAGCCCGGAACTGGCAGCTGCCGCGCTTTTTGAAAGCAGATATTTATGATGACGGAGAGTTGGAGATAAATGAGATTGAGTTGTGAAAAATTAAGAAAACTGTTATATTTAAACTGAAGAGAGAAAAATCCATGAATGAACAAACACAAGAACAAACAACAGATACAAAGCTTCAAAAGCTTACTGTAATCGCTCCAAGTTTTCCTCCAGAAGAAGTTCACAAAATAGAAGCAGAAATAAGAGAAAAGGGTGGGTCAAAGTGGGAAAGACCATCTGAAGAAAAAATAGAGGAAGCAAGAAAAAAATATGCTACTCACGAGCCACAACTTACTAAACAATTTTAATCCTCCTTCGCGAAAATCCGATCCGCCAGCTGGCGGATCGGCTGAATAGCTTCTGTAAAGTCTAATTATTTTCGCTTCAGCTGGATTTCAGCTTAAAGTCGAAAATGAGTGGTAAAATATTAGTAAGAATCCGAGGCTTCTTAAGCCTCGGAGCTTCAATTACTTTTTCTAGCAGTTGTGGAAACTCTAAGACTTAATCCTAGAACAAAACTTAACATAAACAGCCCTTGTTGGATAGTTAGCCAGTAATGGTCAAAAAGACCTAAAAAGAGTAAAGATAAAAAAGCAAAAAGTAAAGAGGAATTTTTTTCTTTTAATATTTTTTTTACCATAACCCATAACCCATAACCCATAACTCCAAATCCCACAATTCCTGTTTCACTTAAGACTAACAGAAATATGTTGTGTACTGGCTGTAAAAAGCGGTAATTTAAGGGGATCAGGCCGAATTCTTCCAGCCTGACAATAAAATTATTCAAGCCCACGCCCATCAAAGGAGAGAATAACCACATTTTAAAAGCGATTTCCACAAGTTTAATTCTGACCCAAAAAGATGCTGGATCAATGGTTTTTAGGCCGTAGACAAAGGTTAAAACCACCATTAAACCTGCTATCAAAGCTGCAAGTAAAAACCGCCAATGTAAAGGCCCGGCCTTGACAAATACGCCTGTTATTTGACCTCGATGTAAAGGCCCGGCCTTTACATAATGGCAAATTATAAAACCTAAAAAGGCCAGCCAGGAGGGAAAAGAAAAACTCAAAACTAAGGCCGATATTCCTAAAATTAGGGCAAGTTTGGTGATAACTGATTTTGGTTTGCCGACACCTGTTGACAAGATAATTATCAAACTAACTATCAAAAAGCCGGCTAAAACATTTGGATGGGGAAAAGTTCCCATGGGCAAGACTTTTACCTGGCCAAAAAAGGAGATTTTTTTGATTCCCAAAGTCGCGCTGGAATAAGGCTGTTCGCCAAAATTTAAGTAGCCGAAAACCGAACCTTGTTTGAACCACTGCATGATGGCCAAAATTGACTGCCAGATTACTGATAAACAGAGAGTAATTTTTAAATGATACTTGTTAAGAAATATTCCCTTGTGTCTGATCCAGAAAATAAAAAGGCTAAATTCTGCTAATTTGATTAATTTATAAAAGGCAGCCCATGGGTTTTTAGTAAATAGTAAATAGTAAATAGTAAATAGTAAAAGTGCAGATAAAAGATAAAATATTTTATAATTTTTAGTTTTAAATTGTTGTTTTTCATTTTTCGCTTTAAATTTTGAATTTATGGTTTCCAAAAGCCAAGTTGACAATAAAAAAAGAATAAGTATATCGGTCAAATATAGTGTGGGAATCAGGTAGTCAACCAGAATTCCGGATACATAACTCCAATTTTGAGGCCAGTGTTTAGCCAAATTGCAGGGGATTAAAAAAACCAGGAGATAAAAAAGCACTAGGAAGAGTCTTTTCAAATGCATTGCTACTATCTTAACACACTAGAAAGTGATTTTTATTATTGCCACCACCAGAAAAATTTGCTAAAATTTTTTCTAAGGAAATGAGTAGAAAGCTCGAGAACCAATTCCAATTAAGGTTACCAGATTTCGATGTTCCTCGTCGTGTACCTCATGTCAGAGATCGCCATAGCTTTTTTGGACTTGGCCATGTAGTCCTTCAGGATAACGGAAGACTAAAACTTGGGGATCTTCATCAACAGGGTTCTTTGCTGCTTCAAGTTTTAGAGGGAAAAATTGATTATGATAATCCAGATGCCGTAGCTGCAGCAATTGCTGCAGTAAAAGGTAGACCATCTCTTCCCGGCCTTGAAATAGAAGACGCTCTAAGGGGTGAAGAAGAATGAGAAATTTAACTCTTTTTGGCTTCTAAGTTTTTAATTTTAAATTAAACGCGTCTTAAATCTATGAAGTTTTTATTTATTTTAAATTTGTCTAATATCCCGGCCCGACAATTACCCACGAAACCATATCCGGCCTGATAATTTGTTGGCAAAGCTGGTTTATTTCTTCCAAAGAAGTCTTATTTACTTTTTCCATAATTTGCTCCGGGGTTTGTTCAGCAATATTGAAAAAATAGACCATGCTATAGAAAAATCCCAATTCCAGACTATTGCTTAGTTTTTCCAAAAACCGGTTTCCATAAAAGCTTTTGGCAATAGCTAATTCTTCAGCAGTGATAGAACCGATGCTTAATTGCGTTAACTGGGCCATAATTTCGTCCTGGACTTCTTTTTCTTTGGTACTAAGGCAGCTGGCTTGAATCAAAAACAAACCGCACTCCGAACAAATTCGAATCCAAGGTTTGATACCGGTTACCAGTTTTTTATCTCTTAAAGTTTTTAATCTTTTATTGGTATGGTTTTCATAAAGA
>Ga0307379_10014171_pt1 | contig 10297 bp, 13 predicted proteins | sample UN2MG_FD_202237 | JGI IMG/M metagenome (GOLD analysis project Ga0307379, IMG submission 202237) | Soil microbial communities from Risofladan, Vaasa, Finland - UN-2 | ecosystem: Environmental > Terrestrial > Soil > Coastal area > Acid sulfate soil | place: Finland: Risofladan, Vaasa | collected... | reverse complement strand
ACGAGCGGTTCTGACGCTACGGCGAAGCTGCATTACGTTCAAAGCGCTGGCTCACCGTCTAACTCTAACGTTATTCTTCCAACAAGAACATTGAGCAGTGGTGATAACACTGAGGGTGGAGCTATCGTCGTTGAAGACGGCGAATCGATACAAGGCGTTAGCGGCACTGCCTCTGCTATTTCGTACACTATCTGGGGCTTGCAGATTGTATGAGTTGGTTGACGACGAACAATCAAGGCTATCTAAAAGTAGTTGATGGTACGCCGGTTGGTGTGTTGCATCGCGCGTCGGTGTATAAGTCTTTGAATCAGTCGATACCTAACACGACACTCACGCTCGTTTCTTTCAATCTTGAAAGCTACGATGTTGGCCCAATGCACGATAACGCTGTAAACAACAGTCGTCTTGTTGCCCCGGTTGATGGTAACTACACGATTATTGGTTACGCTAACTTTGCTAGTTCTGGGCCTCCGAACAGCAATGAAAGGTTGTTTCAGATTCGTAAGAATGCTGCTGGTTCTGGCGTTGGTGGCGTGGCCGTTTTAGCACCGACACAGCCTGCTACGACCGAGCCTACCACTACTGGTGTTGCTGGGTCTGTTGATCTAGATTTGTTGGCCGGTGATTACGTTGAAATGTTTGTTTTTCAAGCGCAAGGCGCTGCGGTGAACCTCAACGGTGGTTCGCCGGAAGTTACCGTGTTTTCTATGCGGAGGAATTCAGCGTGAGTATTTTTTCTGATATCGAAACCGAAATAGGCTCTACCGGGTATCAAACGACGAATGGTGCTACGGATTCGTCTTTGACCGTCGATTATGTCGGTGGTGTTATTAGCGCGTTTTCTGATGTTACGGATTTGATGACGCTACCCGCTGATTATGAGGATACTGGTATCACGTTGATTGGTGGGGATGCGGTTAGTGTTTATGGTGATGATGCTGAGAATACTGTTGTTGTGTTGAACGATGATGGTGTTGATAAGTGGGTTCATGTTTTTCGGTACGCTGATGCGTCTGATTATGGCGATGGTAAAGTGTTGAACACGCCAGCGGTGGGGTTGAGAGTATGACTTTTCTTTCCACAGACAATAACGGCTCTCTGAAGGTTTCACATGCTCAGCACTCAATAAATGATCTCACTGATGCAAATGATTCCGGTAAAGCTGTTGGTTCGCTACTTATATGGGATGGCTCCAACTGGGCGAACTACAATCGTCTGTCTTGTCAGGTTTATCGTTCGGCAAATTTGTCTGTTCCAACAAGCACCCCTGAGACGCTCGTAACCTTTGATTCTGAGGATCACGACTTTGGCGCGATGCATAGCGTTTCAACTAATACAAGTAGAATTGTCGCACCTGAAACGGGTGTTTATCTTATAGCTGCCACTATAACTTTTGATATTTCCAGCACTGGAAACAGATATTTTTTCATAAGCAAAAATGCTGCTGGAAGCCCCGGTGGTGGAACTCAATTGCTCGCAGAAACGCAGGTTGCAACGGCGTCTCCCACTTTTAGTATTCTGGGTGCGTCTATAGTCAAGGTTCTTTCTGCTAATGATTACATAGAATTATTCGTGTACCAGAATCGTGGATCGAACCTGAACCTAATAGGTGGGGCCACGGCTACTAATATGTCTCTGACACGAATAGCGTAATGGCGAGTTGTTGGATGCGCCAGAGGTAGAGCTAAGTGTTTAGACGGGATGTTTCGTCCGAACATTATATGTAATGAGCACACAGGTTCTAACACGAAATGATCATCTTTACTTGACTGCATCATGCAGGGTCATAAACCCTACGCAGGACGAGATAGCTTCATACAGCTTCGCTAACTCTGTTGCTCAGACAGCACCTAACGAGAATATCATCTGGCTTGAAGGCGAGTATGTTGAAGGCGATTCGCCTAATCGTAACGGTCAGATGTGGACTTCAGATGAACTTGCGATCAAGAGTCTTACACCAAGACTGATGCCGGTCACGATCATGCACGACTATCGAACAGCGGTAGGTGTTATAGCTGACGTGAGGCTAGAGAAAAACGAGGATCAAGAGAACGGTTCATTTGCTGGGTCAAAGATAAAAACTATCCTTGCTCTGTGGTCGCATAGGTTTCCTGAAGTTGCTCAGGAAGTTCTTCGTAATCACGAGCAGGGAATGCTTATGCAATCTATGGAGTGTGATGCTCCGCAGTACGAGTGCTCTGAGTGCTCAACGCTTTTCACTAAGCCGGTTGACCCAGACGAGCATTGTTCTCATCTCAAAGATGGCACAGCATCCCGTACATTATGCAACGTGACCTTTACCGGCACCGGATTGATATTCGGTACACGTGGAGCAGAGGGTGCAAACCCACGCGCAACACTTGACACGGTGAAGAATGAAGTTGCTAAGTGGTCAGATGCCATACAAGGCAAAACAAAGAGGTCTACAGTGGACGAGATTACACTGAAGCGCAATGAGTACGACGAGCTGGCAAGCCGACCGACGGCTGATCAGTTAGATAAAGCTTCTAAGGAAGCTGCTTCTCTGCGTGATGAAAAAGCTGAGCTTGAATCGAAGATCGAAAAGATCGAAATCACCGCTAAGAAAAGCGCTGACGAATTGGCTGAAGCTACAAAAAAGATTGAAGCTATGGAAGAGGAAGCAAACTCTGCAGGTCTTGCGAAGTCTCGCATTAGTGAGATTCCAAAAGAACTTGCGGAGGCTCTCCCGGATAGCATTATGGGCAAGCTCACCGAGCAGGCCCGATCATTGTCTGACGACGACTGGAAGTATCGAATCGAAGAGCTTGCTGAGCTTGTCGATGTAAAGCCTGACGGTGAAGCCGCTGGTGATACCTTCTCTGAAAAGGCGATGGCATCATTCAATACCGAGGGGAAGTCTGGCGCAATGGGAGCTATTGATATTAGTTCTCTTGGCGCTTCTCTTGGCAAGGCACTCAACAAGGCACGCTAGGGAGTAACAGATGCCTGCATACACAAGTAAAACTAAGCTGAATTCGGTTGAGAATCTGGCACGTGTCACGATTGTCAATCCTCCTACTCGCATCCTTTCTCATAATGCTGCGTCTGGTTCTGTTGAACCCGGTGAAGTTGTTGAGCCTGTTGTTGCCAGCGCTACTGCTGTTGAGTTTGAGGTTGGCGGCAGAGTGCAGACGGTTGCTGGAACTCTTGACGCTGATCTTGTTGGCAAGCAGCATTATGCTGTTGCTATGCGGCAGATCGACGTTGTAAATGAGTACCCTGTCCAGAATGGCCCTAACAATGTTGTGAACCAGACAATCGCTGATGGCGACTGGGTTCGACAGGTGTTTGATGGAACCATTATTACTACCTTGTGCGCAAGCGCAGCGTCTTATACGCCCGGTGAGCTTCTTACTTGGGACGGAGCTGCAGTGAAACCTGCCGGGTTGTCTGGCACTGGTGCTTGGGTTACATCTCCGAGCAACGATGTCGCAATGGCCTCTGTTGTTTCGGCTAAAGAAGTCAACACAAATGATAACGAGTGGCTCGTTGAGCTGCGACTGATGCAATAGGGAGAGAACCTAGAATGAGTCACGCACTCAATAAAATCCAGAAGGTTCTAAAGGCTGACGAATCAGTTCGTGGCCGCCTGATGGACGAGACAAATGCAGAGCTTGCGAAGTTTTATTCGCACCCTGCTAACCAGTCAGAGCTTCAGGAACTAGCGTTCTCGATCATCGATTTTGCTTGGCAAGATGCGATGGCTCAAGACATTGTTCCTCTTATCATCGAAACAAAAACTGTTGGACTTGATGAGATTGATTACTTCGAAGAAGATCTTCGTGGGCTTCGAGCTTATTGGCAAGGCAAGGGCGGGCAGATCAACTCGCATATCCTTCGACATCAGCGAGAGCAGATGCCACGGGATGAGATGGTCGCAGCGCTTGATATCCATCAGGATGAACTTGCTACTAACTTCTGGGGATCTCTTCAGAAGATCTCTAGCCAGTATCAAGAGAAATTGCGACAGCTTCCTTCCAAGCGGCTCATTGAGCTTATTGGCAGGGCACTGCCTCATCCGTCTACCATTGACGGTGACGCGCTGACAGCATCTGTTGCGCTTGGCTCTCTTGCCGATACCGATGTTGATCCTATCCTTCGAACGGTTATGAAGAACAGCAAAGGCGGCGTTAGCTTCCTTGGCACGCAGTTCGCTTTGCATAACCTTGCAGACATCGGCTTGACGTACGGCGACAATGTTCGTGAGCAACTGTTCAGCACGGGGCAGATCGGCATCTACAAGGGTGCTCCTGTTGTTCAGGTTGAGAACTTCGAGAACTTCTATGGTGATCGTGTTCTTCCTGATAACGAGATCTGGCTTGTTGGCCAGAACGCCGGACGCTTGACGTACTACGGCAACAGCCCTAAGACTCAGGTGCTTGCACAGCAGGCTTTCTATCAGCGATGGGAAACTGCACGAGACGCAGGCATGAGCTTGTTCGGTGCTGAGTCCGGTCGAATAGGCAGAATCGTTCTTACTTAGTGTTTTCCACACGGGGGAATGTTCGGGGGTGGCTTTGGCTGCCCCCGTTCTTTTGGGGGTTTGTATGGCGCTGACAAGGATTGAACCTATTATGCAGTCTCTTCAGGACTGGGTTCAGGCAGACTTGGATGCCAAGGGTTACTCTGGTGTTTACGAGATGAAAGATTCATTCCCTCGTGATAATGCTAATCCTCTGAAGAAGACCATTATTGTTCTGACGAATATAACAGCGTTCCCGGTTCGTGATCGTGAACTTGGTGGTCCTCTTGTTCAGGAGAACATGAGTTTCTCATTCGATGTTTTTGGTGCAACTGAGAAGCTTGGGTTGAACATCCGCAGACAGGTAGAAGAGTTGTTGAAGAACGGTAAGCTGCTGCCTTTGAAGGACTTCTCTACTGCCAGCGCTGCTGTTGTTGACAAGGTTATTATCGGTGATGTTTTCGGTAATCGTCTGACTTTCGCTGACCCAAGACCTTGGCAACAGCACTGGCATTCTGTGAACTTTGACATTGAAGACTGGTACAACATCACGTTCTGATGCTGCTCTCGAACATTATAGGTAGGTACTGGTATGGATTGGCGAGAGTTCGCCTTCAGGCGAAAGAACAGATGCGTTGGGTTGTTGCTCGACAAGATAGAGAGAATGCCTTTTTGGGCACAGCTTTCATCGTCGGAGCAGGAAGAGTTGCGTAAACAAATAAAGACGAAGATATCGTCTTATCACAAGGACGTGCTTGATCTCATAGAGGGCCTTGATGTGAGTGTTCACATGAATGCGTTGGCTATAAGAGAGAAAGACAAGCAGAGACACAAGTGACTATCAGGACAGTAATAGAGTTTCATAATCAGGCTGAGACTTCTCAGCAGATTTCCCGATCCATAAATACTTTGCAGCTAGGGATTGAAGCAGCAGCAGAAAGATCTGCAGAGTACGTTCGCAGCTCGGGTAACTTGAACAGGGTTGTGAAGCGTGGCCTGCAGCGACCAGAGAATCCTTCTAGGAATTCGCCGACAAAAACAGGCAGGCTAGAAGACGCTTACGCTGAGAGCATAAAGACTTTCAAAGAATCTGGTTACGGTGGTGGTCGCAAGATTGGCATTGGCATTGGAAAGATCAGTGACCTGAATCGTATAGCGGCACATTGGCGAGCTATTGAGCTTGGCTCCGACCATCTTGTTGGCGGAGGTTATGTTGCTGTTGCGTTTGGAGATCGTGGTGCCGGTGGACAACTTGTGAACCAAAGCGTTCCACAGGAATCATCATTTAGAAGTGACCCAGATGCTCTCGTGTTTCATAGGGGCAGGATGTCCCAGAACAGAGGGTTGAATGCGTCTGGTCCGGGTGGCGCAATTATCAGGAAGCCAATAACTGCACACAAATACCTGAACTATCTTGCTGGTCAGGCGTATCGCGCCTTCCAGTCTGACCTAACTGAAACGCTCGACATCATTTTGCCCAAGAGGCGATAACAAGGAGAACGCTCATGACAATGCGCGGTGGACAGATACTGCATCTCGGCGGAGACGTAGTGCTTATTGATCGATTGCAGAGTGCAGGACTCGGCGACATCAATATCGGAACCGATACAATTCGGGAAACAGGAAACTATCTGAACGTAGAGAAGATCCTTCAAGATCCCGATCTAAGTTTCAGCATGGAATCATTTGATGTTTCAACTGAGGTTGAAGCTCTCTTGACCGGCGATGCAAGTGGTGGAGCTACTGCTGCTGCCAGTGCTGAGTACAAGTTCAGCGACATGGGAAGCGTACACATTGTTTCTCCTTGGAAGAATGAGAGCGCTGGGTCTGCTGGAACGGTTGATTCCGGTGTTGTTATTCCAAACTATTTCACAACTCGCGCTTCATACAGGTTCGGTGTTGATGAGAACGCTGGAGAAACGTTCGAGCTTGCTGGTTCAGAGACGTATATGGCTCTGTTCAATCCGGTGAATGAGACGTTCCTTTGTGACGGTATTGCTTCAGCATTCGTTACTGGCGCTTCCGCTGTGAAGCATCGCGTTGGTGGGTATCAATCTTCAGAGCTGAAATATGTTCTTGGCGTTATCGTTGATAGCGACGTAAAGGTTGAGGGATCAAACGCAGACTTTGTTGCAACAACTGCTGGCACGTCTGATGCAGAGGTAGTGACGGTAACGTTTACGACCCCTCCAGATTCAGGGTCTGTCGTTCATCTCGCTTACTTTGACGCAACACAGCCGCCTAGCGCAGCGTTCGATCAGAGCATTCACCCAGCGGCAACCACTAAGCCGGGTGCTGTTAGGGGTCGCGACATCAAGGTGTTCGCTCACGTTCCTTCTGGCGGGTCATCTCCATCTGGAACTGTAGAGCTGAAGTGCATCCAGTCAGTCACTGTAGAGGGAACGAAAACAACTGAGCTTGAGCGATGCATGGGAGAGCTTCTTCCAATTGGCCGCACGGTAACGCAGCAGGACGTAACAGGTGATCTTGTTATTCATCCCGATGGTGGCCCTGCTCTTCACACGTTCTTGCGTCAGATTACTGGCGTTGCTTCAGGTGAGTCAATCGGTGTACTGAACGACTTCCCTGTTGGCGTTGAGGTTCGTATTTTGAACCCTAAAGATCGCGGAGAGGTTCTGAAAACTATATTCGTGGAAGACGCTAAATTCCAAATACCGGCTACACCTGCACGAGCTGGTGCAATTGTTGACTTCACTCTGCGTTGGGAATCCAATCAGGGAGAGTTTTCAGTGTTCAATGGTGAGATGCCGTAATAAATGCGCATGTGGGGGGGCAGCATGCGGCTGCCTCCCCTGATGTTTCGGGGGAATAATGTCATCACAACAGTCAAGCGTCATCAGGGTTCGCTCAGCACGAAAGCGTAATGTTCCTATTGCGGGAACCGTTGTACCCGCAGACGGATCTGTTGTTGAGCTTGACGTAAGCGATCCTGCTGTTCGTAGGGCGTTGGCCCAGTTCCAGCACGAGCTTGTCATGGAAGATGAGGTTCTTGACTCTGCCGCCCTGACGCTTCCTATTGACGCTGCTGATATCAATTATGCAGGGGGGTCTACTCTTCCATCTGCAGACGTTGAAGCAACAATAGATGCTGTTGACGGTAGGCTTGACTCGCTTGAATCTGCAAGCGGTGGGGCTAGTGCTTTGGCGGGGCTGTCTGACGTAGGGCTTACTGGGGCCGTAGAGGACTCTATTCTTGTTCGTGACGGCAGCGGTGTTTTCAACGCTACAACGAACATTCTGGTCAGCGACACTGGCGGTTCGATAACGGTAGATAGCGCTGGCGGGTCTGTTGAAGTTGTTGACGGAACATTTATTGCAAGAGATCGAGCGTCTTCGTCTGACAACGTTTTCACTGCTGCTGTTGCGGGTGAAGATGAAGACCGGTTTCGAATCAACGCCAGCGGCACTGTCTCGATTAGCGACGGCACGAACCCCGCAGACGTACATGTATCTCGCCAAGCCTCCGGTGTTATCGGACTAGGAGCTGGGGAACAGTTTCGGGTTCAGCAAGACCCTGTTGCGGATAACGATCTATCCCGAAAAAAATATGTTGACGATATCGTAGCCGCTTCTGGTGGAGCTTCGCTGCCTTCTGCCAGCGTTCTCGGGACGATGCTTACTTATGACGCAACAGCTTCTGCTTTTGTTGCTGCAAATCCAGGTCTCATAAAGTTCAATGGCACAAGATTAGAGCTTGATCAGTCTAACAGCGTTGGTGGATTGGTGATCGGGGGAGTGACTCTTGACTATAATCATTCTTCTTTTCGCCTGCAGGTCAGCGGTCAATCCGTTAGCCTCAGTGAGACCACATATTTTCTAAAAGATGCTGTGATTTCCGGCATAAATAAGAAAATAGATTTTCAAGGCTCTAACGCTGCAACGAATCAGAACATAAGATTCATTGCAGGCTCACAGCCAACGTTTGCGATACAGCACGATGGCAAGCTTCTCTGGGGCGACGGAACCGCCGTCGTTGATTGTCAGATTGCAAGAGAGTCTGCTGATCTTATTAGCACCCCTGATCGCTTCAAAGCTCTTGACGGTGTAACTACTAAAATCAAAGCCGGTGTCCCTACTGACGGCGATTTCGCTCAAACGCCAGAAGACGGAACTCTCGTCGTCGATACGACTAACAGTAAGATTTACGTGAGGATTGGCGGATCTTGGGTGGCTACTGCTGCTCTAACATAGTAAACGGAATAAGGTGTGGTAAGAATGGTTGAGGTAACGGTTGATGAAACGGTTGTTGAAACAGAGAATGATAATTCTGACTCTGCTATAAAGGAAGAGATTCAAGCGCAGGCAGCACTGTCAGAACCTCTGAAGCAATCCACCAACGTGATAACTGAGTATTCGAAAGAGATCGAGTATGATGATTTCAAGTGTTGGATTAGAATTCCGAACAAGCTCCAACATCGTAAGATGCAGAAAGCTGCTCAAGCTGCTCGCGCTCGCAAGGTGGCAGAGTATAGGGATGCAGATAGTGATGCGTCTGCTGTTCTTCTTACTGCCGTTGAAGAGGTTGCACGTAGCGGTGAGAATGGAATGGTTGACTGGCTTGTTGATCAGCACGTCAGAGAGAAAGCCCTTGAGGCGTATCTTGTTGTTGAATCTCAGGAAGAGTACGAAGCCATAGATGAGCATCGTGAAGCGTACGAGCTTCTGTCGCGTCAAGGAGACACCGAGAGTGAAGAGTTTCTACAGGCTCAAGAGTTCATAATCAGAACAGCGGATGCCGTGCAGAAGAAAACAACAGAACTTCTTGAGCCTTTTGTAGACAAGTACGAGGCTATGGACGAAGAGGCTTTGAGAGAAAAGGTTCGTCGCGCTCTGGTAAAAGCTGACGCTGATGACGAGTTCATGAATTCGTATAACGTTCAGATGATCTTCTACGGCACAAGACTGTTCGATGATCACAACAAGTTCTACTTCAAAACCATCGACGCATTGTATGACGCACCAGACGGGGTAGTAGAGATTCTCACAGAAGAGTTCTCGATGCTTGACGCGCTTCGGGCAGGTGGACTAAAAAAAGCTGTTACGCAGATGAGTTCATAGCTTCAGTCAAGCTCATTCGCGAATTAGGGGACTGGCGAGACGCATGGCCTGATGGCGTAACGAGTGCGTGGGACTTGCCTTGGACTTTCACCCGTGGCTGGGAGATGGCCTGCATGGTTCTTGGGTGGCACGAGAATCTTTCGTCTGATGAGATACCTGACAAAGAGTTGTGGTATGACGAGAAGAAGCTAGACAGACATTTCCAGAACATTATAGATAAGAGAAAGCGTAAGTGGGGCCATGAGGCTGAAGAGGGCACGCTAGAAGATGCACAGGGTAGGAATGTGACCCTGCGCAACAAGCTGCTTGATAGGTATCTCGACGCTAAGACGGATGCCAACGAGGATTACTCGGAGATCTGATGGCACCGAATAGTGACGCACGATTCTTTATTGATATAACGCTCCGTCCCGGTGCTGTTGAGGACATTCGTACCCAACTTAGATCTCTTGGCAACACCGGCCTTGAGGGTGGCACTCTTTTTCGTGGGATAAATCAGGAAGCGTCAAGGCTGGCTAAGCAGTTTCGTGATATAGACGCTCAGCTTACGAGAACGGCACAAAAGTTTGGTCGAGCTGTCGGTGGAGGAACTGCTGCTGCAACTGCAGGAGCTGGCAGGGCGACTAGGGGAGCTTCTACTTCTGGAGAGTCTGCGCTTCTCAAGGTTCAGCGTGATCGCGTTCAGGCGTTCGATGATATTTCAAGATCATCAAGTGCGTCTACTGCTGCGGTGTC
>Ga0307379_10014170_pt1 | contig 10297 bp, 10 predicted proteins | sample UN2MG_FD_202237 | JGI IMG/M metagenome (GOLD analysis project Ga0307379, IMG submission 202237) | Soil microbial communities from Risofladan, Vaasa, Finland - UN-2 | ecosystem: Environmental > Terrestrial > Soil > Coastal area > Acid sulfate soil | place: Finland: Risofladan, Vaasa | collected... | reverse complement strand
CCGACGCCCACAGGCGTCCGACGTCGACCTTGCGACCGTCGGTGTAGGTCACCCACGTCGAGTCGGGACCGTTGACGTCGACCTCCTCGACCATCGGATCGCTCAGGTACGGCTGGAGTGGACCGGCGCCGGTGAGTTCGGCGACCACCCGTGCTCGCACGTGCTGTTCCTCGTGCTGCGACAGCGGCCGGGCGCCGCGCTGCAGCCGCTCCTCGTTGACCGAGGTCACCTCGTCGCTGATCAAGGCGCCGAGCAACAGCTGCTGGTGCCGCTCGTCGCCGGCCAACGCTGTGCCGGCGGTTCTCGAGGAGTTCCGGGCCGCGTCGTCGTGCTCGATTGCCTCGATCAGTTGGTCGGCGACCCGGTCGGTCACGAGCGCGATCGCCTGGTCGAGATCCTCGGCGACACGAACCGTCATGTCGAGGCGTCCTCGGACTCGAGGTGTCGTGCGGTGCGCCGGGCGCAATCGGACGCGAGGAGGTCGGCCAGGTCATCGGCCAGCCCGGCGGCGTCGCGCATCAGCGGGAGTCGACGGAGTCGCTTGGCCGAGACGCCGGATCGACCGGCGAGTGTGGCCGCCGCCAACGGATCGTCGCTGAGCGCAACGGTGTGGCGGACGGTGTCGGGTACCGCCTGGTCGACGAACTGGTCGATCTCGGCCGGGTCGAACGGCGACCTGCCGATGATCGCCAACACGATGGTGACGCCGAGGTGGGAGAGATCCTCGACGGACTCGACGAGCCGCTCGATGCGCACGGTGGCCGCGGGTGCCGACGCGACTGCCTGACGGTGAACGATCACCACTACGTCCGCCGCGCGGATCGCCGCCGACGGCGCGTCACCCGCCCGGAGCCGCCCGACGTCGGCAAGCACCACCGTCGGCGCGCCGGTGAGTGCGGGTACGACGACGAGCGCTGCTTCCTCGACGGCGCGATGCGCGGCCCGGGCACGAACGGCGTTCGGGATGAAGCGCACGCCGGAGTCGCTCCGGCGGGTCATCGCGTCGACCGTGTCGAGCACCGTCCGGTGGTTCCGTCCGGCGTCGATGCCGGCGTTCGCCACGATCGTCGTCAGCGAGGGCTGAGCGGGAGTGTCGAGCCATCCCGCGAGCGAGCCACCGCGTGGGTCGGCCTCGAGCACGACGACATCGTCGCCCCGGTCCGTCGGCCACCCTGCTGCGATCGCCACCGCTGTCGTGGTCGTGGCGTCCCCGGCGATCGCGACGATGGTCACGGCTCGCCGTCCTCGGCGACCGTGACAGACGCCGCAGCCGGATCCTCGGACGGCTCGACGAGCACCACCCGCACGTCGTCGGCAGCGGCGATGGTGGCGGCGTCGGCAGCTGCCACCTCGACCGACAGCGATTGCAGGCCGAGCGCCGAGGAGGTGTCGGTCGGCAATCCGACGACCCGTCCAGCGACGGACACGACACCTGCGCTGGTGTCCGCGCCGTCGCCCGGAACGACCAGCAGGACCGGGACCCGCTCGCGCAGCCCGATCGGCAGGGATCCGTCGGCGACCTGGATGGCGACGACCGACGTCCCGGCGGTGACCAGCGGCGTCGGCTGGAGTGCCTCGACCGTGACCAGTGAACCGGCCACGAGACGCACCTTCGCGTAGCTGCCGACGAGCGAGTCGAGCCGATCGCCCGCGATCACGTTGACGGTCGAATCGACGTCGACGTCGACGGTGCGGAGCATGTCGGCGGTGATCTGCTCGCCCGCGGGCACGTCGCGCACCGCCTGCACGACCGGCTCGGATGCGTCCAGGGCTGAATACACGTAGAGGTTTCCACCGATCGCGATCGCGGCCAGGGCAACGCCTGCGGCGATGCGGTGTCGTCGCCGTGCCGCCGGCTGGAATCCCTGTCCGGACGACGTCGCACCAGTTCGTTCGGAGGCCGGCCGGGCGGCGGTCACGACGGCCCTCCTCCGGCGAAGATCGTGGCGACGATCGGGTCGTGGGCGAGCAAGACCAGCAGCGATGCGACCACGAGGAATGGGCCGAACGGAATCGTCCGTTGCCGGGTTGCGAGCCCGACCGCAGCGCCTCCGGCAGCCGCCAGGCAGAGCGCGACGGCCGCGAGACGGGGGTCGGCAGTTCCGACCGCGGCGCCGAGCACGACCGCTGCCTTGACGTCGCCGAAACCCATCGAGTCCGGCGACACGAGGTGCAGCGCCAGCACGGGGAGCGCCATTGCGAGGCCCCCGACGGCTACGCCCGACAGCAGTTCGGTGTCGTTCGGCCGACCGACGACCGAGTCGACGACGAGGGTGACGATCACCGCAACGGCTCCCGCTCCCACCCAAGCGTCGGGAAGGCGTCGTTCTTCGATGTCGATCACCGCCGCCGGAACGAGCAGTGCGATACCGACCGCGCCGGCAACCGGAATCGTGCCGACCGTCGCTGCGACGACCAACGCGATCACCGCGAGTGCAGCACCGCCGAGCAGCAGTCGTCGCCTGGCGGAGCGCGCGTCGGTCGGCCAACGTGTCGTGGTCGACCGGGCAGCCGCCCGATCGGGAATCAGTGGTACCCCCAACCCCGTCTCCTCGTCCCCGACAACGTCCCCTCCGCCGTCGTGCGGGCACCATAGTCCGCGTTTCGCGCGCGGATTTCCGCCGGGCGAGCTCATGGCCTTGAAGTGGGCTTCGGAACGCCGAGAACGGAACGTCGACGCTCGCCGCCTCCCCCAGCGATGAGTGAAGTGTCGCTATCTGGTCGGTTGGCTCATCGCTGGGGCCGGTCCGGATGTTGCGATGAGTGAAGTGTCGCTATCCGGTCCGTTCGCTCATCGGTGGGGCGGTGCGGATGTTGCGATGAGCGAAGTGTCGCTATCCGGTCGGTTGGCTCATCGGTGGGGCGGTGCGGATGTTGCGATGAGCGAAGTGTCGCCATTCGGGCGGTCGGCTCATCGCCGGGTGGGCACCACTACGTGGGGGAGAGGGAGCGGACCGTCCACTCGAGCAGCCAGCTGAGGAAGTCGTAGAGATGGTGTTCGGGGGTGTCGGTCTCGTCGGCTGCGTCCGCGGCCTCGTCGTCGGTGATGCCCAGCATCGAGCCGAGCACGAGCCGGATCGCGTTGATCGACTGCATGAACGCGATCGTCTCACCTTCGTCGAGCAGGGCCTTCGCGTTCGCCGGCTCGATCGTCCGGCTCACCGACTCGATCGCCGCCAGGCGGCTGGCGACGAGTTCCTCGCGCATCAGGCGCTGGTACTCGGCTTCCTTCTCCTCGTCCTCGGGGTATGCGACCGGAAAGAGCCGCAGGAGCAGCTCGTTGTCATCTGGGCCGGTGATCAGCGCCCGCAGCTCGCCCATCAGCCGCAACAGCAGGTTGCGCTCCTCGTCGTCGAGGTTGATCCGCCAGCCGCCCTTCACGGCCTCGACCGGGGCGACGAATCTACGACGAAGGGCCATCGTGCTCCATGGTGGCCCACAGGCTGTGTTCGTGGAGTCGGAACACGTGCATCTCGGCCTCTTCGCGGCCACATGACGCCACGACGGCGCGGCCCTTCTCGTGCACGTCGAGCATCAGCTCGGTCGCCTTCTCCAGTGAGTACCCGAACAGCTTCTGGAACACGTAGGTCACGTAGCTCATCAGGTTCACGGGGTCGTTCCACACGAGCACGACCCACGGACGATCGACGGCGGCGGCATCGTCGAGGTCCGGCTCCATCACCTCCGTGGGTTGCAGGGTCGTCGGCACCGCACCAGTGTGCCGCTGAACCGTCGGCCACCGCACACATGGTTCCCGGAGACCCGGGCACGGGGAACCGCACATGGTTCCCGGAGACCCGGGCTCGGGGGACCGCATGCGGCTGCGAGCAGGCGTTGGCCCTCGGGCAGGGCTCGCCGGTACCATGCAACGGTCATGTCCGTCGGCAGTCGTCCTCTCGTTCCGTCGCGGCTGGCGCCCGGCGGCGTGGCCCACGGGAGCCGTCGCACCCCCACCACCGTGGTCGGCGGATACATCGCACTCACCAAGCCGCGCATCATCGAACTGCTGCTGATCACCACCGTGCCCACGATGGTGCTCGCCGAGGGCGGCTGGCCGGCCTGGTCGCTCGTCGGAATCACCCTGCTCGGTGGCACTCTCTCGGCGGGCAGCGCCAACGCGGTCAACATGTACGTCGACCGCGACATCGACGCACTCATGGAGCGCACGCAGGGCCGACCCCTGGTCACCGGTGTGGTCGAACCACGCAACGCACTGATCTTCGCGATCGCACTGCAGATCCTCGCGTTCGCCGTGCTGTGGGCAGGCGCCAACCTGCTGTCGGCGGTGCTCGCGTTCGGCGCGGCGGCCTTCTACATCGGCGTCTACACGCTGTGGCTCAAGCGCACCAGCCGCCAGAACATCGTGATCGGCGGCGCCGCCGGCGCCGTCCCGGTGCTCGTCGGTTGGGCCGCCGTGCAGAACTCACTGGCGTGGACGCCGATCGTGCTGTTCATCGCCATGTTCCTGTGGACGCCACCTCACTTCTGGGCGCTGGCGGTCAAGTACGCCGATGACTACCGCGCCGCCGACGTGCCGATGCTCCCCGCCGTCGTGCCGATCGAAGTCGCCGTCCGCCAGATGATCTGGTACACGGTGGCACTCGTCGTCACCACGCTCGTGCTGATCCCGGTCGCCGAGCTCGGCTGGATCTACGGCGTCAGCGCAGCGGTGCTCGGGGCGATCTTCCTCGGCGGCACCATCGCCCTCAAACGGCATCCGACCGCAGCGAACAGCATGCGGCTGTTCGGGTTCTCGATCACGTACGTCACCGTGCTGTTCGGTGCGATGACCGTCGACGTGCTCGTCCGCAACGGCTGGTGACCATCGACCCGCGTGGTGACGGATTCGCGAGGATTTCGGGCGCACGGACTCGTTCCAAGTAGTCTCGGCGCTGTCGTGCCCTGCCACGTTTTTAGTTGCCCACTGCCGACAGCGGGCCACAGACAAGTGAGACACCACCCCGTATGACCACCATCGAATCGAGTCCCGGAGCGGTCGCCTCGAGCGACGGCGACGCCGACACCAACAGTGCACTCGGAGCCGTCGCGGGCGCGTTCACCTCCACCGACCACAAGGTCACGGGGCGCCTCTACCTCGCCGGCGGGCTCCTGGGCCTGGTCGCCACGGTCGCGATCAACGTGCTCATCGCCGTCGAACGCCTCGACGGCGCCGACGTCGTGCTCGACACCGAGGTGTTGCCGCAGCTCATCGACGCCCAACACGTGGGGCTCGTCTTCGCCACGTTGCTGCCGCTCGTCATGGCCGCCTGCGTGTACGCGGTGCCGCTGCAGCTCGGCTCACGCTCGATCGCCTTCCCCCGCCTGGCCTCCAGTGGCTTCTGGATGTGGTTCGGCGGCCTGATCCTCACGTCGATCGCGTTGATCGGCAACGGCGGCACGCTCGGCGGCGACGCCGACGCCGTTGACCTGTTCATCGCCGGAATCGGCCTGATGGCGATCGGGATCACCGCAACCTCCGGCGCCGTCGCGACCACGCTGCTCACGACGAGGGCGCCGGGCATGACCATGAGGCGCATCCCGCCGTTCTCGTGGTCGGCGTTGGTCTTCTCGCTCGGCGTCATCATCGTGATGCCCGTACTGCTCGGCACGCTCGCCTACCTGTTCCTCGACCACCGCAATGCCCGCACCGGTTTCGGCGGCAATGAGGGCATCTTCGTGTGGGTCGGCTGGATCGTCACGCAGCCCGTCACCTTCCTCTTCGCCATCCCGGCCATCGGCATGCTTGCGGAACTCGCCCCCGTCGTGTTCGGACGCCGCACGCCTGCGCGTGGCGTGCTGTTCGGTGGGCTCGCCCTGATCGGCATGGCCGCACTCGCCGGGGTCACCCAGCAGAACATCCAGAACCTGCCGTGGTCCGGAAGCCAGCTCAACGTCGACGATCTCGAGACCAAGGTCCGCGATCTCGTGCCGTTCCTGCTCTTCAACGCACTGCCGGTGCTCGGCATGCTGCTGGTGCTGATGGTGGTCCTGCAGACCGCCCGACCCGGCGAGGGCAGTCACTTCAAGTTCAGCCCCGCCATCCTGTTTGCGTTCTTCGGCTTCGCCATGGTGCTCGTCGGGATGCTCGGCAACCTGCTGCACGCCGCCGACGACCTCGACTTGCAGGGCACCGTGTTCGAGGAAGCCACCCTGATCTACGTCGTGTACGGCGGGGTGCTGGCCGCGATGGGCGCCACCATCCACTGGGCACCCAAGCTGTGGGGCGCCACGCTCGACACCGGCAAGGTGCTCCCCCTCGCGCTGCTCGGCCTCACCGGAACGATCCTGGCGGCGTTCCCGATGTACATCGCCGGATTCCTCGACCAGCCCGCCGGCGTGTCGTATCTCGACGACGACCTCGTGATCTGGAACGTGATCGCTCTCGTCGGACACGCGTTCATGGCGGTCACCGTGCTCGGTTTCATCGGCCTGGTGCTGCTGTCGTCTCGCCACGACGATGCGATTGGCGACGACCCGTGGGACGCCCAGACGCTCGAATGGGCCACCACGTCGCCGGCGCCGCGCGACAACTTCGTCGACGTCCCGGTCGTGCATTCGGCCGAGCCCCTCCTCGACCTCAAGACCGCCGCGACGTCCAACGCAGCATCCAACGACGGGAGCAACGCCTGATGCACGCACTGCCCGCAGCCCCCGCTCCGGCGCCACAGCGCCAGATGCTCGTCGGGACGTCCCTCGCCGTCATGGCCATGGTGATGCTCACCGGCAGCATGCTGGCCGTCTGGGCGCTGCAGCGCCGCGAGGCCATCGACTCCACCGGTACCTGGGTCCCGGACGGCACCACCATCCCCGAGGTGCCCACCAATGTGATCCTGATGGCCTTCGTCGGCATCTGTGTGTTCGGGCAATGGGCGGTCTGGAGCGCCAAGCGCAACGACCGACCCCACACGGTGCTCGCACTCGGCTGCACCGGGCTCGTCGCACTCCTCGTGATCAACGCCCAGGCCTTCGTGTACCACCGCATGAGCCTCGGCATCGGCGACGGGACCTACGCCGCGATGTTCTATGCGATCACCGGCATGTTCATGGTGCTGATGATCGCCGGTCTGCTGTTCACCGTTGTCGCCGCCTTCCGCTACATCGGCGGGCGCTCCGGCGACCAGGAGATCCTCGTTTCCCACGCCATCTACTGGTACGCGATGTCGGCGATCTTCGCCGCCATCTGGTTCCTCGTCTACGTCACCAAGTGAGCGACTGAATGTTCACCACCGGTTCCAAACTCCTCATCGGCTCCTCCGTCATCGCGGCCATTTCGGCGATCGCCTACGGCGTCGCCCAGGACGGTGTGATGGGCACGGTCGGCCTCGCCTCGGCGGCGGTCGCCCTCGCATTCCTCGCCGGCATCAACATCTACACGAACGACTCCAACATCTGGGACGACGAGATCGCCTCGGTCGAGACTGCCCCCGCCGCTGCCCGCCCGCCGGCCAACAGCATCTGGCCGATGGCGTTCGCGCTCGGTGCCGCCGTGCTCACGGTGGGCCTGGTCACCTATCAGGCCGTGTTCGTCGTCGGTGTGGTGCTGCTGTTGGCGTCGGGTGCCGAATGGACCGCCGAAGCGTGGGCCGAACGGGCGTCGGCAGACGCCGCCTTCAACGCCGAGGTGCGCAGTCGCATCGCCAACCCGCTCGAGTTCCCCCTCGCCGCAGCGATCGGCATCGGCATCATCGTGTACTCGTTCAGCCGCATCATGCTCTGGCTGTCGAAGACCAACACGGTGATCGCCTTCGCCGTGCTCGGCGTGATCATTCTCACCGTGGCGTTCCTGGCCGCGTATCGCCCCGGCCTCAAGTCGCGGGCCGCCGTCGGCGCCATCGCGGTCGGCGTGCTGGCACTCGTCGCCGGCGGTGCAGCTGCCGGTCTCGACGGCGAGCGGGAGATCAAGGAACACGAGACCACCGAGGGCCTCACGGAGGAGGGCGAGGAGATCTGTCTCAGCCCCGAGGAGTTCGAAGCCGACGAGAAGGCATCGCAGTCCGTCGGTGCACAGGCCAACGTCGCCGCCGAGATCACCCTCACGGAGGCCGGCGAGCTCGACTTCGACGTGGTCGGACCGGTCGAGTCACCCGACCAGCTCACCCTGCCCCGCTCGAACCCGAACAACGTGATCTTCATCAACGAGTCGGATCACGAGCGTCGGCTCTCCGTCGACCTCACCGTCCCGCCGGCCGAGGCTGTCGAGGACGAAGGCCCCTTGCTGAAGTGCACCACGCTCGTCGAGCCTGGTGGCCGCCAGAACATCACCCTCACGATCGGCGCGCCGAGCTTCGCCGCACCCGACGGGTACTTCTTCTTCGTGCCCGGTGTCGAGTCGGCCCGGCTGGAACTGGTCGTGCCATGAGTAACTCTCCACTGAAAAGGCATCCATTGAGATCCGCGAGTACCTTCAGGAACATGAGTCGCCGAGGACGAATCGGACTGGTCGCAGGACTCGGTGTGTTGATCGCCGGCTGTGCCCAGGACGCACCACAGGACACGTGGGATCCGGCTGGCCCGAACGCTCAGGACATCCACAACCTGCAGTGGCCGGTGTTCGCCATCGCCGGTGTGGTGGGCGTGATCGTGCTGACCTTCATCGCCATCATCATCGTCAAGTTCCGTGACCGCGGCCAGGCGATCCCCGAGCAGACCCACGGCAAGCCCGCACTCGAGATCGGTCTCACGATCCTGCCGGCGCTGATCCTGATCGGTGTCGCCATCCCCACCGTCGGCACACTGATGGCGCTCAACGAGACCGACGACACCGAGTGCATCATCAACGTCACTGGCCAGCAGTGGTGGTGGGAGGTCGACTACGCCCAGCAGGACGGCTGCGGCGGCATCGCCGAGCCCATCGTGACGTCGGGGCAGATGATCATTCCGGTCAACACACCGGTCCTGGTGCGCGGCACCAGCCGCGACGTCATCCACTCCTGGTGGATCCCGCGCCTCAACGGCAAGAAGGACATGGTTCCCGGGCGCGTCCACACCGTGCGTCTCGAGGCCGACGAGCCGGGCATCTACGCCGGACAGTGCACCGAATTCTGCGGGCTGTCCCACGCCAACATGCGCATGGAGGTCGTGGCCCTCACCGAAGAGGACTTCGAGACGTGGAAGGCCCAGCAGCTCGCGCCGTACGAGGCGCCGATCGGCGATGACACGCTCGCTGCGACCGGCGAGTCGACCTTCATCGCCCAGTGCTCTCGCTGCCACCAGGTCAACGGGCTCGAGGACGCCGACGGCCAGCCGGTCATCGCTCGCCCTGATCTCCAGGTGTACTCCGGTGCCGCCCCGAACCTGTCGTACTTCATGACGCGCAACACCTTCGCCGGGGCGACGTGGGACCTGCTCACCGACGAGTGCCGCGCCAACGTGTGGGAGTCCGATCCCGAGACGTTCGGCGAGAAGTATCTCGCCGGTGTCAGCGAGGACTGCCTGAACTCGGTGGACCTCCGTGAATGGCTCCGCAACGCACCGGCCAAGAAGCCGATGTACGCCGACCCCACGCAGCTCGAAGACACGAACGGTCTCGTTCGCGGCATGCCGAACCTCGCCCTCAGCGAGGACCAGATCGACGAACTCGTCGCCTACCTGCTCGAACGCAAGTGATGGGAGCCCGATAACCCATGGCCATCATCGAACGACCCACCGACAGCCCGGCGCTCGCCGGCGCGGGTGCCGCCGTCGTCACCCCGTCGTCGTCGTACGGCTACTTCCGTCGCCCGGTGCAGTCCAGCGGCTGGAAGTCGTGGGTCTTCACGGTCGACCACAAGAAGATCGGCATCATGTACGGCGTCGTCGCCATGGTGTTCTTCTTCATCGGCGGCTTCGAGGCGCTCCTGATCCGTGCGCAGCTCGCGCAGGCCGACGGCACGATCCTGTCGGCGGACAAGTACAACCAGATGTTCACGATGCACGCGACCACGATGGTGTTCCTCTTCGTGATGCCGATGGCCGCAGCCTTCGCGAACTACATGATGCCGCTGCAGATCGGTGCCCGAGACGTCGCGTTCCCGCGTCTCAACGCCCTCAGCCTGTGGACGTTCGTGTTCGGCGGCATCTTCATCAACACCTCGTGGTTCCTCGGTGGTGCCGCCGACGGCGGTTGGTTCATGTACGCCCCGAACAGCTCGGTCCCGTTCTCGCCGACCAACGGCGTCGACTTCTGGACGCTGGGTCTGTTGATGACCGGCGTGGCGTCACAGGTCGGCGCGGTCAACCTGATCGTCACCGCGCTCAACATGCGTGCTCCGGGCATGACCCTGATGCGGATGCCGATCTTCACCTGGATGGCACTCGT
>Ga0307379_10014168_pt1 | contig 10298 bp, 14 predicted proteins | sample UN2MG_FD_202237 | JGI IMG/M metagenome (GOLD analysis project Ga0307379, IMG submission 202237) | Soil microbial communities from Risofladan, Vaasa, Finland - UN-2 | ecosystem: Environmental > Terrestrial > Soil > Coastal area > Acid sulfate soil | place: Finland: Risofladan, Vaasa | collected... | reverse complement strand
ATCGCGGCGGGGCCGGCCATCAGCTCAATCTCGAAGGGTATCTGATGGGCGGCCAGATCGACCAGTATGACGTCCACCTGGCCATGTTCAACGCCCAAAAGCTCCGCGACCTGATGGAGGCGGTGGGGTTGCGCGGAATGCGGAGCTGGAAGTCGGAAATCGACGACTGCGCCGCCCTCCCCGTCTCCCTCAACATCCAGGGGGTCAAGCCCGATCCCAACCAGGCGGCAATCCAGAAAGTGGCAGCGGCCATGACCGTGCCCCGCTACGGCCCCACCGCTCCCCAGTACTGCGCCGCTCTGGCCTTCGGTCCGCTCGGCATCAAGATCCACCGCACCGGCGGAGCATTCTGGAACCAGAGTTTCGAGCGCTGTTTCGATGTCGCCATCAAGGCCGATAAACCCGACGCCGTCCTCACGCTCGATTATGATTCCATTTTCACGCAGGCCGACGTCGAAACGCTGATCCGACTCATGAACACGCATTCCGACGCCGACGCCATCTGCGCCCTCCAGACGAACCGGCACACAAAGATGGCGCTGTTCACGCATCGCGGCCAGGACGGCAAATACGAGGCCCGCCTCGAGGTCGATCCTCGGGATGATCTCCTGCCCATCGCGACCGGCCACTTCGGCCTGACCCTGATTCGCACCTCGGCACTCGCCCGGATGAAGCACCCCTGGTTCATCGGCCAGCCGGCCGAGGATGGCACGTGGACGCCCAACAAGTGCGTCGACGACGACATCACGTTCTGGCAGCAGTTCGAGAAACTCGGCATGAAGGCCTTTGTGGCTGTTCACGTGGTCATCGGCCACGCCGATGATCTGGTCCTCTGGCCCGACCCGCAACTCGGCTGCATCTATCAGAAAATGGTCGATTACTTTGAAAAGGGCAAACCGGAGGGCACCTTCCAATGACCCCCCCCACAATCAAAATAAGACTCACGCGCCGGTGGGGTGAATATGGGCCGGGCACCGAGCTGAACCTGCCTGATTGGCTCGCTTCCAAGCTGCTCGAGGCGAACATCTGCTGCAAATCGGAACCGGTGCTCGACTTGCGGCAAACCGCCGAGGCTCCCCCGGTCGAGACCGCCGCCATCACCTCCAAACCGGCACCCGGCCGGCCCGCCTGCCCAAGCCGTGCGGCGGACAGGCGCAAGCACCGGCGGGGTGAGCCGGAATCGGAGGCCTCATGACCATCATCAACGTCGTGACCACTCCCCCGGCCGCCGAGCCGATCTACCTGGATGACGCGAAGCTCTATCTCCGCGTGGATCACACCGATGACGACACGCTGATCGCCGCGCTCATCGTCGCCGCCCGGCAATACGCGGAGGACGTGACCGCCCGGGCCATCGTCTGCCAGACCCGCAAACTCTATCTGGACAACTGGCCATACGTCATCGTGCTCCCCGGTCCGCCGCTGATCGAGAAGACCTCAGTCCAGTATTACGACGTCGAGGGGAGCCTGCAGACCCTCGATCCGTCGCTGTACGACGTCGATACCGACAGCACGCCGGGCCGGATCACCGTCGGCTACTGCGATACCTGGCCGGCCGTCTACGGTATCGAGAAGGCCATCATCGTGACCTACGTGTGCGGCTACGCCACCCCGTTCACCGCGGATCTAACGACCGACAAACTCACGTGGTCGGGCCGCGCACCCGCCGACGCCTCGATCGTTCGCGTCACGAACTCGGGCGGGGCGCTGCCCGGCGGCCTGGCCGCCGGCACCGATTACTACGTGATCACCTCGGCCGCCCAGACCTGCGAGCTGAGCCTCACGCTCGCCGGTGTCAAGATCGACATCACGAGCGCGGGCACCGGCCAGCAGTTCATCGGCGAGGTGCCCGCCGCCATCCTCTCGGCCATCCGGGCCAGGCTGGGCATGTTCTACAATAACCGCGAGGGACAGTACGACGCCAAGATCAACGTGGCCATCGAAATGCTCCTCTGGCCCTATCGGATCATCGATTTCTGAAAGGCATCGCGATGATCACCGTTTTCGTTTCAGGCTGTTTCGAGATCATTCACGGCGGGCACGTGGAGTTCTTCCGCCAGGCCCGCGCCCTGGGTGACCGCCTCGTCGTCTGCATCGCGAGCGACGACGTCATCCGCCTCTACAAGCAGCGGCAGCCGGCGATCCCGCTCGGCCACCGCGTGCAGGTGGTCGGCGCCATCCGCGATGTCGATGCCGTAATGGTGGACGCCGGCGAGCAGCCGGGCCGAGCCGCATACTGGAATTTCGTGCCGGCATTCGAGCAGGTCAAGCCCGACGTGCTCGCCGTCACCGATGACGACCCGCACCTCGGCAACAAGATGGTCTTTGCGAAGGCACACGGGGCGCGATTCGTCGTCCTCCCGAAAACGAATCCCTGCATCGAACAGGGCGTCTCCACTACGGGCATCCGCCGGCAAATCACAGGCACCAAGCGCGTTCCCCTCCGGGTCGATTTCGCCGGCGGCTGGCTCGACGTTCCCGGGCTGGCATCATCCGGGGGCAGCACCGACGCCTCGCTCGGCGGCTACGTCGTCAACTGCGCGATCTCGCCCACCGTCACGGCCGACGACTGGAACGGGTATCTGCCCGGCGGAGGCCTCGGCGGATCCGCTGCCCTGGCGATCCTCGAGGGCCGCGATTCCTTCGTCAGCGAACAGCAAGCTGGAGTCGGCTGGCAGGATCCTGCCGTCATCACCGAGACCGGTCTCTGCGTCTGGGCCGGCTGCAGGGCCAAGCCGCGCCTGCTCCACCGCGATCCGGCGGATTGGCTCCGTGGCCTGATGGCCATCCGGTGGACCGGTCAGGCCCACAGCACGCCGGACCTGGCGAGCCGCCCGCGCTCCTATCCGGCCATCGTGCAGGCCTCCATCCACGCCCGGGCGGCCGTCGTCAATCGAAACGTCGTCGACCTCGCGGCCGCCATCCTGGGCAGTTATGCGGTGCAGCTCGCCGAGGGAATGACGGACCTCGAGCGGCTCGGGCAGATCGCCATGAAATATCTCGGCTCCGGCTGGGGCGGCTATGCGCTCTATCTCTTCGACGAGCCGAGCAATCGTGATCGATTCGTGGAAACCGTCGACGGCGCCATGGCCATCGAACCGTTCGACCGCTGGACTGACGGAGACTAGCCGATGCCGCTGCAAGCCGGCAAACTCAATCATCGCGTCGCCATCCAGTCGAGCACCTCCGCACAGGGGGCGACCGGGGAGCCGACGAAGAGCTGGGACACCGACGCCACGGTCTGGGCATCGGTCGAGCCGATCGCAGGCCGCGAATACTTCGCCGCCCAGCAGGTGGCGGCCGACGTCACGCACCGCGTGCGCATGCGATATCGAACCGACGTGACGATCACCCCCCTCAAGCGGCTGCTCGTCGGCGCGCGGATCCTCGAGATCGTCAGCGCCCTGAACATCGCCGATGGCAACGCCGAGTGGGAAATCCTTTGCCGGGAGAGGGTGGGCTGATATGGAAGTAACATTTGAAATCGAAGGCCTCTCGGTACTTGATCAGAAACTGAAGCAGATGGAGACCGCCATTGCCAAACGGATCGCCCGCCGGGCACTGATCGCCGGTGCTAAGATCGTGCAGCGTAAAACGATGTCCAGCGCCCTCCAGATCGTTGGCGGAATGATGAGTTACGAAATCTGGAACTCGATCATCATCAAGACGCTGCGCATGGGGCGAACCAGCGTCTATCGAGTCGGCGTGATGATCGATCCGAAGGCCAATGATACATTCGTCTATTTGACAAAACGTAAGAACCCCGGAAAACGCTATTACATCCCGGCGGCCATCGAGTTCGGCCATAAGACGCCGAAGAGCCGCCGGAAGGTCGCCGAGATCCCCTTCATGCGGAAGGCCGCCGAAGCCACGATGTCACTGGCGGCCGCCGCTATCGCCGCGACTCTGAAAACGGAAATCGAGAAACAAACTCAGAAGAGCGGAAGCTAGCGGAAGCCATGATCACACTGGCGACCGAGGCCGAGTTGGATCAGGAAGCAAAACGGTAACCCCGGCCCTTGCGGGCCATAATCTGAAAGGATTCAATGATGGAAATTATGACTATCCTGCAGGCGGCCATCACCATCATCTCCGTCCTCGGCGGCATCTTCGGCCTGCTCGGCAAGCGGAAAGCCCAGGCGAAGGTCGTCGAGGTCCTGTCGCACGTCGATGAGGTGCAGACGCTGGCATCGACCGCAATCGGCGCCGTCGACACCATCGCCACCACTATCAAAAACATGAAGGCAGTCGAGGTGGCCAAGGCCATCAAGGATTCCCGCGGTGAGAATCCGGCAGTCGGCGAGCTCATCAAGGAGCGCGTATCGGCCACGGGCGCCAACATCCTCTGATCCAACGGAGTGCCAGCCATGGCCGATATTCCCCGCGAGCTCGGCTCGCTGATCTCGATCGACGCGGCGGGCTTCATCCGGATGGTCAGCCACGAAGCCGCCCATGAGGCCGCGCAGAACGTGATCGACGACCACGTGAAAAACTGTCCGCACGTCGCCCAGATGGAGCAGAAGGTGCAGGCGGTCGATTCGGAATCCAACGCCCGCGATGCGAAGCTCAAGGCAGACGTGCAGATCAAACTCTGGAAGCTCATCGCGCTGATGGCCGGCTCCGGCCTGGTATCGGGAGGGCTGGTCAAAACGCTGTTGAGCGGGATGTAGATAATGGCGGACTTGCGAAACAAACGATAGGAGTAAAATCGAATGTCAGCACCTAACATGTCCGATGCGTATCGAAACGCGATTGGCGATGCGGGCGCGGCGCTCATCACGCACATCGGCCTGGTCGATGAAACGGACACCGAGATTGCGGGCGGCGATCCCGCGTACGCGCGCCAAGCGGTGACGTGGGTGGGGGCGTCCAACGGCGTGATCCGCCCGAACGCCGACCTCACGTTCAATGTGCCGGCGGCGACAACGGTTGCCGGTTGGCGCGGCTGGACGGCGCTCACTGCGGGCACCGACCGGGGCGGGCCGGATATCACCAACGAGGTTTATGCCAACCAGGGCACGTACAAGCTGCTGGCGGCGTCGAGCGGCGTGGATCACGCGAACCCGGTGTAAGAAAGTAAAAAGGCAAAAGGCAAAAGGATAGCCAATGCCGATCCGAGCAGACAACAGGCGGGTGACGCTGGCGGGGCCGCATGCGGATGCGGTGGAGCTTGCGGCGCGCAGGTGGGAACGGGGCGCGTGTTTCCAGAATCCTGACAGGACGCGCACGTTCATCTGCGGCGGTGCGCCCATGCACTTCCAGCAGGACGGCGAATGGCAGGAGATCGACAACCGCTGGCAGCCGGGCGTGGCTCCGTGGAACTACCAGATGACGGCCTGCGGGTATCAGGCGTTCGCACTGAGCAGGTTCGATGCGGGGCGCGTGGTGCGGTTGGAGAAGGCCGGGCGCTACGTCACGTATCAGCCGATGGCGTTGAACTGGTCGAATGACCTTGACCAGATTCAGCAGATTGCGATGCCCGCGCCGGTGCAGGGGGCGGTGACGAATTCGGGGGCGGATGCGCTGTGCCAGGGCGGTGAGTTGCGTTGGAGCGGGGCGTACGGTGCGGGCCTTGATTTCACCTACACGCCGTCAACGCATTTCTTCCGCAAGATTCTGAGCATCGAGTCGTTGAGCAGGATCGGGGCGCCGGCCGCCTACATCGTGAACGGCGGCAATCCGGTGTTGCAGATGAACTTCGTGTTCGCCAGTGATCTGGATTTGTGGATCGACGGCGTGAAGTGGGATGCGAGCAGCAGGCGCGACACGGCGAGCGTCGTGGAGTTCAGGGACGGGGCGGGGGTGTGCCATTGGTGGTGGGCAGTGCCGCATGCGACGGACGCGCAGGGCGAGCGGGTTGCGGGCACGTTGCGGGTGAAGCGACAGGGCGCGAGCCTCTATGTGTCGGTGCTGATCCCGCATGCGTGGCTGGCGGGGGCGGAGTATCCGGTGCGGGTCGACCCGGACACGTACGTGGCGAATGCGGATGATGGTTACATCTACGGGTCCGACTTTGTCTATGCGAGCGCACAGGCTACCAGTTACCGCGAGTACTCTGCACAGACGTACCTGCGAATCGGCCAGTCTAAAGTTGGCGCGCTATACACCGTTTATCGGGCATTCATTCGTTTTGATACCAGCGCGATCGAGGGCGATGTATCGCAGGCTAATTTGCATGCTACCTGTGTTGTGGACACATCCGACACGGACTTTGATATTGACATTCATAAGGCTGATTGGACTAGTCCGCATTCTGCGAACCGGGAAGCAAATTACGATGCCGCGTACAGCGCTGCCAAGGACGTAACCCTTCGGAACACGTCCGGCATTCCGACGAATACCGACATCGAGTCCCCAAACCTTGATACGACACGGATCATCACTGACGGGTACACCTATCTGGCCCTGAAATCGAGCCGGGATACCTCTGGCACGGCACCTGTTGCTAATGAATACATTGATCTTGCGAGCCAGAATAATGACACTGCCGCCTACCGGCCCTACCTATCTGTCACGGTATCAGAGGGGCCGCCGAGCGGCGGCGGCGAAGCATCGGTTGTCATTACTCCCGAGGGTGCCGGCACAAAGGCGGTGTCGGGGGCATCGGCAGCATCAGTTGTCGTGTCCGGCCAGGGAGCAGGCACGAAGCATGCGCAGGGCGGGGCGTACGCGATAGTCTACATCACGCCGCAAGGTACAGGATTCCAGCACGGCGGCGGAGCGGCGGCATCTGTCATCGTGGTGCCTGAGGGCGCGGGCACCAAGGCGGGCGCGGGCGCGGGCGAGGCGCCGGTCGTCGTTACCCCCCAAGGCACGGGCACGAAAGGCGCGGTGGGCGCGGCTGAGTCATCCGTCATCGTCACTCCGGTGGGCGCGGGCGTCAAGCATGCAGAGGGCGGCGCCTACGCCTATGTGATCATCGGTGGCGAGGGCGCGGGGACGAAGGCCGGCCAGGGCAGCGGCGAGGCGGGCATGGTGATCTCGCCCGAAGGGATAGGCAACAAGGCGGCGCAGGGCGCGGCGGACGCATCGGTCGTCGTTACACCCGAAGCCGTCGGCGCGAAATCGGCGCAGGGCGGGAGCGAGTCCGGTATCGCTGTTTCACCTGAAGGCGCCGGGCTGAAGTCGGCGCAGGGATCGGCGGAGGCGCAGGTCGTCGTGACGCCGGAGGGCGCGGGCTATCCGGTCACTGGTGGTGAGGGCGGCGCAACATCCAGCGTGGTCATCATGCCCGAAGGTGCGGGAGTGAAACACGCGAGCGGTGGCGGATACGCGATAGTCTACATCGGGCCGGTTGGTGCGGGCCGGAAATCGGCGACGGGCGGAGCTGAGGCCACCGTGACCGTTACAGGCGCGGGCGCCGGTAGCAAGACCGTGACGGGCGGCGCGGAGGCAACGGTGACCGTCCAGCCGGAAGCGGCTGGCTCCAAACACGCGCAGGGGGCGGGCGAGTCGGCGGTCACGATAGGCGCGGAGGGCGCCGGGCAGAAAACAGCGTCCGCCGGATCGCAGGCGACGGTGACGATCAGCGGCGAGGGCGCGGGAATCGCAACGCGCCAGGGCGGAGCGTACGCCCAGGTGGTCGTGATACCAGAGGGGGAGGGCGAGAAAGAAGAAGCGCGACGGGGCGGTATCTTCCAAGCGGCATTCCAAGAGGCATTCCAGCGGCCGTTCATAGGATGAATTATGGCAGACAAAGAGAAGCAGAAAACAATCATCGAGATCACGCAGGACTTGCCTGACGATGCGGTTGTTGTTCCACGGGAAACACGGATTGCGCTGAAACAGAGGCTGGCGGCGGTGGAGTTGGTGGAGCAGCGGATGGCGGAAGCTCGGCGCGATCTGACGCTCGCTCTGGCGGCGTGCGAGGCGGCGGGTGATGACGTGTCGGTGGCGGTCACAGATGCGTTGCAGGCGGCGCAGGCGCTGCTGCCGCGGAATCTTGGGGACTAACCGATGGCGCTTGATACAGTACGAATCGAGTTTACCCATCTAAATTTCGCGGTGGGCGCTCAACTGCTGATGCCTGGTTACCATCTGATAGACGGTGGCCTTTATGATATTCAGGTGGTGGTGTACAACGTGGCTGCGATCGCCGGAGACTGGACTGCCACGTTGACTCTCGATCGAACTATTCCTCCCGATGTCATACCAGTGCATTTCGAGCCCACGGCTCAAATCCTGAGTGCCGGGACGCTCCAGTACAAGGCGTTTCCGCTGAATTCGATATTGGCATGGGGAGGCGACAAACTGTGGATACATATGCAAAGCCCGAACGCCGCAGACAGTGACGTAGATGGCCACGTGCTGATCGCACAACGAAGCTTGGCTTTCCCGGTTGCTCGCCCCGGTGCGGCATTCGGCCTGCCCACAGTCGATGCCAACAACCGCATCGTCGGCATTCAGGGCACGGTGACCACGCTCGATGGGCTGAACACACCCCGCATCCAGCCGGGGGTGGCCTACAATGCCGCGACCGATACGCTCTCGGCCGTCGTCGTCGTCACCCGAAACGGCGTGACGCTGAACGTCGATACGTCGGTCAGCATGCGGCTATACACCGCGGCGGGCGTCGCCGTCTGGACGGCCGTCAATCTGGCAGAGGATGCGAACAACGTGTGGGCGGGCACGAAGTCCCCATCGGGGATGACCCCCGGATCCGCCTATTACCTGCACCTGATCGTCGTGCACAACGGCAGTACCTACACGCTGGACGTGCCGGTCGCGGCCGTGCCGTGATGGAGTTAACCCGTGAGGTTAATCGTTCCGGGCCAACTTGAAATCTGCCTGGGGGCGGCGCCCTCCGGCTCGACGGTCGACGAGGTCATCTACTCGCTGCTCCACGATGATCCCGGTGTCTCGCCGATCGTCGGCGTGCGGATCTATCCTCAGGAGCTGCCCCAGGAATCCGCACTGGCGGCACTGGTCTATGAACGGACGAGCCTCGATCATATCCGGAGCAACGACGGTGCCACCGGACTCGCCACCGCCCTGTACGACGTGACTAGTTGGGCGGAAACCTTCGTGGCCGCCCGCGAGCTCGCCGATGCCGCCCGCCTGGCGCTCGACGGTTACAGCGGAACGGTGGGCACCGTGAAAATCGGATTCATCATGCTGGAAAACGAGCTCGACATCCTCGAGGAACCATTATTCGACGAACGCCGCCGATGCGGCGTCCGACAGCAATACACCGTCTCCTATGACGAGACGATCCCGGTGCATTGAGAAAGGATGGAAGTCGTGGGCGTGGACTCGATCTATTCGATCCTGCATGACGACCCCGGGGTGCTTCCTCTTGCGGGCAGCCGCATCTATCCACAGGAGCTGCCGCAGGATGCCACATTCCCGGCCATCGTGTACGAGCGCACGAGCAACGAGCACCTGCAGACGCACGACGGCCCGACCGGATTGGTCACTGCCTCCTATGACGTGACGACCTGGGGCGATCGATTTCCGGATGCCCGCAAACTCTCGGATGCCGTCCGCCTGGCCCTCGACGGCTATTCGGGGACCGTCGATAGTGTGAAAATCGGGTTTATCATCATCGAGAACGAAGTCGATCTATTCGACGAGCCGCTGCTCGACGAACGCCGCCGTTGCGGCGTCCGGCAACAATATACCGTCTCCTATGACGAAACGATTCCCACTCATTGAAAGGGCCTGATCATGGCACTCACGAAAGCAGTAGTCGGGGGCGACGGGCTGGCAACCGAGCGCCTGTATGACGATACCGGCGGATTAGGACAAACCTCGAGCAACGTCTTGTCCATTGTGGCGAGTTCCGGGGTTGATACTCGGGTATGGAAATCCCTGGCATACACCATCCTGAACACGCACGGTGCGAATGCCGTCGACTGGACAGTCTTCGGTGCCAACACGGCTGATTTTTCCGATGAGGTCATCGTCCAGGTTGCGGCTACCGTTGTGCCGGGGGACGCCGATTCGTACGCCCTGGCCCAGGCGCCATTCGCATACTACCGGGTCAAGATCGTTTCCACGGTGGCCGATTCGCACGCCACGTGCATCGTCCGCGGCGTACAGAAATCCTGACCGGCCACCGGCCGGCTGACTCCAGAAAGGAGCTGATAGCATGGCAACTCTCGCATCCCGCGGCTACAAAACACTCGTCGGCATCTCCACGACGGCCGCCGCCAATACCACTACCGACCTGCTCGGCCAGTTGGTCAGTGCCGGCGGTCCCGATCACAGCGTCGAGGATGTCGACGTGACGAACTTCGATTCCACGGGCCGCGCCCGCGAGCATTGGGAAGGCATGATCGAGGGCGGCGAACTCAAGT
>Ga0307379_10014166_pt1 | contig 10299 bp, 4 predicted proteins | sample UN2MG_FD_202237 | JGI IMG/M metagenome (GOLD analysis project Ga0307379, IMG submission 202237) | Soil microbial communities from Risofladan, Vaasa, Finland - UN-2 | ecosystem: Environmental > Terrestrial > Soil > Coastal area > Acid sulfate soil | place: Finland: Risofladan, Vaasa | collected... | reverse complement strand
GCTTGCTGTACGTGTTCTCGTCCGAGGCGTCGATGGACACGCGAGCCCATGACAGGTGGGATCCAATAAGGGCTACGTCATGCTTGTGGAGCAGCGTGCCGTTCGTGACCAGGGCCGTGCGAATGTCCAGACCTCCGGCCAGGATGAAGATGTCGTCGATGTGAGCGTAGGCCAGGGGCTCACCGCCGCCCGTGATCTCGACACCCTTCACGCCGAGCTGGTGCATGTCCTGGAAGAGCGGACCGAGGCTCGTCTCGGGTAGCGACTTGTTGTAGTCGATGAACTGCGCGTTCTTGTTACCCTCCATTCTGTACGCACAGAACTCGCAACTCTGGTTGCACAGGTTCTGAGGCATGAGGTGAACGGTAAGCATCCCACCCCACGTACCGTTGCGCAGTTTCTCCACGACCTCGGGGTAGGCGGCGAGCTTATTATTGGCGTAGGGGTTACTCATCTCAGCTTTCGTCTGAATTCACGGGAAGCCTGAAGGTGTTCGATCTTGGGTGTCACGCCGGGGTAGACGCGGCGACCGATGTCGGTGATCATGCACCATTCTGGGGCCAGTTCGTACACCAGCTCCGAACGTAAAGACTTGTCGAGCAGCTTCTGGTCCCAAACTTTGGGGTTCAATGCACAGAGAGCTGCCCATCGCTTCAGCAGTGCCCTCGTCGAGACGGTCGGCTCTAGCAGGAGCGTGCCGGATAGCAGCTCGCCGTTCATTCTGTGGAAGCCGATGTCAAAAGGTTCATTGATCTCTGCCAACTCAGTTGGCGAACTCTTGAAGCGTGCATCCGCATCCACGTAGAGCAGGCGCTCGTCACCTAGCGAGTCGAGCAGGAAGCGCGACTTGATCCCGCAGTTCAGGACCCACTTGCCGAGGGTCGGAATGGGCTTGAAGTGCGCGTCCCACCCGAACCTCACAGCCGACGCCATGCACATAAATGCATGCGGCGTGTACTCTGGCGTGTAGAAGCCGACGATCTTCATCGTGCGCAGTACTCATCCCAAGATTCCTTGGGCCAGTGGCACTTCTCCTGGAAGGGCGACGTTGCGTAGGGTGACAGGTTAATGCACCGCCTGCACTTCTCCAGGGCCTCCTGCCAAAACTGGACCTGGACGCCTGTGATGTCGCCTGCGGCTCGCTTCGGACCGGTGACCGGGTTGATGCCGTAGAAGTGCGTCTTCTCCCCCTGCTCGTTCAGCACGTTCTGATTGCAGTCGTGACCAATCATCGCGATCTCGCCAGCACCATTGAGCATGGCCCACTGGAATGCGTAGCACGCCGAGTTGCCGGGGATGAGGATCGGATCCTTGATGGTGCGCGGCCACCTCCACGGAGGCTGAGTGGTCTTCTTGCCTGCACTCCGAATCAGGACGATCGCATCATGCCGGTGCTGGTAGGGAGAGGTTGTGATCGTGATCAGGCCACCGCGTAACGAATGTTCCTTCGGGTGGTACCTACCCTCAATGCTGCGATCAACGAGCATCAGGTAGTCGGGGATGAGAAGCGGCATGATCCTGTTGATACCTACAGTGATCACGTCCTTCGGGATCTTCTCCAGGTCAACCTTTTCGAGCGCGGGGCTGTTACCAAGAATCAGGACTCGACGGCCTTCGACTTGGCGGGGCGACTTGAGATGTTTGTCAGCGAATCCCTGCCAATCAATTGTCTCTGCGCCTGTCCAACTCTCGCAGCTGCCCTGCTGAGATACTTCCATGAACTGTCCCAATCTTCCTTGACCCAGTCTCTGACCCATAGGTCCATGTCCACAAGACCGAAGAGCTTCTCCTCGTACACCATCTCCTTCTGGCCATCAAGGAAGGTGAGGCCTTGATCTAAGATATGCTCCCAGGCTGTCCGCGCAACTTCATCTTCGCGTCGTATCTGGTTGGTATTCATCGGGCCTGGCATCTGATGTGCGGGAAGCCAGACGGTCCGCATGAACCTGGACCTTTTCGTGCCTGTTTCGAAGTTCTCGATGAACAGGCTGGGGTGAATGGTCAGCCCCCGCACCACGCTTGTGACGGACTCGTTGACCACGAAGATCATGGTCTTGCGCTCAGTCTGAATGGCGAGCGGGATGGACAGGTTGCCAATGAACGGCTCGATGATCTGGCAGATAGTGTCATCGTAGATGCGATTAAAATCCGACCACCAGATACCACGCAACACGCCCACTTCGCCTGAGGTTGGATAGCAGACGAAGGGGGAGACCGCCCTGGTCTGCTTGATCGGTGTCTCCTTGACATCGTGACTGGCTTTGAACTTCCAGTGGATCAGTTCAGTGAAGACGTTGGCCGCACCCTCCGTGGACATCCGCCTCAGCACGTACATGAACGGTCTGGATCGCACCTCCAGCATCGTCAGGAACTGCTCCACGGCATTGCGTGTGAACCTTGGCCTGACCGCCACCTGTGGGATCTTCAGGAAGAGATGGTCGTCTTCAACGTAGACCTCGAGCCGCCTCCCATGGGTAGCGATGGGCCCGGTTAGGTCGTGGTTCTCTCGACTGGCCTGGAAGAGGCCGTCAAAGTCATTCCTGTAGAGCTTCGGCGGGAGGCTCGGGAAGTTCAGCGGTGTCGTCAGCAGGGGTCTGCTTTCCAGAAACTTTTTGTGAAACGGCATCGCTGATCACCTGAAAGAAAGCTGCTGCACCAGCCGCCTCTACGATCTCACGAAACTCCTCGGGCTCGATCGCATCTGTGAAGCAGCGGATCTCAAGCAGCCCACCGGAGAAGCCTGCGAAGAGAGTTGGCCTCAGTGGCTCGATGTGGATGGCCTGCACCTGGAAGGGGCCCGGCTCCAGAACACTCTCCATCGGGTAGACCTTGAGAACGCCACCGGAACTGACAGGGGCACCGCCATCGAGTAGAATTTTTCCGTTCATTCCTAGAATGATGCGAAAAGTGGGGAGGAGGTTCAACCCTCCTCCCCACCGGATGGCGCATCTCCAGCCCAGGGAAGCCGGAGTTGCTCTACTTACCCGCTTCGACCTTGGCCTTCTCCTTGCCAATGTCGGCAAGGCCTTGGAAGCCGATGAAGCCGAGGAAGGGAGTGAGGATCGCGTAGATCTGGTCCTGTGCCATGTCTGCCATGGCGGCTGCGAACGCGACGATGGCACCGAGGAGGGCCATCTTCAGTTTGCGATTGGTCTCGAAAAAATTCATGCGGTCGGACTCCTAACTGGTCAGAAGGACGTGAACAGGCCCGAAGTCGTCGGTCGCAGAGATCGTCACGTCCGTGCCCGACACATTGACATTGAATCCGGGGAGGTTGTTACTGGTAACAAGGTCACCATCGACTGCCGTCGCGCCCGTGCCTGCGACGAAGCCGGTACCGGCGTAGACGCTGACGTTCGGGTGGATGAAGGTCGATGTGAGCGTGTAGCTGTTATCCAAGGGTGACCCGTTGCCCACCGTGAGCCTGGAGCTACCGGCCTCACGCGGTCGCCTGCCAAGCTTGGCGGGGTCGACGATGTAGATGTTGGCGTTGGCCGGGTCCTTCATCACCGGTTTCCAGGCGAAGACGACGCCGATCTTCCCACTGCGCTTGTCGGCCACGATCCCGTAGAGCTGGCCGTCGGTCTCGTCGCGGTATGCCTTGTCGGGGAAGACTAGGTCGCCCAGGTCTCGACCCTCTTGCCGCATCTTGTTGAGGATTCGAGTCTCCGTTGATGGGTTACCGGGACCGTGGGCTGACGATCCGTCCTGCGCCACAAGACCGGCAGACTCCGGCGGCGGATCATCGCCGGGGTCCTTGTTGGCATCGACCAGAACGTAAAGACGGTGTATTTCGTCACGCTGCTGCTGAAGGGCAGCAATCAGATCCTGCGTGCCGCCACCAAGGTTGTCGCTGACGATGACATTGTTGGCGCACGTGTACGGTGACGTTCCACCGAAGCCCGGCAGCGAGGTGAAGTTTAGACCCGCAGGAGCTAGTGACTTCTGCTTGCCCTGGTTGAACTGGTTGTCCTTGGAGAGGAAGGACGGCACCTGCTCGACAGCATCCTTCTGCGCCTGCTTGGAGAGGATGGCCTCGATCTTGGAGAACACCCCTCGACCGTCCTGGTTGACGTTGAAGATTGTGCGCCTGTTGGGCTCGAACTCGAAGACCAGGCCGCCAGAGATCTGCTCCATGTCCTCCAGGCCGGTGTACCCGTCCTCCGAGCTGACGTTCACTTTGACAGCGCCGTCCGCAACTTCGTGGGCAATACCTTGAACAACCACCTGGCCAACATGTAGCCGGTTCTGCGCAGACTTGAGCGCCGAGTCAGCCATGTGTCGAAAGATCCACACTTTATTCGGATCGTCCAGTCCAGATGCTTCGAACACCGCCATCCGTGCGATTCCCCAACCACGATCAACATAGAGCCGGTAGTGGTCTCCGACGGTAGGGGTGTACTGACCGTTTGTTGGATCGGTGTGTTCGACGGCGTCGTGTGCGAATCGGATTCCATGTCTGTCGCTCTCCGTGACGTAGCCGATCTTCGCAGCGTTGGCGTTGTAGTCGCCCGCCAAAAGTTCAGAGGCTTGAGTAGTCGAGATGCCGTTGTGCCCGAAGTTGAAGGGCGGGCGGTTGATCTGGTTGATCCTGATGGACGTGACCTTGGCTGGGCCCGAGGTTGTTTGACTCTGCGGTGCCCCACCAATACCTGCCGTCATCTGCACCTTACCGACGCCAACCCCAAAACCGCTGGCACCCTGGACCATGCTGAAGCCCATGTTCCAGTCGGAGTAGCACCCATCGACGAGGTTCTTGGTGAAGTGGTACAGGCCTCCAAATTGAGGACCGTTCACCTGGTTGTGATACATCCGGCGCGGGTCATGACTGACGAACGTGCTGAAGGCGAAGGGGATCAGCGGGCTGACGGAGATGGTGAGCTTGTTCGTCAGGCCGTTGGGCACCGGAGTCTCGACCGAGAACTTCACGGTCAGTTCTGAGCCACCGTTGTTCAGCGCGGCATTGGTCACGCCAGTCGAAAGGTTGCCCTGCCAGATGATCTCCTTGACGCCCTCGAAGATCGGCTCGCCGTCTGAGGCCAGGACCGGGAACCCCGCACTGTCGACAGCAACCCTGGTGTGGTACCAGAACAGCGTCGGGTAGGCGCGGTCACGGTTGGCTGACAGCTCCGCGCTATCCACCAGGGAGTCGGGCTCGTCACCACGCACGTAGCGGAAGACATAGCCGGTGGTCCCAAGCTCGAGGCCTCGCTTGCGGGCCTTCTGCGCTGCTGTGAACGTGGTCGAGCCTGCGGTGTACCGGTCCTGGGCCCCCGACGTGAGCGTGACAATCGGAGCGCCGAGAGCCGGGTCCGTGTTCGGGTACCTGGCGTCCATCACGTCACCGTCGGTTCCGAGCAGGTTCAGACCGGCGTAAGCGCCGCCACCGGTCGGCGTGCTCGCCTCCCTGAAGCTCTTCCGTGAACCGACCGACGAGATCCAGTTCGGGATGTAGTCGGCAGGGAAGCTGCCCCCGACGCCAGAGTACCCCTCCATCCGACTGGCGTGCGCGACGATGCCACGCTGGAACTCGCGACCGGTTGCCCCGCCGATCTCGCCTGTCGAGGTGTCGATCTTGATCAGGGTGTCATCGAAGAAGGCGCTGCTGGGTGACCCTCCAGGGATGTCGCCGGGTGGAACCCGGATCTGTTCCAGGAATCCGTTCTCACCGCGCAGGATGAGCGCGACGGAGGCAAGCGAGGTCACTGCATCGTCCTCGTCCAAGCGCAGGGTGACCTGGAGCTGGACGTTGTTGTTGAGCGCAGTGTCCTTGGTCGAACTGGTCGAGAGACCGAGCGGGGTGAAGGCGCTCGCCGCTCCGTTGGGGCCGTTGGGGATGTGCCTTGAGATGATGCAACCCCGGCGAGCACCCCAAGGCGACCCCTTGAACCGGATGCCGTTGGTCGTGTGCCAGACATTGCCAGCGTCATCGTTCCACTCAGCGACGTTCTGATCAGCGTCCAGCGATCGCTCCTCGAAGAACTGGTCGTTCTGCGGAGTGTCACTGGGGTCCACATCCCACCCACCGACGAACGTCTGACCCGTGATCGCGTCGTTGACGTTGTCCTGGTTGGCGTTGGGAGGGAACACCACGAACGTGGTCTTGAACCCGCCGACCATCAGAACCTTGGTCAGTGATCCGCCATGCGGCTCCCACTGGTGGGGCAGGAAGTGTGAGTTGGTGTCGATGAATCCCTTGCCGTCAGAGTGGACAGCCGTGATCACGCCGTCGTGCTCGATGATGTCTCGATAGCCCGTGCCCTGGAAACCGACCTCGGGTGAGCGCACGCACCACGTACCCTCCTGGATCCTGACTGCCCGGTAGACGATGTCGCCACCGCAGGCCATCGCTGCGAGGCTTTTGCCTGGGGTACACGAACTTGCACCAGACGAGAACGGGTAGGGGGTGGTGACCAGCTGGCCGTTCACCACGGCGCTGTTTGCGGGCAGTGTTCCGTACACATCACCCTGGCCAGTCGGGCAGCCATTGGGCAGCTGCTCGTCCAGCTTCCAAGACCCACCTGGTGCCAGGTTGTTCACGATCCGACCAGAGTCGGGGTCTACGAGGACATAGTCGGACCATGTTCTGCGGTAGGCGCTCGCGCTGTTTGTGGTCGGCTCGTTCGGGTCGTCGTTGATCTCGACCGTGTCCCCGACGACGTTTACCACGCCAGCTCCCCAGCTCCCATCGAGCGGGGGTTCGATCACAACGTCGAAGTACTGGAACCCACCGGAGAATCCTCCGTGTTGACCACTGCTCTTCACCGTTGCAGAGTGGCCGAGTGCAGCACCCGTGACGAACTTGCACGTCGCGCCATTGAACGAGCCAACGGCCAGAGGGTCGTCACCCACGTTGACCCTGATAACTAGAACCGTACTCTGCGGACCAGTAATGACCGAGCTATTAGGGTCCTGGTACGGGAAGTTCTTGACGGATGTCACTTCGCCTGTGAACTTGCCGATCTGCGCGAACGGCTCCATCCAATCGCCCTCGATGTCGACGCCGTCGAGCCACGCGGGTTGGATGGTCCCGTTCTTCAGGCTGGCGTCGAAGGATTCCTCCTCGCGCCATGGTGAACTGAAGACCGCAGCCGTAAAGACCTCGGTTGAGTCGTCGGCCAGTTCAACGGAGGCTCCGGGAAGCGACGAGTTGATGGTGATCGAGCGCAGAGACCTGGTCGTCTCGATAGACCAGCGCATGGTCGTGGGCTCAATGCGCAGGCGCACGTCGGGCAGGTTGGCCAGGAACCCGCGCAGAATGTCCATCACCAGACCGCTCAGTACCGTCTCCGTGGGGATGAGCTTGAAGGCTTCGCGGTTCGGCCTCCAGACGATGGAAGAGGTCGCCTCGTAGCCCCAGCCACTGATGTTCGGGGCGATGTTGATCGGTTGCAGGGTGCTCTTGGGCCCGAATACGGTCACAGTACCGTCACCGTTCGCCACCGTCATAATGCCCGCAGCGTTCAAGCGCAGAATGCCCAGGCCATTGAGCTTCTGAGCGTACTGGTTGACGAAGTGCTCGATGATGTCGGCCAACGTCATCGCGATCAGATCGGGTTGGCCGTAGCCAAGCATCGATCCGACGTTCTGAGCTGAGTGCTGGGGGACGATGTCGCCCGGCCCGAACGTCAGGTTCTTGCTGACGGCGTAGGGTGTCTGGATCGATCCAGGCTCCACGTTGTAGGCGATCTTGCCCACGTCGCAGTCAGAGAGGTCGAGCAGGTTCACACGGCTTGCGATGAACTCCGGTCCTCGAGCCTCGTAGATGATCTCGCTGCGCTCACGGCTTCGTGCAGCTCCAGTGATCTCGCCACGGAACAGGATCTTGACTCCGTTGCCACCGTAGATCGCCTGCGAGATCGGATCTTGATCCCAAAGGCGACCGAGAACTTCTTCGACGTAGATGATCAGCATGCCAGGACGGAGGTGGCCACCCGTGAACGAGATGGTTTCCTGTCGGAGCTGCATCGTCGTCGTGCCGTCCGGCTGGTAGTTGATGTTCATCGGAGAGATCCGATGCTCCTGCAACATCACCTCGTTGTAGTTCCTGATGGGGTCGCCCCACTGGATGTTGCCACCTCCAGCGTCAAGGCCGATGCGGTACCAGTCGCCATCGGATGCGCTCAGGAAGCTTCCAGGCACGTTCCCGTTCTCGTCGCGCTCGAAGACCAGAAGTCTGCGCGACAGGGGGAGGTCAAAGCGTTGAGAGATGTCACCCTCAACTCGGCCCCTTACATCCGTAATGCTCTTGAACGACTTGCTGGTCACCACACCACGCACGTCCTGGATGGTCACCTCCTGAGGGCCGATCGCGGTGGCCATCAGGGAGTCGAACGCGGTTTCGGGGGTCGTCGTGCCCTGAGTGATGGTGGCCGAGATCTCGGTCATCCATGTGGTGTTGACACCCAAACCCAGAACACCGTTGCCTCCGTCGGGTCTGGCGAGACCGTAGAAGCACCCAAGTTCCTCACCCATCCCGCTACTTGTCCACTCAGCACCAGGCACGACGAGCACGGTCGTCGCCGCAGCACCTGCTCCAAACCCACCGCCAATAAGTCCAGGGAAAGCCTGCAGCGTGAACGTGCGCTCGTCATCGTTGCCGATGTCGATAGTCTCCGTCAGAACGAGCTTGAAAAGGAACACGTCAGGCGGGTCGGGGAGGTTGACCGAGATGAGGTTGGCCGGTGACAGCAGCGTCGATACGCCGTCATCCTTGACCAGGACGATCTGAATTCGGAGGTCTGAAACGAGGAGGTTGCCGCCGACGTTCGACGGATTGCCCCAGAGGATTCCGTTGACACCCTTCGCGACGAACATGTCCGCTGCGGCTCCAGCCGTGAACGGCTGCCCAACCGACAGGGTCAACCCGTCGAGGTGCCTCCACTCGTCAGCCTTGCCGCGCATGAACACGCCGCGCCAGACGGCCATGTCAGGGTTGGTTCCACCTGTCGTCTCACCCGAGATGATGTCGCCATCGAGCTTGGTAGGAAAGCCCGCAGAGATGATCATGGGAACGTCAGGGTCAACCGCAGGGAACGGCTGTGCCTCTGAACTGCCTGGCTGGATCAGACTGAAATACTTGGTCAGCCCGTTGGTCGCGTAGGTGGATGTCCCGTTGGCATTGCTGATGCGAACTCGGCCACCACGGAAGTAGTGAGGCCCTTCGGTGTCGTTCGGGTTGGGGCCGCAGGCTTGATCGTTACTCCACAGGGCCCTGTTCCCAGCGACATCCAGTATCGACTCGATGTCCTGCAGGCTGTTGTCGTTCTTGCGGTGGAAGACTCCTTGGTGCCTACCAGCGCCACACCCAAACGAGTTGGTCGCGAGCACGTGGGCGAACCCGTTCACACCGGCTGCTTTGGCAGCCTGGGATCCACAGACGTGCAAGCCAACACCGTGCTCCAACCCCGCACTGTCGATGGCCGACTTCGCGACGGCGTGGTCGGCTGTTCCTGTGGCGTTCGACGGAATCCTGATCCCGTCGACCCACACCTGGAACTCGACGTTGGTACCAACCTCGACAGAGGAGAGCAGCACATCGTTGATGGCGTTGACGCTCAGGCCCGAGAGCAGGGTGTGGATCGTATCGACACCCGTACCCTCAACAAAAAGCTCGACTGTGATCCCAGTGATAGCCGTCCCACGGAACCTGAGTCCGATGCCTGCGGGGGGAGTTCCAAGTCCAGCGCCCGCGCCGGGGTCCGTCTCCGCTACCAGGTCCGTGAAGAGCACCATTTCACACTGCTCACGACGGCCTGTTGTTCCACCAGAGCTGTGAGGCTTCGGTTGGGGGAGACGCAACCAGTACTCGTAGGTACCCGGACCGCCGGGGAAAGCGAAATCCGTCGGGGCTCCGAGTTGACTGCTGCGGAAGCGGAACTTAGCAGCACCACCCTCCATCGCTCCGTCACTGCTAATTCCGAACCCCACCGACTGCTTGGTTCCAACGGCAAGCGGATCTGGATAGAAAAAGTTCCCCGTGTTCGCAAGGTTGATGAGCACAGCCCTTGCATCGGCACCACCAGCAGGGTCAGCGACGGCCTGCATGTGCAGGTATTCGTTGCGTTCGAATTGCCAACCAGATCCAGTAGATGAACCACCATCAGAGTCGATGCGTAGACCACCGGTCGAGATCGGGAAGCTCACGAGCGCCGCCGTCCTCCACGCATCTCCCCAGAAGTTCTTTACGTTAGCCGCGTCGGTGATGTCGGGGTGCTTGGAGTCAGCACGCGACTCGGTGATCAGTGCGAACACGTCCGTCTGGAATTTCGGCCAGGCCGCGATGTCAATGGTCTGCGG
>Ga0307379_10014165_pt1 | contig 10300 bp, 11 predicted proteins | sample UN2MG_FD_202237 | JGI IMG/M metagenome (GOLD analysis project Ga0307379, IMG submission 202237) | Soil microbial communities from Risofladan, Vaasa, Finland - UN-2 | ecosystem: Environmental > Terrestrial > Soil > Coastal area > Acid sulfate soil | place: Finland: Risofladan, Vaasa | collected... | reverse complement strand
CCGCCGACGCGGTCGAGCGAGCTGTCGAACTGCTGGGCGCGACCAAACCCCCCAGTCGAAGGGTGTCGCTCGTCCTCGAGCCACGGATGACCGCGACCCTGCTCGGGATCGTCGGCGGGATGTTGAACGGCGAGCGTGTGCTCAAGGGCCGGTCGCCCTTCGCCGGCCGCGTCGGCGATGCCATCGCATCGCCGCTGTTGAGCTTCGTCGACGACCCGACCGACGCCAGGTCGCTCGGTGCCGACGTCCACGACGGCGAAGGGCTCGCGTGTCGTCGGAACGAACTGGTCACCTCGGGCGTGCTCGAGGGCTTCCTCCACCACTCGGCCTCGGCGCGTCGCGCCGGGACCTCCAGCACCGCCTCGGCGGTCCGCGGGTATCGCTCGACCCCCTCGGTCGGCACGCACGCGCTCGCCGTCAGTCCCGGTGCCGGCTCGCTCGACGATCTCATCGCCGGGGTCGCCGACGGCGTCATCGTCAAGTCCATGAAGGGCCTGCACTCGGGGGTCAATCCGGTGAGTGGCGACTTCTCGGTCGGGATCGAGGGACTGAGCATCCGCAACGGCAGGATCGCCGAGCCCGTTGCCGAGGCGACCATCGCCGGCTCGCTTCAGCGGATGCTCGCCGACGTCGTGGCCGTCGGAGCCGACCTGGAATGGACACCCGGTGGATCGGGTGGCGTGAGCATGGTGATCGAGGGCATCAGCCTCGGTGGGTCCTGATCCACTTCACGCGACCAGCGCGAGGGTGACGGTCGCGGTCACCAGAGCGTGCGTGAGCGTCGAGGCGTCGTCTTGGTCGACCGCGAGCGTGACGGTCTCGTCGTCGACGGCGATCACCGTGGCTCGCTCGACCAACAGCAGCGTCGGGTCGCCCCGTGTGGCCGTCGGATCGAGCGTGGCGAGCACGTCGACCTGATCGCCGACCGACAGCGGCAGGTCGACGCCAGATCTCGGAACGGCGACGCCCCGCTGGTTCGGCCCGAGCATCGCGCCCAGGCCTTCTGCCCCGACGCCGGACAGCCGATGGCCGACCAGGATCTCGCCCGCTTCGACGTCGGCACGGATGGTCCGGCCGATCGGGTCGGTGGCCACGGCGCCTGCCGGAAGAAGCGACTGAGGAACCTCGACTCGGGCGACGTCTCCGGGTCCGACGACGTGCCCGGCCGCGAGGTCGGTCGCTGCGATGTGTGCAGAGGTGATCGGCTCCCATCTCGACCGCGCGTCCTCCACCCCGCCGACGGCCGACCGGACGAGAACGAAGGTGAGGGCCGTCGCGACGACGGCCAGGGTGGTGGGACGCAGGGTGGTGGGCCGCAGGGTGGTGAAGCGGCTCGGCCGACCGAGCGCGGGGCGCCGGCGCGGCTGGGGGCGGGGGAGCGGCCGCATGGGCCTCCTCGACGACGACGAGTCGGAGGGGAAGTGCTCGACAACCTAGCCGAGCAGGTGCTGGGGAACCTGCTCGATGGCCCCGAAGAGCACCTTGCGCACCCTGGCGACATTCGACTCGAAGAACGCGAAGACCTCCGCCTGGGTGACCGGTGGGAGGTCGGGTTCGTCGTCGAGGCCGGCGTCGTAGTCGGTGATCAGCGCGATGTTGACGTAGGGGATCCGCGCTTCGGCGGCCAGCGCGACCTCGGGGTACTGCGTCATGTTGATGACGGTGGCACCCATCTGCCGGTAGAAGCGCGACTCTGCGCGGGTGGCGAACCGAGGTCCGTTGATGACCACGACCGTCCCGCCGTCGTGGACCCTGACGCCCTCGGCCCGACAGGCCTCGACGGCGATCTGTCGGAGCGTCGGGTCGTAGGGATCGGCGAGGCTGACGTGATCGATGTCGCCACCGATGTCCCAGTAGGTGTCGGGTCGACCCGACGTCTGGTCGACGAGCTGGTCGCAGACGACGAAGTCGCCCGGCGCGAACTCGGGGCACAACGAGCCCGATGCGGAGGGGCCGAAGATCGCTCGAACGCCGAGTTCGCGCATCGCCCAGAGGTTGGCCCTGGCAGGGATGGCGTGCGGCGGGAACTCGTGATCGACGCCGTGACGCGGGATGAAGGCGACACTCCGTGGACCGATCGACCCGATCACCGCGGGGGCCGAGGGGTCGCCGTACGGGGTCTCGATGTGCACCTCGGAGGCATCGTCGAGGAACTCATAGAACCCTGATCCGCCGAAGACCCCGATGTCGGCGGCCGGCGGGGTCATGCCGAGGTCTTCTCGCTCTTCTTCTTGGTCGGCTCCTTCTTGGGCTTCGCCTCGGTCTTGGTGTCCGAGGTCGAGGAAGCGTCGCTGGACGACGTGCTCGAGTCGCCCGAGTCGGTCGATGCGGTGGACGAACTCGACGATTTGGACCCCGAACGAGCGTCGTTCTTGTAGAACCCGCTGCCCTTGAAGCTGATCCCGATGGAGCCGAAGACCTTCTTGAGATCGCCGTGGCAGCTCGGACACTCGGTGAGCGCGTCATCGGTGAAGGCCTGCACCACCTCGAAGCCCTCTTCGCAGTCCTTGCACTTGTACTCGTAGGTCGGCATGTCGTCTCTCTTGGCACTCGCAGACGTTGAGTGCCGAGCATACCCAGAGCCCTCCGGCACTTACGATGTCGGCAATGGTCGCAGTCGCGCTCCTGCTGGCCTATGGCATCGGCACGCTGCCGACAGCCATCGTGGTCGGGGCGCGTCGTGGGATCGACCCCACGACGTCGGGGTCGGGCAACCCGGGCGCCACCAACATGTATCGCACCGGTGGTCGTCGAGCGGGCGTCATGGTGTTGGCGGTCGACCTCCTCAAGGGCGCACTGGCTGCTGGGGTCGGACTGGCCCTCGCCGGCTCGACGTTGGGTCTGGCCATGGGCGCCGCCGCGGTGGTCGGTCATGTCTTTCCGGTGCAACGGTCGTTTCGTGGCGGCAAGGGGGTGGCGACCGCCGCCGGCGTGGGGATCGTGGTGACGCCGATCGTCATGCTGGTGCTCGCGGTGGTGTTCGCCGCAACCGCCAAGGTGACCGGACGGGCATCGATCGCGTCGATCGTCGTCTGCGTGCTCTGGCCGATCGGAGTCGGCCTGGCCGGTCGTCCGGTGGCCGAGGTCGCGCTGACGGCGTGCATGGGCACGCTCGTGATCTTCCGTCACCACTCGAACATTCGTCGACTGCTCGGCCGGACCGAACCGCGGCTCGAGGCGTGATGGTGCAGGTGGAGCGGAGCCGTATCCTCTGGCCATGAGCCTCGAGGTACGTACCGCCGTCATCCCCGCTGCTGGTCTGGGCACCCGTTTCCTGCCTGCCACCAAGGCACAGCCCAAGGAGATGCTCCCGGTCGTCGACAAGCCGGCGATCCAGTACGTGATCGAAGAGGCCGTCAAGGCCGGGATCGACGACATCCTCGTGATCACCGGACGCGGCAAGCGCAGCCTCGAAGATCACTTCGATCGGAGCTTCGAGCTCGAGCAGCAACTGGCCGACAGCGGCAAGGACGAGATCCTGGCCGAGGTCAAGGCCATCGCTGAGCTCGCGGACATCCACTACGTCCGACAGGGTCAGGCGCTCGGGTTGGGGCACGCAGTGTCGGTGGCCCGCAAGCACGTGGGTGACCGCCCGTTCGCGGTGATGCTCGGTGACGACATCATGGTCGACGACGCCAAGGTCCTGAAGGGGATGATGGCCACCTACTCGCAGTACGGGCGGTCGGTCGTTGCGCTCCGCGAGGTGGCGAAGGAGGAGATCTCCTCCTACGGCTGCGCCACCCCCGAACGGATCCACGACACGCTCGTGCGAATTCTCGACATCGTCGAGAAGCCCGCGCCGGAGGTGGCACCGTCGAACCTCGCCGTGATGGGCCGCTACGTGTTCACACCGGAGATCTTCGCGGCCATCGACGAGACCGAGCCAGGGGTCGGCGGCGAGATCCAGCTCACCGACGCCATCGCGCTGTTGATGCGCGAGCAGGCGGTCTACGGCTTCACCTTCACTGAAGGCCGCTACGACATCGGGAAGAAGCTCGACTACCTGCGGGCAACGGTCGAACTCGCGTGCCTCCGAGAGGATCTCGGACCCGATTTCCGGGCCTTCCTCCGCCAGTTCGTCGCCGAGATGGACGAGGCCTAGCGCGGCGTTGCGTCGTGGGCCGACAGCACCTCGACACGGCCGGCCACCGGATCGACCACCACCTCTGCTCCGTCGGGAATCAGGCTCACGGCGCCGGCAGCCCCGATGACCGCGGGAAGACCCAACTCTCTTGCGATCACTGCGGCGTGGCACAGGAGTCCGCCCTCCTCGGTGACGACGGCGCCGGCCATCGCGAGGACTGCGTTGTAGGTGGGTGAGGTGAACGGCGCGACCAGCACGTCGCCGGGTTCCATCGACGCGAACGCGTCCTCGGCGACGGTCACGACCCGTGCAGTGCCGCGATAGGAGTCGGTGCCCAGTCCGAGGCCGTGCAACGGCGCATACCCCGCCTCCGCCTCGAGTGCGGGCATCACGGTGAGAATCACCTCGGTCACCTGTCCGAGGTAGGGGGGCATGACCGACACCGGGGGAAGGACCTCGTCGGGTCCGAGCTGAGGGGGAGCGTCGAGGGTCGCCCAGGTGCGTCGCTGAGCGGCCCTGTCTGCGATCTCGGCGAGTGTCGGCGTCGCCGACCCATGCAGCCGATCGGCGATCTCGTCCACGGAGAGCTCGAACACGTGGCCCTCCTCATGGAGCGCACCCGAGCGAGTGAGGCGATCGCCGGCAACCAACAACGCACGGCGGAGCAGCCCGGCCGGCCATTCATAGGTGATCGGGCCGTTGGCGTCCCGCAATCCGTACGACGCGCGGGCCTGAGCGACGAGTCGATCGAACGCTTCGTGGTGCTCGGCGGACACCCGGTCGCGGAGCGCTGACAGGGCGCGCTCCGCGCGGCTTGCGTCGGCGTCGGCGGGCGACGGCGAGCGTCGTACGGCGTTCACGATGAGTCCCGGCACTTCGCACAGCATCCGGGCTTGGAGGTCGTATCCCGTGGTCAGCCTCCACCCGTGTGTCCGCAGGTAGCCGGCGAGCCGGGTCGCGGCTTCTCCTCCTGCGGCATCGATGTCCTCGAGGGTCGCGATCTGCTCGGGATCGAAGCCCTGCTCGCGGAGGGCGTCGGCGATGCCGCGGGCCGCGACCGATGCGGATCGCGTGGCAGGAGAGGCGTGCACGAGTGCATCGAAGGTGTCGGCAGGGTCGAGGCCCCAGTTGCGCAGGTTGACCATGAGCAGCCCCATCGGCCCCATCGACGTGACGCTCAGGCGGAAGTGCAGCGTGGTCGTCTCGACCAGATGGTCGTGGACTTCGGTGAGGTGCCCGGCGAGTTCGACGTCATCGAGCGCCTCGATCTCGATGTCGGTGAGCCGCTCGTTCTCCGCAGTGATGCGCGGGCACCATTCCCGTTCCCACCGGTCGGTCTCCTCGTTCCAGCGATGATGCTCCAAGGTGTCGCGCGCGGTCTTCTCGCGTCGGCGGAACTCTGGGTGCAGGCGTGTCGCGAGCCACAGCAGCGGCGGCGGGGGAGTGGGGAGATCGCGAGCGGCGCCGACCAGCGGGACGATACGTCGGTAGAAGTGACTGTTGACCCATCGGAGCTTCATCCCGGCGATCGGTGCGCCGAATCGTTCGCAGCCTTCGGCCATTCCGACGTCCATCCCCGTCGAGAGCACGTGGCGGACGATCGGCCCGGGAGCCACGACGTGAGACCGGTCGAGGGTCCACGTGCCCGGTCCTGGCCGGGCCCACTCGGGTTCGGTGGGTTCTGGATGCATCACGATCCTCCGATTGCGTCGTCGACGACGGCCCGGACGGCCGACGTCACCAGGCGGGCAGCGTCGCCGGACGCGTACCCGAGATGCTGGGTGAGCTCGAGGTAGCTCGCCGAGCTCGTCATCCACACGGTGGTGTCGGCCAGGCGCTCGATGGTCGCGTCGTCGAGGTGGGGAGCGCCGTTTCGCAGGACGCGACGCAGGTGGGCGCGTGACCGGGGCAGTCTGCGTTGACGGAGCTCTCGGCCGGCTGGGGTCGTGTGTTGGGCCAGCACGGCTGGGAGGTCGGCGTCGAAGCGTCGCCACATCGTCTCGAGGTAGTGCTCGAGCGAGTCGACGTCCTCGGGCGGCTCGACTTCGGCGTTCGCCTCGATCTCGTAGCTGCGGCTGGCGGCGTCGACCAGGTCGGCCTTGGTCGGGAAGTAGCGGTAGAGCGTACGGAGGCTCACGCCCGCGGCGGCGGCGACCTGGGGCATCGACAACGCCGTGGGGTGTTCGTCGACGAGGACGCGGTGCACCGCATCGATGATCGACTGCTCGGTCACGGCTCGCCGTGCGGCTCGAAGATCGACCATGACATGAAGCATGTCAAGATGACACGGTTCATGTCAAGAGCCTCTCGGCCGGGCGAGGGCTACATTCCGCTCCGATGATTTCGCTCGACGACGCCCGCTCCCATGTGCTCGCCGGCTGCCGGATCGGCGCCACGATGTCCCTGCCGGTCGCCGAGGCCGTCGGCGCCGTGCTCGCCGAGGGTGTGGTCAGCAGCGAAACCGTCCCGCCGTTCGACAACACCGCGATGGACGGATTCGCCGTTCGTGCCGTGGACACCACAGGGGCGCCTCGACCGCTGCGGATCGTGGGTGAGTTGGCAGCCGGTGCCGCGCCTTCGACCGGAGTCGGAGTCGATGAGGCGATCCGCATCATGACCGGGGCACCGATGCCGGCCGGTGCCGACGCAGTGGTGATGGTCGAGCGAACCCGGACCAGCGACGACGGTACGACGGTGCTGGTCGAGGTCGAGGTCGAACCCGGCAACCACGTCCGTCGTGCCGGCGACGACCTGAGGGCCGGAACCGTCGTGTTCGAGCCTGGTGAAGTGTTGACCGCAGGCCACCTCGGCGTGCTCTGCAGCGTCGGGGTGTCGACGGTCGAGGTCGTGGCACGACCGAGGGTGGGGGTGCTGTCGACCGGCGACGAGTTGGTCGACGACGGGTCTGCGCTGGCGCCCGGTCAGATCCGGGATTCGAACCGGCGCACGCTCCTGACGCTCGTCGCCGACGCGGGGTTCGAATCGGTCGATCTCGGCCTCGTCCGCGACGACGAGACCGACATCGAAGCCGCGCTCGAGGCGGGAGTCCTCGAATGTGATGCCCTGGTCACGAGTGGCGGGGTGAGCATGGGCGACTACGACCTCGTCAAGGTGGTGCTCGACCGGCTCGGCGACATGCGATGGATGCAGATCGCGATCAAGCCGGCGAAGCCGCTCGCGTTCGGCACGGTGGGCGACGTGCCCGTGTTCGGTCTGCCTGGCAACCCGGTGAGCTCGATGGTGTCGTTCGAGCTCTTCGCCCGTCCAGGACTGCGCAAGATGGCGGGGCACTCGGTCCTCGACCGTCCCCGGTTGGATGCCACTGCGCTGGAGCCGTTCGACCGACGTGACGACGCAAAGACCCACTTCGTCAGGGTGCGCGCCGTGGTCGTCGACGGTCGGATCGCCGTCCGATCAGCCGGCGGCCAGGGATCGCACCAGCTCACCGCGATGGCTCACGCCGACGCGCTGGCCGTTCTCGAGCCAGGTGCATCCGTGGGTGAGGGTGACAACGTCTCGATCATCCCCATACGCTTGCCCGGGTGGTGACGCCGCTGGTCGATTCGTTCGGGCGAGCGCACCGCGACCTGCGGATCTCGGTGACCGACCGCTGCAACTTCCGATGCACCTACTGCATGCCCGAGGAGGGAATGCAGTGGCTGCCACGCGAGGAGATCCTCACCTTCGAGGAGATCGGACGCATCGCCGCCTTGATGGTCGATCGCTACGACATCGACTCCATCAGGCTCACGGGTGGCGAACCGACGGTTCGGGCCCACCTCCCGCTGCTCGTGCGGCAACTCGCCGCCCTCGGCGTCGACCTCGCGATGACGACCAACGGCGCCAGCCTCGACCGCAGTGCCGACGAACTGGCAGCGGCCGGGCTTCGCCGGGTCAACATCTCGCTCGACACCCTTCGCTCCGACCGGTTCGAGGAGCTCACCCGCCGCAACGAACTCGACGCCGTGCTCGCCGGCATCGACGCCGCGGTCGCCGCCGGCTTCGATCCGGTCAAGATCAACGCGGTCGTCATGGCGGGCGTCAACGAGGACGAGATCGTCGATCTCGCGACGTTTGGCCGAGAGCGCGGCGTCCATGTCCGATTCATCGAGTTCATGCCGCTCGATGCCGGCGGGGGCTGGGCTCGTCGACAGGTGGTGTCACAGGCCGAGATCCTCGACCGGATCGGCGCCGTCTATCCCGTCGAGCCCGTCGGGAGGACCGGCGAGCCCGCGCAGCGCTTCCGCTACGTAGACGGTGCGGGCGAAATCGGTGTCATCCCGTCGGTGACCGCCGCCTTCTGCGAACAGTGCGACCGGGTACGGCTGACCGCCGAGGGCCAGCTGCGCAACTGCCTCTTCGCCATCGACGAGTTCGATCTCCGGGGTCCACTTCGAGACGGGGCCGACGATGCGGAACTCGCGGCGGTGATCGAACGGTGTGTCACTGCCAAGTGGGCGGGCCATCAGATCGGCCAGGTCACGTTCGTGAAGCCGCCCAAGTCGATGAGTCAGATCGGCGGCTGACCGCCGTTCTGCCGGGGCGGGCTACGATCGTCGCATGGACCGGGGCCTCACCCATCTCGACCCGATGGGCAGGGCACGGATGGTCGACGTCACCCCCAAGGACCCCACCCACCGACGTGCGGTCGCCCGTGGTCGCGTGATGATGGAACCCGAGACTGCATCGCTGGTGGCCCGCGGCGCGATCAACAAGGGCGACGTCCTCGCGGTCGCTCGCGTGGCCGGCATCCAGGCGGCCAAGCGCGCGCCCGACCTCATCCCGCTCTGCCACCCGCTCCTGGTCGGGTCGGTGTTGGTGAACTTCAGGATCGAGGACGCGCACATCGAGGTCGAGGCGCAGGTCGACACCGTCGACCGCACCGGCGTCGAGATGGAAGCCATGACGGCCTGCGCGATCGCGTGTCTCACGATCTACGACATGTGCAAGTCCGCAGATCGGGGCATGGTCATCGGCGATCTGACGCTGTGGGAGAAGACCGGCGGCCGCAGCGGGACCTATCGTCGCGAGCCCGACTTCTCCGAACTCGACACCGACCTCTGAGGTCCCGAGAGGCGTCCTCACATCACGCCCGCGAGCCGCATCCGGGTTGGCTTCGTCGCGAATTCGTAGTAAGACTGTCATGTTCGTCATCAGGCCCGGATCGCAGCTGGCGGCACCATCCACCACCCTGGTGGACGAGGTCGTTATGGTCCCCGAAAGTGAAGTGAGGCAAGGAGCTTGCGCACATTGCTACTGCTCATCCTCGCCGCGATCTGGGCGGCTGTGTTACTCCCACCGTGGCTACAGAACCGGCGAGAACGTCGACCCAACGACTCGATCGTGTCCTTCCGCTCGCAGATGGGCACCCTCCAGCGCACGACGCCGACCGGCGGGTCGCTGATGAACACCCGCCTGAGTCGCCGAGAGGCGAAGCGTCGCCGGCGCGACATCCTCCTGACCCTGGCATGCGCAGCCTCGTTGACGCTGGTGCTGGCAGTGTTGCTCGGCGGTCCGGTGATCGCCCTGCACCTCTTCGTCGATGTGTTGCTCGTCGCCTACGTGGCGCTGCTGGTCAACGCACAGCAGGTCGCGCCGGCCCGCCCGCAGCGTCGGGCCGCCAATGTGCACCGGCTTCCCGCCCGTCCCGAGCCCGAGCAGCGGCCGGCCGTGGTGCTGCGTCGTACCGGTTCGTAGCCGTGCAGCGTCGAGGTTAGAGTCGACGTCTCTTCCGGGGGTGTAGCTCAGTTGGCTAGAGCGCATCGTTCGCAACGATGAGGTCGGCGGTTCGATTCCGCTCACCTCCACGGGAAACAACCTTGCAGTGCCCATGACAGGCAGCGGCGACCTCGAGGCGGTCGGCGTGGGTCGACGCTCATCTTTTCTGCCGCTCCTGAGATTGGCCGACGAATCGGTCGACCACGTCGAGGCTCATCTCGACGAAGGCGAGCTGTTCGCCTGGACCGCGGTCGGAGCGATGGTCGGCGCCGTGCAAGCCGTGCCCCGCACGCCCTCACTCTGGGAACTCACCCTGGTCGCAGTCGCCGAGGAGTTCCAGAGGCGACGCCACGGCACCGAGATGCTGAACGCGGTGATCGATTCGTTGGCTGCTCGCGGCGCTCGCCGGATCGTGGTCGGCACGGCGAGCGCCGGGGTCGGTCAACTCGCGTTCTATCAGCGCGCAGGCTTCCGCGTGATCGCGGTCGACCGCGATCA
>Ga0307379_10014161_pt1 | contig 10301 bp, 3 predicted proteins | sample UN2MG_FD_202237 | JGI IMG/M metagenome (GOLD analysis project Ga0307379, IMG submission 202237) | Soil microbial communities from Risofladan, Vaasa, Finland - UN-2 | ecosystem: Environmental > Terrestrial > Soil > Coastal area > Acid sulfate soil | place: Finland: Risofladan, Vaasa | collected... | reverse complement strand
TGGGACCGCGGGATGATGGGTCTCGCCGTGGATCCGGGCTATCCGGCCCAGCCGTACGTGTACGTCTCGTACGCGTACAACCACGTCCTCGGGGACGCTTCAGCGGCGCCGCGCTGGCCAGCCAGCAGCCCGGGCGGGTACAACGACACATGTCCCAGCCCGCCGGGCGGCAACACGGACGGGTGCGTCATCTCCGGCCGTGTATCGCGTCTGACGTCGTCCGGTGGCGTGATGTCCGGTCCTGAGAAGGTCCTGATCGAAGATTGGTGTCAGCAATTCCCGAGTCATTCCATGGGCGACCTCAGGTTCGGTTCGGAGGGCGCCCTGTACGTCTCGGGCGGCGATGGCGCGAGTTTCAACGGCGTGGACTACGGACAGCTCGGTGGAACGTCCGGCTCGCCACCGCCGACGCCGGTGAACCCGTGCGGCGACCCGCCCGGTGGCATTGGGGTGGCGCTCAGCCCACCGACGGCCGAAGGCGGCGCCCTGCGCAGCCAGGATCTGCGGACATCGGGCGATCCCGCCGGCCTTAACGGAACCATTTTGCGCGTCGATCCAGCCACGGGCGCCGGCTGGTCGACGAACGCCCAGGCCGGCTCGGCCGACGCCAACGCCCGAAAGATCATCGGCTATGGACTGCGCAACCCCTTCCGGTTCACGATCCGGCCCGGAACGAGCGAGGTCTGGCTGGGCGACGTCGGCTTCAACACGTGGGAGGAGATCGATCGGCTGACGGCGCCAGGCGCGGCTCCCCAGAACTTTGGCTGGCCATGCTGGGAGGGCGGCGCGACGCTTCCCGCCTATACGAGTCTCGGGCTCGCGATCTGCGACCAGCTCAGCGCTGGTTCTGTGACGAGCCCCCATTTCAGCTACCGCCACGGAACGGAAGTCGTGACCGGCGATGGCTGTGGATCGGGCGGTGCCTCGACCTCCGGGATCACGTTCCTGTCGTCGTCAAGCGGCTACCCGAACCATTTCGATGGGGCTCTCTTCTTCACCGACTACGCTCGCCGTTGCATCTGGCTGCTGCCTGCCGGAGCGGGCGGGCTCCCCGTGGCCGGCTCCGTCGAGCTGTTCGCGAACCTCGATCGTCCGGGTACCTCCGACGACGGCGGGGCGGTCTTCCTGACGACGGCTCCGGACGGCGACCTCGTGTATGCCGACTACGACCGCGGCGAGATCCGAAAGATCCACTACTACGACCTTTCCAGCCCACCGGTCGCCAGCTTCACCGCGACGCCATCCACCGGCCCATCGCCGCTCCAGGTGGCGTTCGACGCCGGCGCGTCGACGAGTACGAACGGCCAGCTGACCTACGACTGGGATCTGGATGGCGATGGCCAATACGATGACGCGACGGGGGTGACGACGCAGCGAACGTACACGGCGGTAGGCAGCCTCACGGTTCGGCTCCGCGTGACCGACGCGGCCGCCCTGACCGCGACGACGGGCCGGGTCGTGTCGGTCGACGACACGGCTCCCGTCGTGACGATCGATGCTCCATCCGGGTCCCTGTTATGGAAGGTCGCCGACTCCGTTGCCTTCAGTGGGTCCGCCACCGATGCGCAGGACGGCGTCCTGCCGGCCTCGGCGTTCGACTGGACGCTGAAGATGCGCCACTGTCCATCCGACTGCCACAGCCACACGATCGAGTCGTACCCAGATGTGAAGTCCGGGAGCTTCTTCGCCCCAGATCACGAGCTGCCATCGCATCTCGAACTCAGCGTTACGGTCATGGACTCGAGCGGACTCACCGGCTCGGCATCGGTCGACCTGTATCCGAAGACGGGGATCGTCACGACGACAACCTCGCCCGTTGGGATCTCAACGACGGTGGGCGGTGAGACGGGGCCGAACCCGTCGGTCACCGCCATCGTCCAGTCCAGCGTTACGGCCACGACACCGGCCACGGCTGTGATCGGTGAAGCTGTGTGGAGCTTCGACACGTGGTCTGACGGCGGTGCCCGAACCCACCAGGTCCCCGTCTCGGCAGGAACGACCTCCCTGACCGCGAGCTATTCGCTCTCCGGCACCGTCGATGCGTCCGACACCTGCTCCGGAGCGGGAAGCCCGGTCGACCCGCCCGGAAAGTGGCAGATCGGCACGTTCGGGAAGACCGGGGATGTCGATTGGTATCGATTCAAGCTGACCAAAACCAAGCGCGTTCGCCTCGCGCTGGGCGATCTGGCCGACCCCGCCAAGCTGTCGCTCTACAAGGGCTGCAGCACGCTCATCAAGACGGCCGACCGTTCAGGTACGGGCGCCGAACAGATCATCCGCAGTCTTGACGCCGGCAAATACGCCATCCGCGCGAGCGTCAGCGGCAGCCCGACCGCGGGCGGGTATGCGTTCCTCATGAAGAAGATGCCAAAGGCCGTGCGCGTCCTGTCATCAAACGCATGGGTCGAGGGCGGCACGCTCCGTCTCGTCGGCGAGGTCTACAACAACACATCGAGCACGGCCGGCCCGGTCGACGTCACGGCCAGGATCTACAACGCGGCCGGAACGCTTTTGGCGACTCGGACGGCCCGCGTTGATCTCAAGTTCGTCAAGTCGCACACGCGGTCGCCGTTCACGATCGCAGGTCCTCTCCCGGCTGGTTACGACCACGTCAAATGGACCGTCAGTGCGCCATCGACGGGCAAAAAGGTCGTCAAACCCGCAAAGACGGTCCTGACCTCCGGTCCCGATGCCGACGGCCACTGGGTCGTGACTGGGACAATTCGGAACAAAGCTTCATCGAAGGTCGAACGGCTTCGATTCGCGGTGACCCTGTACGACGATCGCGGCAACGTGCTCGATGTCGTGCGCGCCCAGGTCGGGGCCAGGAAGCTCCGACCGGGCGCATCCACGTCTTTCTCGGCCACCTTCCTCTCGACCGGCCTTGACCCGGATCGAATCTCCAGCCGGGCGATGGCGATCCGCTGACTAAGGCGTCGGCGAGAACAACAGGAAGAGATGGGAATAGTCGGCGTCGTTCCAGACATAGTCGATGCCCACCTCGGGACGCTCCGGCAGATCAACGGTCGGTAGGACCACCTGGGGCGCCGGTTCGTACAGCGTGTCGAAGAGCTGCTGTGCCGTGGCGCGGGGGACCACGAAGCGCGTCGAAGTCCCGTCACCGATGTCGACGACCGCGTAGGCATAGGACGGGGGGTCCGCGACCAGCGGCGCGAGGTCGACGACGATGATGTCGGACGTCCCCGTGATACCGCCATCTGCCAGCCAGGTGAACGGTGTACTCCGTGTGAGCCGGACCGGCAGCGTATTCGGGACATCGGTGTTCCGGGGGTTTGCGATCCCGTAGCCGTCGTAACGCACGGTCAGGCCATTGATGAACAGCATGAGCGTATCGCGCGCATTGTTGCGGCAAGACTTGTCATCGGCCGGGCAGCGCAGGCGCAGCGCACCATCGAACGGCTCGGGCTGGTCGTCCACGAGGGCGAGCTTGAACGGACCCGGCGTCGGCGACGGCGTTGGGCTGGCCTCGGTGCTGGGCGACGCCTCTTCGGACGGGGCAGGGGTTGGGGTCGGAGGCGACGTTGGCTGGGCCGTCTCGGCCGGCGCAGACGATTCGCCGGCGGCCGACTGAGGCGCCCCCCCGCCCGTTAGCATCGGGAGCGCGATAAGCGCGATGATCGCCACCAACGCGATCCCGGCGATGGGCGGGAGCCACGAAGGCAGGATCGGCCCTTGCAAGAGCGTGGCGCGCAATGCGACGGGCGGTGCCTTGCCGGGGCGGACTTCGACATGGAACGGATGCGATTGTTTCGAGCCGAGAAGGAACGTGTCCTTGGCCGAGGCCCGAACGGTGACGCCGCCCCGCTCCCCAGCGCCGACGACGAGCCGCTCGGGGACGACCTCGAAGGCGACAAGCCGATCTGGATCACTCGCGCTGACCACCACCTCGACGGGTGTGTTTCCGCGGTTCTCGACGGTCACGTCGTGGCGGCCGGTGCGACTACCGCGAGACGTCGCCGGCACGATACCGGCGGACGTGTCGGTGTAGGGACCGATGGTGATCCGCCCCTCCTCGACGACGGCTCCGGCCGGATTTGCCGCCGGGGCGACACGGACCCCATATGGCAGCGTTCCGGCTCGTGGCAAGGAATTGCGTGGTGGTGCGAAGACGATCAGCGCCTCGGCTTCCTTGCCAGGGAAGAGCGACAGCGACGCTGGCTGTGCGCTCGCCCATGCGGCCATCGGTCCGACGATGGTCAGGTCGAATCGGTCGACGGTCGATCCCGTATTGCGAACGCGGATGGTCGTCGAGATCTGACCACCGGGGTCGACCGCGAGGGTACTGGGTTCAAGCGTGGCGATGGTTGCCATGGCGGGGAGTCTAACGTGACGCTACACTCGGGTCGACTCGTGGGTCGCGATCGATCTCGCACCATGTGACGAGCGGCACGAGGATCGGCCTTGATCGTTTGCAAGACCTGCGGTTTCGACAACGAGTCGGGCGCGCAGTTCTGTGGTTCCTGTGGCAGCTTCCTCGAGTGGACGGGTGAATCCACGGAGCCAACCGCGCCGAGCCCGACAGCCGGCGTCCCGGCCCCTGATCCGTCCGCGGCGTCTGCACCAGACCCGACCCCCGTACCAGCGCCGGTCCCGGACGGCATCTCCTGCCCGAATTGCGGGACCGTCAATGAACGCGATCGCGTGTACTGCCGCCATTGCGCGACCGAACTTGCTCCCGCACCTGCAGGTATCGCCCCAGTCGCGGCTTCGACAGGTCAGGGCAGTGGCCGCCTCGTTCCCACGATCATCGTCGGCGGGGTGCTCATCGCGATCGTCGTGGGTGTCGTTCTCATCGGGGGAGCCCTCGGAGAATCAACGGACGTGGCGGCCTCTTCCAAGAGCCCCACCGCCTCCGCATCTGCGCCGACTTCGCCACCACCGGCGATCGAGCCATCTCCGACGCCGTCAACCCCGGCCGCGTCGGCGACTCCACGCCCAGATCCGACCGGCACGATCGCCTGGTCGAGCGGCACGCCGGGCAACTTCGAGATCGTCACGTCAAGACCCGATGGGTCGCGCATCGTTCGCGTCTTCGAGATCGACGGGGACGACATCCAGCCTGCCTGGTCGCCCGACGGCAAGCGGATCGCCTTCGCCTCGGCGAGGGGGATCCGGGTGGTCGATGCCAAGGATGGTGGCAATGACGTCCGATTCACGCATCATGACGAACTGGATCGTTCTCCCGAGTTCGCTCCGGATGGCAAGGTCATCGCCTTCGCCAGTATTCGCGAAGGCGACTTTGAGATCTACCTGCGTGATGTCGGCGGAAAGAACCTCATCAACCTGACCAATGACCCGGCCGTCGATGAGAGCCCAGACTGGTCGCCGGTCACGGACCTTATCGTCTTCTCCTCGGATCGCGCCGGGGATCTCGATATCTGGTCGATGCGGCCGAACGGGAAGCGTCCGACCCAGCTTACCGGTGCCGAGGGAAGCGACGATCACCCGGCCTGGTCGCCCGACGGGACGACGATCGCGTTCACGAGTGACCGCGATGGCGAACGGTTCATCTACCTCATGGATGCCGATGGCTCCAACGTCCGTCGCCTGACAACGAGTAACGACACCGAGCGGTACGCGACCTGGTCACCCGATGGTCTGTATATCGCCCACCGGGCCGGCGCCGGCCGGGTCACCAAGATCACGGTCGTGTCGGTCGAGGACGGCGTCGAGATCGCAAGCTTCGCTGAGAAGAACAAGTCCGCGGCATATCCGAGTTGGCGCTGACCTTCGCTTGCGCGGCCGGGGCGGCCACGCATGACCGGTACCTTCTGCGAGTCGATTTGATCCAAATCTGACGCGTCACACCCGAATCCCATCTTTACGCGGTGGTGCTCGCGGTGGCACGATAGGTTCGCTCGACGGCCAGCCCGGTCGACAATGCTGCGGGGGTCCCCGAATTGCTCGACGGCACCGGCACCAGAGGGTCGGTCGTCCCGACCAATGGACATGTGACGATGGGAGCCTCCGTCGTCGCAGCCAAGGTGAGTGTGCCCGCGTCCTCGGCGCTCCCACGCGAGCGCCTCGAAGGACTCCTGAAGACCATCTGGAGCCACCGCCTGGGGGTCGTCGTGGCCCAGGCCGGATCGGGCAAGACCACGCTCCTTGCGGCCTTCGCGGCGGCCACAGAGGTTCCCGTCGCCTGGTATCGGGCCGACACCTGGGACGCCGACGAGGCGGCGATGCTCAAGCACCTCGAAGTCACGTTGACCGCTGCCCTCGTCGGGCTTCCGGGCGGGTGGACGGGCGTTTCTTCCGCCGCCGCCGCCCTCGATGCCTGGCGTGGGGGCCGTGCACTGCTGGTGATCGACGATATCCACGCCCTGGAGGGGACGCCCGCAGAACAGGCTCTAGGTCGTTTCATCGAGTACGCCCCATCGTGGCTGGCGGTCCTCGTTGGGTCGCGCGTTGCGCCCGGTTTTAACCTGTCACGCCTTCGGGTTGCCGGCCAGCTGCTGGAGCTCGGCCAGGACGAACTGCGCTTCCGGGCCTGGGAGGTCGAGCAGCTATTCCGGGAGCACTACGGTCATCCGATCCCCCCCGACGACCTCGCCGTCCTCGCGCGGCGCACCGAAGGCTGGGCGGCCGGCCTCCAACTCTTCCATCTGGCGACCCGAGACAAGTCGGCTGTTGAGCGCCGCCGGATCCTTTCCGCCGCCGGTTCGGGGAGCCGATTGGTCCGCGAGTACCTGACCTGGAATGTGATGGTCGACCTACCCGAGGAACTGCGCAACTTCCTCGTTGAAACGTGCGTGCTTGGGCGGCTGACCGGGGGGCTGTGCGATCGGCTGCTGGAGCGGGGCGGGAGTTCGACCCTGCTGGACGAACTGTTTCGCCGCGGGATCTTCACCGTGGAGCTCGACGCCATCGACGGCTCCTACCGATATCACGAGGTCCTGCGGTCGCATCTCGACCGGATGCTGGTCGAGCGAGTTGGCGAGGAGAAGGCCAGGGATCGTTATCGTCGCGCGGGCGCGTTGCTGGAGGCTTCGGGCGCCGCCGCAGAGGCACTCGGTGCGTTCAGCCGAGCGGAGGATTGGGTCGCCGTCCGACGACTCCTCGGCGGCCAAGGCGAGCGCCTGGCCGACGGCGGCTCCGAATGGCTGCACGATCTCCCACCGGCGATCATCCGGCATGAGCCGTGGCTCGAGCTTGCGGGGGCCCGGCGCGCTCGCGCCGAAGGACGTTGGAATGACGCGATCGGCGCCTACGAGCGAGCTGCGGGGGGTTTCGGGCCGACCCGGATCTCGAATGTCTGTCACGACGAACGGCAGGCGCTCCGGGCGTGGTTCGACCCGGTCCCGCAGTTGGCCCCAGCTGCCGACTGGACACGCATCCTGCGCGCCGGGCTCGCGCGCGATCCGTTGCGGCACACCCGGGAGATGGCCAGCGTGGACGCCGTCCCCATGTCGCTGGTGCGCGGCCTCCTCGCCTTGGCAGCGGGCGACGTCACGTCGGCTCGACGGGAGCTGAACGCGGCGGTCGCGGCTCTGGATGATCATTCGGTGTTTGCCATCGCGGCAGCCATCGGGCTCGGGGCCGCCCGTCTCCTTGGTGGCGATCGCGGTGGGATCGCGGACCTGGACCGAGCCGAGGATCTGGCGGAGCGGTCCGCCTTCTCGTGGCTCGCTCGACTGGCTCGATCGGCCGGTCGACTCGGAGCCGTCGCCGCCGCGCCCATCCGTCCCGGGCGGGATGCGGTCGGAGCCAGGGCCGACGATCCCTGGGGTACCGCGTTCGTCGCCCTGTTCGAAGCGTGGAACCCTGGGGTGGCGAAACCGGATGGATCGGACGCCCCCGAGTCTGCCCAGCGTCGGGCGGCTGCCGGCGCACGCGCCGCGGCTGTCTTCCACGACCTTGACGCAGCGGTTCTTGAGTCGTGGGCCAGCGCGCTCGGCGCCCTCGGCCTCGCGGAGGGCCACGCTGATGGTGCGCACGAGAGCGGAGTCGCCGCCGATGCGCTCGCCCGCTCGGCCGGCGTACCGGGTGCTCGTCTGATCGCGAATCGGGCGCTGGAACGCTCCGATCCGGCGCGCGGCGCCGTCCACCGTGAGCTCGCGGGATCTCTCCGGGCCGAGACCGGCGTGATCGACCCGCCAGCCTCTGTCCGAACTCATGAACTGCCGGAACCGACGACGGATGAGGTTTGCATCCGTCTGTTCGGAGGGTTCGAGATGTCGCGCCAGGGCAGATCCATCGCGCTCGATGGCATACGCCCGCGAGCGCGTAGCCTGCTCAGGCTCCTCGCGGCCAGAGCTGGTGCACTCGTCCATCGCGAGGTGATCACTGCCGCACTCTGGCCCGAGGCGGATCCGAATGCCGCCTCCCGAAGTCTCCAGGTCGCCGTGTCCGCCGTTCGCGGGCTCCTTGTAGCCGAATTCGGGCCAGGAGCCGGGAGGCTGTTGGCCCGCCAGGGCGACGCGTATCGCCTCGACGTCGGACCGGATTCCGTCGATATCAGGCGGTTTGACCGCCACATGGCGGAGGCCCGATCGGCCGGGTCGCGCGGGGAGTCTCCCCTCCCGTCGATCACCAAGGCGCTGGAGCTGTACGAGGGCGATCTGCTCCCTGAGGAGGGACCTGAGGAGTGGATCGTCGACCTGCGCGGCGAATATCGGACCCAGGCCGTCGAGGCGAGTCAGAGCGCCGCTGAGGCCGCGCTATCCGACGGAGATACCCGCACCGCGATCGAATTGTGCCGCTCCGGACTCGCTATCGACCGCTATCACGACCCTCTCTGGCGGTTGCTCGTCGAGGCTCGGCGCCGGGAGGGGGACGTCGGCGCCGCGGACCGTGACAGGCGTGACTACGAGGCGATGCTGACCGAACTGGGTCTACCACCCGAATCGGCCGTCAGCGTGTCCTGAAGAACTCGATCTCGGACAGCGCCACCGGTGTGCCAGCGGGCCCATTGGTGGCGATGACATCGATCGTGACCGCGTCGACCGCGTTCGCGGTCAGATCGAAATCATGTGGCTTGTGATCATCGACGAGATCGATCTCCTTCGACGACCCGTCCGGGAATGTCAGCCGCAACCGCGACGGTCGCCGTTGGTCGATAAACCCGGGCGCGCTGCCATTGTGGACGATGATCGCCCCGAGATCGACGGGTTCCTGGAACGTCAGCGTGATTGAGGGGGCGTCTTCGGGCGACTGCCAGTCCGTGTTCGAGAACGTGTCGATGAGCTTTCCGGGCCCGTGGTCTTCGATCTGGCTGCTTGCACCGGCCGTGATTGGGTGCACGACCTCGAGCGACGGGGCCACGATCCGTTGAACTTGCTTCACGATCCCGGCGCCGGCGTCGGCGACGGAGGTGCGCAGCGATGGCAACGCGATGATCGCGATCGCGCCGAGGGCCACGGCGACGATGAGGACGCCTTTGAGGAGCGTCATCCGGTCTACCTTCGAACCCGCGTCGGCGGCTGGCCGCGTGGCTGCTGGGGAACTGTCAGCCGCGGGCGGCTTCGGCTTGGAGCCGCCGAAGATCCTGCGCCACATTGGAGGCGACGCCGCGGCCACGACAGCGGCGGCCGCCAAACTGGTGCCGCACGCTCGGCAGAATCTGCGGCTCGGGTCATTCGCTCCATGACATTTGGAACAGATCCTGTCGCCGGGCTGCGCCACACGGGGGGCGACTGGGCGGGCGACGACGGGTGGGCGCTGCGCCACTGCGCCTACGGTCGCCGGCTGCTGCCCCGCTGGTTGGCCAGTCGGTGCCACTCCGGGTTGGCGAGCCGGTGGCGCCTTCAAGGCGGCCACACCGGCGGCGGCGGCGGGCGTAGCCCCCCGGGGTCGCTGCGGCGGCGGCTGGCCGACCGGGCTCGCCGCCGGTTTCGGCGTGGCGACGATGATGACGTCGGGCTCTGGTTCGGGCTCCGGGATCGTCGCCGGCGTTGGTTCCGCCGCGGGCTCGGGTGACGCCGTCACGATCGGCGTCGGTGTCGGGGCTGGCACCGCAATGTTGGATTCGGGTACCGACGGCGACATTGCGGGCGGGTCGCCGGGAGGGTCCTCTGTGACCGATGTCATCGACTTGCGCGATGGGCCGCCACGTCGCTTGGCCGGCGGGGGTGGAATCGGCGGCTCAGGCACCGGCTCCGGCTCCGGCTCCGGCTCCGGCTCCGGCTCTGGCTCCGGCTCCGGCTCCGGCTCTGGCACCGGCTCTGGCTCAGGCACCGGCTCTGGCTCCGGCTCAGGCACCGGCTCCGGCTCCGGCTCCGGCTCCGGCTCTGGCTCCGGCTCTGGCTCAGGCACCGGCTCTGGCTCCGGCTCAGGCACCG
>Ga0307379_10014160_pt1 | contig 10301 bp, 4 predicted proteins | sample UN2MG_FD_202237 | JGI IMG/M metagenome (GOLD analysis project Ga0307379, IMG submission 202237) | Soil microbial communities from Risofladan, Vaasa, Finland - UN-2 | ecosystem: Environmental > Terrestrial > Soil > Coastal area > Acid sulfate soil | place: Finland: Risofladan, Vaasa | collected... | reverse complement strand
GTTTAGGCTCTTGCGCACAATGAAGCCTTTAATAGGGTGCTTGAAAGGGGCAAGCTGCGATATCGCGACCATTGCTCCAATGATTGGGTCAGCGCCCAAAGCACCGCCCCCGGCCAAAGAGACGTTCATCGCTTTCATCCATTTGACAAATGTACCAGCGATTACGTAGAGCGACTCGGGCTCCAGGCACGCGCCCTTGATGTCGATGAAATGGTGACCTTGTGCTCCTGAAGACAGCACGAAATCCTTATCACGAACCTGAAGCGCAATGATCCTTTGCCGAAGGTCCTCAACGAGCTTCTTGGTTATCGCGGGCATTATTATCCTTTCTTGGTGTAGAGCGAGTTAGCTAGCAACAGTATTGCGTATGCTCGCAGTATGCCGGTATTTCATACCTTTTCAAGCGCTATCTGAGCATAAGGGGGGCAGAACTCACGGAAGATTCGATCAGCGTGGATGTGTTGTCGAACACAGCAGTCATCAGAATGTAATAGCCCTTCTCCACCCAGGGCACGACCCCGAAACGGAAGACCGTTACGTCTTTGATCAGGGTTCCGGCTGCTAGAGACAACGGTAAGGGCTGAGGCACTTGGGAGAAGTCGGGATAGAACAGCAGCCTCCCTGCCGGATCAAGGGCAGCGATGTAAGCCGTGCAATTGACAAGCTCGTCGTGCGCGAACGCCGACACTGAGACAGAAAGCTCGTCGCCATCGGCCACGATGAGATCGCTGGGCGCGACCGAGAGGATGTTCGTGGTTGGCGCATGACCTTCCGAAACGCCCTCCGCAACGAACGAAGACACCCACTCTGGCTGGGGCGGGTTCGTGCCGTTCGCGAGCATTTCCTGCCAAGCGCCATCTGTGAGGCGGTCGCTCATTGGCCAGCTAAACTCGTAGTAGGAATAGACCCCGCCCGTGCACATCGCAAGCCCATCGTCGGTCGGCGCTACTACGTAAACCCACGCGGGATGACCTATCGCCTCCTCTAGCACGCTTGAGCTGTTGCCATCGGTGTGAACGTCCGCGACCAGTGCCATTTTACCATCCTCGTCGTTTTGACTAGATGGGTCATCCGCCGGGAAAGTCAGAATCTCTGACAGCCTGCTACCGATGTGGCATATCGCAAGATGTTCGTCCTCATCCAGTCGCTCGCCTATAAGCTCTCGCTCACTGATCCTCTTCATAAGCAGCAGAGTATCGCGAAGGCTCTCGAACCGCGTCCGATAGTCCATAAGAAGCAGCCCGTACTTGGACAGACCCGATATTGTCATGTCGCACAACGAGGCCAGCCGAGCATAGACGAGCGGATTGGGCTCAACGTAACCAATCGTCAGGTCGGGCGTTCCCGTCTCGTAAGAGTAGCTCTGCTTGGCGTAAAGGATCGTGTCGTGCCTCAGCTCCGTCCAGGAACCAAGCGCCGTCCCCAGCTCCTTGTCCGTCCAGGCCTTGTTCTGCATGAACAGCGGGAAACCCTCCCCCTTCGTGACGAGAGCCGGCATCAGGCAATAGAGCCAATCCCAGTAGAGGTTCTGGACCCACGACTCGTCCGGCAGCGTCGCGAACCATGTCCTGACGCGACTCATCCGCTCTGGATAGTCCGGATAGCGGGTGTCCTGATACACGAAATCAAGAATGCTATACGCCCTCGATGAGCCAAGAGCGGCCATAACGTCCAACCCCTTGGGCATCATCCTGCCCCAGACTTTATTGTGCACCAGCTGCTGAAAAACATACGAATCCGGGATGAACCGCTGGCCCATGAACCGAAAGCCCTTGGTCGTCACCGCATGGTCCTCGTAGTCCTGAACAAACGTGGAATTGATCAGCGGGTCGTGCAGTTCCTTGGCCGCCTCGGTGAATACGGCCAGTTTAGCCTCGTCCACGAGCTGCTCAGGCGGCATCGATGCGAAAGCATCCCCATAGACCTCAAGGGCAAGCGTCAGGTATTCCTGGACAGTCAAATCGTCCGCCTCGCCCACGTAGAAGACAGTTGGGGTGTAGATTTGGTCGTAAAGCTCAAGGCCCGATCCTTCCGAGGTCTCGAGGTTTACAATCCCCTGAACTATCAAGAGCGCCTGCAATGTCTCGTCGTAAGCGCCCTTCTCGACACAGCTCAACGAGGAGCTCGTATCAAGCCGAAACATCAGCCGCCCATACCACATCAGCGCCTTGAAATAGCGGCTCAACGTCTCGTTCCGCGTGTAATGCCCGCGGGGAACGTATTGGCTGTAGTCCTCGTACATGCCCATGATCGGGGAGCAGGCCTTGCCCTGATGCGCCTCGATGAGAGCCAGTTCCTCGGACACGAGGCCCGAAACCTCTTCGGGAACAACATAGTCCGGGTCGAGAAGCTTGGCCGGAACACAGAAGTATGCGAGCGCCCTCATCAGGAGCTCCTGAGTATAAGGCTCCGCCGCGCTCCGACACATCTCGTCCATCTTCCCAACCATCCCCTGCGTCAACGCACCGGCCGCAGCGTTGAACCTCTGCATCTCCGCGACCCGGAGGCTGTAGTCGAACAGAACATGATACGTGGTCAGCATCGAATCCGTTGTTACGAAGACGCGCCGCCCAAACGTGTTAAGGTCCTTATACAAGCCCTGCATGGTGAGCACGTTCGGGCTATGCGTCGGCACAACCACGAACCCGTTCTTGGCCAACAGAGCCTTAGCACGGTCGCTCAACCGGCTTGCGACCTCGTCGAAATCGGCAACGTTGCTGAAGTCCCAAGCGACGTATTGCGGCTCCAGCGACGGGTTCACATCAACCGCGAGCGGACTGTAAACACCAAACCGAGTCTCGATATCCTTGTCGATTGTCGCCATCATGGTCTTGAAACCAGCGAAGGCCGATCCAGCCGCGAGCAGCGAAACCACGACCGCAACAAGCACAAACAGACGCCTCGAAGCAGTCATCAGAAGCACCTCCCTAATCAGGAACCCATTAATGCTTATGGATTAGCAATCCACGTACTTATACAATATAATGCACAGACACCGGATCCGTCAAGTACAATCAACTGGACTACGCAAGAAAGGAAGGTAGAATCTCGCCGGGTTCGAGTTTGCAGCCGCTTTCCAGAAGATAGTCGGCAACGCTGCATCTGCACCACAGATGGTACGTCTCGCCTATCAAAAGCGGCGCAATAATGGGCCGCGGCCAGAGCTTCGCAGCCCTCTCGAGCGTCAGGTTGAGGAACAAGTCTGAAAGGCATGAGCCAAACGCGTGAGTGATGAAGACCGGGGAAAGAACATCGAAGATAACCGGTGGGAAAAAAGCACCCGGTTCTGGCACGCCAAGCCCATAGTCTGCGCAGACCTGCGCATAGAGGTCGTCAAATGATGAAGATGTGTCCTGCCATATTCTCATCGAAAAATCCGCTCTCACAGCGTCATAGACGAACGCCATCGCCCTCGAGCGTCGGATAAGGGCGCCAATTCGCTCCGCCTGAATATCATCAACCGCAAGCACTTCTCCCAGAACATGCGCGGTGGACGCGGCAGCGGCAGGCAGCTCGGCCAGGATTTCGCCGTAATGTAGATAAATCGGGTCGCCTCGTATCGTAGGCCATTTTGGCGAGAAGATGTTGCAGAGACAGTGGCCCATCTCGTGCACTAGTACTCTAAACCACCACGCGCCGGCTGAGAAACTGCCCTCAACGCAAAGATCCTCATCGAGATTCAATGCAGATGCGTGCGCTGGTGTGGTGCCTGGTTTAACAACCACTCTGATTCGCCTAGTCTGAGTTTCGTCAAAACCCAGCGCCTTGAGTGCCTGAAAGCACTGCTCGGTCGGCAATTCAGGTCCGAAATAAGCATCGGCCTCGTCAAGTGATCTCTTGTGATAATGGAACAGGTCTTGTAAGCCGCATCCATCCAGCTCAACCAGTCGGACGAGCTGCCTGCCGGCAGAAAACACAGCGTAAAGCAGCTTCGCAGTATTGCCAGTTAACTGCCATTGTTCCTGAAGAAAGAGCCTGCAGTAATCAGCGAGAGACATGTCGTGTTCTTTCGCGAGGCGCCTCTGGCCCTCTCTTATCAGCGGTTCAATCTGCTCGTTGAGAACCGCTAGCTGGCTGAATAGCATTGCTCTGTCTGACTCCTCAGTCAGACCCGCCATGAGGGCGCGAATCTCACCCAACCGCACTGGTTCAGGTGCGACCTTGAACCTGAAGCCTGAACAGGCTTTGGCGAGCCTCTCATTTAGGTCCTTCACAATGGAGACCATCCGATGCGATTTCTCCTCACGCCTCAGGTGGTCATTGACCAGTTTGCACAGGTGAGAGTCGGGATAGTCGCGCGCCAGCTCCGCGCCCAGGGCCTTGATCTCGTCACCGACCCGCCACGCTTCGTAAGCATGATGTGCGTCGATGGCGCTCGCTACATCGTCCCGACCCATCGATTCTCGTCCTGCGAGGTTGGCCTCTCTGAGGAGGCGCCTCGTCTCAGAATCCCACTTGGCAAAATCCTCCTGGATCTTGGAGTATGTTCTCTTGGCCTCATTCAACGCCCATCCCTCCTGTCCTGACTATCAACATTGCGGCCCAGACTCGATTCCTGGTTCTTAGGTCATTGCATACCATCAAAGTGTCGGGAGCATCTCGAGAGTGCGATTGATAGATCAAGTATGCCCTCGGTGACTGTCGGGCTATACAGTCGTCCTCTTAAGAACATGCGTATTCACCAGATATGACCCGGGGAAAACGTGTCCCCAAATCCTCTGAGCTCTCAAATGCCTTTAGTACCGAACCGGTGTCCCGAATCCAGTATCGATCCTTTCTCCGAGAGCTGGAATATGTGTGAATCCTTAGAAGCACCTCCCTAATCAGGAACCCATTAATGCTTATGGATTAGCAATCCACGTACTTATACAATATAATGCACAGACGCCGGATCCGTCAAGCACGTCCGACTCCCCCGATAATCAGATTGGCGGTCCGGGAAGTTGTCTGTTGCAGCAGCTCGACAGGTAGATAGAGGAGTTCATGTTGCAGTCCGAACAGCTGCCTCCTTCACCTGCCGGGTGGAAATGAGGGACCCACGCTGCAATCCCCGGCAGGGGATACCGTGGGTAGCCGTGCGTGCAACGCAACGGGAGGGTTATCATAGGGAGCTCTCCTCTTACCGTCAGGCTGCGCCTGCGGCTACCCGTGGTGTGCCCTGTCGGGCACAATCTCATGCGCCCCATCCCCGAGGGGGCCACGACATTCCCCTCTTCAATCTGATTATTGGGGACTCGTCTTACACCTTGAGAAATCAAACCAAACAAAGTATGATTACTCCATGAGTAGATGCAATTGCTCGGCCACCCGACTGATGGCTGGCTTTTTAACATCGATAAGCTCTTCACATAGTGGTATGGTGTATTGGGAGTAAGCAGATGGTTGACAACCAGGCCACTGACGCAACGCATGACCGCTCAGAGAGCGAAGAGCAAGATGAACTTATCACCTCGCTGAGGAAACTCCGCGAAAGGTTCTCAGAGGCAAAGGCGTCCGGCGACGAGCTGGGCGAGGCGCACGCCCTCGGCGAGATCGGGATGTGCCTCTGGGAAGCCGGCCAGCATACGCATGCAATTGTCTCGACCAGGGCATCGCTGCGCAAGTTCGTGGCCTTGAACGATCCGAAGGGCAAGGCAAAGCAGCTTTGTAGGCTCGGAGTGATGCTTTATGAGCGCGGCCAGATCGGCAACCCGCTCGCATGTCTAAACTCCTCGCTATCTATCTATGAAACGATTGGCGATCGCAGTGGCGAGGCCGACGTCATGCGCAATATCGGCCGCGTCTATGATGCGCAGGGGGATTGGTCGCATGCGCTTTACATGTTGGCGAAGGCGATGCTGATACACAGAGAGCTCGGCGCAAGGCGACAGGAGGCGATTGACATGAGATACATAGGCGTGATTATGTGTCAGCAAGGCTCCCAACAGGAGGGGTTGTCCGTCCTTTTCAACGCGGCCGACATGCTAAAATCAGTCAGCGCCGACAAGGAGTTTGCCAAGACGCAGCGCCTCATCGACGAGATGACCGGCGGCAGTGCGATTATGCACTAGGTAGGGTTGGGGCAGTTTCACACGTTTCCGGCTGTGGATGGCGGCTCAATCAGCCCGATTCGTGTGGACTGTCCTCATCGGTTCGGCCTGTGAGTTTCAGCTCGGGGAATATCGGGTCGATTGTTTCGCATCTTAGAAGGTAGTTGAGGTCGTCCTCTCCCATGTCGCGAGCGCTCGCGTAGCGCTCGATCAGCTCGGCCAACCGATTGAAACAGGCGTCGTGTTCGGCAAAACGCTGTTGGGCGTAGTCCCGCGCTGACCAAGTGCTGATCAAAAACTGCCAGTCCGAGCTCTCGAGGAGAAGCAACTCGCGAGCAGCCTGCGCCAGAGTGCGCCTCATAAGGGGGTCGCTATCGCCTCCGTAAGCGGCCAGCAGCTCCTTCATGCGCCGCTCCGCGGAATGGATATGACGCCACGTCCATTCGGTATCCTTGTTCAGCCATATAAAATGGAACCCACCTTCCCCCCACGAGCCCTCGGGCAGATCGACGACCGTCGAGGGCGGGAACTTGTGCAAGTACTCGCCACAAGTTACAAGCGAGACCTCGCTAGACTCGTGGGCCGCCTTGGCGAGATGATATATCCACCTCGGGCCCTCGAACCACCAATGTCCAAACAGCTCCGTGTCGAACGGTGCACAGACGACTCCCGGGCGGCCTCCGTCCAGCCGCGCTCCGCTCAGGTTCTCCACCACCAGGCCCAAGAAGTGATGCGCATGTTCCCTGAGCCTTCCCTCTATTGGCTCCAAACTGTAGGGCTGCTTCTCTCCCAGGTCCACCTGGGGGCCCGTAACCCGCCAATACCTAAGCCCGCCCGGAAAATGCTTCTTGTGGAAATCCAAGTACTCCGGTGAGCCCGGATAACCCCGTTCGCCGCTCCACACCTGGAGCCCAGTCCTGGGATCGCGGGTAAAAAAGGCCACACTGGTTTCACCCGATGTTGACCCGACCCAGTGAACGTTGTACGGCGACAGGTCCTCCTTTTGTGGACGAGGAACGTACTGCTCTTCGATCTGTTTCCAAAGCCGCTGAAGAGCATCAAATCGTGCAAGATAGGTCCCGATTGGCTTACCGCCTCGGAGCAGGTGCGAATCAACGATAAAATACTGCATCCCATTCTTTCCGACATAATACTCTATCCCCTTCCTGGGCCGAGCCCGGTCATCGCCCGACTCGACCAGCGGAGAGCTCCACCTGTAGCCCGGCCGGTATGCACACTCAGGAAGCCAGATGCCAAACGGCTCGCGGCCAAAGAACTTCTCGTAATTCGCCTTGCCAGCGGCGATCTGAAGGTCTATGCTGCCATCCTCATAAAGCAGCGGGAGATACGCGTGCGTCGCGGCGCTGGTAATTATCTCCACGTGGCCATCATCTTGAAGCCTCCTAAATGCGCCCACAAGGTCCTTGTCATAGGTCTTCAGAAAGGCTCGTCTAACTCCAATATAATAATCACGCCACATCTCCGCCAGCCGTGCCCTGTCCCGCAGACCGGTGCGCCCGAACTCGTCAGCGTTCAAGACGGCGCTCTCGATCTTGTGATCGACGTAGGTCGTGAACGAGCCAACAAATGCCGGGTCCGCCAGCTGTTCACACAGCACTGGCGTCAGCCCGATAGTCAGCTTCGGCGAGACTCCCTCCGAGACAAGCTGAAAGCAAACGTCAAGCAGCGGGATATATGTCTCGGCACAGCACTCGTTCAGCCAATCGGCCCCGTGCGGCCAGACCCCGTGAGTCAAAACATAAGGAAGATGAGAGTGTAGGACTATTGACAAGTAACCTTTCATTGCACGCATCCCCGCATAAATTCTGCGCCTTTCGACTAACCAGACTGACTATAACGTATTCGCACAAAACATGAACCCCAAAAAGCCGCGCTCGCCTCAAAGCTATCACCTCCGGCTGTAGCCTACTGCGAGGCGCACAGTTTGACGTGGGCTCAGTTTCAGCGACGCCGCACTAGTTCGCTCGCTGTTAAGACCAGCTTTGGCAGCGCAGACACTAGGGCGGGGCAACACCGACCCAGACACGCTTGCCGACGCCAAACACAGTCACTTCAGGGGGATTCGTCCAGGGATTCGCGGCGCCTGTCAAGCGCCCTAAAACACAACCGGTGCTTTGGACGGCGTTTACGTCCGCAAAAAAGTGCTTGACTCTTCTGGTTGCAGGCGTCATATTTTAAGTAAGGTTGTAGGATAAAATAGGGGAATGGGATGAGGTTTCAGCATCCTGTGCTGTCATTCTCAGGTGCTACAATATGTAGTACGGAGATAGCTAGGCGCCGCTCCTCTCCGTCCGCCATAACTTCGGCGAAGGCGGGCCCGACCGAAGGAGGCCCACCTATGAGCGCCGCGCAGAACTTTCGCCTCGATAATCCCGAGATGAAAAAGCCGACCAAGAGGCGTAACGCCCCTCGGCCGGCCAGCCAGAGCGGCCCGGGCCGTGCCCGGGCCCCATGCACAATTTACTGAATTGAGGAGGATTAGATGAAGAGGTTTGTGTTTGGCTGTTTGATTCTGTTCGTATTTTGCTCGGTTGGCTATGCTGAGGAGTTCGTGTGGTATCAGAACGTGTTCGTTAACGGCGATTACCCGGAGGTCGCCTCCGATGGGACGCTATGGTTTAGGGCTGGTGATGCAGCAGTCGTCAGCTTTGTGCCATCGACCGGCGAGTATAAGACCCACTACGTGGAGGCGAACTCCTGGTCGATAGGTCTCGCTATCGATACCCAGGGCTGGGTGTGGGTCGGCTCGTGGAACAAGGTCTTCTGCATAGCTGAGGATTTCGTTGCCTGGCACGAGTTCGACGATGGTATTGGGGCTTTGGCCGCAGCGCCCGATGGAAGTGTGTGGTGCTCGACGTGGGGTCAGCTGTGGCGCTTCGAGGGCGACGCCTGGGAGCCTGTGGATGGCGCACCCGCGGACGACTGTGCAAAGCGGGTAGTTTTTGAGGATGATGGGACCGGATGGTTTGCCTACATGGGCCCACCAGGCTCGCTTGCCAGGTACAAAGACGGCGTGTGGAGGGTGTTCGACAACTTGCCCTTCGGGGAGCCGACGGACATGGCCGTGGGTGCGCCGGGCGAGGTGTGGGTCACCGACTGGAATATGGCGCATCGATTTCAGGATGGCGTCCTCGTGCATTCATACGGGCCGGACGATGGCCTGCCTGCCTACACAGCGACTTATGTGGACGTAGCTCCAGACGGGCGAGTCTGGGTCGGCAGCTATAATCGAGGCGTCTCGATGTTCGACGGGGCGAACTGGACTGTTTTCAACACGTTGAACAGCGGGCTGCTATCGAACGTCACCACCGGCGTCGCCTGCGCCCCGGACGGCACGGCGTTCATCTGCACACCGGCGGGCATAGCCAGCTACAAGAACGGTCTTTGGAGCAACTACGCCGGAGACACGCTGATGAGCAACGACGTGCACTCCGTCGCCGTTGATGAGCGAAGCAAGGTCTTCTATGGCTGTGGACAGGCCGAAATCGGATACTACGACGCCCCGAACTGGGAGGTCCTTTACCGTCCTGAGGCATACGGCGTCAACGCCGTCTATGACATCGTTTTCGACGGAACAGGCGCGATTTGGTTTGGCCAACAGGACATGCTGCGAAAGTGGCAGGGCACGTTCATCAACTACTCCAGGGCAGGGAACGAAGGGATACCTCTCAGCTACTGCAAAGCCTTATGCTGCGACTACGAGCGTAGGCTCTGGGTCTGCGCTCTGGACGGCCTTGCGAGATATGATGGCTCCTTGTGGATGTCGTGGCCAACCGAGTCGTGGAGTAGTCCGCAGGCCATCGCGCTCGACCAGCTCGGCAAGGTCTGGGTCAGCATCCCTGCGGGCGTCGCGGCTTTTCTGGGCAACAGCGTTGTCAAATGGCTGCCCGAGTATCAGAACGTAACGGCGATCGCCTGTGCAGGCGGGGACGCGCTTTGGCTAGGGTTCAAGGACACAGGACTAGCCCTGGTCGATTTTTCGGGGGAGCTGGCGCACTACACCGTCGATGATGGGCTTCCCTCGAACGCGATAAGCTGTATCGAGTGCGATGCGGCGAACAACGTCTGGGTTGGGACGAACGATGGCCTGGGCTACTTCGACGGCCACGAGTGGACGATGTGGGACATCGACAGCGGCCTTCCGGTCAACGAGATACGCGACATCTCGATAGCCCCGAACGGCGACGTCTGGTTTGCCACGCCGGCTGGGCTTCTCTGCCACGAGTCTGGCGTCAAGCCGCCGGGACCGAC
>Ga0307379_10014159_pt1 | contig 10302 bp, 9 predicted proteins | sample UN2MG_FD_202237 | JGI IMG/M metagenome (GOLD analysis project Ga0307379, IMG submission 202237) | Soil microbial communities from Risofladan, Vaasa, Finland - UN-2 | ecosystem: Environmental > Terrestrial > Soil > Coastal area > Acid sulfate soil | place: Finland: Risofladan, Vaasa | collected... | reverse complement strand
GACGGCTGAAAGGTCACCGGGCTCAATATACCTAACTGATGGCCGACCTTCGGGCCTTCCACCCGAAGGTCGCTCCACCGCAAACACCTCATCGCCAAGCTAACCAGACCGTTGCGATTGAAATGCCTCTTTTCTGTGACGCGCGCCATTCGCGGTGACCACATGTGCCAGCTAATACAGAACTCAGCCAAGGAACAGCTGCTTCAGTGTGTCCCCAGCAAACATCTTCTCCGAAGTATCGGAAATAGCCATGCGACCGAGGCGCATGCCATAGACCCGACCGGCAATGCCTAGGACCTCCCGGACTTTTTGTTCGACGATCAGGACTGCAACTCCTGTTTCGCGATTGATCTCAGACACTTTGTGGAAAACGGCCTTCACCAAAGATGGCGACAGCCCGAGGGATGGTTCGTCCAGCAAGAGCAATCTTGGCTTCGGCATCAAAGCGCGTGCAAGAGCAAGCATCTGGCGTTCGCCGCCGCTCAGTTGCGCGGCTCCGTTACGCGCACGGTTCTTCAGCAAAGGGAAGAACTCCAGCATGCTCTGAGTTCGCTCTGACAGTTCCCTCTTTGGAAGGCCGTGCCCGCCGATCGCAAGGTTCTCAAGCACTGTCAGGTTACCGAAGACCCGGTTCCCTTGGGGTGCGAAAGCCACTCCTTTGGCAACGGTCTGGGCTGTCGTTGCGCCCATGATGCTACTGCCGTCCAGAAGAACATTGCCTCGCCAAACTGGCAGGACGCCGCATACACTCTTGAGTACTGTGGACTTGCCAGCACCGTTCGGGCCAATCAGGGCAACGATCTCACCTTGGCGCACAGTCAGCGAGAGGCCGAAAACCACCTGTTTCTTGCCGTACCCTGTTTCCAAGTCCCGAATCTCAAGCATAGGCTGCTCGCTCAGTCGAGGTACGCCTCAATCACCCTCGGGTCGCGCCGAACCTCCTCGGCCGTTCCCTCGCAGACATTCGTGCCTGCATCCATGAAAATAACGCGGTCGCAGATGCGCGTGACGGCATCGAGATTGTGTTCTATCAGGACCACCGACTTCCTCTTCGCAGGAAGGCCGCGAATCAGCCCGATAATCTTCTCGGTCATCTCCGGCGCGATGCCGGCCACTGGTTCGTCGAGAAGCAGCAGCTCTGCTCCCATTGAAAGACAACAGATGAGGCTGAGCAGCTTCTGCTGGCCGTACGATAGCTCATCAGCCAGCATGGACTGGTTCTCGGCAAGACCGACCTCATCCAGAAGGCAAACAGCCATCTCGCGGTTTTCCGCTTCCTTCTTAGCGCCTATTGTCGGGCGGAAGAAGACGTTCCGAAGCCTTTCGCCGGGCTGATCTTGAAACGCCAAGAGTACATTCTCCAGGACGCTCAAGCGGCGTACAAGTCGCAGAATCTGAAATGTGCGAGCTATACCGGATCGTGCGATCTGATGTGGTGGCAGGCCAACGAGGTCTTGGCCTCTGAACATGACCTGTCCGCTGTCCGGCGGGATCAGACCGCTGACGACATTGAAGCATGTGGTCTTGCCCGCACCATTCGGCCCAATGAGGCCAAGAATCTCTTTCTCGCGAACCGAGCAAGAGAAACTCGCGAGGGCCTTCACGCCATCAAATGCCTTGCTCATGCCCCGAATTTCGAGCACGCAGTCCATCATCTGCTGTCCCTGGTTCCGCCAAATGCGTATTCACCAAGAAGCCCCTGTGGCCTCCAAAGCATGAACACAATCAGCAGACCGCCGTAGAGCATTTGACGAACGTTTGCCGCAACAGAAGTTGGCATGCCAAGAAATCGAAAGAGCTCTGGCAATCCAACCAGGACAAGGGCACCGACAACAGGCCCCCAAGAGCTGCCCCCGCCGCCAATAATCACGATCGAAATGATGAAGATTGACTCCATCTCCGTGAAGCTCGTCGCATCGACGAAGCACATGTAATGCGCGAACAGCACCCCAGCGCCCGCCGCTATTCCTGCGCTGATCATGAAGATCAGGACATGGTGCATCGCAACATCCTTGCCCGCTGCAGAAGCGAGCACTTCATCCTCTCGGATTGCCTTGAGAACCCGCCCGAACGGAGAGTTAGCGATGCGGCGACACACCCACAACGTCAAGACGCAGTAAACAAGGCCGAGAAGGAGGAAGTCGGCGTGCGAAGACACCAGCCATCCGAAGACGGTTGGTTCCGGGATAGCCGACAGTCCCATCGGTCCGCCCGTGAACGAGACCCAGTTATACAGAATGCTGAACACCACGACCTGGAAAGCAAGCGTCACCACAATGAAATGGTCGCCGCGGATCCGCATGGTCAGAGCCCTGACAATCGCCCCCAACACTGCGGAGAATCCTACAGCACAAAGCAGATTCAGCATGAATGGGCTGCCGAGTCTCAGGGACATGAGACCCGCGACATAGGCACCAAGTCCATAGAAGGCCGCGTGCGCAAGAGACGGCGAGCCGGCGTACCCCGCAACCAGATTCAGACTGGCGCCCAGGGCGACGTAGATGCACACCATCATGAGAATGTGAAGAGCGTACTCCACTGTTCACCGGCTCCTACGCCAACGATCCATGACTTTGGCTCAACCACATACCCTTGGGACGCAACAGCAGCAGGACAATGAGGACCACGAAGGCCATCGCGTACTGCCATTGTGGCCCAATCAGCCAACCGGCCAGGTGCTGGCTGAGACCCAAGAACAGGCCGCCGGCCACCAAACCGGTCATGTCCTTCAGGCCTCCCCCGATGATAAAGGCCACCACCCCCATCAACAGGACATTCAGGCCCATCATCGGGGTCATTCCCAGGTCAAGTGCCAGGAGAATCCCCGCAAGGCCGGAAAGGCCAGAACCCACTGCCGAGGCAACGAGGACCACCCTGTCCACCTCTATCCCTGAAATGCCGGCCAGTTCAGGATCATCCGCGACGGCTCTCAGGGTTATGCCGATCTTCGTACTCCTGAAGGCGATTGCCGACAATACGGCCAGCAATGCAATGATTGCGATGGTCATCGCCTGAACCGTGGTAATCCTCGCGCCGAACACCCTCCACCCTTCCTCGACTCTGCCCCAGGCAATAGTCTTGATGCTGTCGCCGAATGCCATGGACAGCAGATTGGTCAGCACCACGTACAGCCCCAGAGAGGCGAGCAAGAGCACTAACGGCGATGCGCCCCTTCGCCGGAGCGGGCGGAAGATGGCCTGGTCGGCGCAAGCCCCGACGATGGCACTGAAAACCACCGACAACAGAACTGCCACAGGCAAGGGGAAACCAATGCCAACACATAACCAATACGTACCGTAAGCCCCCACGGCAATGATCGCGGCCTGGGCGATGTGAAAGAATGTGGCCGTGCGGTAGATCAGCCCAAAGCCGAATCCCGCTACTACATATACGGCCGCTGCAACTATCCCGTTGACCACGATCTGCTGCATGCGTTCTCCCACTACGCCGGGCAGCGTCGGCACCGGACAGCTCTCAGGGACCAACTAACGCTCCACCAAAGTCAGTGTCCTCACCACAGTACTTGATGTCGAGCGTCAATCTGTTAAACTCCGAATGCTTTGCGGGAAACTTCAGCCGGCATGTGTTGCTGTTAAGTCTCATGACCTCTTTCCAGAAACCTCGCACATTAACGTATAGCGCACATTGCTCCTTTTTTAACCCAGCCATTCTTTTTCGCATCTTCGCCAGATCCTTTGTCTTATGGCGCTTACAGCAATCAGAGCATACCTCCGGTATCGCAAACGCTGGCGCATAGGGCCACATGTCTTCACGCAGGGAGTCAAACGTGACGAAGAGACAGCACTCTCTACAGCCCTCGGGATAATGAAATGGCAACCGCCACCGATAATCTACCGAGATTCTGCGCCCCTGAACCCCCGTTACAAGGTTCTCGGGCCGCTCAACGCTCTCAGGCTCATGGCTCGCACCTGCTCTTGGCTCGTGGCGCATCAGTCCGTCCGGATGAATCACACGCCCCCAATCACACAGTGTATCACATAAGAACAGCAGTCCTGGGATTGCGCTCTCGAAGAGACTGCTCTCGGCTGCGGACAAGTCGCTCGGAAACCTGAAGTTTGCACCCAAATGCTCCCTCCGAAACCCGAGCCGGTGTTCTTTGGCAAACGCATTGTGTTTGATGATCGCATCCAGAACTTCGAGAACAAGCGCTTCTGCTGTGTCACGGTATGCTGAGTCGTGTCCCTTACTGTACTCATCGTCGGCTTGCTTTTTAGTCAAACCCAGGACCCGCATCAAGATTAGCCTCTCGACGCGCCTCTTGAGTCGCCACCAGCCTGGTTTTCCGAGACCTTCGAAGAGCTGATTGAACAGATAGAGGGCGGACAAAAAGCCGTGGTCTTCAGCCAGCTTCTGTAACACATCCTCATCCACCGTTGGCGAAATGAACGGGCCAAGAGCCTTGGCTCCCGCAGAGGTCTTGCCGAATACGCCATAGATAATCGCGTGGGCCTTTTTCCCTTCCTGCTCCAGGATGTCTCGCAACCCATTACTTCCTGACCTGGTTCCTGATTTGACTCCTAAAAACGTAGCGAAGACATGGGTCACAAGTTCGTTTGTGTAGGACGCGGGAATCGCGAAGTCATGCATGAGACTCGCCATTGACCACTGAAACATGAAAGCTCCGTAGTCGCGATCGCGTAGCCTAGATATGAAGCTCTTCCTCTCTTCCTTCACTTCCTTTCTTTGGCCGCGCGGGGAGAAGATGTTATATCGCTCGCCAAGCTTCCCAGGATCACCAGCGTCGTCGAATGTCTTTTGCATGATCTTGCACCCGAGCAAGAACACCTGCACGGAGTGTGTAAGATGGTCACGGTACTCTGGAATCGTTCGCATGAACTGCTGGGCGCGCTGAAAATCCGCATATGCTGGCTCAACGACTCCCGGGAACACGAAGCCCCACATGTCACCCAAGGTAGCAAGCGCCAAGTTCACCGGCGCATCTACTTCCTTTCGCACCCGTGTTGAGTACACATCCATCACGCGTTCTACCTTGGAAACGGCTTGCAGGCGACGGCCCCGCGGATTTAACGCAGCCTGGCCGCCGCCGTCGGCAGACGACGAAAGCAGTGTGTCCTGCATCACAGGCGGAAAGACGCCTGTAAGGGTCTCGTGATTTTCCCAACGACCATCTGCATCTCGAAACGCGCGAAGCCATGGCAGCAGTAACCACTCGGCAACATCGGCCATGGTGGTCCCAGAATCAACACTCGACTCGGGCACTTTGGCCTCAGCCTTTGTATCCGGCTTTTTGACCACATGCCTCGAGTTCTGAATCAGTTCGCAGTAGACGGTCACTAATTCGCCTGGGACAGTCCAGTTCCACAATGCCTGATAGCAAGCATTCCTTTCTTTGCCCTTAACCAGAGCGCAGAGCCCTGTGTTAAGCCAAGCGAGGCGGTCCCGGATCTTCGGATTTACTTTTTGTAGGGGTTCTTTCGTATCAAGCCACCTGTCCCTGGTGGACACCGTCAGCATCGTATCATCGGGATTCCACGGCACTGCATCCGCCACCCATTCACACTTCCACACCCGCGCGCTCTCCCACGCATCCGACGCGAACGTCCGTAAGTACTCGTCCAACACGTCGGCGAAAGGCGTAGCTCCAGTCTTGCCAGTGACGGCGTCGTGGGCGTTGCAAAGGATGCGCACAATGCTCATGGCTTCATGCGTGATGTCGGCGGGGGTAAAAAACTGAAATCCCGGCGCGGGGACGTTTGCAGGACTGGGCACAATGTCACGCTTCCTTATAGCCCACTTCTTCAGTCGCATTCTGGAGAGAGCCAGAATGTCCTGAGCGGTCCAACATTTCTCAACGGGGTCAGGCGGGTCGGGACATTTGCAGAGTTCGGGGCGCGCGAGGTAGCTAGTTGGCCAGCATTTCGGTAGTTTGCCGTCAGGGAGGGCGAGTGCGTTCATCCAGCGTGGAGAGACAATGCAGCGTGGGTCTGAAGAGGTCGCAGAAGCGACCTTGGGCACTGTGCGCCCGTCCTTCTTCACACAGTCCGTGCATTGCGGGTGCACATCGCCGAAGGCAAAGAAGACCGGGCGATACGCTTCACTCGTACTCCATGTGAGATGGGGGGTGATGCCGTGGATTATAATCCGCCCGACATCATACGCCTTGACCCATCTCTTCTTAGAACGCGTTTCAGTAAGCAGGGCACGACGAATGTGATCCTTGACCTTCTCTCCGATGAATTGCTCGTGGTCCTCTGCGAACAGAAGCGCCTCATGCTTTTCATGGCAGAATTTGTCCTTAATCCAGGCATCCAGTGCGAGCAGTGCCGCATGGCTTCCTTTGTCCGCAAGCTCAACTATTTGGCTCTTAACCCCGCTCATAGCCGTCCCCGGGCGAATTGACGCTCACGGCTGATGGCCGCCAGATCGGCCATCGTGTCGGAGAGATCCTTCGCAGAAACACCTATCTCTGAGATCCTGAAGAGTGGCTTAACTTCGTCATACGAGGCACCGGACATCACCTCCAAGAGATGCTCTTCCGCCGCGCCGGCCGTGCTGAATCGGTCGGGATGCTGCTTCCAGAATGCTTGGAACAAGGCTGAGCCTGGGTAGGGCATGGCGAAGTGGGCTCGAGGGATAAACGAGTGCTTTCTCGCGAACGCAACAGTCTTAGCCAGCGACTCCGAAGTTTCCCCTGGAAGCCCCAGCATTACGAAGCCGACGACGGGAAGCCCAACGCTCTGAGTTGCGGCAAGACATCGTTCAGTATCTCGCACGTCAATTGCCTTATTGTTTCCTGCCAGAACAGCGTCGTCAGCAGACTCAATTCCTAGAAACACCGTCTGGCAGCCGGCGTCTCGCATCCCTGCGAGTAGCTCTCTGGAGGCAGGCGTGGCCCTAATGGTGCATGTCCACGGAAGGCCCAAATCCCGCATGACCCGAATCACTTGCCAGCAGTGCCCCTCGTCCGTATTGAAGGTGGGATCATTAAACCAGACCTCCCGCATGCCTCTTGCCTTGAGTTGACTGAGTGCCTCACGAATCTGCGGCGTCGGAAGTGGGCGCCATCTGCCTTCCCAAGGGTTCACACAGAAAGTGCAGGAGTAGCGGCATCCTCGCTGGGTCGAATAGCACATGGTCTGAGTCTGACCGGATGTGCAGGAGACACTCCAAATCCTCAGATCGGGGATCGGGATTTCGTCAGGTGCAGGGCAAATGGATTCAAGAGCCACATCATGGATTGTGCCGTCACTCTTGTATGCCACTGGTAGGTTACAAGGTGGTTCGTCAGACTCCAGCAGCCGAACAAACTGAGGCAAAACGGCCTCGCACTCGCCGAGAAGGCAGAAATCGACGGCAGTTCGGGCCAAGACAGTCTTCCAGGACACTGTCGATAGGCAGCCGCCAAGTAGAATCGGCCTGCTTCGATTGCGTTCCTTCAGGGCGGCGGCAAATCGCCTCACAAAAACGTAACCCTCGGGCGTACCCGAGAGACAGACAAGATCGTCCTCCTCAACTTCGTCAAGTATGCTCTCCTCCGAGCCCGAGAAGCCCCGCAAATCGTAGCCCTTTACCTCGCAGCCCGCCCGAGACAACACGGTAGCCGCAAGGGTGCTACCCTCCGGCAGGGCATTCCCAACGCCAGCCCAGCCCTCCATCGGCCTGTACAAAGAGGGCGGAACGATGACTGAGACTCGTCGAATTCGCAAGACTCACCTCGAGAAAGGCACAAACTGCCCGTGCTCAATTTTCTTCAGCTCAACGGGTTTCTGCACATCGCCGTTGGGCAAAAAGGTTGTTACGCCACTGACCCCGGGGTAGTCCTTGATGGAAAGGATGAGTGTTCGAAGTGCGGCCGGATCGCCATCGCCTTTGGCTATGGCCATCGCGATCATGCGCACGGCGTCATAGCTGGTTGCACCATAGACTTCCGGTGGCTCGCCGAAACGAGCGGTGTATTTCGCCGCAAACTCTGCCGCTCCCTTGTCTGTTAGGTCGAACGCTGCTTTTGTGTAGACCACTCCCTCTGCGGCGTCTCCCGCAATGCGAATCACTTCTGGCAATTCGCAATCTGTTATGCCAAGGAACTGGCACTTTAGCCCTAGTTCCCTTGCCTGCTTCATGATAAGGCCATTCTGCTGATAACCCAAGATATAGAGTGCATCCGGGTCCGAGGACTTCATGCGGGTAAGCTGCGTTCGGAAGTCCGTTGTGTCTGGCTGGAAACTCTCAACGGCCGGAACCTCGCCGTCAATCGCCTCCATCTGCTTTCGAAAGTGCTCGGCTACCCACAGACCAGGCGGGTTATTGATGTGAATCAGAGTTACCCGTTTGAGATGCAGTTCGTCCTTGCAGGCAGACACCATCCTGGCAACTTCGTTCGCCACGTTGGTGATGTTTCTGAAAACGAATGCCTTATCATCTGTAAGACCGGGCGCCACGGCCAAGGTGAAGAGAACAATCCTGTTGCGTTCGGTTACGGGTGCCACTGACTGTGTCACGCCGGTCAGGGCAGTGATTATCGCTGGCACTCGGTCAACGCCAACCAACTTGTTTGCGGCATCTGCGCCGGCCCTGTTGTCTGACTTGGAGTCCTCAACGATCACCTCCAACTTCTTGCCGCCAATACCGCCTTCTGCGTTAATGTCGTCGACTGCCAGTGCGATGCCGCGCTGCATCCACTTGCCGTAGCCGGCCGCCTGGCCGGTCATGGGCAGGATCGCCCCAATCCGCACTGTGTCGGGGTTGTCCTGCTGGGCCAAATAGACTGCCAAGACAACAACGATGACGGCAACAACGCCTACCGCTGCAATAACCTTCGCCTTTGACATAGCTTCTGCTCCCTCCGGGAAAGTGCCTATCAGATCTTAGATGTCTTTGAAGCCGATCTCCCTCAGCAACTGATGGCGGCAGAATCCTCAGACCCACACCGCAGGTGCCAATCAATCGGTAGCCTACTGCATGAAGTAGCCAAATGCACACGGAGCGCTGGTGGATACTGATACGTGATGACAATCCACATCGGCTTCACCATAAGGCCTAGATGCCCGTAAGTCAACAGAGCCTTGCCGTTCCCCGTTGACTTCTCAAGACTTTGCGGAAGCCAGCCGACAGCATTCTCCCAAATCCAAGTTTCAAAAGCAACGGCTGAGGACAAGTGGAAGAAAATCTCGATTGGCGGACATGGTGCCTGGCCTCGCTATTGATGACCAAATAAAGGGGTTCGCTATCGGTTTGGAGCCCTGCCGATGCCACTGGATGACAGTCTCGGGCTTGACGTTGAGCAGCGCGGCTCGCCAGCCGTTCCAGAGTCTGGCCCGCCAGGCCCAGAGGACACGGTCGCGTTGCCGCAGGGCGGAGCCCGCTCGAGGACGGCCAGTTGCTAGCACAGGGCCAAATCCTCCATGGCCAGGGCGGCCCGGTTGGCCAACAGAGCCCGAAACAGAATGCCGATCAGCTTAATCACGCTCACAGCGAGGTTGTCCTTTCCGGTTGGAGCTGCGAAGAGCATGGCAGACAAAAGACGTAGCAGCAGAAGCCGAAAACAGCGTTCAGGCCTCATACACGAGGCTACCTTCGGGCTGACACCCCCAAGGTTGCAGGCTGCGACCAGACGACCGAATTTTTCACTTGCTCATTCGTGCCACTGTAGCAAAATGTAGCAATAATCGTGGTCAACATGGTCACCATGGTCAACATGGTGATCGAGTTAAAGCCCTGCGTGACAGGGCGTTACGCGTAAGTGGCGGCAGCGTAAGAACTTGCGAAATCTGGGGTTGTTGGTCTCATAACCCGAAGGTCGCAGGTTCGAATCCTGCCCCCGCTACCACGCTATTCATAACCGGCTCCGGGACGCGATAGGTGATCGCCACCTCCAAGCGTTCCGGGGCCAGTTTCATCTCCTCGATGCACTTCCTCAGCAACTGCTTCTTCTCGACCGGTTTACCATGCGCAACGATCCTCCCGACCTGTTTCCGATAGGCCATCGCCGTTCCAACGTTAATCTGCGGCGGCCGCGTGGACGCCGCCGTCTGCTTCGTCAGACGCTCCCGCTCCCTTACGAGTTCCCGCATCCGACCGTTGGCCCACTCGGTGTCCCCGAGGCCGTCCTCGACCGCCTGCCGGATGTTCACGATCTTTGCCTCCACCTGCTTCAACTGCTCCGCAGCCAAGGGATTGTGGTTCGTGGATTCCGCCCACAGCCGCCGCAACTCCTCGTTCACTCGCCGCGTGAAACCCTTCGGGTCCGTGCAGGCGGACATCAGCCCTTCGATACCCCGGACTGCCTCGGCCTCGACCTCCTCCTGCGGAACGTAGACCCCC
>Ga0307379_10014158_pt1 | contig 10302 bp, 18 predicted proteins | sample UN2MG_FD_202237 | JGI IMG/M metagenome (GOLD analysis project Ga0307379, IMG submission 202237) | Soil microbial communities from Risofladan, Vaasa, Finland - UN-2 | ecosystem: Environmental > Terrestrial > Soil > Coastal area > Acid sulfate soil | place: Finland: Risofladan, Vaasa | collected... | reverse complement strand
TCCGTTGCCACTTGGAGACACAAATAAAGAATAAACGTACCTGTCTTTTGATAATCGCTCTTTTTCAGACATCATATCTTTCTTGGTCTTGTAGCCATCAAAGTCTAAACAAATAAACCCTGAGTGCTCAATCAAGCTATCATCATTTCTTTTATTGAATATACCTGAGAAACAAATCGCGGGTAAATTCTTTTTAAGCTCCTGGCGAACCTCTTTGTTCTTTTCGGAACGTATTTGTTTGATTAACTCTTTAGACTTCCCTTCCTTTATCCTGTCTAGTATAGATTCGAGGTCACGGAAGAAAGGAGTTGAGGTGTCTTTTATGTTTCTAAATATAGTGACTTGATTTATTTCCATGTCGATTTTATTTTGCTATATACTATATATATATTTTATTTAACTTAATTTTTATTTTGCCATATCTAAGGAAAATAATTGACATTTTCAACATAGATAATAGAAAAGAAAAGAAAAGGGGTGCTAGACCCCTCGTCTCTTCGTTATGAACAACAATTAGAAAGGTAAATCCTCTTTAACAGCCTCTTCCTCAGCTTGCTCTGTTTCCCTTTTCTTAGGAACAAACTGATCCAATTCAATGTATGGTTTACCTGATTGACTGTTAAGTACATTTAGGTTTACCCATCCATTCTTTTGATTGGTTTTTAAAAATGTAATAGCTTCATCTACTTTTACACTTATGTTTCCGATTACAAAATCGGGTGCGTTCTCTCTTCTTTTGAAAAGAAAACCATCTGCAAATACTTTGTCTTTTGACATATTTATAGTATTAATTTTGAGTGCTGAGTTGGAGCAGCACACCTGACTCCTTAATTATTAGTGTGAACAATTTAAAATTCTTCACGCTCTATGTACTGTGTAATGTCTTCTGCTGAGTCTTCAGAAAAGAACGTCTTATATACCTCAATAGCTTTCAAAACCTTGTCTCTGCCTCTCAGTATAGTATCAGAAGATGGCTTAGCTATCTTAAGTTTCAATGTAGTTTTATCTATAATGTAAAACTCCACAGGTTTACCGAACAGCTGTTCGTATATATATGCCTGGCTGTCGTAGTTGTAGTCGTTAGCACTCCACTTAAAATTATCGACATTACCTGATGTTTTGATGTCAATTACTTTAGTATCTGTAACGATGTCGGCCTTACCTTTCCATTCCATACCAAAGATAGTAGCAATAGCGGGTTTCTCGTACTCGTTACCTTCTGCATATATGTCTGTATACATTTCAAAGTTAGACTTCATAGCGTCAACCAATACGTTAATCTTGTCTACCTCTTTATTAAGTAGTACATCGTATGGATCAAGATTGTTGTCATCGATGTATTCTTTAAAACCTTTGGTGGATCTACTAGAAACATCCATTACATTATATTTATCTAACTTATCTGGCTCTAACATGGCCGTATGAAAATAGCTACCCTCTAATAAGGGTAGACTTTTTTCTTTCTGTCTAAACTTTCTAGGATTTTTAAGCAAGCTATAAATATCCGAATTAGATAAGTACTTTTTTCCGTACTCGCCATAGTAATCACTATCGTTTCTGAGTTTCTCTAATATACTACTTGACATAAGCTCCTAGTTCTTTTTTGAGAGCCGTAGGCACTATGTACTTTTGCTCAATAGTTTTGATAGTGGTGGAGAAAGGTTCATTACTCTTGCTCTTTACATAGTCAACCACACTATTCCAATTAGCGTGTGTCTTTTTTAGTGTGTCTTTCTCTTTAGGTGTAACTGCAGGAGCTGTCTCACTCACATCTACAAGGTCTTCGCCTGCCCATAAAGACAAACCTAATCCGTGCATACCAATAGCCTTTACTGTGCTGCGCTGAATTGTCTTGTTTACAGCAAAAGAAGTTACCTTATCCATTGTTAGCGATTGATTGTTGTGCCCCATAATTGGAAGATAATCAATGTGCTCTATTTCGTTTATTGTAACACCCACCTTTACATATGCCGTGTTGCCGTCTGTGAAATAGTTTAGGCCTGTGTGTTCGCTTTCATACACAGTTCTGTTTGCATCGGGGTATTTGTCTTTTACGATTGCCCAGGCATACGCCCACGACAAGTAATCGAATCTTCCCTTTTTCTCTACCTTACCTTTTACATTGATTGCGGTAAGCTCTTTAAATGTTGATTTTGTGTTTCCCATTTTTACTTATTTAAATTACTATACTTATTAATTAAAAATTCTCTTCGATTTTTTAAAGCTTCGAAATGCTTTTTGTTGTTTCTACTATTTACTTCTCCTTGAATTTCTGTGTTTATTTTATCTATTTGTTCTTTGTATGTGTTTTGCAGCACAATTTGAACACCTTTTTTAAATCCATTTTGGAGAAACTCATAGTATTGTTCATCAGTTATTTCCTTGTAGTTCATGCCTGCCTTGCGAGTGTTGTATATTTTTATTTTATCATCTCTTTTAGCTATTCTTATACCTTTATATAAGTATGCCTCTTCAAAGGATGAGCTTACATTCGCAGCTTTGTTTTCTGTAGTGGCTTCGTACCACAAGGTTTCCAAACTATGTTCAAACATAGCTTTCCTCTAACGAACACTCATTGACACCTCTGCTAATAAAGTCATTAGCATCTACATCATTGTCTTCTTGAATTTTCTCGATCCCGTATTGTACACCTGCTCGTGCTATTTCATAGCCGTTCTCTGCCATCAAATCAACAATCTGAACAACAGTCATAGGCCTTTGGTAACAAAGCGCATACAATAGAAATCTTGCTGTAGAAAATTTAGCTGACCTGTTTTTTTGAAACAGCTTTTCTTTAGATACGCCTGTCTCTTTACAAACGTAGTCAACGTAACGATTAAATATTCCTCTTTTCATTTTTAGATTTTGATAAATTAAACTTAGTTTCCTTAGCTCCTCCAAATATTTCACCCCACGCTGTAAATATCTCATTCAATACTAAGCGCTGTTGGTTGTGATGATACTCAGCAGCCTGGTATTCATCGTCAATAAATGATGCTAATGTTTCTGATTGTCGTTCACGTTCTCGGTTGAACATTTCTTTTGATTTTCCCATGATGATTAAATTAAATTGTGTTTGTAAAAATAATAATAATTTATTTATTATGCAACTTTTATTTGTTTTTTTTTAATGAAAAACTAACCCAACCTTGTTTGTTTGGTTGAACCATTTAGTTGCGTAAAGGTCTGTGTCTGAAGCATCTACATATCCTGCATCTTTCAAACTCTCCTTACTATCAAATATTTTAGTGTGTCTGTCCACTTCTTTATTTATCATATGTTTTTGTTTCCCTGAATCACTAAATATTATATCATAGTTCTCAGGAAGATCAGCCTTGTACATCATATCGACCATGTTTGTGTAGCTATAAAATCGTACATTTAGATTTGCCTTTGCAATTGTTATCCACTTGGCTAGATAACTCCTGGAATAGTAGTCACCACTATCGTGTACCCTTACATAATCAGGGCGTTTCTTTTCTATCTCAGTATTCATAGCGTCAATAAACTCTAGCGTCTTACTTAGTTGATACCTCTTCTCAAATGCAGGTTGCACGTTGCTCCAAACGTACGCACCTTTCTTTGCATAGCAGAACTTGACACACTCGTCAGCCATAGGGCATGTAAGCTTGCCGCTTGCTGACTTGTATGCAGGTATTCCAAAATTAAAAACCCTCAAATTGAGGGCTTTACTTGTTTTCTTTAACTTACTGTTTTGTGTTAATAGATTCATATCTCCATGTTTTTTATTTTAAATTATTGTCCATTGTTTTGCCATTGCATTAGCAATACCTGGGAAAGTTTTGCTTCTTACCTTTGACCTTTCCTGTTTACTCATTCCCCAAGCTTTAGAGTACCAAGCGGGCATTGTTTTACCACTATCAAACCTTACTCTTGGTTCAGGAGTCACAACATTTGTGGCTTTCAAATCAGGTAGGTTTTTTAGCCAAAGACATGTTCTTTTTTCATATGGATCACCAAACTCATAAGGTTGAATTATTTGGTTTGGCTTTCTGTATTTAGAACTCATTATACCCACAGGGTTTTCTACTGCTATTTTATCTATAGGAGCATTAATAAGCTTCATGAAAAAGTCTATGCCTTGTTGTTGTCTTCCGTCTTTTTGTTTTTGCTCGAACCATCTTGCGCCACTAGAAGCTAAATGAGTGCACGGTGGAAACGCAATCATCATATCATATTGATAATTATATGCATGAGATATTACATCTCCTTTTATGTGCCACTCAGGATGCCCCCCACTACAGTCAAGTATATCGCAACTATATGCTTCATGACCAAGTTTTCTAAGGGCTTTAGTTACTGTTTGGCTTTCCTCGCAAGCTACTAAAACTACCATGATGATTGATAATAGTAACTTACAGACCAATCTTCTTCTTTGTTTATCTCCTCTTCTAAAACCCTGACTGTGTCTGCTAGGTCGGCATAGTAATAGTCATCGACCTCACTTGAACCAAAAAAGAACCCCTGTGTTGGCGCTAATAACTCTGGAGTCTTGTTGATTACTACTTGCTCGCATAGATTTTTTAGCTCTATCAGTTTATCTATTTCTACATAAGCTTTCTGACATTGGTCTATTCCGTCTTGACAGTTTTTTACAAACCAACCATGAATGGCGTTTGCTTTTCTCCAATACATAACCTCTTCAACCACTCCAGATATTCTATCAGTTTTGATTGATGGGTGGAGTTCTCCACCTTTTTTAACATTTACTTCATGCCTTTCTTCAGGCGTTTGATGATCCCATTTTTTGACATAAGTTTCTTTTGTCAAATACATGTCTAATCCCATAATAATTAAATTTAAAGTTAATAAAATCCCCGAAGGGAGCCGTCTTTCCGTGCTGTCAGTCTTGTTGTAATTTGTTGGATTATGAGTACAAATATCTATTAGCGCACTCCAACTTTGACTCACGCATTACAACGGCCTACATTAGCGACAACTAAGGATTTTTATTGTGCATCTAATAGTTGTATTGTTACGTTTTCCCATTTACCCCCACGCATACTTTCGTTTACAAGGAAGTCTATTCTCATAGTCCAACGCTTATTCATTCTGTCCTGTACAGTATACACTCCATTCATTTGGCCTGCACCTGTTATCATAACCTTACATCCAAACACAAACCCCAATGGCTCAAGGTCACGAGATACTGCGATCCACCTATGCCCCGCGGGGTTGTTTGGGTTGATGTGTTTGCCACTTGCTGTAACAAATGGCGTGCTATCTGTCTGCTCTTCTACTGCGTGGTAGATAGTAGCAGTTACTTGTTCTCCCATTTTGGGAACTTCCATGATGAGTGTGAACAATCCTAATATCATTACTGTCTTCATAATTCTAAAAATTTATTTCTTTCCCATTTCTTGTGTCTTTGTTTTAGTTTATCTACTGCTATTCTAAAGTCCTTGTGCAAGAACTCTTCTAATATATAGTCTAGGTAGTATCCTCTCTTGTAGTTTCCCTGACCGTTACTATAATCCTCTTTTAAAAGAGTAACATAACCATATCCATAAACTTTTTCTCTATACTCATCAAGCATGTCACCTGTGAGCTCATCCCATTTTTTAGTACTCCACTCAGGAAGATCCCATTCCATTTCTCTGTAGAAGTCTCCGTTTTCAGCCTTCCATATAGCACCATACCCCTGCTCTTCTTCCCACTCATAATAGAAGCTAGGTATATCTTCCATCAGCATTCGAAAGATTTCTTCATTCGGAGGAGACCAAGCCGTTTGAAAGGTATAACCACCATCCTCATAGCTTGTCTTATAACAACCCCACTTAGTTCCCCACTCTCGACTAGCCCATGTGTACCAATCGGAAGTACCGTACTTTTCTGTTAGTCTGTCATGTTCCTCCTGAGATATTGTCTTACCCATTCTCTGAGGGCTTGTTGTTCCTACTAGTTCTTCTGGCATTGGCTTGTAGTATCTACACAGCCCTACTTTAGCAATCTCTGCTAGTTTATCGGCATACTTTTCTTCAACCGATATAAAATTGAATACGTGATTCGGCATATCTATTTAATTTTATTTTTATTTTTATTATACTCGTACTGCTTTTAAAATTGTTTTCATAAGTGTCCTCCTATTTTTAGTTCGTCACATTCGTACCTCCATTCAGAGTCTTGGTCTTTGTCTATCCAGTCCCCACTATCCATTCCAAGTCCGAAGATGAATTCAGATTCGTTTATCTTGTGGTCTATGTCATCAACCCATAGGTCTTCGTTGTCTATAAGATAGTCTGATATATAATCTTCTGCATTAGCACCCTTTGGTGCATTGTACTTTAAGTAGTGCTGAAAATCATTTTTGTCTATATCTATCTCTAACTCTGCCGTTTTGTAGTATACACTACGTTGTAAAATTCTTACTTTTTTCATAAGTGTTCTCATATTACTTGTTATTATTTATTAGCCACATTAACTGCGCATACTCTTCGTACTCTAATTCATTGTTAAATCCGTATTCTCTCATTATATATAGTATTTAATTAATATTCATCTTCTTCGTCGAACTCTGCCCATTCAAGGCAAGCACCACATAGCTCATCACTTAAATATGATGGTGGTGCACTACAACAATTGCTTATCATAATTATATTTCGTATAAATGTTTCTTGTGAATAAATATCTCTACGCATTGCTCTACATTGTCTGTGTGCATTACGCTGAATTGTCCTGAGGCAAAGTAATCCTTGTCCTCATCACCTACAAGTATCTGTAGGTCTCTGTCTTGATCCTCTATGTTTTGAAGGATTTCTGCTAATTGTTTTACTTTCATAATGTATATATTACTTCATATTTATTTTGCTTTGATGGGTACTCAAATAATGCTGCCCCACCATCGTTACCCTCATCATCACATTGAAGCATAAGGTAACCTCCGTCCGTAAAGAATATGATGAGTGGTCGTTTGTACCAACCCATGTCATCAGCCTCTTCTCTTGTCATGTATCGACAGCTGTCGATCTTTCTGCCTTTGAGCATCTTGCTCATCTTGGCAGAGTGTTGTTCATCTGTTGTTCTCATATTAGTCTCTGATTGAAAAATTAATGCGTCCGTCTTTAATACATTTATACCCACCATACACACTATCATGTGTTTCCTTTTCAACTCGATCTATTAAGTCGTATGAGGATATCCCCTGATTTCGTGGTATGGGATAGGAAAAGCCATTGTATCCTGATTTAGCTTTCTGTTTTGCTATCTCTATGATAGCCCAAACATGTTTTCCGAAGTTGTTCGCTTGCGCGTTTTTGTTTACTTGAATTTTCATATAATTAAAATTTAAAAGTTAAATAATTCTTTTTCGTCTCCTATAATTTCTCCGTAGCATATGTCACAATACAACTCATCGTAGTCTCTGACTGGCTCGGGGTTTGCACAACTACAAAACTCACTCACATGATCCCAACCTTTTACATAAGAGTCGTTGTATGTTCTTGTATCCCAATCATCAACGTATACATGCTGAGCATATGTTTTGTGGTATATACCCGAGTCTTCTACGGTGTCATTGAAGTATACATATGGCATGAACACATTACCTTTCTCTGTCTGTACCTCTACACACTTACGCTCATACCAACGAGGGTGTCCTTCAAGTGCATCAATGTTAGGCAATTGCGTCCTGTTGTCTACAAGGAACAGGTCAATCTCTACATTGTGACCGACACCTGGCTTGTTGAGTAGGTATGGTAATCCATTGATAATGAGTGGATACTTCTCTACTGTGTAGCTCTTGCCTACATATGTAGCGTTTTTAAGGTGTGCATGATAATTGCTGTACCCTTTCTTAAGAGTACCATACACGCCTATCAAAGTCTTATCAAGCACATTATCTTTGCTGTAATGTATTTTGTTTTTGGTAATCCAATCCTCTTTGTTGTATAGCTGAAAGGTTTTCTTCTTGAGGTTGGCTGTCACAAATCTACAGTTGTTCATCTCCAACACTTCTTTCCATCGCTTGCGTGGTAATTCTGACAGGATCTCTGCCATGTGCTGAGTGTCTGTCTTTTTCTTGTTACCAAGATTGTAGATTGTGCCATTCTGAAACAGCACCTCGTTGTCATTGATGTTGAATGGGTGGCAGTTCTTTCTGTTCACAGCACCGACTGTCGCATACCTGAAGTGTGCAATGTATGGTCGCTGAGTCTTGAGAACCATGAACTCATCACTATCGTGATAGGTAATGTTCCACTTGTCCAACCATAGAACTCCCAATCCATGAGGGTTCTTGATTGCTGATGTCATCAATGTTTCTGTCTTGATGAGCTTCTTGTTGTTCTTTACTATAATAATACACATAACTAATCTTCTTCTCTTTTATCGTTAATAAATTCCCCTACTAGACATCCGACATCTTCTGCAATAAGATAATGTCTGAACTGTCTCGCCACATTGTATACGTGGTCAACCTTGTCCTCGTTGCCATTGTACATTTTAAGCACAATGTGTCTGACTTTCTGCAGGAACACCTCGAATGATACTCGTCTTGTGAATGAGTGGTACATCATCTTGTACAACAAGTCATACCTAAGCTTGAGTTGTGTTGTGTTCTTGACGGCTGATGGCAGTCTGAACTCTACTCTACTACCCTTGACATTTACAGGAGAATACTTTGAGTTGTTCTCCTTCTTCGCAGGTTTGTTTTGATTGCAGTAGCTACGCTTCAGTCTGTACCTGTATAGTGCATACATAAGTGCAAGTGTCTGTCGCATCTTGTCTACAATGTCATAGCCATCGTTGTAACCCTTGACTGATACTGTAATGTGTCCACCACAATCCTTGTCATAAGGGCTATCAATGATTGCTTTTGCATCATCAATCCAAGTGAATACATCCTCCCTAGCATCGCTTCGTGGACTACTAAGTGCGAGTATGTTTGACACACCCTCTACTCCACATGAGCTGTCTGTCTCGAAGCCACAAAAGAATTTATACGAACCAACATAGTCTCCTTGGTCGTGAGCTGATTCTCCACCCTCATTGACAAAGTGTTTCTTCTCTACCTCAAAGCCAATGCTGAACGCGCTGTGTTTCCAATCCTCATTGAAGTTGATTGGGCTTTTGTTTGAATGATAAGACTTGATGCAGTCTGAGCTCGCGTTCTCTGGCATCTCATCTTCATCATAGTAGTATTCCTCATTGTGCTCTGACCAATGAGAATCATCGTCGTGTGCATAACCATCAATGTCACAACAATAACAACAGTAATCAATGTGTACATATTGATCTTGTGCTGAACCATACTCCACCCAACGATAGTCGTCGCTTTCGACGAAGTTCTCCTCGTGACCTATTGTTCCACAGTACGACTCGGACTGGTGGTCAGTATAATAGTAATACTCATCTGTAAGTTCACACATCCACACATAATCTTCGTGGTGCAGTTCTTCTGTGTCGTTTGCTCTGATGAACTCACAGTCAGCTGTGTCTTGGTCGACATAATCGTTTCCATAAATTTGTACTGCGTCCTCTTGCAAGATCCATTTCTCTTGATGCTCAGACCAAACGCAGTCTTCCTTTTTGTGGAGTTCGCTATTTATTTCAATAGCTTCCACCTCTTGTGTACTCATAATAATAAAATTAAATTGTGTTGCCTACTCTTCAGGGTTTCGGCTTTCCCTTTTACTTATACATATACTCTTGTTATGTGTAAGTGTTCTGTTTATCGTTCTATTCGACATTTCGGTTGAAAATTTTAAAAGAAAGCCCACCCACTTTTATTTGAATGTTTCTTTATATACTATTTTAAAATCATTAATATCATATTTACCTTGTATAACAAATGAACCAACGTTATTATATGAATCAGTCCAATGTTTATAGTTTAAAGGTTCTCTACTCCAATTACCTAAATCATCATCAACTTCCCAATTCAACTCAATAATTTTTTGATTTATCACAATTTCTACAACAATAGCAGTAAATGGTTTATTATATTCACTAACCATACTTTCAGTTCTATCCACCGCATGTTTTTTAGCAACTTCAAATTCATCTACAACAAAAAGATAATCGTTTCCTTCTGAATTTTTCCAAGTTTCTAATGTAGTTCCGTGATAAAATTTCTTACCTAACAAATCTTCTTTTGAAGATATTTTTTTGTTTTCATTTAAGAACTCTTTAAAATTCTTAACTTTATCAATCATTTGTTTGTTTCCAAAGTTCATACTCTGGCACTAAGTCCATTAAGTCCTCTAATGTTATTTTTGTAATTCCTTTTTCTGTTTTTACCCACTCAGTTAGTGCATTTAATTCATCCATTTTTATATAATTTAT
>Ga0307379_10014155_pt1 | contig 10304 bp, 9 predicted proteins | sample UN2MG_FD_202237 | JGI IMG/M metagenome (GOLD analysis project Ga0307379, IMG submission 202237) | Soil microbial communities from Risofladan, Vaasa, Finland - UN-2 | ecosystem: Environmental > Terrestrial > Soil > Coastal area > Acid sulfate soil | place: Finland: Risofladan, Vaasa | collected... | reverse complement strand
CTACTCGCCGGTCACCATGGCCCGGGTCGCCACCCAGGACATCGAGTTCAAGGGCTGCCCGATCAAGCAGGGCGACAAGATCATCATGGCGTTCCCGGCCGGCAACCGTGACCCCGAGGTCTTCGAGAACCCCGACGAGGTCATCCTCGACCGCGAGCGCAACCGCCACATCGCCTTCGGGTCCGGTATCCATCGATGTGCGGGGTCGAACCTGGCGCGGCTCGAACTGAGGATCGCGCTCCAGACCTTCCTCGAGCGGATCCCCGACTTCGAACTCATCGACCCAGGTGCGGTCACCTGGGCCGGGGGACAGGTCCGCGGCCCCCGCATCTGCGAGGTCACCTTCCCGATCTGAGTCGACCGGTCAGGCGTTCTTGGGCAACTCGCTGAAGGGCATCGTCTTGTCGTTGTTCGGCTCCTTGGGGAGACCGAGCACGCGCTCGCCGATGATGTTGCGTTGCACCTGGTCGGTGCCGCCGTAGATCGGGGGCGCCTGGGCGAACAAGGCCATCTCGGTGATCATGCCGAGGAACGGGTTGCCGGTGGCCTCGTCGATGTCCTTGCGCTCCTGACCGCCGTCGTAGGCGTGAAGCGTGCCGGCCGCGCCGACGATGCGAAGCCCGAGGTCGCGCTGGAGGCGCATCATCTCGCTCATCGAGAGCTTCGAGATGTTCGGCATGCCACCGATGTCGATGCCGGCCTGCTTGGCCGCCTTGACCCGGAGATTGTTCATGCGGCCGATCTCGGCGAGCGTGTGGAGCTTCATCAGGTCCTGGCGGATGGTCGGGTCGGAGATCTTCCCGTTGCCCTTGGCGAGCTCCATCAGCATCTTGGATGCGCCGCCGAAAACGCCACCGCCGCCGCCGCTGCCCCGGCGCCTCTTGGCGGCGGGGTCGGCCACGAAGTCACCCACCCGCTGCTCGAGGTGGCCGACGACGGTGCCGGGGGTTGCTGATCCGCCGCTCTGGTGGCCGCCGCCGGATCCGAGGCTGGCGCGCTCGTTGGCGAGCGTCGTGTTGGCCACGGCCCAGCCGTTGTTGAGGTCGCCGATCATCGCGTCGGTCGTCGTCCTCGCATCGCTCATGAAGACCTCGTTGAACATGGCACGGCCGGTCATCTCGCGCAGTGGGCGGATGTCGACGCCCTCCTGGTGCATGTCGAGAGCGAAGTAGCTGATGCCCTGGTGCTTCGGCACGTCGCTGTTCGTCCGAGCGATCAGCATGCCGAGGTCGGCGACCTGCCCGCCCGAGGTCCAGACCTTCTGTCCGTTGACGATCCACTCCTCGCCGTCCTGCACCGCCTTGGCCTGGAGACCCGCGAGGTCGGAGCCGGCGCCGGGCTCACTGAACAGCTGGCACCACGCCTTCTGGCCCGTGACGATGTCGCGAACGTAGGTGTCGATCTGCTCCTGCGTGCCATGAGCCGCGATCGTCGGTGCGGCCAGCATCAGCCCGAGCCCACCCGGCGCTCCGAGGGCCCCGAATTCGCTGACGGCCTGGAGGACGGCGTTGGCGTCGCCGCGCGACAGGTCGTGTCCGTAGGCGTTGGTGGGGAGGCCAGGGGAGGAGTAACCCGCGAGTCCGAGGAGCTCCCACCACTCGCCGACGGTGAGGTCGGGGTCCCAGTTCTGCTCGAGCCAGCTGTTGACTTCGCCGACGACGTCGGGGTCGACCTTCTGCTCGGTGTTCTCTGCGGTGTCGGTCATCTTCAGGTCTCCAGGAGGTGGTGGGTGGGTGAACGGTAGGTCAGGCGGCAGGGCTGGCGGCACTCGTGGCAGGCACCTTGGTGCGTCGGATCGAGTCGACCATGCCGGCGATGACGGCATCCCAGTCGTCGTCAGGAGGTGGCTCGAGCTCGAGGGCGTCGGCCACGAGGGCGCCGAGGCCCAGCAACAACGACAAGTGGGCGACGGCGTCGGGTCGAGCGCCGCGGCGGACGCTGCCGTCTCGCTGTTCGGCCCGCACGCGCTCGGCGAGGTGAGCGCGGCTCTCGGCGACCTGGGCACGCAGCACCGACGCCAGTTCGGGCTCGCGGCGGCCGGCCGTCACGCCTTCGAGCAGGAGCAGCGGGTCGGCGCGACGGGTGCGCAAGTGGCTCCCCGATCGCTCGAGGGCGTCGAGCACCGAATCGCGGTCGGTGCCGACCGTGCGGTCGACCGCCTCGGCCGAACGCGCTGCCAGTGCATGCAGCAGGAGGTCGGCTTTCCCGGAGTAGTGGGCGTAGACCGCACCGGTCGACAAGCCGGCGGCTTCGGCGATGTCGGAGACCCGGGCGCCTTCGTAGCCCTTGGCCGCGAACACCTCGGCGGCGGCCGCGATGAGCTGAGCCTTGGTGTCCGACGATGCGACTCCGGCCTTGCGTGCCATGGGAAATGAACATAACGGCGGTTCGGTTCCCCCGCCAACTTCCGGACCGTGCCCGGGGTGGCTACCTTGACCGCCATCGACCGAGGAGATCTCATGGCCACTGGTACGGGCGCACCCATCATCGAACCGTCGTTCTGGTTGCAGACGCTCGAGGACCGCATGGCGCAGTTCGCCGACATCCGCGAGACCGGGCCGTTCGCTTCGGCCTCGTTCGAGAACACGATGTCCGGCAAGACCGAGGAGTTCTTCGCGGTCACCCGGTTCGCCGAGGTGGTCGAGATCAGCCGTCGACCGCTCGACTTCTGCTCGGGGCAGGGTGCGGTGTCGATTCCCGACATGCCGGCGGAGGCACTCGAGTTCTTCGGGTCGTTCATCAACATGGACGACCCGCGGCACGCTCGCCAGCGCGGCATCGTCGCCCGATCCTTCACGCCGCGTCAGCTCCAAGGAGTCCTCGACTCGGTCGCGACGATCTGCACCGAGGTCATCGACGGCTTCTGCGAGCAGGGTGAGGTCGACCTCGTCGAGGTGTTGTCGCAGCCGTTTCCGCTGCTGCTCATCTGCGACATGATGGGCATCCCGCGCAGTGAGTTCGACACGGTGCTCGACGCCACCAACGTCATCCTCGGAGGCGGCGACCCGGAGTTCATGGGGGGCAAGGACCCGATGACCGCCATCTTCGAGGCCGGCATGGAGCTCACCTCCTTGATGAACGAGATCGCCGACGATCGTCGCAAGAACCCGACCGACGACCTCACCTCGAAGTTGGTGCACAACGACTTGGGCGAGGACATGTTGACGCCCGAGGAGATCGCGCCGTTCTTCATCCTGCTCGCGGTCGCGGGCAACGACACCACCCGCACGGCCATCAGCCACGGCATGAACCTGCTCACCAGGAATCCCGAGCAGCGAAGGATCTGGGAGGCGGACCTGGATGGGGTCACGCCAACCGCAGTCGAGGAGATCGTCCGGGTCGCGTCACCGGTCACCTTCATGCGGCGAACGCTGACGAAGGACCTGACGCTGTCGGGCCACGATTTCGGCGAAGGCGACAAGGTCGTGCTCTTCTACGGCGCGGCAAACCGAGACCCACGCGAGTTCGACGATCCCGAGGCATTCGACGTGCTGCGGGACCCGAACCCTCACGTCGGGTTCGGCGGACCGGGACCGCATTTCTGCCTCGGTGCCCACCTGGCCCGCCGCGAGCTGTCGGTGGTCTTCCGTCAGCTCTTGACCCGCCTCCCAGACATCGAGGTCACCGGTGATGCGATTCCGCTCGATGCCCTGGGCATTCCCCTCGTCGCCGGCATCAAGCACCTCCCCGTGACGTTCACCCCAACCGCTCCCGTGGGCGGCTGACGCCGGGGGCTGCTGCGCAAGATCGCAGCAGTCCTTGGTCAGGCATTCGAGCGCTCGGCGATGGCGGCTGCCTGGGCGATCGTGCGGCGAGCCTCGTCGACGTGGAGGTTCTCGATCATGCGGCCATTCACCGTGACGACCCCCCGGCCTTCGCGTTGGGCCTCGTCGAACGCCGCGATGATCTCGTCGGCCTCGCTGACCTGATCGGCCGACGGGGCGAACACCTCGTTGCAGGGGTCGAGCTGGCTCGGATGGATGAGTGTCTTGCCGTCGAAACCCATCTCGCGTCCCTGACGGCACTCGGCCAGGAACCCCTCGGCGTCCTGGATGTCGTTGTACACCCCGTCGAGGATGACCTTGCCGTTCGCCCGGGCGGCCAGCAGGCAGAGACCGAGGCCGGCGAGCAGCGGATGGCGACTCGGCACCCGCTCGGCGCGGAGCTCCTTGGCGAGGTCGTTGGTCCCCATGACGAGGACCGTCAGGCGTTCGGAGCAACCGGTGATGGCCTCGGCGTGGAGCATCGCGACCGGTGTCTCGAGCATGGCCCAGATCTTGGTGCGCTCGGGAGCGCCGCCGGCCTCGAGGGCGGCTTCGACCGATCGGACATCGTCGACGGAGTCGATCTTGGGCACGACGATGGCGTCGGGACCGGCAGCCGCGATGGCCGCCACGTCGCCGGCGTGCCACTCGGTGTCGAGCCCGTTGGCGCGGATGGCGATTTCGCGCCGGCCGTACTCGCCCGACGAGGCAGCAGCACACACCCGCTCGCGAGCCTCGGCCTTGGCGTCGGGCGCGACGGCGTCTTCGAGATCGAGGATCAGCGCATCGGCGGCGAGTCCCTTGGCCTTCTCGAGCGCCCGCTCGTTGGCGCCGGGCATGTACAGCGCCGAACGTCGAGGACGAAGAAGCGAATCAGTCACAGTCCGTAGGCCTCCTTGAGTTCGGGGTCGCGCTCGGCGAGGCGCGTGGCGAGGTCGAGGACCACGAGGCACTGCTTGACCGAGGCGTCGTCCTCCATCTTGCCGTCGAGCATGATCGCGCCGGTGCCGTCGCCCATCGCCTCGACCACGGCCTTGGCGTGCTCGACGTCGTCGACCGGTGGCGAGAAGACGCGCTTGGCGATGTCGATCTGGACCGGGTGCAGGGACCAGGCCCCGACACAGCCGAGCAGGTAAGCGTTGCGGAACTGGTCCTCGCAGGCGACGGTGTCGCGGATGTCGCCGAACGGCCCGTAGTAGGCGTAGATCCCGTTGGCCACGCATGCATCGACCATGCGGGCGACGGTGTAGTGCCACAGATCCTGTTGGGCCGTGGTGCGGCCGGCCTCGAGGTCGTCGCCGGTCGGGTCGCTGCGCACCAGGTAGCCGGGGTGGCCGCCGCCGACGCGGGTGGTCTTCATGCGCCGGTTCGCAGCCAGGTCGGCCGGCCCGAGCGAGAGGCCCTGCATCCGAGGCGATGCTGCGCAGATCTCCTCGACGTTCGCGACGCCGCGGGCAGTCTCGAGGATGGCGTGCAGGAGAATCGGTCGGTCGAGACCGGCCTTGGCTTCGAGCTGCGCGACCAGGCGATCGACATAGTGGATGTCCTCGGGGCCCTCGACCTTCGGAATCATGATGACGTCGAGCTTGTGGCCGATCGCCGGGACCACTTCGAGCAGGTCGTCGAGGCCCCAGGGCGAGTCGAGACTGTTGACTCGAGTCCAGAACTGGCAGTCACCGAAGTCGACGCTCAGCCCGACATCGATCAGGCCCGCACGGGCAGCTTCTTTGTCGGACGCGGGCACGGCGTCTTCGAGGTTGCCGAGGAGCACGTCACAGTGGGCGGCCATGTCGGGCACCTTCGACCGCATCTTCTCGATCGCCGGCGGAAAGAAGTGGATGTTCCGTGACGGACGGAAGGGGATCTCGCGCACGGGCTCGGGGGCCCCGATCGCGAGGGGGGCGAAGAAGTCCTTGGCGCTGCGCACGTCTCGACCGTACCGCTGCACGGCTGGGTCGGGGAAAGCCCGTGGGGTCACAATCTGAAGGTGCAGATCCGTGACGCGACCCGTACAGACGTGGCATCGATCAACCACCTCTACAACGTCTTGATCCCGACGACGACGATCGCTTGGACCGAAGACATCACGCCGCTCGTCGAGCACGAGCGATGGTTCGCCGATCAGCAGCAGGACGGAAACCCGGTCGTGGTCGCCGACGATGCCGGCGACGTGGTCGGCTACGCGACCTACGGCGACTTCCGCGACACGAAGAAGTGGCCGGGCTACCGCTTCGTCTCCGAGCTCACGATCCACGTCTCGGAGCCACACTGGGGCCGAGGCATCGGACAGATGCTCCTCGAGGAGCTCATCGTGCGAGCTCGGACCGGAGGAAAGCACGTACTCGTGGCCGGCATCGACGCCGAGAACGAGGCGTCGATCCGGCTCCACGAGAAGCTCGGCTTCGTCGTCACCGGACGGCTTCCCGAGGTCGGCCGCAAGTTCGACCGCTGGCTCGACCTCGTCTACCTCCAGCTGGCCCTGGACCCGTGAAGCGGGTGGCGGTTCGGGTCACCGACCTCGACTCCATCGAGCACGAGTCGAGCGTCAGCGTCGTCTGATCAGCACAACGCTGACGGTCGGTCTGCCCAAAAACTGGAACCTGTTACATTCCGGCACCGTGCAGGGAATCGTCTGGACCGGTGAACTCGAGATTCGCGACGACGTCGAGGTGCGTGATGTCGAACCCGACGAGGTTCGGGTGGCCATCCAGGCCGCCGGGCTCTGCCACAGCGACGTCTCGGTGATCAACGGCACGATCCCGTTCCCACCCCCGGTCGTGCTCGGCCACGAGGGTGCAGGGATCGTCGAGGCCGTGGGCACCAGCGTCACCAAGGTGAACGTCGGCGACCATGTCGTGCTCACCACGCTCGGCAACTGCGGTTGCTGCGACGCCTGCGATCGCGGTCAGCCGACGGCGTGTCGCGACACGATGGGCAGGCTGAGTCGACCGTTCACGGTGGGCGGCGACCCGGCGTTCAGTTTCGCCAACGCCGGGGTGTTCACCGAGGCAGTCGTCGCCAAGGAGACCCAGGCGATCGTGATCGACGACGACGTCCCGTTCGAGGCAGCGAGTCTGATCGGGTGCGCCGTCGTGACGGGCGCCGGCGCCGTCCTCAACCGGGCCAAGGTCCAGCACGGCGAGACGGTCGCCGTCATCGGCATCGGTGGCATCGGCCTGAACGTGTTGCAGGCAGCTCGTATCTCCTCGGCCAGTCGGATCATCGCCATCGACACGAATCCCGACAAGAAGGCGAGCGCACTGCAGTTCGGCGCCACCGACTTCATCGACGCGTCCGCGGTCGAGAACACCGTCGAAGCCGTCAAGGAACTGTTGCCGAACGGAGTCGACTACGCGTTCGAGTGCGTCGGGCACCCTGCACTCATCGACACGGCCATCAACCTGCTCGACTGGGGCGGCAGCTGTGTCCTGCTCGGGGTCCCCAAGCTCGGGACCGAGGCCAGCTTCGTGATCAACACCCTCTACAACGACAAGTCGATCCTCGGGTGCCGGTACGGCTCGACCCGGCCGCACCACGACATCCCCATGTACGTCGACTTCTACAAGCGGGGTCTCCTGCTGCTCGACGAGCTCGTGAGCCAGACGTATCCGTTGGCCGACGTGCAGCGGGCGCTCGACGACCTGCACGACGGCAAGCTCAATCGCGGCGTTCTCGAAATCGGCTGATCGCAATGACGCGTGACGAGTTCGACGCGCTGGCCGCCGAGATCTCGAACTGGGGTCGGTGGGGCGACGAGGATCAACGCGGGACGCTCAACCTCATCGATGCCAGTGCAGTTCGCCGCGGACTCGATGCGGTGGTCGACGGTGCGTCGTTCGCGCTGACGCTTCCCCTCGACGGCGACATTCCGGTGCTGAAGGGCCAACCCTCGCGCCGGCCGCCCCTGCGCACCTCGCTGATGGTCAACTTCTCGTTCACCGGCGACCCCGACGGACCGGCCTTCAACGACGATGCCCTCACCATGGGCGTGCAGGCGTCGACCCACTGGGATGCGCTCAGCCACGCCACCTACGGCGGGAAGCTCTACAACGGGTTCGACGCATCGACGGTCACCGCTGCGGGCGGCGCCCGGAAGTGCGGCATCGACCGAGTGGGTGCGGTGGTGTCACGTGGCGTGCTTCTCGACGTGGCGAGGCAGCGTGGTGTCGACGCGATCGAGCACGGCGACGCCATCACGATCGAGGATCTCGAGGCGACCCGTCGCGCCGCCGGTGTCGAGCTGTCAGCAGGCGACATCGTGCTCATCCGGACCGGTGCGGTGTCGAGGCTCCGAGCGGGCGATCGCGAATTCTACGAGGGCGGATCGTGCGGGTTGCACCCGACGGTGGCCCGATGGTTCCACGAGCACGATCTCGCCGCTTACGCCGTCGACGCGCAGAATCCCGATTCGATGCCGCCTGCCTCCTGGGACTGGTTCGTGCCAGTCCACCTGCTGTGTCTCCGCGACCTCGGCATGATCCAGGGACAGAACTGGATGCTCGAGGACCTGGCATCGGCGTGTGCCGAGGATGGGCGATGCACGTTCCTGCTGACCGCCACGCCAGAACCGATCACGGGAGCCAGCGGCGCGCCGGTCGCGCCGCTCGCCATTCGCTGAAGCGACGTCGAGCAACCGGAACACCCTCCGATAACCTCCGCCGGCATGCCCGGGGCCCGATCGTTCAACTTCGCCGACGTCTGGGAGATGGCGGCCGACGCGGTTCCCGAACGTGACGCATTGGTGGTGGTCAACCAGGGCCGATGGAGCTATCGAGAACTCGAGACGCGGGCGAACCGGGCTGCCGATGCCCTGGCTTCCCTCGGAGTCGGTCGCGGTGACTTCGTTGCGTGCCATCTCGAGAACTGCGTGGAGTACGTCGAGGTGGTGCTCGGAGCGTTCAAGTTGGGGGCGGTTCCGGTCAACGTGAACTTCAGGTACGTCGCCGATGAGCTGCACCACGTGCTCGCCGACTGTGGAGCGGTCGTGGTGGTCACCGAAGCTCATCTCGCTGATCGCGTCGACGAGCTCCGGGATCGCCTGCCATCGGTCCACACCGTGCTCGTGACCGGGGACGGCGGAAGCTACGACGACGCGGTCGGTCGGGCGTCAGAAGACCGCCCCGATGTCGAGCGCACCGGCGACGAGCACTACGTGATCTACACCGGTGGGACCACGGGGCTGCCGAAGGGGGTCGTGTGGCGGCACACCGATGCGTTCTTCGCCTGCATCGGTGGCGGCGACCCGATGAGACTCGCCGGCCCGGTCGACGACCCATCCGAGCTCGGTGACCGGATGGTCGAGTCCTTCTCGTCGTTCCCGCTCGCCCCGCTGATGCACGCCGCGGGCCTGTGGGTGACGCTCATGTGGCTCTTCGCAGGCGGCAAGGCGATGCTGCTGCGCGGTCCGCTCGATCCGCCGACGGTGTGGACCGCAGTCGACGACGAAGGCGCCAACCTCCTGACCTTCGTCGGCGATGCGGTCGGGCGCCCGATGATGGACGAGTGGGACGCCGAGCCCGGGGCCCACGACGCCTCGACGCTCCTTTCGATCAGCAACGGGGGCGCGCCGATGTCACCGTCGCTCAAGCAGCGGATCGCTGCGTCGTTCCCGAACGTCGTGATCACCGACGGGTTCGGGTCATCGGAGGTCGGGGCCCGGGGCTCCTCGCGCCTGAGCGCGGCCGAGGTGACCAAGGCTGGAGGCGTCGCACAGTTCAAACCGATGGCATCGGACACCGTGGTGCTCGACGACGAGAACCGCCCGGTCGAACCCGGATCAGGGGTCATCGGGCGGGTTGCCGCGAGCGGACGCCTCCCGCTCGGCTACCTCAACGACCCCGAGAAGACGGCGAGGACCTTCGTCGAGGTGGACGGGCGACGGCTCGCCATCACCGGCGACATGGCGTCGGTGGCCGTCGACGGCACCATCGAGCTGGCCGGTCGTGGCTCGGGTTGCATCAACACCGGTGGCGAGAAGGTGTTCCCCGAAGAGGTCGAGACCGTGTTGATCAGCCACCCATCGGTGTACGACGTCCTCGTCGTCGGTGCCGACGACGCCCGTTGGGGCAGTGCGGTGACGGCCATCGTCAAGCCGCACGGCGACCCGCCCGAGCTCGACGACCTCGTCGAACACTGCAAGCGCGCGCTGGCGTCCTACAAGGCGCCCAAACATCTGGTCGTCGTCGACGAGGTCAAGCGCTCGCCGGCCGGCAAGCCCGACTACCGGTGGGCCAAGCAGATCGCAGATGCCAACGTGAGCGGAGACTGACCGTGGAACTCAAGGAGGTCGTCCGGGAGGCCCTCGAGGTGCAGATTCTCGAAGCCGATCCCGGCAAGGCGGCTGAGACGATCGAGCAGGCCGCGCGGCGGCACGGCATCGCCGAGGTCGCGGGCATCCTGCTCGACACCGCGTCGATCGCGTTGAGGCGCATGGTGCTGGAGACCGACGAGGCGTACGACGCACGCGAGCTCCTCGAGCGTCTGTCGCTCGACGGTGCCGTCCCGGCCGAGGACCTCGAGTTGCTCATGCACACCCTCGCC
>Ga0307379_10014154_pt1 | contig 10305 bp, 4 predicted proteins | sample UN2MG_FD_202237 | JGI IMG/M metagenome (GOLD analysis project Ga0307379, IMG submission 202237) | Soil microbial communities from Risofladan, Vaasa, Finland - UN-2 | ecosystem: Environmental > Terrestrial > Soil > Coastal area > Acid sulfate soil | place: Finland: Risofladan, Vaasa | collected... | reverse complement strand
CGGGTAGCCGGTGCAGGCCAGGAACCTGCCGTAGCGGCCCTCACGGATGACCATCTTCTTGCCGCACTCGGGACAGTCGACGTCGGTGGTCTCGGGCGCGGGCGTCTTCTTCGAGGGTGCGGCCTCCCCGGGGAGGTCCATGGTGGTCTTGCATTTCGGATAGGCCGAGCAGCCGAGGAAGGGACCGCGCCGGCTCGTCCTCCTGACCATGGGGCTCCCGCACTCGGGGCATTTCTGTTCGACGGTCTCAGTGGGCGGCTCCTTCGCGTCGGTCTTCTCTTTGCCCGGATCCTTCGGGAGGTTCTCTGTCGTCTTGCACTTGGGGTAGGCGCTGCAGGCGAGGAACGGTCCCCGCCGGCTCACCTTCTTCACCATCGGGCTCCCGCACTTGGGACACTTCCTGTCGGTGGGTTCCCCGCCGCCCCTGGCCTTCTCGACCGGTTTGCCGTCCTCACCGATGTTCATGGTCTTCTTGCACTTGGGATAGGCGCTGCACGCGAAGAACTTCCCGTAGCGACCCTCGCGGATGACCATCGGGGCGTCGCAGTCCGGACACTTGAACTCCGTCATTTCGGGTTCCTCTCTTTCGGTGATTTTCCCCTCGCGGTCCACCGGTGCCGAAAACCGGCACTTCGGATACCCCGAGCACCCGAGAAACCGCTTCGCTCGCGAGAACTTGTAGACCAGTGGTTTCCCGCACTCGGGACACGTGTACTCGCTCTCTTCGACGGTGTTCGACGCCTCCTTCAGCGCCTTCGCGAACGGGCCGTAGAAGTCGCTCAGCACCTTGATCCAGTCCTTCTTCGCCTCCGCGATGTCGTCGAGACTCTCCTCCATCTGGCTGGTGAACTTCAGGTCGAGGATGTCCGGGAAATGCTGGACCAGCGCGTCGGTCACCGTCTCGCCCAGCGCCGTCGCGTGAAAGCGCCGCTGCTTCAGCTCGACGTACTGACGTGCCTGGACGGTGCTGATGATGGGGGAGTAGGTGCTGGGTCTTCCGATGCCCTGTTTCTTCAGTTCCTGTATGAGCGTCGCCTCGGTGTATCGGGGCGGAGGCTGCTCGAAGTGCTGCTCGGGATCGAGGTCGTGCAGCTGAAGGTCGTTGCCGACGGCGAGTTCGGGCAGCAGCTGGTCCTTGTCGTCCTTGCCCCGCGGCAGCACACGCGTGAACCCGTCGAAAAGCGTCTGCTTGCCGCGGGTCTGGAAGACGCGGTCGTCGGCCGAGATGGAGACGACGGTGTTCCGGTATTCCGCGGGGTTCATCTGGCAGGCGACGAACCGCTTCCAGATCAGCTCGTAGAGACGGGCCTGGTCCCTGTTCAGGTATTGTCCGGCCTGCTCGGGGGTGAGCGTGACGTCGCTGGGTCGAATGGCCTCGTGGGCCTCCTGTGCGCCCCGAGCGGCACGGTAGACGTTGGCCTCCTCGGGGACGTACTCGCCGCCGAAGGTGTCGGTGATGAAGCTCCGGGCGGCCCCGATGGCCTCACGCGACAGGCTGTACGAGTCGGTTCGCATGTAGGTGATGAGCCCGGCGGCCCCGCGCGAGCCCACCTCGATGCCCTCGTAGAGCTGCTGCGCGACCATCATCGTCTTCTTGGCACTGAAGCGCAGCTGCACCGACGCCGCCCGCAGCAGCAGGTCGGTCGAGAACGGCGGATACGGTCTCACCGTCTGGTCCTTGACGTCGAGGTCGGTGACGACGTAGTCGGCCTCGCGAAGGCGGGCGACGACCCCGGCCGCCTGTCCTTCGGTCTTGAGCTCCTTCTTGTCGTCGAGCTTGAGCTCGGCCTCGAAGGTCTCGTCCGGACGGTCGCGTCGGCTGAGGACGGCCTTGACGGTCCAGTATTCCTTGTCCGACTGGGGCCGGGCGTCGAAGGCACGGATCTCCCGCTCGCGATCGACGACGAGCCGTACCGCCACCGACTGCACGCGTCCGGCACTGAGACCGGGCTGGATGCGCTTCCACAACAGCGGCGAAATCTTGTACCCGACGATGCGGTCGAGGATGCGCCGGGCCTGCTGGGCGTTGACGAGGTCCATCCGCAGCTCGCCCGGATGTTCGAACGCCCGCGTGATGGCGGACTTCGTGAACTCCTCGAACGTCACCCGCTTCACCTTGGCGTCGGGCAGCTCAAGGGCCTCCTTCAGGTGCCACGCGATCGCCTCCCCCTCACGGTCCGGGTCGGGGGCGAGATACACCACGTCCGCGGCCTTCGCCTTCTTCTTGAGCGCCGCGATGACCTTCTTCTTGCCCTTGCTGATCTCGTAGGTGGGTGTGAACTTCCTGCGGATATCGACGCCGAGCGTCTTGACCGGGAGGTCACGCACGTGCCCCATGCTCGCGTCGATGATGTAGTCCGGCCCGAGGTACCGCTTCATCGTGCGGGCCTTCGTCGGTGATTCGACAATCACAAGGTGCTTGGCCAATTATGCCCCTCCGGGAGGCGGGTGCCGACGTCTGAGTGATCGGGGACGACGGAAGACCGAGCCTACGGGTGTGGCATTTGAACAGATGACGTCGGACGGTGTCAAGGCAATTCTGCGCGTCGGCGATCCGGCGGGGAGCGGCGTCAATGACGCTTCGGGAGACCCGGGGAACGCTCGCTTACGGAAAAAACTGTTGCGCTGAGTCGGTTCCTCCGTATAATCATGGGCTCAGGAAACCGGAATAGGAGGCATTTCATGGCACTGGGGTGGGTGATTCGACACCAGAAGAAGGTGCTTTTCGTGCTCGCGGCTGTGCTCATCGTCGGGTGGGTTTTCCAGCGTGCGATTACGCAGCTGATTGGGGCGCGGCCGGAGAGCGGTGAGCAGGTCTGCGGCCGCATCGCGGGTGAAGACGTCACGTATGCGGAGTTCGCGGCCTTCAAATGGTACTGGGCCAAGGTGTTCCGCAACGAGTTCGATCGATACATCATCCAACTGCGGTACCCGGGAGACAACGTGACGGTCGATGAGATTGCCTGGGGGTATCTGGGACTTCTCAAGCTTGCCCGACAGACCGGCGTCCGGGTGAGTGACAGGGCGGTTCTCGAGACCAAGCGCGGCATCTATCAGACCTACGCCGGTCGCGGCGCGAGACTCGATGCACAGGCTGAGAGATGGTTTATCGAGAACATGAACGTCACGGGACAGCAGGTGGACACGATTCTGCGTGAGCGGCTGATGGCCGAGGCCGTGCTCAGGCAGATGATGTTCGCCCTGGAGCCCACGGACGTCGAGGCCTGGGAACAGTACAGTGCCGAAAACCGCGCCGTCCGCGTGAAATACGTCGAGTTCTTCCGTGACGGCTTTCTCGACAAGGTGCCGGCCCCCTCGGAGGCGGAGATCAAGGAATATTTCGAGGCCCGGAAGGGCCCCGGCGGGACCTACTATAACCCGCCGACGGTCTCCATCGAATACGCGCAGCTCGACCTCGACCCGCTGAAGACCGACGTGAAGGTGCCGGTGGAAGAACTGAAGAAATACTACGAGGACAACAAGGACCTCTACCTCATCAAGGAGAAAGAGGGCGAGGCCGGGGAAGCCGAGTATCTGCTGTTTCCCGAGGTGAAGCCACAGATAGAGGCGGTGCTGACGCGCCGCAAGGTCGAGGAGAAGGCGGCACAGGTGCTGGAGGACCTGCGACGTGCTTACCGCGATACGGTGGGTGCACAGCTGGAGGCGCTGGTGAACGAGCGGAAGAACGAGGGGCTGAAATACTTCCGGACCGACCCTCTCCGCGACGTGGAGCTTCTCGAGCTTCCGGGCGTGGGGATCGCCCGGGCCGACGGGAAAGGCCTGGCCCAGATGGCGTTCGAACTGGACGCGGCCGCGCAGGAGCTTTCTCCGGTCCTGTCGAGTGCCGGTGCGAGGTTCGTGTTCCGTCCACTGGGCGCGGTGCGCGAGGCGACGGTCCCGGAACTGGCCGACGTCAAGACACGGGTGGTCGCCGATATCAGGAAGGAAGAGGCCTTCATCGAGGCACACCGGGCGGCCGAGGCGTTCCGGGAGGAGCTGGAGAAAGCGGGCGGCGCCGGGAAATTCGAGGACTTCGCCAAGACGCGCGGTCTCGTCGTGAAGGAGACGCCGTTGTTCGTCAACAACGTCTACGACGTCGGTCGTCCGGACTTCATCGATCGGATGTCGACGCTTGAGCTGAACGAAGTCGAGGGACCGATGTCCTCGGAGCGGGACGGCGTGTCGGCGGTGGTCAAGGTCGTGGAGGAACGTGAGGCCGACGCGTCCGGGTTCCCCGCGGAGCGGAAGCTCAAACGTGACTACGTTCTCGCCACGAAGGTGACGGAGTTCGGCCGCAGCGTTTTCCCCAGGACCGTCCTGGAATTTACCGGGCATGAGGACCTCAGGCCGCCCCCGAAGTCGCCGGACGAGACGACGGAGGGGGACACGACCCCCGGCGAGTTCGACGACGAGTGACGGATACTCCCCATGCGGCACATTGACGGCGTGGAAAACCTGGGAGGGCGCCTGCCCTTTCCCGTGGTCACCGTCGGCACGTTCGACGGCGTCCACGTCGGCCACCAGCGGGTCCTTCATGAGGTCGTGTCCTGGGCCAAGGCCGAATCGGGCACCGCAGTGGTCATCACCTTCGAGCAGCCCCCACGGTCCGTCCTCATCGGCGGATCCCCCTCCCTGGTCACCTCGATGCCTCACCGACTGGTGCTCTTCGAGCGCCTGGGGGTGGATGTGTGCGTCGTGCTGCAGTTCACCCGCCGGTTGGCGGCGACCGACGTGGGAGATTTCGTCCGGACGGTGTTCGTGGAAGGGGTGGGTGCCCGGGGCGTCGTGATGGGACATGGGGCCGCCTTCGGCCGCAACCGTGAGGGGGACGAGGCGTTCCTCCGGGAGCGTGCCGCCGGGTTCGCCTTCGACGTGCGGAGTGTCCCCGCGGTCCTCGTGGACGGTGAGCCGGTCTCGTCGACCCGTGTTCGGCAAGCGGTCATGGCGGGCGACTTCGACCTTGCCACGCGTCTCCTGGGGAGACCGTTCTCGGTCTACGGGACGGTGGTGCGGGGAGCCGGCCGGGGCCGAAACCTCGGGTTTGCCACCGCGAACCTGGACCTGCAGCAGGAGGTGGTTCCGCCGGACGGGGTCTACGTGGCGACCGCGGCCATCGACGACAGGCGGCTTCCGGCCGTCGTGAGTGTGGGCTCGAGCCCCACGTTCACGTCATCGTCCCGGAACGGGACGTCCGGGAGTGTGGTTGAGGTACACGTTCTGGATTTCGACCGGGAGATCTACGGGGCGGACGTTGAGGTCGAGTTCGTCGAGCGAATCCGGGCGCAGAAGCGGTTCGGCGACGTGGACGAACTGGTCGGGCAGATGATGCGGGACGTCGAACACGCGCGGGAATACTTCCGTTCGCGGTGAGGCCCCCTCGGCAAAAACGCGCGGAAAGCCCTTGATTTTTCCGACACGAAGGCTAACATGTCCGTTGCCGGAGTCGTCACGGGCAGGTAGCTCAGCCGGTAGAGCACAGGACTGAAAATCCTGGTGTCGGCGGTTCAACTCCGCCCCTGCCCACCAGAGTGGGCCGTGACTCCCGAGGGAGTCGCGGCTGCTTTCGTTTTGGGGGTTCGCATGTGCGCAGGGCGAAGCGCCTGGGTTTGTCACGGCCGGTCGCTCCGGCGGCCGATCAGGGGCTCAGGGGCTGTGCACGCAGGTAGCGCTCCAGTCTTTGACGGTAGGCGTCGGCGGCACGTGGCTTGCCTTGAGTCTCGGCCAGTCTGACGGCCTGCCGGGCGGTCTCAACGGCCTTCTGGAACTGCCCGTCTTCGGCGTAAGCGGCGGCGAGGACGTCGAGCATCTCGTGGGTCACGGGGCGGGTGTTCTTGAGTGCCGTCTCGGCAAGCCGCACCGCACGGGCGCCGTCGCGCAACTTCGACTGCGGGGCGGTCGCCAGCAGCCACGCAAGATCCTGGTGCAGTCCCACGTCGTCGGGAGCCATCCTCAGTCCATCCTCCAGCGCACCGATGCTCTCCGAGAAATGCTGCCTGCCCGCCAGTGCCGCCGCCAGGTTGCGGTAAACCACGGGGGGACGCGGGTTGATCGAGATGGATTCACGGTAGTGTGCAACGGCTTCGTCGAGTCTCCCCAGACACATGAGCACGTACCCGAGACCGTTGTGGATGTGGCCGAGTCTGGCCCTCGGCTGGTGAAGGGCCTCGCGATAGTGGGGAAGTGCCTCACGGAAACGGCCCTGTCTGACCAGGAGCCCGGCGAGGACGCCGTGCGTCTGGGGTTTGTTCGGGTTTCCCTTGAGTGCGAGTTGGGTCGCGGCGATGGCGAGGGCGGGCTGGCCCGCCTCCAGTCGCTTCTGGCCGAACTGAAGCCAGACGTGGGCGTCGCGTGGGGTGAGTTGCCTCGCCTCCTCGATGGTCTTCACGGCCAGCGCGATGTCGCCCGCATTCTGGGCGACGTAGCACTTGGCCACCGTGGCGAAGGGATAGGCGGGCATCGCTTTCACGGTCCGGTCGACGTGCGCCAGTGCCGGGCCGTGGCGGCCGCCTTCGGATAGACAGATGCCCGCGACCAGCTGAAGGATGGGGTCGTCGGGGCGGGCCTGTGCGTCGCGCAGGATCTGTGGAAAAATGCGCCGGCTGTGTACCTGGGTCACCGCGTACCGCAGCCAGTCGGGCGGGGGAGGGACGATGGTGGCCGGACGGTCGAGGTCCTCGGGGTCGTACAGACGCCGTCTCAGCGCTTCGAGTCGTTCCGTGTTTGCCGTATCGGTCGGATTGACGAGGGCGACCTCCTCGAAGCAGCCCACCGCTGCCGGAACGTATCCCTTGGCCAGGAAGATGTCGCCCAGCATCTTGAGTGCCGTGGTGTTCCGGGGGTCCACCATCAGGACATTGCCAAGCTCCTGCTCGGCGAAGTCGAAGGCCTGGGCGTCATACAGCACCCGGGCGGATGTGAGCGCATCCTCCTGAAACTGAAGACCGAACACCGTCTCCCGGTCGGCGATGCCCAGGTGTCCCACGGCGGCCACGCGCTCCCCCGTGCGACTGTAGTATCCGGCCATGGCGAGGCAGCTCTCACGGACCGATCCCACCACGGGCGAGAACAGGTGCTTCAATGCCTCCTTCTCGTCTCCCTTCGCGAGGTAGACCTTGCCGAGGTTCACCGAGGCGGTTTCACTCCTGGGGTCCATCTTGAGGGCATAGCGCCAGTAGTCTTCCGGGTTTCGGGCGTGGACGTTCACGGTGACCAGGCGCGCCCCGTAGGCGAGAAGGACAGCCACCGCGACGGCGAGCACCCCCAGGCACAAGCGGCGACCGACGGTGGTCAGCAGGGGGTCCACGACCGCGCCCAGAAGCAGCGCAAACCCGACCAGGGGAAGGTATCGGAAGGTCCAGAACAGGTAGTCCGGTGTGAAGTTGTGCGTGGACGAGAACTGCGGCAGCACACCGAGAAGCAGGAGGAAGGTCCCGACCGCGACCCAGCGCTTCGCGAGAAGGGCCTGGATGCTGACGGCAAGCCACGCGGCGAGAGCCAACGTGGCCGGTATCAGGTTCCACGTGCTGTACATGCCGCCGAGGAGACGGCTCACCGCAACGCGCAAAGGCCGGCCCCTGAGCAGTCCGACAAAAGTGTCCAGTCCGCCGGCGGCGAACGAGTAGGCCCAGTAGCGCAGCGGCCGTGCGGGAGGCAGCGGCGGGCAAATATAGAACACACGGTGTGGGTGGAACATCACGAAACAGAACCCGGCCGCCACGGCACAGGCGCCGAACGGCAGCAGACGCTCGATCGTCCTCACGATGCCCGTTCGTTCGTAGAACAGTTCGTAGAGGAGCAGGAGCAGTGGGAGCGTCAACACACTGTGGGACGTCAGGAGCCCGACGGCAAAGAGCAGCACCGCGGGGAGATAGAAGCGCAGTCGGCGCGTGCGGACGTATCTCAGATACGAGAGCAGTGCCCCGAGGTAAAAGGTTCCCCCAAGGACGTGCGGGAAGAGGTTGATGTGGCTGCCGAAGGCGGACGCGAGCGGATGGAGCAGGAAGACGCCGAGCGCCAGGAGTGGTCCCGTGGGGCGATCGGTGAAGTGTCGTGCAACCGCATAGACCAGAAGGGCGTTCAGCACGTGGAATGCCAGCAGCCACAGGTTCCAGAAGACGACGTCATCGGGGGAGGCGAAGGTGCGTACGAGTGCCAGCACGGCGTAGGAGAACGGGCGATACCGCCCGTCGGTGAATCCCATGAAGTCCTGGCCGAAGATCCCGGGAATGTGCCGGACGTGGGAGACGAGCGACAGGCGCAGGATGGAGTCCGACGCGTTGACGAAGGTTCCGGACGTGAGTGACGGGGCGAAGAGCACCAGTGCAAGGAGGACAACGACAGCGGCCGTCACGCTGAAGCGAGGGTGGCCCGCAGCGTCGAGACGCGCGATGATCCCGGAAGACGTGTTACTCTGATGCTGTTCCATTTGCCTCGGCCGCAGGGGGCTTGACCTTGAAACTCTCGGCACGGATACACATCCCCTCGAAGAGCCGGTGCTCCTCGATGGGGGGTCTCTCTGCCAGGAACTCGGGGATGTTGAAGGACATCCTCATGCGCGGGGTCTCGATGGGCAGTCGCACCGCGGGCGAGGCGTTCCCGGCCTCGTCGATGTGCGTCATGTAGAGTCGTGCGAAAATGCCGTCCTCACGTTTGGTGGCGAAGAGGATCCAGCGGCTGTTGGAGGACCAGCTGTGCCACGAGTCGGCCGCGTGGGGGACGTTCGAGGCCAGTGCCCTGGGCCCGGACCGGAAATCGGCGGACATCAGGTAGATGTCACTGGACGCCTTGATGAGGGAGGCGTAGTCCGCCTGGACCCAGCTCATCCATTTGCCGTCGGGCGAAAACCGGGCGTAGAAGTTGCTCTTCCCGTTGGCCGATGCCCCCGGAACCGGTGCCGGGCTGCCGCCCAGACCGTCGCGGAAGGGAATGATGTAGAGATCGAGTTGTGTGATGGACGGGTGCTTGCCGACGGGGGCGGACGAATAGACGATCGACTTCCCGTCGGGTGTCCACCGTGGATAGGTTTCGAGGACCTTGGGCTCGGACGCCCCCGGGAGCAGGGCCCCCGTGCCGTCGAGGGCGTTGTAGACGGCGATGTCGGAATCCTGACCGATGGTCTGCGTCTCGAAGATGACGGGACCGGTGCGCGGGGCGAACCGCTGACGGGCCGCAACCGCCAGTCGCGTCTCGTCGGGAGACCACGCCATGAACGTGCTCATCTGAACGTCGAACGGGAAGATGGTCTTCCTGCCCTCGTGCCGGTCGATGTCGTAAACGGCGGCATAGACGGCATGGTCCGCGGGCTCGTCTCCGACGTATCGGACCTGGAGCGAGAGCCTGCCGTGCGTGCCCTTCTTGGAGGAGAACGCGTGACAGTTGACGCAGTACTGCTGGCGCGCGTCGAGGAAGACGGTGGGGCGCGTGAGCCGGATGTCGCGGATGAACAGGCTCGGGGTCTTGCGGTTGGCGAAGGGGGGATCGACCAGACGGTAGACGATGATGTTGTCGGCCGGATCACGTGCGATGCGGAAAGTGACCCGTTGCGATCGATGAACGGTCGGCGCGGCCTTGCCCCAGAGACCGCTCCGCCTGATGCCCCGGACTTGCACGGAGGCCGCCCCGGCGGCGGCATGCTCCTTGATGCGTGCCCAGACGGTGTCCGGCACGCGCCACCGACGTTCCGCCGTGAGAGACTTCCACTCCAGCTGTGCGTGGGGAATGGACACCGTCACCTGCCAGAGGTTGTTGTGGATGTCGTTCCATTCCACGAACGGGGCGCACAGGTTCGGCGGGAAAAGGGCGTTGTCCGGGGGATAGGTGATGGTGAGAAAGCGCGGGACCCAGGGATCCCGGTGCGAGGTCGGCTCCTTCATGCGTGCCGCGCGGGTGGCGCCGCTCGTGACGTCCAGCTTGTAGTCCGGGTGAATGCCCTCGATGCGCTCGAATCTCTCGTCTTCAGCCGAACGGTCCAGGAGACCGGGTCTCGCCGCCGCGTTGTCCTCCTCCGTGCCGGTCTGGTAGGCTTCCAGCTTGTAGACGGGCAGGGCGTAGAAGCCCGTGCGGGCCGTCTCGCCGCTGTCGACGGAGGGACCGGCGAAGAGCCCCGCAACATGTCTCGTGTGCAGGCAGTGGAGGAGGGGAAGCGCAACCACAAGCACGACCAGCAGCGAGCCGGCGACGACCGGAACCACGCGTCGACTCTTTGGCGTGCGTCTTGTCAACGGCACCCCTCCCGCCGGTGGTCGTGGGAAAAGCCGTGGGCCTCAGACCATCAGGATAGACGGCACAGACGTCCCTGTCAAGTGC
>Ga0307379_10014152_pt1 | contig 10305 bp, 6 predicted proteins | sample UN2MG_FD_202237 | JGI IMG/M metagenome (GOLD analysis project Ga0307379, IMG submission 202237) | Soil microbial communities from Risofladan, Vaasa, Finland - UN-2 | ecosystem: Environmental > Terrestrial > Soil > Coastal area > Acid sulfate soil | place: Finland: Risofladan, Vaasa | collected... | reverse complement strand
CATCGGGGCGGTCGCTTACCTGAATGCCCGGCCTCTGACGTGGTGTCTCGCCGGGTTGGCCCCGCACGCAGAGATCGTCGTGGATCTTCCCAGCCGGTTGGCCGACCAGTTGGCCCAAGGCCGGCTCGACGTCGCCCTGATCCCCTCGATCGAGCGCTGCCGCCACGCCGACTACGCGATCGTCTCCGACGCCTGCGTCGCCTGCGACGGGCCGGTCCGGAGCATCAAGCTTTACGGGCGCGTGCCGGTGGAGCGGATCCGCACGCTGGCCTTGGACGAAGGATCGCGGACCAGTGCTGCGCTTTCGCGGATTCTGCTCAAGGAGCGATTCGGGCTGGAGCCGGAGCTGGAGGAGCTGCCGATCGGAGCGTCGTTTGGGGAGACGGCGGCCGACGCCGTGATGCTGATCGGGGATCGGGCGATGCTCCCGGTGGACGGCCGGTTCGAGTTCGTCTGGGACTTGGGCGAAGAGTGGTCGAGCTGGACCGGCCTGCCGTTTGTGTTCGCGGTGTGGACCGCCCGGTCCGACGTGGACCTGCGCAATACGGGCGAGCTGTTGGCGGCCGCCCGCGACGAAGGAATCCGCCGGCTCGACGAGATTGCCCGGCACGAGGCCCCGCTGGTGGGCATCCCGGAGGAGGACTGCCGCAGCTACTTTCGCGACAACCTTCGTTTCCGGCTGGGCGAGCGGGAGCTCGAGGGAGTGGAGACGTTCTACCGGTTGGCCGCCAAACATCGGCTTGCCCCGACGGGGGTGAAACTTGTCTAGCGCGATCGCCAGCGTGCTGGATCGAGCCGTCGCCGGAGAGCGGCTTGGCCCCGAGCAGGCACTCGGTCTGTTGGAGTCGGATGATCTGGCCGCGCTGGCCCGGGCGGCGGACGCTCTCACCCGGCGTCTGCACCCCGAGCCGTATCGCACGTACAACATCGATCGGAACGTCAACTACACCAACGTCTGCGCGAGCGGCTGTCGCTTCTGCGCGTTCTCCCGGAAGCCCGGCGACCCGGACGGCTACGTGATCGACCGCGGGGAGCTCTATCGGAAGATCGAGGAGACGATCCGACTCGGCGGCGACCAGATCCTGTTGCAGGGAGGGATGCATCCGGAACTGACGCTCGATTGGTATGAAACGCTTCTCCGCGACGTTCGCCAGCGCTACCCGAAGATCAACGTCCACGGGTTCAGCCCGCCCGAGATCTACCACATGAGCCGGGTAGCCGGGCTTTCGGTGACGGCCGTGCTCGAGCGGCTCAAAGGGGCCGGCCTGGGAAGCCTGCCGGGCGGGGGGGCGGAGATCCTGGTGGACCGCGTGCGGCGCGCGGTCAGCCCGTCGAAGGTCTCCGCCGACGGCTGGCTCGACGTCTGCCGCCGCTGGCACGAGCTGGGCGGACGCGGCTCGGCCACGATGATGTTCGGGCACCTCGAAACCCTTGCCGACCGGATCGAGCACTTGGCACGATTACGCCAATTGCAGGATGAAACGCGCGGCTTTACCGCCTTTATCTGTTGGACGTTTCAACCGGGTCATACGGATCTGGCCGGGCTGCGCAAGGCGGGCCCGTTTGACTACCTGAAGACGCTGGCCGTGAGCCGCTTGTTCTTGGACAACTTCCCCAACCTCCAGGCCAGTTGGGTCACGCAGGGCCTGAAGATCGGCCAGATGGCCCTGCGGTTCGGGGCCAACGACATGGGAAGCCTGATGATTGAGGAGAACGTCGTGGCGGCGGCGGGCACGAGCTTCCGCACGAGCGAAGCGGAGATCCGCCGGGCGATTCGTGAGGCGGGCTATCTGCCCCGGCGGCGCAACGTCTTCTACGAGCTTGTCGACGGCCCCCCTACGAACGGTCGCACGGAAGTCGTAAGCTAGGATAGGGTAAGGGATTCCACCCGCGCAAGAGCGGAAGCAGCCATGATCCGAGTTCGTGGACTAACGAAACACTTCGCCGACCTGAAGCGGGGCAAGCTGGTGGCGCTGGACGGAATCAGCTTCCACGCCGAGCCGGGCCAGATCTACGGCCTCCTGGGGCCGAATGGGGCCGGCAAGACCACCGCCTTGCGAATCCTCAGCACGGTGCTCAAGCCCACGGCGGGGACGGCCACGATCAACGGGTTCGACGTCGTCACCCACTCCTCCCGCGCGCGGCACGAGATCGGATTCATGTCGGCCAACACGGCCGTCTACGATCGGATGACCGCGTGGGAGATGGTCGAGTACTTCGGCCTGCTCCACGGCATTCCCCGCGACAGGCTCGCGGAGCGGATGGAGCGATTGTTCGAGCGGCTGAAGATGAACGACATCCGCGACCTGCTGGGAGCGAAGATGTCGACGGGCATGAAGCAGAAGGTCTCCGTGGCCCGGGCGATCGTCCACGATCCGCCGGTGATGATCTTCGACGAGCCCACCTCGGGCCTGGACGTGCTCGTGGCCCGGGCGCTGTTGAAGACCGTGCTCGAGCTACGCGATCAGGGCAAGTGTATCGTCTTCTCCACCCACATCATGCGCGAGGCCGAAAAGCTCTGCGATCGGATCGCGATCGTGCACCGTGGGCATATCCTCACCGAGGGGACTTTGGAAGAGATTCGGGATCGGCACCAGGAGCACGACCTGGAAGAGCTGTTCTTCCAGTTGATCTCTCGCCACGACGAAAGCCACCCGCCGGAAGAGGAGAGGTAGCGCCCTCGACGGCGCCCGCAACACGCAGCGCATGACTTGGTCAAACGTCAAGCTGATTCTTTTCCGCGAGATCCGCGATCAGTCGCGGGATCGGCGCACCCTGTTCGTCATCGCCATCCTGCCGATGCTGCTCTATCCGCTGCTGTGGATGAGCTTCCTTCAGGTCGCGCAGTTCATCGAGAAGAAGCCGAGCAAGGTGCTGGTCGTGGGGGCCAGAGACCTGGGCGATCTGCCCCCGTTGGCGGAGAGTCGTCGGCCTGCCGGCGGGGAACCGGGCGGTCCCGCCGGAGCGCGGTCCGGCTACGCGGATTCGGCGCCTCCACTCGACTTGCACTTTGCGAGCGACGAGCCGCGCGGCGGCGAGCCGACCACGTGGGACCCCCGAGCCGAGGCACGCCGTGCCGTCGAGCAAGGCGACTACGACGCCGCCATCTACTTCCCGCCCGACTTCGCCGACCGAATCGACGCCTTCCAACAAGCCGTCGGCGAGCGACGCGAACCGGCCGAGCTGGACGAGCCGGGCGAGGAGCCGGTCCAAGACGACGCCCGGGAAGCGCCGCCCGGCGTGCCGAGGCCGGAAGTCTTCCATTCCAGCGCTACCGAGAAGTCGCAAATCGCCTTCGTCCGGGTCCGCATCGCGCTGGACCAATGGAGTCAGGAGATCGTGCGGCAGAAGCTGATCGAGGTGGGCTTGCCGACCGCCGCCGAGAAGCCGTTCGGCGTGGACACGGCGGACGTCGCCGAAGGGACCGGACGCCGCGGCACGGCCATGTGGTCCAAGGTGCTGCCGGTGCTGTTGCTGCTCTGGGCCATGACCGGGGCGTTCTATCCGGCGGTCGACCTTTGCGCCGGCGAGAAGGAACGAGGGACGCTCGAGACCCTGCTCTGTAGCCCCGCCGAGCGGAGCGAGATCGTGGTCGGCAAGCTGCTGACCGTGATGCTCTTCAGCATGGCGACGGCCGCGTGGAACCTGGTGATGATGGGCATGTCGGGCGGGTTGCTCTTGGCCCAGTTGCCCCAGTTCGGCCCGCCGCCGGCGACTTCGGCGATCTGGCTTGCGATCGTCTTGGTGCCCGTCTCGGCCATGTTCAGCGCGTTGGCCCTCGCCCTGGCCGCGTTCGCCCGAAGCACCAAGGAGGGACAGTACTACTTCCTGCCGCTGCTCTTGGTCACGATGCCGCTGGTCGTGTTGCCGATGGCTCCCGGCGTCGAATTGAACCTGGGCAACAGCCTGATCCCCGTGACGGGCGTGGTCCTCCTCCTGCGGAGCATGCTGGAGGGGAGCTTCTGGCAGGTTTGGCCGATGGTGTTCCCGGTGGCGGCGGTCACGCTCGTCTGTTGCGCGCTGGCAATCCGCTGGGCCGTGGAACAGTTCAACTCCGAGGCGGTCCTGTTCCGCGGGGGGGAGCGGCTCGACGTGGGCGCGTGGCTGCGACACCTGTTCCAGGACCGTCAGCCGACCCCCACCGTCGCTGCGGCCGTCTCTTGCGGCATCGTGATCCTGCTGGTCCGCTTCTTCGTGAGCCTCTCGATGCGGCAGCCGCAGGGATTTCAGGACTTCGCGGTGATCGCGCTGGTGACCCAACTGGCCGTGATCGCCGCGCCCACCCTGCTGATGACCGTGATGCTCACCAGCAGCCCGCGCCAGACGCTCCTGCTGCGGCGTCCTCGGGGGACCGCCCTGGTCGGGGCGGCGGCGTTGGCCGTCGTGCTCTATCCGACGGTCGACGTGCTCCGGGCCGCCGTCATGCGGCTCTATCCGATCAGCGACGAGATGCAGGAAGGACTCGCCCGGATGCTCGCCGGCTCCCCCAGCCTTGGGTACCTGCTGCTGGTCGTCGCCGTCGTCCCGGCGATCTGTGAAGAGCTCGCTTTCCGCGGCTTCATCCTGTCGGGCTTCCGACACCTGGGCCACCGGTGGAGGGCGATCGTGTACTCCGCCCTGCTGTTCGGGCTGACGCACGCGATTCTCCAGCAGCAGATCGTCGCGTTCGTGGTGGGCGTGGTGATCGGGCTCGTCGCGCTCCAGACCGGCAGCATCTGGCCGTGCATACTGTTCCACGCCATCCACAACGCCCTGGGCGTTGTCGTGGCTCAAGTCTCCGAGCGGATCACGCCCCAGCTTCTGGATCGCTGGCCGGCGCTTGCCTTGCTCGTGTCGCCGTCCCGGGACGGCATCCTGTTCCGATGGCCCGTCGTCCTCGCCAGCGCGGTGGCCACGCTCGCCCTGTTGGCCTGGTTTAAGCGTCTGCCCCACTGGAGATCGGCCGAAGAGGAACGGTACGAGGCGATCCGCCGGGCATCGCAGGACGAGGAGTGAGCGGCCCTATCACAGCTCCCCTCTCCCGCTCGCGGGAGAGGGGCTGGGGGTGAGGGCGTCGCGGCTCGGCGATCGTCCATCTTGCACCCGGTTGCGCCCAACGGTAGCTTGGGGCCAAACGGCCGCCACTGGCGGCTTTCCATCCACCGCACGTGTCCACGCGGCAAGACGGCCAAACCGTGCCCGAACCGACCGGCCAACCCGAGCTCCAAGCCCTCAAGGCCCGCTGCGTGTTCCCCGTCACTAGCGAGCCGATCCCAAACGGCCTGGTGACGATTCAAGGTGAGCGGATCGTGGCCGTTGGGCGTGAAACGCCGGCCGGCCACGTTCACGACTTGGGCAACGTGGCCATCGTCCCGGGCCTGGTCAACGCCCACACCCATCTCGAGTTCAGCGATCTGTCCGAGCCGCTGGGGAGACCGGGCATTGCGATGACCGATTGGGTGGGCGAAGTCATGCGATATCGACGCGGGGCCGGCTACGACCCGCGCGAGGCCGTGGCCGCCGGTCTGCGGGAAAGCGTGATCTGCGGTACGGCCCTTCTTGGCGAGATCGCACAGCCCGACTCGCCGACGAGCCTGTTTGAAACCGCCCCGACGGCGACGACCGTCTTCCTGGAGCTGATCGCCCCGACGGCCGACCGCGTCGATCCGGCGATCGAGTTGGCGCGCCGACATCTGGAGTCGGCCGGCCCATCCGGCCGCTGGCTCCCCGGACTCAGCCCGCATGCCCCGTACAGTGTACACCCGCGGTTACTGCGTCACGTGGCGGAACTCTCGCAGCACGGGCGATTTCCGATTGCCTTTCATCTGGCGGAATCCCGCGAAGAGATGGAATTGCTGGGCCGAGGCACCGGGCCGTTCCGCGATTTCCTCCAGCGCCTCGGCGCGTGGGACGCCGGAGCGTTCCCCGGAGGTCGCCGACCGCTCGACTACCTACGCGAGCTTGCCGCGGCCCACCGGGCCCTGGTGATCCACGGCAACTACCTGGACGACGAAGAAATCGCCTTCCTGGCCGCCCGCGCCGACCGGATGGCCGTGGTCTACTGTCCCCGCACGCACGCCCACTTCGGGCACGCCGGTTATCCCTTGACCAAGCTGCTCCAGTCCGGGGCCACGGTCGCCTTGGGAACGGATAGCAGGGCGTCGTCGCCCGACCTGAGCGTGTTGGCCGAGATGCGGCTCGTCGCCCGCAAGCACGCGTCCATCCGGCCCGACACGGTGCTCCAGTTGGGCACGATCCTCGGGGCCCGGGCGTTGGGCCGCGACCACGTGCTCGGCAGCCTCCAGCCCGGCAAGCACGCCGACCTGGCGGCCGTGGCGCTGCCCGATCGCGACGCGCCCGACCCCCACGAGCTTCTGTTCGACTCGGACCTGCCCGTCGTGGCCGCGTGGCACCGGGGAAGGAGGGTCGATGAATGATGAATGATGATCCGTGTACAACGCCCATGTCCTCCCCGCCCGCGCTCGACTGTTGGTTTCTTACCGGCGCCACGGCCGGCGGCAAGACGGGCGTGGGCGTGGAGCTGGCCCGGCGGATCGACGCGGAGATCGTCTCGCTCGACTCGATGGCTCTGTACCGGGGGATGGACGTCGGCACGGCCAAGCCGACGGCCGCCGAGCGTCGCGAAGTTCCGCACCACCTGGTCGATGTCCTCGACCCTCACGAGGAGTTCAGCTTGGCCCAGTACGTCGACGCGGCGCAACGGTCGGTCGACGAGATCAAGGCCCGGAGTCGCGAGGTCCTTTTCGTGGGCGGGACCCCTCTCTACCTGAAGGGCCTTCTGCGGGGCATCTTCCAAGGCCCGCCGGCCGATTGGGACTTCCGCCGCCGCCTCGCCAAGCAGGCCGAGACCCAAGGGCCCGGTTGCCTCCATCGCCGCTTGGCCGAAGTCGATCCGCCGTCCGCGGAGCGACTTCACCCGAACGACACGCGACGTCTCATCCGCGCCCTGGAGGTCTACGAGAAGACCGGCCGGCCGATCAGCCGGTTGCAGCGCCAGTTCGAGGTGGCCCGCCCGGCCGACGAGTGCCGCGTGTTCGTGCTCCAATGGCCCACCCAACAGCTCAACGCCCGGATCGACCGCCGCGTCGACGCGATGTTCGCCGCCGGCCTGGTCGACGAAGTCCGCGCCCTCCTCCTCCGCCCTCAACCCTTGAGCAAAACGGCCGCCCAAGCCGTCGGCTACCGCGAGGTCATCGAGCACCTGTGCGGCGAGCGAGGCTTGCCCGAGACCGTTGAGCTGGTCAAGACCCACACCCGCCGATTCGCCAAGCGCCAGCGGACGTGGTTTCGCAGCTTGAGCGAATGCCGGTTCGTCCCGGTCGAAGACCCGATCGACCCGGTGAAAGTCGCCCAGCAGATCGGCAAGCAAGGCTTCCAGCGGCAGTAAGAGCGTGAGCGCTCCGTGCCGTCCAACCTCGCCGAACCGGGTGAAAGCGCTCTTTCGGAGAGTTGACTTGCCGGTACGTATTACGGCGTACCAACGGCGCTCGGGTGGGGCGAAACCAGTCGGCTTCAGCCGACCCACGGTTTGCCACCAGCTTTAGCTGGTGGGAACGGGGACGATCCCCATCAGAACAAGCCGGCTTTAGCCGGCTTCTCGACAAAGGGGTTTCAACCGACTCCCGATGTCTGAAGACCGGCCGAGAAGCCCGGCTGAAGCCGGCTTGAGTCACCGGGTGGGCCCCCTTTCCACCAGCTAAAGCTGGTGGCAGACAGTCCGTCGGCTAAAGCCGACCTGCGCGCCCCTGCACTGCGGTCCAAAGAGGTCCTGGGGGCAGGGGCCGCCCGGGAAGCCGCCACTGTCACGCAACCCGCGGACGCCGTGCCCAGAACGGCGCGCCCGCTCGCGTCGCTCGCGCGTAAGGGGGAAAGGAGTAAAGGCTCAAGGCGTAAGAGTCCTGGCCACGCGAATCCCGCAGGTCTGGCCGCGGGTGTTCGGAGCGAAGCTGTCACTCCGATGCGCGCACCGGAAGACGGCCGGAGCGCCGACGACGCTGCCGCACGACGGCCCACGCAACACATGGTTGACGCCGAAAGACGGGCCGCTCGGGTCGCTTGGAGGCGATTGGCTGTAGTAGTTATGTAAGTAAAAATCTGCGCACCACTCATATACGTTGCCGTGCATGTCGTGAAGCCCCCACGCGTTGGGCTTCTTCTTCCCCACGGGATGAGTCGTCCCACCCGAGTTCGCCCTCCACCACGCGTAGCCTCTGAGGCTTCCCGCTGGATCGCCGAAGGAGTACCGCGTTGCGCTCCCGGCGCGACAGGCATACTCCCATTCCGCTTCAGTCGGCAGCCGGTACAGGTGCCCGGCTGCTTGCTCTTCGGGGAGTGCGGAGAGCTTGTCGCAGAACTTCTTCGCATCGCTCCAGGAAACCGTCTCGACGGGCCGATTCGGGTCTCCCTGAAAATGGCTCGGATTGGCCCCTATCACACGCTCATATTCCGCTTGCGTCACGGGGTAGATGCCCAAGTAGAACGGTCTCGTGATCCGCACAAGGTGTTGGGGTTTCTCGTCATCCCGACCGGCCGGGTCGGAATCGGGCGATCCCATCATGAACTCTCCGGCGGGCATGAGGACCATCTTCATGCCGATGGAGTTGGCGATAACCGCGCCCGCCTGCACTGCGTCGCCTGCCCGGGATACCGTTGGAGGCTCAATGCGTGCGCGGGAAGCTGCCGGGGAGGCGCGGCGGGGAACGGGTGCCGGCGCTTCGCGTGATCGTGCTTCAGCCTGTGCTGGCGCGGGCCGCGCGGCTTCCGCCTGGGAAGTCACGGCCTCCAGCTCTCGAATCAAACGACGCATGTCGGAGCGAAGATCCCGACCCGGCCGCACTTGGAGCGCGTTGCGAAAAGCCAAGTCCTGGATACTCTCCGGCAGGTCACCGGGACCGGGCATCGTCGTATCGCCCACCAGGACAGGAATCAACCGAATGTGTCGCTGAAGGGCCGCTTCCAATTCGATCCGCACGAAGTCACGGGCATCGTCGAGCCGGCGGCTCCCTTGACGATCTACAAGCCACTGCTCGCCAATCACTGCCAACAACACATCACAGCCGCCTACGGCCTGATGGAGGTACTGCCGGAAATCCACGCCCGCCGGGATGGTATCCACGTCCATGAACACGTTTTCCCGGCCAAATCGGCTCGCGAGGAACTCGTAGATCGTCGTGGTTTGGTAGCTTGAGTCCTGTCGCCGGTACGAGATGAAGATCTTCGGCATCGCCCCCGCCTCCCGGGGTTGGCAAGCTCAGAGATGGCCATGACCGAGTATACCCGACTCATGGCCGTGCATCACCACGAGAGGGAGAACGCCCGGGCTACGTGACAACTGCGCAGGAAAAAGGTGACGGGCACCTTTTGTGCGAAGCACCCGAAGGGCCTTTCAGGCAAAAGGTGCCTGTCACCTTTTTCCGCCAACGGCGCTGTCAGCTACGGCTTTGCCACTTCGTTGCCAGGATTTCCTAACCTGCCTGTATTTCCAAGATTGCGCGATCCACGCAGATCGCACGAGACCTGCCCGCCATTGAACCTTCCCGCCCCCGGCAAGTCCGTCTAGAATAGCGGATTCTGATTTCGGGCGGGTCCCGTGGCCTGGGACCACCGCGCGATGAGACGACTCAGCCCCTTCCCTGTCGAGGAGCCCAAACTTGCTTCGGACACACACTTGCGGAGAGCTCCGGCCGGAACAGATCGGCCAGCGCGTGACCCTGTGCGGCTGGGTCGACACGTACCGCGACCAGGGGGGGATCCTGTTTGTCGATTTGCGGGACCGCTACGGCAAGACCCAGGTGGTCTTCGCTCCGGAAGGGGGGCCCGAGAACATGGCGGCGGCCAAGTCGCTGCGGACCGAGTACGTGGTCGCCGTGACCGGCAAAGTGGCCCATCGTCCGGAGGGGACGGACAACCCCAAGTTGGCTACGGGCCAAGTCGAGGTCCGGGTGGACGAGGTCGAACTGCTCAACCGCAGCCTCACGCCCCCGTTCCAGCCCGGCGCCAAGGAAGCGCCCGGCGAGAACCTCCGGCTCAAGCACCGCTATCTCGACCTGCGACGCCCGGAGATGCAAGAGACGATGCTATCGAGGCATCGAATGATCAAGATCATGCGGGATTACTTCGACGAGCTGGAGTTCATCGACGTCGAGACGCCCATGCTCGGACGCAGCACGCCCGAGGGGGCCCGCGATTATCTGGTTCCCAGCCGTGTGCAGCCGGGCTGTTTCTACGCCCTGCCGCAGTCGCCGCAGTTGTACAAGCAGATCCTGATGATCGCCGGCTACGACCGGTACGTGCAGATCGCCCGGT
>Ga0307379_10014151_pt1 | contig 10306 bp, 7 predicted proteins | sample UN2MG_FD_202237 | JGI IMG/M metagenome (GOLD analysis project Ga0307379, IMG submission 202237) | Soil microbial communities from Risofladan, Vaasa, Finland - UN-2 | ecosystem: Environmental > Terrestrial > Soil > Coastal area > Acid sulfate soil | place: Finland: Risofladan, Vaasa | collected... | reverse complement strand
GATTCCGTTAAATAAAGCCGCAGGGCTTATTTGACGATAAATTAAAAGATTAGGTTTTGTGGAAATTTACTGACTTTTTAACCTTTTTGGAAGGAAAGTATTATGAAATGTCCGGCGTGCTCGAATCAACTGCAGGAAATGACGGTAGCTGATATTACCGTGGACGTATGCAAAGGTGGATGCGGAGGTATATGGTTCGACAATTTCGAGCTTAAGAAATTCGACGAGCCTCACGAAGCAATGGGCGAAGCCCTTTTAGAGATAGAGCGTGACCCGAACGTTACCGCCGACCATAACCAGAAACTGAAGTGTCCGAAGTGCGACAACATCGTTATGATGCGTCACTTTTTCAGCGTTAAGAAGAAGGTTGCGATGGATGAGTGCCCCGGCTGCGCGGGTATTTGGCTTGACGCCGGCGAGCTTGGCCAGATACGCAGCCTGTTCGAGACCGAAGAGGAAAGACACAAGGCCGCAGAAGAATATTTCGATGATGTCTTCGGTGATGAACTGGCGGCGACGAAGGCACAAGAGCAGGCCAAACTTGAAAAGGTACGACGGGCAACGCGAGTTTTCCGATTTATCTGTCCGACCTATTATATCCCGGGCAAACAGGATTGGGGTGCTTACTAACCCCCCTGCCGGTTTTCCTTTAAAGTGAACTTGTCCTGAGCATATGCGAAGGAGTCCCGAATCCCTGCGAAGGCCTCTTTTTTAATGGTTAGCCTCCGAGCTACGACTGTATAGACTGGATACATAGCTTACAGGTGTTCGGGGACATGGTTGACACGTCAGTTTAAGGTATGATGTACCTTTTAGCTTGTTTAAAAGGAGGTGCATTATGTCGTGGAAGGACTGTTCAATCATCAATAATCCTTAATCATTTAAAAACTTTTCCCTTGATTCCCCTCAATCGCCACTGTACAATCCCTGCATACAGAAAAGCATCTTTGGGAAAAGTTAGGACCGGGAGAAAAATGAAGGGAGTTGATTATTCGTATTTTTCCCGTATTTGCAGCTTTGCGCATAAAAACTATCAATTTTTTAGAAAAAGGGAATAATGAAGAAGCTCGTCTTAATTTTGCCTCTTTTCTTTTGTGGATTCGGTTGTTCAACGTATCAAGTAGGTATTAATGGCTATTCGGCTTCTGGGGCAGATTTGGAACTTCCTCAGAACTCATCAATTTCCGTAGTTGCAGATACTAATGCACCTAACCCACTTTTTGAAAAAGAAGTTGCAAGCAAAATTCAAAAAATTCTAAATGAAAAAGGATATAGCTGCGCCCACGTTGGGAAAGCAGATTTTTACTTGTTTTTTGAATATGGCGTTAGTTCAGGGGAAAACAAAACTGGTGTCAGGCCGATATATCATGTAGGCGGCACAGCGACTTATTCAACTATACAAACGCCGGGATATACCACCTATGTTCCCTATTCCTACACCGTTTTTACAAGACAGCTCAAATTATTCTTGTTCGATAACAGTGTTATGGAGCGTAAAGTTGACCCCCTCTGGAGTGGAACAATAACAAGTACAGGAACCAGTTCCGACTTAAGAGAAGTAATAAATTATATGCTTGTCTGTGCCTTTGACCATTTTGGAGAAAATACAAAGAAACGGATAAATATAACATTAATTAAAGGCGACAAAAGAGCTAAGGCTCTTATTGACAACTAAGACAATAGTATCCTAAAATTTAGGCTATTGTGATAATACTTCTCACCCTCGCCACGATGATCTGCAGGAAAGGCAGTTCCTGATTAGGGAATTGGTGCCTCGCCAGCACGCGTTCGGTGGGCTGACTTGGGCGCAGCTTAGGGCGAGACACCTCCGGTGCTTTTACCGGATGTCTGGGGCCCGATGTCGTTTCGGAGAGTTGCCGTTATATTGAAGTCATTTGAAAGTGCATAATGGAAGCATAAACAATAAATAACTGCTCACGTGGAGACAAAAGCAACTGGGAGCGGAATCAACACGGGATAATAGATGCGAAAATGTTGGCGGGAATTGTGGGTTTCTGGGCCGTTATTTTTTTATTTTCCCTTTGACTTTTAAGGTCTATTACGCTATTTTATCTAACCAAATACGGAAACACCAAGGGGAGGAATACTTCTTTGAATCGTCCGTTTGTCATTCCTGCGCAGGCAGGAATCCACAATATTTTACCCTGAGCAAAGTCGAAGGGAGATATGAATTAAAGTTGTGAAATTATAATGCGAGGTTCTATTTTATGGAGTTAGTTTCAATTACAGTTCGTAATTTTCGAAGTATCACCGAAGCAAACAAGTTACACATTAAGCGATCCACGGTGTTACTGGGACCTAACAATGAGGGAAAATCGAACATATTGAGAGCTCTTGTTGCGGGCCTGACGTTCTTAACTAATTATGGCAAAAGGTTTAGTAGATTTAGACAAAGACATATCTCTTCATTTTTCTCGAGGGGGATATATAACTGGGATCGTGACATCCCAGTACATATGAAAGAAAATGAGAAAGCTAAAACCGACATTTTGCTTGAGTTTAAGTTGACTAACGAGGAGATTGAAGAGTTCAGACAAAACGTTGGTAGCAACCTAAATGGAAATCTACCAATTGAGGTGTCGTTTGGAAAAAATGATGTGAAAGTAACAGTAAGAAAGAGAGGGCGTGGTGGGCCAGCTTTGTCAAAGAAGTCGGCAGAAATCGCAGATTTTGTAAGTAGGCGGTTTGAATTTCAATATATACCAGCCATTCGAACTGCGGAGTCAGCCCAGAAGATCGTTGAACAAATAGTTGCGAGAGAACTGGAAGCCGTAGAGGACGACCCAAAATTTGCGAAGGCCCTAAAGCAAATAGAGGACATTCAAAGACCGATCCTAGAGGTAATTTCAACTGGCATACAGAAAACGCTGGGGAGGTTTCTTCCAGATATCAAGTCTGTAAAGGTGGACATCGAAGAAGAAGAACGCTATGAAGCGTTAAGAAGGCACTGCAGTATAGTAATTGATGATGGCACGCCGACCAAATTGCAATACAAAGGTGACGGCGTACAGAGTCTGGCTGCCTTAGGTATAATGCGTCATGCTTCGGACAAAGGAACTAAGAATAAGAATCTAATCCTTGCAATTGAAGAGCCAGAATCTCACTTGCATCCCGCAGCGATTCACGAGTTAAGAGATGTGCTGTCGGATCTTTCAAGAACCTGTCAGGTGTTTATTACAACGCATTGTCCATTGTTTGTGGACCGAACAAATGTAAAGTCTAATATCATTGTGGCAAAGAAAAAGGCTCAGCCAGCTAAAGATGTAGAGGCGATACGCAAAGCACTTGGGGTTAAAGCCTCCGATAATCTTAGGCACGCGGAATTTGTGATTATTGTTGAAGGGGAGGATGACAAGATTGCTTTGCAATCGCTTTTATCTTGTTATTCGAAGAAACTTGGCAAGGCATTAGGTGAGAACACAATCGCGATTGACACATTGGGAGGGGCAAGTAACCTTTCCTACAAGGCTGGACTTGTGCGAGACGCATTGTGTTCTTTTTGTTGTTTCTTGGATAATGATGATGAAGCTCATAGAGCCGCCGACAAAGCCATCAGTAACGGTTTGTTGAAGGTGGCAGACATAAAATATGCCACCATGCCAGATCGGCGAGAGTCTGAGATAGAAGATCTCTACAACGTGAGCTTATACGAGAACTTTGTGTTTAACAAATATGGGGTTTCGCTAAAAAATCCGAAGTTCAAGACAAGAAGAAAATGGAGTGAAAGGATAGCTGAAACTTTCAGGCATCAAGGACAACGGTTTGGTGACAAAATTAAGACAGAAATAAAGATGGGAGTTGCTGAGCTTGTTGCTTCTAGTCCAGAAAAAGCTCTAAATGACAAAGTTCGATCGCCATTTGATGCGTTAGTGGTGCTTCTTGAGAATAGACTTTGAGAATTGTGGATGCCAAGGTAGCTTCTTTTGTGACAAAACTAAAGCCATCTAGCTATTAAAGGATGGGGAGATCACACAAAAAACAGTGATTTTCCCAAATAAATAATAACCAAATCCTTCGGATTAGAGATATTTACCTATGGCAGTCAATCACGTTTGGAGACCTCTGAATAATTCGAATCTTGGAGTAGCCAATACAATCAGTAATGTTATTGCTCAACAAGAATGGCAAACTCCAGACCTATTAACATCAATTCGCAACGGTCCAATTCTTATGATGGCCAGCGACTATGGATCCAGTCATAAGACTTCTCAATATGAAAGTCTGTCTTTTGTTATTGCCGATCTAGCTGCCTGTGGACACTGGCACCATCTCAGGGAGAGTGTACGTATGAGGATACTAGGACCACGTCGTACAATGTCTTTTAAGAAGTTGATGAGCGACAGCATAAGAGCTAAGTCGCTTATGCCCTTTCTGCGAGCAGCAGATACAATCCCCGGTTTGCTTGCCACTTTTCTTATCGATAAAAGTGTATCTCCTTTCCTATCAGAACACATGCCAAACGATGACTCACAATCTCAAGTCGGGGAACTGAGCTACTGGAAGGAAAACTCATTTGCTAGATTAACTCGGATCGGGCATCTTGGCTCAATGCTTGTTGCGTGCCTGTCGTCATCAGGCCAAGATGTTCTTTGGATAACAGATCGGGATGAAATCGCTTCGAACAAAGAGAAACTAACAGAGGCCACGAATGTAGTTGCACACTACATGTGTCATTATCTCCAGCACGATATGGGTAATTTCCGCTTTGGAACTACTCAGAGTGACAACGGATCCATGGAACTCGAAGATCTAGCATCACTGCCCGATTTGGCTGCTGGCGCAATGTCCGAACTAATGTCTTGTACTATTAAGCAATTTGGCCAACCCTATGGACGTGTACACAAATTTCTTCCAAAAAGCGTTTCAAAAAAAACGCATGCAATTCTTGCATGGATCGCAGAGAAACAACACCCTTTGAAGAGAATCACCATCTGCGTAGATCGTGCGAATGATGTATCCTACAAAGTAAACTTTCTAGATATCTGCATCGATTCTTTTTGAATTGTCCCTTATAAATTACATTTTCGCTAAGAGGATACGAACAATTCCGCTTTGCGTGACATTGTATCCTACACTCATCTACTCGTCCACCCGTTTACTTGTCTACTCGCCTGACCCCTGACCCCTTTCGTACTTCGCTCTTCTCAGTGAGTTTACCCTGAGCTTGCCGAAGGGCTCTTCGTACTTCAAGTTTGCCTCTGTGTCCTGTATTCTGTGTTCTGTGTTCTCAAAATGATGTTTCCCTCACTGATGCTATCTCGCGGTTCCTCTCAACCACTTCAAAAATTATAACCTTTGTCGATATTAAGACAACCCTTTTTATCCCGCCTGCCCGTCGTAGCCTTGGCGTAGACGGGTCAACAACTTCCAGCCGTCGGCCAAAAAAAGGCCTTTCTGGCCGTTTTTTAGCCCTTTTTTATTGACTGATGGCCGAGAATATGGTATAATACCCCCATGTTTGTCAGAAGACAAACGATAACACGCCAGCAGGCCAAGTCAAATTTAATCGTTTGTGAATTCTAAATCGTCAATGACTAAGAACCATTTAACCAATGAGCTATTTAACCAAGTTGACCAATTTGCCCAATTTACCAAATCAATCGTTTTGGATGCTTTTATGCAAAACAAACCCAATTTATGCCCTTTTTGCCCCGTAAATGACGATTATGAAGAAAAACAAACCCAAACAAACCCAATTCAAACCCAAAACAAAGCCATTTTTAGCACCAAAAACCGCCCCCAAACCCAAAACAAACCCAATTCAAACCCAACCTGTCCCTGCGCAGGCAGGGATCCAGTCTTCGTTCTAAAATTGGCTACTTTCCTTCCTCACCAATGCGGGTCACGCTATTCAAAACCGCCTGCTGAATTAAGAAATTCAGCAAGGCAGAAAAAAATAAATACGATGTCACTAAACGAAAACGAACTCGCTAATCAAAAATACCAAGAGAAAGAAAAGACGTGAACTTTGTCAAAATCGTCGAAAAAACTAAATCCTGTCTTTCAGCAGTTGCTGCAGCCGGTCGAACTGGCCTTTTTTCATGTGATAACTGTGTTCGTCATCCGGATACTTTCCGGATTTTACTTCCTGCGAGTACTTTTGAAAGGCTTCGATGGTTGCCTGAGCAAGCTGTGTGTAGCTCTTGGCGAATTTTGGTCCTGCCGCCTGTGTCAGACCGAGTATGTCAGGCCCGATGAGCACCTGGGCATCACAGCCCGGGCCGGCGCCACAGCCGATTACGGGCACATTGACACGTTCGGTAATAATGCCCGAGACCTCGGCGGCGGTACCTTCCAGCAGAAGTGACGAGGCGCCTGCGTCAATCATCCGGTCAGCGAGGCTGATAAGCTCGGCGGCCATTTCGGCGGTAGCAGCCTCGGCCTTGAATTTGCCGATTTTCGTGATGCTCTGCGGCCTTATTCCGATATGTGCCATTAAAGCCATTCCGGCGTCACTTATGGCCTTTATGACATTTAGATGGGCACTGCCGGCCTCTATTTTTATCATTTGTGCGCCAGCTTCAGTTACGAAGCGGCCGGCATTACGAACAGCCTCGTTGATGCCAAGCTGATAGGAGAGGAAAGGCATGTCAGCAACGAGGAAGATATTGGGGGCGCCGCGTCTTACGGCGGCGGTTATTGTAACCATAAAGTCCATGCTGGCAGGCAGGGTGGAATCGAAGCCGAGCATATGCTGGGCGGCCGAATCGCCAACGATAATCATCTGGACATCCGTCTGCGAGAGGAGCTTCGCAGTCGTGTAGTCATAGCAGCTAACGGCGGCAATTCTTTTTTTTTGCCGCTTGGCCTCAATCAGGTCAGCTATAGTAACTCTGTTGTCCATATTCATTTTTTCCCAGCCAAAAGTTAATAAAATAACATCTGTCCGGTTAAAATAAGCTAAAAAAACCGTTTTATCAAGCTTAAAATAACGTTGTTTTTTGGGCTAAATATGCCTATTTTTAGGGAAAAACCACAAAAAAATATGTTTTTTATCACTTAAAACTTGATTTACAGCAACAAAAGTGTAGTTTTTGACAAAAATTGATTAAAGAATTTGTAAGAGTTTTCTCGATTTAATAAAGTAGAGGGGGATGGAGAGCGCATAGATAATTTAGGAATAGTTGTTCTATTTGCTTTTCATCACCCTCCTCCGAAGCCAGATTCTGTCGTATTTAGGATCTGGCTTTTTTTATGGGCGTGTTTGTAAGATAGGCAAACATGCCAGCATCATGGGTGTCAGACTGGGGGTTTTTCCCAAGGTTACATCATAACTTTTCTGATGCCAAACAAGGTGATAATTTTGTTATAATGACTGTTTTGGTTCAACGTTTAAGTTTATGGAGACCAAGTAAAATCAAGTTTGAAGCAATACTATTTGACCTCGATGGGACGCTGCTGGATACACTTGCAGACATTGCGAACTCAATGAATGCCGTGCTCAGCAAATTAGGCTTTGCGACCTATCCCGTGGACTCATACCGCTATTTTGTAGGTGACGGTATGGAGTGTCTTGTGAGGCGAACAGTACCAACAGAACACAAAAGCGAAAAAACGGTTGGCAAGTGTTTCAGTGCGGTAAAGGAAGAATACGCCAGGAGGTGGGCAGAAAAAACAAAGCTGTATCCAGGCATACCTGAACTTCTCGATTCGCTGCAAGAACACAACATTTCGAAGGCGGTTCTGTCAAACAAACCGGATGACTTTACCCAGCTTACTATCAAGAAATTTCTCCCTGATTATGATTTTAAAATTGTCCGCGGCCTGCGTCCGGGCGATGCTCCAAAGCCAGACCCTACTATCACCCTTCAAATTGCCAGCGAGCTTGATATACATCCGCACAGATTTGTTTATCTCGGCGACACTAATACGGACATGCAGACAGCCATTTCCGCGGGGATGTTCGGGGTGGGGGCATTATGGGGCTTTCGTGAGGCGGAGGAGCTAAAAGCCCACGGCGCCAAAGCACTTGTTGGAAATCCGCTTGAGGTCATGAAATTCTTCGAGAAGTAGGAATCTCATTCCCTGATATGCATAAGCGAAACTGGTTTGTTATGAGTGGTCAGAAGTTGTTAAAGTATTCGGGTTTCCCATCGTCGCTGTCGTAGTTTTTTTTGTCCTCAACATCAGCGTCAACTCTAATACGCTCAATCCGTTCGGCCTTTTTAGTGTTATTGTCGACGGTAACAAGAACGGCGTTGATTCTGACATCGTCTACTGCCAGTTCGAACGGGAAAGGCATCTGTGTCCGGAATGACTTCAAGACAATTTCCGATTTTCGTCCGAGTACCGAGTCATGGGCACCGGTCATTCCGACATCGGTGATATAAGCGGTTCCTTTGGGTGTGATTTTCTCATCGGCTGTTACAATATGTGTATGTGTTCCGAAGCAGCAACTGACCCTTCCGTCGAGGTGATAACCCATAGCAACTTTTTCGCTTGTTGCCTCTGCGTGAAAATCCACAAAAATAATGTCGGCCTTTTGGCTTAACTGTGGGAGGATTTTATCAACGGCATCATAGGGACAATCGGCAGGCTTCATAAAAATGCGTCCTATCAGGTTAACAACGGCAATGGTCGGGCCCTTATCGGTTTTGTACAAGGCAAAGCCCCTTCCAGCAGCACTGGAGGAGAGATTTGCGGGCCTCGTGATGTTGCCGGCGGTTTCAAGTGTCTGTATTATGTCTCTCTTTTTGTACGCGTGGTCGCCCAAGGTAATCAGGTTGACGCCATACCGCAGCAGCTTTTCGTGGATTTGCGGTGTGAGTCCGGAGCCTCCGGCAGCGTTTTCAGCATTTGCAATAACACAGGCGAGATCATACTGCTTAATGAGCGTGCTTAGCTTATCAGCGAGTATTTTTCTGCCGGGCCGGCCGACTATATCACCAACACACAGAATATTTACCTTCATACCGTAATCCATTCAAGCTAATGGTCTAAGGCTACTTTGCATACTCGATGCACCGCACCTCTCGAAGCAAAGTTACCTGTATTTCGCCTGGGTAAGCCATTTCATCTTCAATTTTGCCTGCGATTTCACGAGCAATTTTCATAGCGGACTCATCATCTACCTGTTCAGCGCTAACGATGACACGGATTTCACGACCGGCCTGTATTGCGTAGGCGTTTTCGACACCCTTGAAACTACTGGCGATTTCCTCAAGTTTTTCAAGGCGTTTGATGTATCTTTCGAGTGTTTCCCTTCTTGCGCCCGGCCTTGAGGCACTGATAGCATCGGCGGCAGCGACAAGGGGGGCATAAGGATTGTTTGCCGGGACATCGCCGTGATGGGCCTCAACAGCGTTTAAAATAATCGGCGATTCGTTGAATCTTTTCAGGAAATTTGCGCCGATAGTAGCATGGCCGCCTTCTATTTCGTGGTCGATGGCCTTTCCAATATCGTGCAAAAAGCCTGCGCGTCTTGCTATCGAGCCGTCGAGTCCAAGTTCATCAGCCATAATCTGAGTAAGGAAAGCGACCTCGATACTGTGTCGAAGAACGTTCTGTCCAAAACTTGTTCTGAAGTTCAATGCCCCAATCAGACTAAGTACTCTGTTGCTCAGGCCCCGGATGTTGGCTTCTACTGCGCTGTCTTTTCCAATCTGCAGGACCTTCTGATTGACGTCCTTTTTCGTCTGGACAACAAGTTCTTCGATTCTCGAGGGGTGAATTCTGCCATCCTGTATGAGTCTTTCCATTGAGAGCCTGGCGACCTCTCGCCTTACGGGGTTAAATCCACTTACGACAATCATGCCGGGTGTATCGTCGACGATAACATCGACGCCAGTGGCCTTTTCAAAGGCGCGAATGTTTCGGCCCTCCCTGCCGATGATTCGGCCTTTCATATCGTCGTTAGGTATTTCGACCGTCGAGACGGAAACCTCACAGGTGTGCTCAGCAGCATACCTTTGAATGGCGGCGCTGATTATCTCGCGGCTTTTTTTATCGGCGTTTTCAGTTGCCTCATCAACCTTCCTTTGAATGAGGCTGGACATTTCATGTTCACATTCGTCCTCGAGGCGTTTCAAGAGGAGGTTTTTCGCCTCTTCGATGTCCATGGCGGTTATTTTAAGCAGTTGGTTTTTCTGCTGGGCCATCAAAGTTGAAAGCTGTTTTTCCTTGTTCGCGACATTATGCATTCTTCTTTCAACCTCTTTGCCCTGTTTTTTGAATTCTCTTTCCTGCTGCTGGAGTGTTTGGGCCTGTCTGTCGAGCGTGTCCTCGCGTTTGTTCAGCCTTAACTCTGCTTCGTGCAGTTCAGCACGCGTTTTGTTGACTTCGGCAG
>Ga0307379_10014150_pt1 | contig 10306 bp, 8 predicted proteins | sample UN2MG_FD_202237 | JGI IMG/M metagenome (GOLD analysis project Ga0307379, IMG submission 202237) | Soil microbial communities from Risofladan, Vaasa, Finland - UN-2 | ecosystem: Environmental > Terrestrial > Soil > Coastal area > Acid sulfate soil | place: Finland: Risofladan, Vaasa | collected... | reverse complement strand
CCGGCGTGCGGGATGTACGCTTGCCCAATATCCTCGTCGTCGTAGATCAGGAGCCGGCCAGACTGCGCCCCAAGGTCGAGCAGTTGCTCAACGAGCACTATGGCAGTTTCCCTGCCCCGGGCCTCTTGCTGATGGAGCAGGAGGGCTACCGGGCCCTGGCGGCCCTCACGGGTGGGTTGATGGAGCAGGCGGCGGCGACGGCCACCGTCTACCAGGCTCCGGCCATCCCCGCACCGGCCCGCGACGACGCGCGCAAGGTGCTGGAAAGGCGGCTGCGCCGGGCCGGCGAGGGCTTCAACACGGCGGACAAGCGGCTCAAACTGGCGTCGGTCGTGCTGGGGGGCGGCTTCCCCGAGGAGGTGATGCGCCCCGTGCGCCAGGCGTTGGGGTGGGCGTTGAGCGCGCACCTTTCGTTGGTCAAGGACAAAGCGCCCGGCGAGGAGTTGCCTTCCCCACGCCTGGTAGAGGCGGAACTGGTGGCCTCCGGCCGTGTCAGCACCGACCTGGCTGCGCGCGTGGACCGCGTGCGGGCCCTCACCGCGCCGCCGGCCGAGGGAGAGGAGGAGGCTCCACCCCCCAGCGTCGAGGCGGCCCAAGGGTTCATCGCCACCATCCAGGAACTGATTGACGTGGGGCGGGAACTGGTTGCCAAGGAGGGGTTATAGGCGTGTGAGACACCAGGCGATGAGGATTCTGATTACGGCCGGGATATTCCCACCGGACGTGGGTGGCCCCGCTACCTATGTGCCGGCCGTGGCCGCGGCCCTGGCCGTGCGTGGGCACCAGGTCGCCGTGGTCGCGCCGCAGGAACGCTCGGCACCATGCCCGGTTGTTAATCCGCCCTATCGTCTGGTACGGTTCTATCGCGCCCGCTTTCTCCGATATGCCAACTTCTTCGTCGAGCTGTGGCGCGCATGGGTGACCATCCTGCGCGCGGCTCGGACTTGTGATACGGTATTCGTCAATGGGTTGAGCCTGCCTGCGACGCTGGTTGGCCATCTGACGGGCAAGCCGATGGTGGTCAAGGTGGTGGGTGATGAGGCCTGGGAATTGGCGCACGCCCGTGGCTGGACGACTCTCAACCTGGACAGATTTCAAGGAGCGCACAGCGGGTGGTTGCGTGTCCTCAAATGGTGGTATTATTTGGCGGCCAGACGGGCGCGAGCGGTGATTGTCCCCAGCCGTTACCTGGCTTACATTGTGGAGGGGTGGGGGATACCTCACAATCAGATTCACATGGTGTACAATGCATTCCTCTTGCCAGAGCAGCCAGAGGGCCAGTGGCCGGATGTAGAGTTGCCTCTACCTTTCTACCAGGGGTTTCGTCTGGTGACGGTCGGGCGGTTGGTGCCGCACAAATGCATTGACACCATAATTGCCACGCTTGGCCGGATGAAAGATGCCACACTGGTGGTCGTCGGCGACGGGCCACAGAGGCCAGCCTTGCAGGCCCTGGTGCAGCAGTTGGGACTGGCGGATCGCGTGCTCCTGGCTGGCAGCCTGCCCCAGCAGCAGGTGTGGGGGTTGTTAGCACACTATGCCGATGTGCTCGTCCTCAACTCGATCTACGAGGGGCTGCCCCACGTCCTGCTTGAGGCGGCGTACTGGGGTGTACCGGTGGTGGCGACAGCGGTGGGGGGAACTCGGGAGGTCGTGCGCGATGGCGAGACTGGCATACTGGTCTCTCCCGATTCTCCTGATGGCTTGCTGGCCGCTCTGCAGCGGCTACAGGCCGATATTGGTTTGCGCCATTTCCTTTCGGCCAATACCCGTCGTGGCGTGACCCGGTTTTCAGCTGAACGAATGGTCGAGGAAACGGAGCGGATCCTGGAAGGCGTATGAACGTACTGCTGTTAGGATACGATTGGACGGTTTTCAAGGATGCACCCACAGCCGGTGACACCAGAACCCGGATGGCCGGCTATGCCCGCCGGCTGGACGAATTGAAACCTGGTAGTACGCTGACCTTGATGAGTTATTCCCGTGAGAGGCTATCCGGTATCCGAAGGGGTGGGGACAACCTGTGGTTTGTGCCGGCCTACGCTCCCAACCCCCACCTCTTTCTATTATCGGGTTGGTTCCAGGCGGTACACTTGCCGAAACATCTCTGGCCGGACGTCATTTCCAGCCAATCTCCCTTTGAGGATGCAATTCTGGGATTACTATTGGGAAAACGGTTCAGGGCCAAGTGTGAGGTTCAGACCCATTTTGACCTCGTGTCACCCTATTGGCTCAAGGAACATCCCATCATCAACTGCTGGCGCATTCGCCTAGCCCGGTTCTGCTATCGGCGAGCGGACCTGGTGCGGGTTCCTTCCTCCCGGCTCAAGCGGGAGATAGCCAGGCAACTAGGCATTGAGGATGGCAAGATTCGGGCCGTGATTGTTCCGTCCTCATTTGCCGGTAGTGCTGTCACTGGCGCGCAGCGCGACGCAGTGCAACCCGATCTGCCTGGCGGTCATTCGCAATATGTGCTATATCTCGGTCGGCTGGCCTGGGAGAAGAACATTCCTTTCTTGCTGGACGTTGCAACCGAGGTCCGCGCACGCCGCCCCAGCGTAGGGTTTGTGATTGCTGGCGATGGTCCTCAGCGTGAGTTCCTGGAACGGGAGGTTGAGAGGCGCAATCTTCATCGTCACGTTCATCTATTGGGACAAGTTCCACACCAGCATATCGGCGGCCTTTTGGCTCAGGCCAATGTTCTGATCTTGCCCTCGTACTACGAAGGTCTGGCCCGAGTGGAACTGGAGGCGTATGCGGCCGGGGTCCCTTGTGTCAGTACGTCTGTCAGTGGTGCTGACGATATGATACTCAATGGCGAAACCGGCTTCATTGTTGAGGTCAATGACCTGCCGACGTTCGTTGAGCGACTGACGTGGCTGCTTGATCATCCAGATGAAGCGCGGAAAATGGGCTCGAGGGGGCAACAGCACGTGTTGGCGAAGTATGCATACGAGCGCGTGGTGGATGAATTGGTACGGGGCTGGATCGGCCTGGTAAGCCAGAAGTGATGTGACCGATGAGACTGGTAATGATTACCCCCCGGGTGGATTCGTCTGACCCGGTACATGGGTTTATTGTCAGCTGGATTACGGCGTTGGCGGCACAGGTAGAACAGCTTTGGGTGGTCACACCCCGTGCCCGAAGGGAGCCTTTGCCCGATAACATTGCGGTATATGAAGTAGGGCGGGGCTGTAGGAAGAAAGAGACCATTCTACACGCCTGGCTCAATTTCCATCGTGTGATGTGGCACCTGACGCGCGACGATCGTGTGGATGGCATCTTTGCCCACATGTACCCCAAGTTTGCTATCCTGGCAGTACCGTATGCAAAACCACGACGGATTCCACTGGTGATGTGGTACACCCACACGAGTGTCAGTTGGCAGTTACGCCTGGCAGGCAAGTTCGTTGATGGTATTGTTACAGCCTCCAGGGGCAGTTGTCGCTTAGATAGCAGCAAAGTCAGAGTGGTTGGCCATGGCATTGATACCAAGCGATTCTCGCCATCTTCTCAGGCTCGTCACCCGGACGGGGCATTGACCGTCCTGTCCGTGGGGCGTATTTCTCCGGCCAAGCACTATGAAGTGATCATCGAGGCAGTGGCTGGCCTGATTCAGCACGACAAGATAGGGAACCTTCGGCTACGATTGGTGGGGGATGCGCCGCGCAGGGAGCAGGCTTCCTATCTGGAGGAATTGAAAAACCTGGTCATCTCCCCAGGTCTATCTGAACACGTGTTCTTCGAGGGTGCCGTTCCTCACGATAAGGTAGTCCGCGCGTACCAGCAGGCCGATGTGTTTGTTAGTGCATCACAGACAGGCTTGGACAAGGCAGTTCTGGAGGCTATGGCTTGTGGCTTGATCCCGGTGGTGTCTCTGCCAGAGTTCGCGTTTACGTTGGGTGTGTATGCTGAGAGGTTGATATACAAGGCTGGCGATGCTTCCGATCTGGCCCGCAAGTTGCAGTACGTTTGGTCACTGCCTCTCGACGAGCGAGAGCAATTGGGTTGCCAGATGCGCAGCCTGGTAAGAGAAAAGCACGACGTCCATACGTTGATGGGACGGGTAGTGGGTCTGTTCGAAATGCTGAACGGTTGATGGAGTAGCCAGCCTGATCGCGCTGTGAATAAGGCGGCCGAGTCCGAAGATGCTAAAGCTGATGTACATATCCACCGCACGCATACCCAGCGAAAAGGCACACCCATACCAGATTCTGCAGATGTGTGACGCCTTTACCGAGCATAACGTCGAAGTTGAGTTGCTACATCCTTATCGAGAAAACACACCGGCCATGGCTGCCGCTAGCGATGTAGGAGAGTATTATGGCTTACGACCACGATTCGCACTGGTTACGCTTCCCACGCTCGATATCTTACATCGTACTGAGCATGTCCTGGCTAGTTTTCCGTCGCTGTTGTTTCGAGTAGGGCAGCGGTTCGCGTTCAACCTGCTGATCGCTACCTATGCCCGTTCGGTGTTACGATACTTGCGCCATCACGCGGCGGATGTCTATTATCTGAGGGACATGCAGATCCTATGGGCGTTGTGCCGCGCCCGGCCCGACCTGGCATCGCGTATCGTATATGAAGCGCACATGTTTCCAAAGGCTGCAATGGATCAGCAGAAGGTACGCGTGGCCCTGCCGCAGGTCAGTGGGGTTGTCACCGTCACACATCACTTGAAGAGACTATATACCCAGGCTGGGATCCAACCTGAGAAAGTCTTGGTGGCGCCGGATAGCGTGGATCTCCGGCGGTTTGAACGAGTGAAGATGGATCGACGTGAGGCGCGTTTGTACCTCAACCTGCCGCCGGAATGCTTCATGGTGGGCTACGTGGGCCGGCTACGCGCCCTGGGGCAAGAGAGGGGGGTAGGCTGTCTCGTCGAAGCCATGGCTATGCTAAAGGGCACTGCGCCTTCACTTGGTGTAGCCATGTGTTGTGTGGGGGGCCCTGAGGAGGCAGCCCTGCAATACCAGGCACTAGCCGATCAATTGGGGCTGACCGCGGAACAAACAATCTTCGTCCCCCAGATTCCGCCCGTGATAGTCCCGCTGTATCTATGCGCTTTTGACGTGTGTGTTATGCCGTTTCCGTGGACGCAACATTACGCCTACTATGTGTCTCCGCTCAAGCTCTTCGAATACATGGCTGCACAACGACCGATCGTCGCTACTGAACTGCCCTCTGTGCAGGAGGTACTGCGGCATGACTACAACGCCTACCTGGTTCCACCGGACAACCCCCAGGCCCTGGCAGAAGGTATCCTGTGGCTTGCCACGCATCCCGAGGCTGCACAATCCTTGGCACGCCAGGCCCGCGCGGACGTGGAACAGTATACCTGGCCCAAACGAGCAGAGCGGGTCCTGGCGTTCTTAAGCAGAAGCAGCCACTCAGACCTGCAGGAGATCGCTGCATGAGCACGTGGGACGCTCGTCGTTTCGAGATTCAGGCAAGCCAGTACGAGTTTCCATACCACTACCTGCTAACGTTGGGTGAACCGGGAGCGATCGCAATCGGCAAGTTTCTGGATTGGGGACTCGATTACCCCTTGCCGGGCTGTGAGATCACACCATACGTCGTATTTTCGAGCAGGGGAGACCTGATTGCGAGACAGGTTTAGCCATTTTCTGGCCGTTCTCAGCGACCGGCTGCAACTGGACGTTCGCTATTTTCTTCAGGGAGGCTTGTGGCTTTCGCTCCCGTTTCTGGCCAACTACCTATTAGGCATGTTCCGATCCGTCGTACTGGCACGCTTGACGGGACAGGTTACGTATGGCCAGTTCGGATTCGTCAATGATGTCGCAGGCACACTCAGTGTTCTGACACTTCCGGGCGTCAATACGGCACTAACAGAGACTGTGGTGCGCGGCAATTTTGGCTCCATCGTGGATGCGGCTAGGGCCCGTGCCAGGTGGGGGTTATTGAGCAGCCTGGCGATCGTCGGCGTATGGTTGTACTTCCTGTATCGCGGGCAGTCTGACCTGGTTGTCGCTCTGGTGGTCATCAGTGCTTTTCAGCCTCTGATCTCAGCCTTTCAGGTCGTCGTGGCGTACTATGGTGGGCGCAAGCGTTTTGACCTGGTCAGTCTGATCAGGGTCGGTATAATGGCCTTCGGCACACTCGCTTTGTTGTTGGCCCTGTGGCTCCAGCAGGGTGTGGTGTGGTTGATTGTCGCGAATAGCGGTGTACAGCTGCTGTTCTACCTGGCATTTTATCAGCACGTTGCCCGGCATACACGGGCTGCTCCGCGCGATCCGGGGATGGTGGCGTATGGTCGTGCCCTCACGTGGGCTAACGCTATCAGTTCAGCCGCTTTTTACCTTGATGGAGTTGTGCTGGGCTTCTCCGCTGGCTTCATAGACGTGGCCGTATATAATATTGCTTCTATCCTGCCCGAGAGCATCAAAGGCTTGATGAGGATGTTGACGCCGCTGGCCATGCCCAAAATTGCCGAACACCCAGATAAACAGGTTTACACACGGCGCACTCGCCAGTATTTGCTATATTTGTTGGCGTTCAACCTGGTGGTCGTAGTTTTGGCTATTCTAGCCATCCCCTTTGTAGTGAGGCTTCTCTATGGCGAGCGTTATGCTGCCTCGGCTCAGTATGCCCAGTTGCTTATGCTCTCTCTGGCTGCCGGTGCGCCCAGTTCTTTCTTTACCGCTGCTCTGCAGGCGCGCAAGCAGACCCGGGCGATCTATTGGTTTAACCTCATATACGGTGTGTTGCAGGTCAGCACGCTGATCATCTTCGTGCCTCTGTGGGGCATCTTGGGTATCGTGATCAGCCGTATCGTCACCCGCTGGGGGGCGACGTTGTATCAATGGTACGCGGTTACAAAGATCTAGGATAGAATGCTTGTATGTGTGGCATCTGCGGCATCAGAGATTTCGACAACAAGCCTGTGGATGAGGCGGTGCTTGTCAAGATGCGTGACATCCTGACGCACCGTGGGCCGGACGATGCTGGACATTACGTCGCGCCCGGCATTGGTTTTGGGATTCGTCGCCTGGGTGTCATTGATCTGGTAACCGGACACCAGCCAGTTCACAACGAGGATGAGAGCATATGGGTCGTGTTTAACGGTGAGATATACAACCATCTGGAGATACGTACCAGGCTAGAGCGGAACGGGCATCGCTACTATACTCAAAGTGACACGGAAACCATTGTCCACGCTTACGAAGAGTACGATCTAGATTTCGTCAGCTACTTCAATGGCATGTTCGGTGTGGCCCTATGGGACGCCCGTAAGCGATTGCTCGTCCTGGCCCGCGATCGGTTGGGGCAGAAACCATTGTACTATACCGTGCACAACGGGTGCCTGTTATTTGCCTCGGAGATCAAAGCGATCCTGGCCATCGAGAGTGTACCTCGGGCGGTTGACCGCAGCGGGCTGTCTTTGTATCTTTCTCTAAGTTACGTGCCTTCCCCTCACACGATGTTCGCAGGCATTCAGAAGCTGCCACCAGGGCACTTGCTTGTCTGTCAAGATGGCCGAGTTACAACCCGGTGCTACTGGCAAGTGAAGTATCAACCTGACTTCACATTGGATGAGAATACTTGTGTCGAACAGGTGCGCACCAGGCTGATCGAGTCCGTTCGGAGGCAATTGCTGAGCGATGTTCCACTCGGAGCATTCTTGAGTGGAGGGATTGATTCATCTATCGTGGTTGGACTGATGAGTCGCCTCTCAAATAGCCCGGTCCAAACGTTTTCTGTGGGCTATCATGAAAATGCAGGTGGTTCTGCCAAGTTCAATGTGGATGTAGAACATGCCAGGATTATCGCCCATCATTTCCACACAGATCACTATGAGGTCATGGTGCAACGGAGCGACGACATCCCCTCGCTGTGGCCCCGCCTGCTCTGGCAGTTAGATGAGCCCATTGCCAATCCGACGCTGGTACTGTATTACATACTCTCCAGATTTGCCCGTCGCAGCATTACAGTAGCCCTGGGCGGCGATGGGGGCGACGAATTGTTTGCCGGGTACAATCGCTATTACACCGATTACACGCTGGCCTCGTGGTATTACCGGTTGCCCGCTACGCTGCGACAGGCTGTTGCCAGAGCGGTGTATCATGTCTCTACTCCCCACTTTGTCAGGACCTTAGCCGTTCGGCTCGGCGGCAGTGCAGAACCATATCAGCGTTACCTCTTTTGGTGGGATTATTTCAAACCAGATGAGCGAGCCCGTATTCTGACCGATGCCGATGTTTCGGCACAGGTATTTGCTGCGGTGATTGAACCCTACCTGGTAGAGCCATACGCTGACAGCCACACGTTTGACTCTTTCACGGCCCGCATGGCACTGACCGATCTTCGGCTCTGGATTGCCGACTTGTCCAACATGTTGGTAGATAAAATGAGTATGTTGACTTCGCTTGAGGTTCGCTCGCCTTTCCTCGACTACGAGTTTGTCGAATTTGCTCAGACTATCCCTTTTCATCTGAAATTGAAACCCACGCTAAGGCCTTGGTGGTCAGGGAGCAAGTACGTTCTGAAGAGGGCCTTTGGTGATGTGCTTCCCCGCGAGATCCTGGAGCGCCCCAAATGGGGTTTCTTGGGCCCGGCTTCCCGTTGGTTGCGCACTGAGTTGTGTCCAATGGCGCTGGACTTGTTATCACCAGCCGCCTTACGCAGGAGCGGCTTCTTCGATCCTGTCTATGCCAACACGCTGCTGCAAGGCCATCTGGATGGAACAGCCTATAACCTGCAAAAGGTCTGGACACTGTTGGTCTTCCAACTTTGGTACGAAATATATATCGAACGAAACCCTGCTTATACTCCCGGTTGATTGTGTCCATGTCTCCAAGCAATTCGCAGCCTTATCGCCTCATGTTCGTTGCTCCCAACCTCGGTGGTGGCGGTGCCGAACGGGCGCTGGTCAATATCATCAACTACCTGGACCGAAGCCGCTTCCAGCCGCACCTGGCTCTTTTCCAGAAAACAGGTGTGTTCTTGAAGGAATTGGCGCCTGACGTGCCCGTGTATGAAGTTCAGCCGACGGACTATGGCTTGCCTCAGCGCAATTGGGTTCGTGTTTGGGCTATCAAGCGGCTGTGTGACTGGCTTCAACCCGCTTTGGTCATGAGCGTGACGTGGCAGGTCAACTTTATCGCAGCCTTGACCGGCAGCCTGTTCCAATTGAACTGTCCATTGGTCACAAATGAACAGGTAGCCCTGAGCCGACATTTGAAGACAGCCTGGCAACGCCATATTTTCTGGCCGGTAGCCCGTAGAGTCTACCGGCGTATCACCAAAATCGTCACCATTTCCGAGGGTATTGCTGCTGAATTGCAACACGGCCTGGCCCTACCGCACGACAAGTTCCAGATCATCTACAACCCTGTCGCTGTGGCCGAAATCCGCCAAAGAGCCGATCAGGCCGTGGGCATGGTCTCACTCCCCCATCCGCTCTTGGTGGCCGTTGGCCGGCTCGATCCACAGAAGAACTTTCCCCTGCTGTTCGGAGCCATCAAGCGGGTTGTACAGGAGCAGCCCGTTACGCTTTACGTCCTGGGCGAGGGCAGCGCACGCCCTCACCTGGAGAGTTTGATTCGGTCTCTGGGCCTTCAATCCTGTGTTCACTTGCTCGGCTTTCAATGTAACCCCTATGCTTATGTAAAACAAGCGGATCTATTCGTGCTTTCGTCTGATTATGAAGGTTTCGCCAACGTTATCGTGGAGGCTATGGCGGTGGGCACACCCGTGGTAGCCACCGATTGCCCTTACGGCCCCCGTGACATTCTGGCTGGTGGCCAGTATGGCATCCTGGTGCCACCGGGCGATGAGGAAGCCCTGGCCCAGGCGATATTGGCCTACCTGAAGAATCCGGGCCAGCGCAGTCAAATGGAGCCGATTGTCCAACGCCGGGCAGAGGTATTCTCTGTGGAGGAGATTGTGCCCCAATATGAACGACTGTTTTCAGAACTGCTGGCTCCACAAGTCAACTGACCCAGGGGACAATTAAGGAGTCTCACAGGCGGCGGATTCATGTGTGGCATCAACGGCAAACTCTACTGCGACTTGATGCGCCCGGTGGATGAAGCCCTCATCCGCCGGATGAATGGCATCTTGCACCACCGTGGCCCGGACGACGAGGGTGTCTGGATCGGTGGATCCATCGGCCTGGGGCACTGCCGCCTGGCCATCATTGACCTTTCTCCTACCGGCCATCAGCCGATGAGCAACGAGGATGGCACGGTCTGGCTCACCTATAACGGGGAAATCTACAATCACCTGGACCTGCGGACAGGGCTGGAACGGCGCGGCCACCGCTATCACAGCACTTCCGATA
>Ga0307379_10014148_pt1 | contig 10307 bp, 17 predicted proteins | sample UN2MG_FD_202237 | JGI IMG/M metagenome (GOLD analysis project Ga0307379, IMG submission 202237) | Soil microbial communities from Risofladan, Vaasa, Finland - UN-2 | ecosystem: Environmental > Terrestrial > Soil > Coastal area > Acid sulfate soil | place: Finland: Risofladan, Vaasa | collected... | reverse complement strand
CTGGCCCCGCGAGACGTAAAAAGCCGCGGCCAGGAGCGCGAGCTCCCGGCGCGCGGCGGCACCCCCACCCATTGGAATCATATCAATCGCCTGGAACCACTGGTGACGGCTCCCCGGCTTGCCACCGACCGCGGCGTTGTAGTCCGATGGCCGGTAACCGTTGTAGATGTTGATCGGGATGCCGAGCGCCTTTCGGATCGGCATGAAGCCCTCGACCAGGGTTCGCGCCATCATGGGCCAATAAGCGCGCGGCGGAATCGCCAGCGGACGCCCGGGGGCCTTCCGCATTTCGGTGACCTCCTCCGGTGTCACCAGGGACAGGTCCACGCCGCGCGAAGCAAACTCGTCGCGCATCTCGGTGATGAGAGCAGCGATCTCGGGATCGTTGCGCGGACCGACCGCGATGGGCTTGGCCTTCTTGGCGGTGTTCACTGGCGAGAGCTCCTGCTTTGGATCGGCTTTCGGAGCCGGCGCCGTTGGTGGCGGCTCCGGCTGGCCAGGTGGGTCCGGCTCGACGTGACCGCCTGCCCCCTTTGCCGACTTCCGCGCGGACGCGAGAAGGAGGGCCACGAGGGCGCCGATGCCGGCGAGGGGAGTCCAGGCGTTCACAGTGGAAAGCGTATCAGGTCAAGCGCCTGAGAGTCTCGGCCCCGGAGACCAACTCCTGGCCCACCGCCAGGGCCTCGACCTCGGGCTCCAGGCTCTCCCAAAGGACGCTCTCATACAGCGTGTCATGGAGCTCGGCGGCGCTCCAGGTCCAGGATTCCGCGCCAGCGGTCAGCCGGTAGGTCCGTCGCCGCTTGCGCACAAGGAGCATGAGCAGCGCGCCCAATCCGAAGCCAGCTAAGGGATTCATGCTCCCAAGCCTACCACGTCAGTTTGCGCTGGAGCGGAGCCCCGTTGGCGTTGTCCCGCCGGGCAGACCAGAGCATCCCATGGGCCATGAACGCCCGCTCCGCGGCGGCCAGGCGCTCGGAACCGTAGTAAATCAGCGCAGAAGGGAACGGCGCGGGAGCAGGAGCTCCCTTGAATGTGATGCGACCCGCCCAAAAGCAAACCGCGTCGGCCTGGGCCCCCCAGCGGTGGAACCACTCCACGTCTGTGCGAGAGGGCACCAGGAGCACGATCTCCGCACCCTCGGCCGCACCCTCGACAGCGTGAGCGAACCAGTCCCCCAGGTGGCGCCCATAGGGAGGGTTCGCGAACACCCGCACGGGACGCCCAGGAGCTCGGGCAAACTCCCCGGAGCTCCACGGCACCGCGAGCCCGTCCTGCGCCTTGGTGCGAGTGTGGTGGGCACCCACGATGCTCCCGTCGTTGTGGCACGGGTCCAGGTCAATCTCGCCCAGGATCCCCCGGATAACCGCGAGCACCACCTCCGGGGTGTTCCAGTGCTCGCAATCGGCGCTGTGAACCGCGGCCAGCTTCTTTCTCGGCCGGGCCAGCGGTTGCGTCGCGATAGCGTTGGAGCGAATCAAACGCAGCGCGGCCGCGAGCTCCTCGGGCCTCGGCGGCGCCAGCTTAGCGGCCATCGAGGCCCTCCCGTGCCCGGAGCCTCTCAAACCCACCGATCAGATTGTCCCAAGGCTCCAGCAGCGTCGGGATGCAGTATTCCGCAGCCATGGTGGTGAACCACCAGGCCGCTGGCGGCCCGATCTCGAACCGCACCCCCCAGAACACCCCGGGCAACTGCCCGGCAGAGATCCTGATCCACATCAGCGGACAGCCATCGCTGAGCATCATACCGATTCCGCCCACCGAAACCGATTCGACCCACTGGCGGACCGGATCGTACTGGACCACGACCGGCGCGGACCCGGGCAGCTCGAACGTGTGGAGAATGCTTTTCATCCTAACAGGCCCTCCACGAAACGGCAGCGGGCAACGACGCGGGCCGCGAGCTCCTGGGCAGCGATCTCCCCGGCCACGAGATCGGCGCGGAGCGTTTCGAGCGGCATCGTCCCCCGGTTGGTTGCAAGCGCCCAGTATCCGCAATCACCGAGCTCGTCCAGAAACGAGATCATCATCCGGCGCGCGAGCTCCTGGGCGGCGGCCAGCTTCTCGGGGTCTATCTCTTCCGAATCCACTTGGCCCCTTTGCAACGCGGACAGGTAACCCATTCCGGCTCGGGCTGACGGTGCCCAGCGGGTAGAAACTCGACCGCCACCCAGACGATTGCCTGGCGACCGGAGCGCGTGAGCCGGCGGACCCCACTGTCCGCAACGAGGTTGCGCTGGGCGAGCTCACGCCGACGTGGCCGGGCCGTGTTCCCGGCGAGGCCCAGGCGCTCCGCGAGTTCCTCGTCCGTCGCACCCTCGGCTCCCTCGTGGTGAATGGATAGCCAGACGGACCCGCGCAACGTCTCGGCTTCGATGGACTCGCCCGCGGCGCGGGACGTTGCCTGTAGATCAAATCTAAGCTGGGCCACGGTCACCCGTCGAGCTCCACTTGGATTGAAGCATGGGCCGCGGCCGCAACCAGCAGGCCGTCCGCTTCGCCCCTGGCGATCTGCTTCTCTGAGGCATCGAGCCAGCCCACGATCACAGCAGCCGCGAGCTCCTCCTGTTCGGTGGACTCGGGGCCAGGGGGTGGTGCCACGTTGCGCGCGGCCTGGAACACTGCGGCGACCAAGCGCCGGATCTCGTCTACCTTCATTGTTCGCTCTCCTTCGGGCACGCCCAGGAACATCCCTGGCGACCCTCACCGCAGGCCGTGTAACAGCCGCCCCCGGAGCACTGCGCCGCGTCGCAGGCGAGCTGGCACGTCTCGTGCCCATCCCAGCAGGCGGCCTCGCAGACTTCGCCGCTGGCGGGCTGGTCCGTCTCGCACCCGACGACCAGGGCAAGCAACAGCAGGAGCCGGCTCACTCCGCACCGTCCTTGCCCATGGCCGCCTGCATGATGTGAGTGTGGAGTTCGGGGGTACACCAGAGCTCCTGGTCGAGCGTCTTATCAATCACACGCTCCAACCGGAGCGCCAGGATCGCCGTCTCGCGCCGGGACTCCTCGATCTCGGCCGCAGCGTAGGTGTCCGCGGCCTCTTTCCCGGCCTCGAATACTCGCTCCAACAGTGCGCGGCCCTGGTCGTCCAGCAGTCCCGCGAGCTCGCCCAGGGTCTCCTCCTCAAGCCATGCCGAAAACTTCACTGGTTCCACCATGGGAGCCCTTCCGTGGTGAGTCCTGCGAGCTCTGCCAAGCGCCGCAGTTGGTCCACGTCCGCGGGTGTCCCCGCGAAGTCCTGGAGCCTGGTAATCGAGGTGAGCTCGGCCTCGCTCGCTCCGTGCTTCATCCCGGCCAGGGCCAGCGTGGTGGCCATGCGGTACCCGATGAACAGACCCTCGGCGCCGATTGCTCCGATCACCATGGGACACCCCAGCTTGCCTCAGCTTCGACCCATGCCACGGCGTTGGCCTTGGCTTTGGCTAGCGACTTCTCGGCGCCGTACTGGCCGGCGCGGTTGCCCCACACGTCGGCGGCCATCCATCGGCCGTCCGTGGTCTCCACGACGGTCGCAACCGTCGTCCACTTGCCAGGTCCGATCTGCAAACGGTGGCGCACCGTGAGCCGGTCGAGGCCGGGGCCGGTGCGCATGTGCTCTGTGCTCCAGCGTTTCATTTGAGGGCCCCCGCTTCGACCATGAGCGCCTCGGTGGCCCGCTGGGCAACCTCGACCCCCAGGCGGTTGTGGAGGATCTGCGAGTGAGCTCGGCGCAGGTCGGACGCGAGAAGATCGATCCGCGCGTGGCTCTCGTTGACCCGCATCGTGAGCTCCGCGATCCGCTGGTCCCGCTTTTCGAGCTCTATCGCCACAGCGACGATCGTTGCCGAGAAGGGATCATGCGTGATGAGCTCCAGCGGCCCCAGGGCATCCGTGGATACTTCAAGGTCCGCCACGCTGTAGGTTTTCAGGTTCCGCACCACGACGCCGCGTGGTGAGGCAGGAAGGCCGCTTGCGTCCAGCAAGAGACCGGATTTTTTCCCTGTCATATTTTCGCTCCAATCGGCTCGCCTGTTCGCGAGCCCGTGAACCATACACGACGCGCGCCAAGGTGGAAACATTCTCTCACAACTGGCACAGTGGAGATCTCGCGGGTGGCCGGTTCCAAATCCTGGCCGCGCGCGACCGGCCGCCGAAACTCCGTGAGGATGCGTGGGGGCCTGGTAGGGCCGCCGGCTGTTCCCGGCGCCCAAACGCATTGGTTCTTGTCAAGTGGCCGCGGGTCGGCGTAGGGTGGCGCCGCGTTCGGAGACGTAAAAAGAACGCCCGCAATCCCCATGCCGAACGCTAGGGGATGCGGGCGCTGCGCCGAATACTGCCTGCCGATGCCCCAGAATACACGCTCCCAATCCCGGCCCGCAACTTGCAATAATTCCCCCCCCCTAATTTCCCTGGATGTTTCAAAACCAGAAGGGGGACAAATTGCACAAGCCGTGCCAATCGGTGACGGATTGCGGGCGAGGGTGGGTCGAGTGCTGACCTACATGAGAGAACGCACCCCGCGCGGGGGTGCCAAACCGTGGCGCTCGGAGGCCAACCGCGGGGCGATCCTGGAGGCGCTCCGGGCCGGGGCCGGGGAGGACGAGCTCAGAGACCTCATCGACGGCGGCGCCGAGCTCGTGGCCAGGGGCGACCAGGAGGCGCGCTGGTGGTACCCGCGGAACCTGTTTTGCGAGCCGACGTGCTCGATCTGGCTGGGCCAGGTTGCCGAGCTCCGCGAGCGCCAGGAGCTCGCCCGGGCTCGGAGCGAAGGGCTCGCCCAGGCCGAAGCCGAGCGCCGCAACCAGCTCGAACAACTGCCGGCCCCGCAAGTCCAGTCGCTCGGGCTGGCCAGAATCACAGCCCAGGCCCGGGAGGCCCTCGTGGAGCGTCGAGAGTTGGAGCGAGACGAGTCAGCAGGTTAGCCTGCTCTCATGCCCCCGAATCTCGAATCTGAGTACGGCAGTAGCTTTGACCGCTGGAGCACTGGTGTCCCCACCGTCCAACAACTGATCTCCGCGAGTGGAAATCCTGGAGCCGCCGGAGCTCGGGCAGCTTTCGCCACCGTGGATATGGCCAAGCTCGCGACCGCCTACACCTGGGTCAGCGAAATGGGCCGGACCGAAGCATCGCCCGCGAGCTCCGCAGCGATGGCCGCGTTCGGCGGCCTCGTTGGCGCGCTCCAGGACAACCCGAAGGCCGCGCCCGCGTGGACCGAGATCGCCGGAACCATGGGGAGTTGCTTCGGTGACATCAACGGGTGCGGCGACGTGGTGATCGATGCGCTCCTGACCAACGTGTCGGAGCTCATGGGTTCGGCGGCAACGTCCGCGCCCGTGCTCGGCTGGGTCGTCGGCTTCGTCCAGTTGGCTATCGGGGTCGGCTCCACGATCTGGCAAGAGAACCAAGACGCGAAGCCCACGCCGGAGCTCCCGATGCAGTCCGATCCGCTGACCGACCAGGCCGTGGGAAACGACCTTCTCGATTTCATGCGAACCGACGACTGGACGCCGCTGTTTTTGCCCACGCATGACGGCTCCGGCGGCGGCTACTTTGTGCGGGAGCGTGAAGTCGAGTTTGGAACCGGCTACAAGGGTGGACGTTTCATGCTCGCCAACGCGAGCGAAACAATCTCCGGGACGGGCTTTGGCCTCGTGCCCGGCGGTGGGGTCGCGCGGATCTGGCAGTACCGCGGCAAGCAGGCGAGCACCGGCTCCACCCGCTTGGACCGACTGGCCCACGCGCTCAACCTGCCCATCGCAGCGGGCGAGGGGTTCGAGGCATTCACCACCTACGGCGAGGAGTATTTCACGCCCGCGTACGAACAGATCGGCCAGCTTGCGTGGTCCATGGTGACCAAGCCGGGGCCCGCAATGTTCCGGGTCAATGTTGCACGAGCTCGGCCGCAGTGGGATCGATACTGGCGCGCGTGGCTGATCGGCTTCTACCAAATGCGCATGGCCGGGAACGCCGAAGCTGCGCGCCTGGTGCCCATGGGCTTCGGCGCGTCGTTCCCCGACTGGCCGGCGTGGCAGACACTTGCCGGCTATATCAGCGGACCCAACGCGCACCAACTGGCGAACGAGGCCCGCGAGTCCATCCCGGAGAAGTACCGGGATCTAGTCGGGTACAACCTCGTCGCCACCGGCAAGACTCTATTTTTGCCCGGCGGGGTCGTGGTCGAGGAGCGCCAGCCGGAGATCGGCGGCCAGGGTTCGCCCACGAGCTGGTGGGTCACGGCCCGCGGTCGCACGCTGCGCTACCTCGACAACCTGGAGGACGCGCAGCGCGAGAGCCTCGACACGCTGGACGTTGCATACATGACCGGGCGGGAGCCCGGGCTCGGTGGACCAGGCGCGCAGTTGTTCGAGCGGTTCGAGGACAACCGCAGAGCGTTGATCGACCATCCCGCGATCAACTCCACGAGCCTGGACGTGAGCCGGATTCCGCTTGTGGACTACACGGGCACGGGCGAGTGGCGGCAGGCGGTGATCGACAAGCGCCGCACTGGGGTCAAGCTCGCGCTCGCGATGGCTCCGTCTGCGCCCGTTCTGAATCCGCATTTTGTGTGGGGAGTCGGTGCGCCGCGGACCCGCATCACGCCCGAAAAGAAGGGGAACGCCGCGAAGCAGGCGACGTTCGCGAAGCCGGACGGGCTGGAGCCGCGCGGCGGTGGCGGTGGGCTAATCCTCCTCGGTGCTGGGCTCGCTGCTCTCCTGGCCAGCCGTCGAGGTTAGGATCTCCAGAAACATTTTGATCTGATCGCCGTCGAGGGTTCGCTCCAACGCGGCGCGAGTCTTGGGCTTGATCTTCTTTTTGAGCCGGTCGGCCTGAACCCTGGCCTCCGCGTCGGTCTTGACCTCGGCCGCGTCCTTGAGCGTGCGGAGCTCAGGTTTCGAGGCCACGTCCACCAGGGCCAGCCATTGGTCGGCCGTCAACGAGCGGACCAGCGCCACGCAGATCAGCGCCAGCGGTTCGAGGCCCTGGAGCTCGGCGGGGAGCTCCTCGGCGTCGGTGTCGATAACCGGCGGGGTCCCCGCGGGTTGTTCGAGGCCCTGTGCGCCACCCTGAGCCGCCGGGGCCGTTGGCAACAGAGGCGGCACGGGTAGGGCCTTCGCGCCGGCTGGGGCAGGCAGGGCAGGCTTGGCGGGCGCGTTTGCACCGCCCAGGAGCCGGCTCCCGAATTGCTGAAAAGCCTGCTCGATGGCGGGCTTGAGCATTTCGATAACCTGGGTGTTCTGTGCCAGGCGCGCAGTCTCCACCCCGGCCGCGTTGTTGTTTCGCGCGAGCTCGATCTGGGCGTCGGCGCGGAGCTCCAGGGCGGCGGCCAGTCGCTCGATGGAGGTTCCTTCTCGCTCCAACGCTTTCTCGCCCAGGCTGGAGACCACACCCGCGAGCCGGATGATCTCGCTGTGGCAGTGCGTGATATGCGAAATCAGCACATCGTCCGCCTTTCCAGGGTCGGCCACGTCCGCAACCTCCCCGAGCTCCCCGAGCTCGAAGTGGCAGGCCCGCCGCTTGGGCTCGCTGTTGCTGGACTCCTGGAGGAGTAGCTGGGCACGGTAGCGGCCCGCAACGTCCGTCTCCAGGTGGTGCGCCATGGCCACCGACATAGCGGCATTCGCGATCTGCTCCGCATTCGCGCCCGGTTTCTCCCCTGGGGCGGCGATCCGGATCGCGTTGATCGTCCGGTAGCGGTCCCGGCCGGTGTTGAGGGAGACCACAACCCGCGTAAGCGTCCCGTGGTTCGCTCGGATGAGGGTCAGAAGTCCATCCGGTGCCGGGGGGACCGAGTGCGGGACCGTCATGGGAGACTCAAGTTGCATGGAAAGACAGGTATCATAGTCGCGTGCCACTGTAAAACGCCAATGATTCCAGCAAAGAACACGATTACACGCAGCACACGCCACGCAATGTTGCGAATCCTGTCATTCGCTGGATAGCCTGTGCCCTCAAGCGCGTCTGAACCGACCGCGCAGGAGAAAACACCAATGCCAGCTCTGACACTTCCCCGAGGACGCCGCGAGCTCGAAGCCGTGGCCGTCCGTGCCATGTCCCGCGCCAAGAACGCCGCCACGAAGGCCAAACGCTACGCCGAAAACGTCATGGAGACCGGCGTTGCGCTGGGTGCCGCGGCTGGTATCGGCTACTGGTTGGGACGACCTGGCGCTGACCAGCAGTATTTCGGCGTTGACGCCGAGCTCCTGATCGGCATCCCGCTCGCGGGGTACGGGATCATCGGTACCGGCAAGATGGCCGCGACCGCCCGCGCCGCGGGTACCGGAGTTTTGGCCGCGTGGGCGTTCAACGCCAGCCGAGCCAAGGCCGCTGAGGGCTAGTCGCGCAGCCTTCGGAGGGTTCGAGCTCCCGAGGAGAGTCAAGGAGCGTTGGAGCGAAAGCTCTGACACCTGGGCCGCGGTGGTGGAGCACAGCGAAAACACTTGAACACCAGGAGCTCGCTCCTGGAGACGAAGGAACTCAAATCATGAGTTACGATCCTTACCGAAACGCTCGCGGAATGTCCCGCAACCGTATGCCCGTCCGACGTGACGGGTTCAGCATGGGAGCTCAGGGTGGCAATGGCCGTCCTGGTCCCGGCTGTGGTCAGCCAGCACCGTATCCCACCGGGATGCAGGCCGGTTGTCCGACCGAGGGAGTGACCTACTGTTTCTCCCACTTGGGCGGAAACCTTGTCGCCCAGGCGGCTGGTACCTTCCCGATCATCATCACACCCGTGAACGTCACGGAGTTTGTGCCTCGCTGGTTCACTGTCGCGTTTTTCGACACTGGTACCAGCGTGGAGAATCAGAACGCGCTCATTAACAGCATCGTCATCAAGGGTGACGATCAGTTGTCGGGCGGTCCCATCGGGATCTCCGCGTTCAACGAGCGGCAGACGGTCCTGGAGGTCAACTGGCGCACGGCCACCCCCCAGAACCCGATCACGGTGTCGCTCACGCACACCCTGGCGAATCCGCAGGATATTCGCCTGATCGTTGCCGGCGACGCCTACAAGTAGCGCGCCACCTTCACCCGCCGGAGCTCACGCTCCGGCGGGAGTTTTCCGAGAACCAAACCATGTCGAACCGCTCCCGCTACCAGATTGCAGACAACCAGCAATACCAGTCGGTGGTGACGAGTGACGCGGACTTGAATGCTTCTCCACCCGATCCCCGGACGGTACCCTGGGATCTGCTCTCGTACCGAGCTCCAATCATTGACGACGACGGACGAGAGTGTGACCGCTATCCGTGGATGCAGGTCTCGGTTCACGCCCAGGAGGTGCTCCGCAACAACGTCGCTCCGGCTCCGACCGCGCCACTGACGGCGCAACAGATCCGAACCGCGGGACAACTTGTGAGCCTGCTCGGTGCGCGCCTGGTGCTCTCTGACGACACGCAGGAGAGCCGCGTTGTAGACGTGGACCTGGCCGGCGGTTTTACGTTTACCTGGGCCGGCTCTGGCGTCGGCGTCAAGGTGCTGACCCAGGCCAACGGCGCACCGATCCGGGAGATCCCCGCCGCGGGACTGACCGGCGTGGTTGTCGTTGACACCATCGTAGGCGCAAGCGCAACGGTGGCCGGCGTGGGCAACGTGACGGGCTCAGGCGGCGGCGGCTCTCTGTCCCCGAGTTGCCTCAAGCTCAGCCAGTCCAAAAGCGTGCCGCTCGCCGGGGGCCAGTTTTTCGAGGTCCCTTCGGGGGCCTGCCGCGCGACGATCTACGCGAACGATCCACTGCTCACCGGGGACTGGCTCGCGTACTACCAGGGCCCCGACACCGCGCCCGTAGTCGCCGCTGGTCTCATCGGAACGGTACCCGTGGCCGCGCTGGCGTCCGCCATCGCGGTAGACGTGCCTGGACTTGCGCGAGCTCTCGCAGTCGTGAACGGAGCACCCGCGGCACAGATCGTGACCGTGGTATGGGACATTATGTTGTGATCGAAACCCGGGTACACCTACCGACCCCCCCGGGCCGTGACCGCACGCGCCACCTTGGCGCGCTCCTCGAAGTGCTCACCGAGGCCAACGCGGAGTGGTTCGAGCGACACCCGGACGCGCCGTGCTGTCTGGCCCAAGCTCGGCCGTCTGTGACGTACAAAGAGCCGCCCAAGAATCAGCCGAGCCAGGCGATCTACAGCGCGCCCGAGGTGCTCCGGCGGCGGCGCGCGACCTGCGTTGACGCGGCCGCCTACGATGCCGGCGCTGCGCGAGCTCGCGGACTCACAGCGTGGGTCGAGCTCGAACCCACGAGCTCCACCGATTACCATGTGGTTGCCTTCATCGAAGGCCAGCGCGTGGATAGTTCTGCCCTACTGCGATCCGGAGTCTGCT